>Ga0207657_10001996_pt1 | contig 22060 bp, 25 predicted proteins | sample KBSC33metaG_FD_184316 | JGI IMG/M metagenome (GOLD analysis project Ga0207657, IMG submission 184316) | Corn rhizosphere microbial communities from Kellogg Biological Station, Michigan, USA - KBS C3-3 metaG (SPAdes) (version 2) | ecosystem: Host-associated > Plants > Roots > Rhizosphere > Soil ... | reverse complement strand
CAAATACTTGCTTGACCGTGACGAGCACCGTGACGTTGCATTGATATATTCAGAGACGAAACCGACGGATTTTGTATACACCGACATATTTGAAGCTGCACGTCGGCGCCTAGGCCTAAAGACGATCTATACGGCACAGCAGGCAGGTACGTCGTGGCACGGCGAGCGTGGCTATATTACGGACGACATGGTTACTCGACGCGTGCCTGACTATGCAGAACGGTTGTTCTATATATCAGGACCGCAGCCGTCAGTTGTGGCTATTAGCGACGAGCTGAGGCGTTTAGGCGTACCGCGCCGCCGTATCAAGACTGATTATTTTTCGGGATACTCGTAGTTATTTATATGGATTATGAATCAAGTGCGACCAGGCCGTGGGCGGTGCTCTCCACTTGCGCGCTTTCCGTTATACGCATGAAGACAGCTTTCTGCTGCATTTCGGCGATAGTCCGTGCGCCGCTGTAGCTCATAGCGGAACGTAGGCCCATGGCAAAGGCATTTACCACAGACTCCAGGCTGCCGGTGTACGGGATGAGTCCGCTCGCCCCTTCGACATAGACGTCCATACGGCCGCGGTAGCCTGGGTCATTTTTGGCGCGGTCGGCCTTCGCTGCCGAAGATGCTTCGCCCATGTAGACTTTGTATTTTCGTCCATCCTTGATGATGAGTTCTGACGGCGCTTCGTCGGTACTCGCGAATATCCGTCCAGCCATGATCGCATGTGCGCCAGCGCCAATGGCTTTAGCAAGGTCCGCGGGCAATTTAACACCAGCGTCGGCAATGAGAGTAACGCCGCTTTTACCCAAGCCCTTTACGCCGTCGAGTATGGCGCTGAACTGCGGTACGCCAACCCCGGCACTGATGCGAGTCGTACAGGCTGCCCCTGCTCCAACGCCAAAGATAATAGAGTTCGCGCCCGCTTTTACGAGATCGGCTACGCCTTCCTTGGTTGCCACGGTGCCAACGAGCAGTGGTACGTGCGGATGCGCACGCTTCAACGCACGCGTGGCTTCGATGGCATAGATGCTATGCGCATGCGGTGTATCAATCGACAATGCATCGGCGCCATTATCCACTAATGCTTTAGCCCGTTCGAGATAATCTTTCGTCGCGCCGACGACGCCGATCATTTTTGCCCCGCGTTCATGGATGGCGCGGACCATTGCCGCTTCTTTCTCGATGCTTTGAAACTGGTGGATGCGAGCGACGCCACCGAGCTCCCAGAGCCTGACGGCGAGCTCCACGGATGTCACGGTGTGCATACTTGACGCGACAAGTGGGACGCGTAACACAATGCCCTTCACAATCTCGACCGACGTGTCCACGTCGTTCCGCGAACGCACCTCAGAATATTGCGGCTGGAGGATGACATCGTCATAGGCCAGACCGATAGTATCAACAATTTTTCCCATAGGACCTCTGAAAGTTACGGCGTCATTGTAGCATTTCCACCGGTCAGGGGTAAGTAGGCTGGCCTGTGACATTTCTTACGCACAGCTCCATAGAATCGTGCATTATATAGTGTAGTAGCGAATAAAAGAAAGTCGGGTGATGGCAAAGCCGTATCCTCCTGGCAGGTATTCTTGCCATTACGGTTGAGCTGGAGTGACCTACTTATGACGAAGCCGTCACCGTACTTCAGGAGCAGAATTATGCGCAAAATTTTACTCGTTGAAGACGAGGACCTCTTACGAGAGGCCTATCGGGCTATTCTGGCGAGCGGATCCTACGAGGTGTACGCGGCTACCAACGGTCGTGAAGCGCTCGAGCTGTGCAAGCAGGTAGCGTTCGACCTGGTGCTGCTCGACCTCATGATGCCGGTTATGGACGGTATCAGTTTCTTGGAACGGCGCCTTGGTGAGGCGTGCCTGCCAGCCAAGATCATTATTCTTAGCAACCTTTCCTCGAGCACGGAGCTCGCTCGCGCCATGAGCTTGGGCGCATGCAAAAGTATCCTGAAGGCCGAGTTGTCACCGCGCCAACTTTTGACCGTTGTGCATGGCGAAGTCGAAGTAGCCTGATTCGAGTAGAAAATTGTCTGTACCGGCCGTGTCGTGAGCACGGTTTTTTGGTATGAGAATAATTTTTTACAGTATCTTGCAGATGCGTAAAGTACAGTACTTACCAGGAGGGGAGGAAAACACATATGATGAGCTATCGCACGGTTTTCGGCCTGGGTCTTTTCGTCACTGTACTGAGCCTGGCCGGTTTAGTAATACCCGAACCGTCTACATCGTTCACATCCTTATTGCCCAATGGTAATGACGCTGTCTTCGCGTTACTACTGGGCAGTACGCTGATGGCGCTTGCCTGGGCGGCATATTATTACCGGAGCTACTTGCCGACGATTCTTGGGGCGATCGGCGGGTCACTGGTGGTGCTGGCGGTGGTGGGCATATTCTACCCGATGTATTTTGGCCTGATTGATTCATATATCCGTCCTGCTAATGTCTTGGTCTTGCTGGTAGCTGGTATTAGTTACGGTGTTGTGGCGCTCGAAATAGACCGGACGGCTGCTGAGCTGTCGATGGCGCCAATGCCTGTCAGCAAAGCACGAGCCGCCACGAGGTACCGCACGCATATGCGCGCTATCAGACAAGCATCACTGGATGCCGCTCAGAAAGTGCGCCGGCCACGCCTGGCAACGCAGCGCGTACCGGTGGGCGAACTATCCTAGGTTAGGCTTGTCTAGGGTTGTCGCCGCGCGGCTTGTCATCCCTATCCGGCCGGAAGCGCAGGCGTCGTCTGATCATGTAGAGGCTATTGGCAAGTGAATTGCGGAGTTCATTGATTTCTTCTGGGCTGAAGTCGGACGACAGGTGGTATTTGCCAAACGGATGACGTCGGCCGTTGCTATCCGGCATAGGGGTATGCTTCGTACGGGGCGGAATGTATCTGCTGCAATTCATCTGCTAGCTCCAAAAACGGCGGCGTGTGCTTCTTCAGCGGTGCCACCTATCTGCTAGTGTTGCATAACGTAAGCTGTGGCACCTATGACAGTTTGCACTTCAATTGTGAGACTTTGCTTACAAACTATTCCATTCCCCACCAGTTGGGACTAAGCGGGACCGGGAACATGTGCTTTAAGGCCTCGATGTCCGTAATGGAGATAAGCGGCCCGGTAAAACGGACATATCCCTTCTGCTGCAGGCGTTCGAATTCACGGTTGACGCTTTCACGCGAGGCATTGATGGATGAAGCGATAATCTGTTGTGATAAAGGAACGCGGATGAGGTAGCTGCCATCAGGCTGCTTCTCGCCGAAGCGTTTGGCTAGGAATAAGAGACGGTATGCCAAGCGCTCACTCGCGTATTTGTACTCAAGGTTATCGATCCGATCAATCAGGAGTCCTACATCATCTAATGCCTTATGAAGTAAGCCGTAGCAGAAGAGCCCGTCAGCCTGTGCCTGCCTGAGTACATCCTCACGTGATAACAGGTATAGCTCGCCTGTAGTCAATGCCTGGAAGAAGATCTGTCGATTTATCTTTTCCGTGAGCCAGTTGAGGGGGAAGGCCTCGCCGGGTGCGATAATCGCAAACGTATACTCTTCCCCGCGCTGGTTAATGCCGAATGCGCGGATCAGGCCGCTACTCAGGTAATACACACCCTGCGGTTCATCTTCCCCGCGGATAATATACTGGCCTTTTTGCACGTGGATCTGCCGCCCGCTTTTGAAGCAGGCTTCTACTCTGGCATCAGCTGATTTGGCGAAACCACCGGGTTGCGCTCTCATCGCAGCCCCTCCTATCCGCTCTATTACTACTAACTATACCATCCCGCAGTCGCTGTGCGGTGAAAATGCTGTCATAAAAGAGTAACGGAGCCGGCTATACGTATTTGGTAACCACCTGGTGGGGTGATTTGCCGAAATACTGCTATAGCGCAGCTCCGAAGGGTTCATGGTTCCCTTAATGCCAATGTGATGCCTGCGTATAAAACGCGACGTGTTCCTGATCACATGTCAGGGTAGTTGTTCTTACTCCTCGGGAGTGCCAGTTATTGCGCTGACGAATGCCTTATGGGCGCTTTCATCGTGGCCGTTCTGATCGTTGGCTTGTAAGCCTTGCATCAGATTGCGCAGGTCGACGTGAAGGCCCATGGCATTTGCCATCTCGAGTGCTTGCGCGAACGCTTGCATCGCAGACTGACCAAGCTTATTCTGACCTCCGTCAAATACGATAAGCTTGTCGATGTTTCCATACTGCTGGGCAATTTTCTCGGCAAGAACCGGGAGCATCTCGAACAGCTTCGGGAACAATAGGAGCTGGACAGCGTTAGCGCTGAACAGATTGTAGGTTTCGGCGAGCTCGCGCTGGCCTTGAGCATGAGCGCGGTCGCGTTCGAGCTCTGCTAGTGCAAGAACACGAATGCGTTCCGCATCAGCTTCTGCTTCAGCAATTGTTCGCTGTTTCTGAGCTTCAGCATCTAGGAAAGCCGCTTGTTTTGCTGCCTCTGCGGGCACAACGACTTCGGCCTGCTTTGTCTCGGTGGCTACGCGTGCGGCAGCGTGTGCAACTTCAAGTTGGGCTTGAGCTTTGGCAAGTTCTCCTGCCTGGTCGGCTTTCGCCTTTTCTTCGAGTTGAGCTCCTCTAAGTTGCTCTCGCTTCACTGTGAGCTCATGCTCCGCTTCTGCGATCTGCATGTCGGACGTAGCTTTGGCCTGTGCGGCCGCAGTTTCGGCGATTGCTCGCTTTTCGGTTGCTACTTGCAAAGCTTCGGCTTCGGCGATCTCAGCATCACGCTTCAGCGCGGCACGGCTCGGACGACCGAGTTGCTCGAAAGCACTGGCTCCCGAGGAAGCGTCGGTGATTTTCTGGATAGTCAACGAGGCGAGCTCGACACCCATGGTGGCCAAATCGCTTGCCATGGCTTCGAGAACTTTGTCCTGAAGGTCGTCGCGCTTCGTGTTGAGGTCTTCTAGCTTCAAATCGGCAGCAGCATTGCGGAGATATCCCGCCACGAGCTCCTTGACTTGAGCTTGAAGACGCTCACGCGCTCCTGCGGCCATCCACAGACGTGCAATGGCTCTATGGGCCTCATCGGTGGTCCCGAATTTTACTTGGACCTGAAGGTCCATCTTCAATAGGATGAAATCAGATGTCGGGATGTCGTCAAGCAGAGTTTCGAAGCCGAATGGCTCGATCGATATCCTGTGGCACTCCATGAGGCCTGGAATGGCGAATATCCCTTCAGAGCAAGTAAATCCATAGAACGCTAAATTCACCCTCTTTTGTATACAAGTGCGCTAGTTTGCTACACTACCCTTGTCTTACGCTTTAACATCGCAGCAAAGTAGATGTGCTTAGTTGTGAGCACGGTTTTGCCTTGAATTGGGCACCGTGCAAACAGTTAGGGCAAAACCTTGCTGCGAATGGCGTAAGACACCTGCACGGTGTCCATTTTTAATTTCGGGCACCTGCCATAACGGGTAAGGAGGCCCGAGCGTATGTCAGATGCAAACGGTAAGAAGCCAAAACAACACAAAGCTCTCAAGGTTATCCTCGGTATTGTCGCTGCCTTTGTTCTGCTTATTGTCATCGGCAGCGTGATTGGTAGCTCTAGCTCTCAGACAGCCAACACCTCGTCTACTAGCAACGCAAGCTCGACCAGTTCGAGTGGCAGCGCCGCCTCCTCGGCGACGCCTGGTCTAAATCAGGCAGCGCAGGACGGCAAGTTCCAGTTCACGGTTACTAGTTTTGCATGTGGTCAGTCGCAACTCGAGAACGGCAATGAGTTCGAGGCAGCAACCGCACAAGGTCAGTTTTGCGTCATGAAGCTAAACGTAACGAATATTGGTACGGAGGCGCAACAGTTCGATGCCTCATCACAGTATGTTTATACGGCCGACGGCAAGCAGCTGTCGTACTCAAGCGATGGCACAACAGCAGCCAATACCAGTGGCAACAACTGCTACGTATACCAGACGATCAACCCCGGCAACAATCTGAGCTGCAACGTCGCCTTCGATGTGCCGTCTGGCGTCACACCCACTTATGCGATGCTTCACGATTCGAGCTTTAGCGGCGGCGTGAAGATCAACCTGCAATAATTCCTATCCTAGAGGCTAATAACTCAGTCGAGACTGGGTTATTTTGCTGAGTTCTCGATGCAGTAAGAGCAGGTATGTACACTTGTATACATGACACACAAACCTGCCCGAAGTCTTTTGCCCAAAATCAATCCTAAGCTGCCAAAGGCAGTACGGACTGAAGCTCAACTTATATTTTACAAACGGCTAGTTCAAGTCACTGCATGGAGCTTGAGATATGACTATGGGCTTACGGTTGACCAAGAAGGTCGTAACCAGAATGATGACGAACACGATAGATGGGCCTGGGAAGATGTATCTTTTCAGGTTCGATACCAAGTCTTAATGAAGCTATCGAACATAGGGTCGTTCTACCGCTGGCAGCCCTACTTGCAAGAGTTCCTATTTTATAACACGGTGGGCTACAGGCAGGTTCCGTTTGGTAATATCCCCAGCCAAAATCCTGGCTACAGTATTGAGGAGGATGGTGATCTGATTGGTAAGTTCATAAATATTAAGATCTACACCCAGCAGGCGGATGCGAGTTGGCGTAAGATCCAGACCGCTGTTAATAAAAAACTACGGACATATGAGCGTAAATGGGAATGGAATGGTGCTAACCTCGAGCTGATTTATCAGATAGCTAATCTGCGCCGAATAGACCCGAAACTGAGTAGTTCTGATATTGCAGGCCGGATCACGCTCAGCTTTCCTGAACTTGCGACTAAAAAGACTGGATACAATGACGGTGACATCAAGAACCTGCTCCGAAACGCTCGTAAGTTAGGCTTCTAGCGGTAAAGAAAAATCTCATAATCCTTTATCCAAACCAATTATCGAATCTGTCATTGTGTACGCATCACTAGTAAACAAGGATACATATGCAAAACATGACACTCGAACGAGACAGAACGGCTCGTGTGAGCGGCGCGGATCACTACACGCTCAAACTTATGAGCTTAAATACCGGCAAAAGCGTTAAGGAGCTAATCAACCAAGCTGTCGGGTTGCTCATTAAGCAAAATCCTGGATTCCATCAACACAGCGTAAAGCACTAAACCACACTCATGGGGATGTAGCTTAGTGTGGTCTAAAGCATACGCGTCAGAAACGTAGATCGCCGGTCCAAATCCGGTCATCTCCACCAAGTTGGCTAAATGCAAAACACAGGCTCTTGCCAAGCCTGTGTGCGTCAGAAACGTAGATCCATTTTACCATACGTTTCAGCCAAGGACTACCCGCTCACATGGTGTGAGGTGATCAAATATGTCTCAAAGTACTTGTCATACGAGGAATAACTACTTCTTGACTGTTGTACTTTTCAAGCGTACAATAAAGCTCAAGATGCGTTACACGTTTAAGCAGTTCAAGGAAGAATATCCTGATGATGACGCATGCCTCGAGGCTGTCTTCCAGGATCGTTTTGGGGACCTGAAATTCTGTCCCTCCTGTGGAGATGAGACGAAGTTTTACCGCGTGAAGAAGCGCCAGTGCTACGCCTGCGAGTGGTGCAGTTATCAACTATTCCCCCTGGCTGATAGTATCTTCCGCAAAACGACCACACCGCTCTACCTCTGGTTTGAAGCTATCTATCACGTCTCCATTGCAAAGAACGGCATCTCGGCACAGGAATTAGCTCGTTATCTTGGTGTTACTTATAAAACAGCCTGGCGGATGCATAAACAGATCAGATTGCTCATGCAGCAGGACGGCTACCAGCTAGAAGGCACTGTTGAGGCCGATGAGACCTATATCGGTGGTAAATCAACGATGAAGAAATGGCATACTGACAAAACGCCGGTGATCGGTGTCGTCGAGAAAGGCGGCATGGCAAAAGCTGTTGTAGCACATGGCGGCGTGAATGCGACGATTGCTTTACCGTTCCTACGCGCAACGGTCAAACAAGGCTCAACGATTCATACCGACGAGAGCCGTATTTATTCACGGGTGAAGCGGGATTTTACCCATGAGTTCGTCAACCACGCTAAAGAAGAGTACGTAAGAGCTGGCATTACCACGAACTCTATTGAGGGTTTTTGGGGTCAGATGAAGAACTCAATCCGTGGGACTCATCACGCGGTTTCTCCGAAGTATCTCCAGACTTACGTGAACCAGTTTGTTTTCCTTTATAACTATCGGGGTGTCGCTGTGGGTCCTGTTCTTTTGGAAAAGGCGTTGAAGCGCGTTGTATAAGGCGTTTAAATAGCTTCTTGCTCATACTCTTAATTATACCGAGACGGCAGATCTACATTACCCAATAGATCACATTACCGCATCTGACCCATGTGGTAGTCACTGCGCCATATGCAGAGAGCGCCTTGCGGCCAAAACGTCGAGCGGGCTCTACGCCATCGCGCAGGAAGACTTCCTCTTGCTGCGCCTCCGAGAGTCTGTAGAAACGAATGTGTACTAATGGCATAGGGGCAAGTATACTCTTTATTCATTCCTTAGCTTACTTGCTCTGAAGGGATAGTCGCCCCTGGAATTCGTAGAGCACCTTTGCCGGTGACGATCTTGTTCCCGAATGGGCCGGTGAATACGCCAAGCTCACTCGTTGGAATGACGACGTAGCAGAGCTTGATCAGGGCAGGTATGCCGCCCACGATTGCTACTGCAACCAAAACGACGATCACGATTAAAGCGGCCATTCGATTACCTCTTCCGTTGGGTCGATTACGACCAAAGCGTGCGTGTCGGTAACATCGATAATGAGCACATGAGTACCTCGCGGCATAGATGTGCCATCCATCGATTTGGCGGGCTTTTGAACAAGATTCGGTGGCGTGCACCTATCACGGAATGTGACCTGTCCAAAGCCATCACCATTGATTCGGAGGGTGAGTTGTCCTTGTAGCCCGATATAGCTATCGCGGCTTTGTGGGGAAACTCGTCCTCTTACGTTGCCTTTCAGGAACACTCTCATGACCCTGACTAGCAGTACGTGCCAAGGCACATTCTCCTCACCTCCTTTAAGGTGAACAACTGAATTGTCAACGAACGTTCAAAGGTCGGGGATTTCCTCCTTCACTAAGAAGTTTGACAGATAGATATTATATACTATCGTGGCAAATATTTCAACGTTCGGCGATGCTAGGCCAAACATATCTTTGAAATGTAGTAATAAATGTTTGTTTGTTGCGGACCGCGGGCGAATCGTATATAAACAAATCTATCGAGTGGGTCTAACAAGGAGGGTTATATATAGCAATGAGTCAGGCTGTGCGTATTTATATCCAAAAATGGAGGCGACTGGCGCAAGCCGGTGCACTAGCGTTTGCTATAGTTGTGCCTGGTCTCGGGTTCGCACTCTTATCGCAGGCGCATGCCGCCGCAACGATTTCTTTTGTCAAGGAGGTGGGCTCGGTACAGTATGTCAATGATGCGATGGTCTCGAGCGTATCTGTTCCTGTTCCTGCTGGCGGTGTTGCAGCCGGAGACACACTTATCCTGATGGCTGGTAACTCGGGCAACGACCAAACGCATGTCATCAAAGCGACCGACAGTCGTGGCAACAGCTACACGGTGGATAGCAACATCAGCCAGGTGTCGTACTTCGAGAACACGAGTGTTGTTTCGGGCTACGTGTCGACAGCGCTGCAGTCTGGTGACAATATCACCGTGACGTTCAACGACACGGCGTCGATCATCGAGGTACTCGCGACTGAGTGGAGCGGTATCGCCAGCACCGGTCGCGTAGATGCAGCCCATACAAACATTGCGACTGCTTCTAACCTTACAACTGGTAATGTTAAGACAACGCAGGCCAACGACTTGCTAATCGGTTCGTTCATGGGCAACGGTAACGTAGTCTTTACGTCCGGTAGCGGCACCACGCCGTTTGCTACACAGTTGTATAACCACCTTGGTAGCGTCTATCGTAACCAGTGGCAGGAGTACAGCATAACGGGCAATCCTGGTAACTACAGCGCAACTGGTACAACGAAGCCATCATCGGGGTACGCTGCGGTAGGTGTTGCCTACAAGGCTGCCACGACTCCGCCCGACACAATGCCACCGACTATGCCGACGAATCTAGCGGTGACTAACAGCACGATGGCATCTGTATCGCTTAACTGGACGGCTTCTACCGACAACATCGGCGTGACGGGCTATGACCTCTACTTAAGTGGTGTCCCTACGGGCACAACCACCAATACAAGCGCTACATTTAATGGCCTTACTTGCGGCACGCAGTACGGTTTCGGTGTTGACGCGTATGATGCAGCCGGTAACAAATCAACGATTACTTCGCTCAATGCTTCAACTGCGGCTTGCGATACCATTCCTCCGACAGTAGCGATGACCGCTCCGGCTAATAATTCGACTGTAAGCGGCTCATCGGTAACACTCTCGGCAAACGCCAGCGATAATATTGGCGTGACGGGCGTGCAGTTCCAGCTTGATGGGACGAACTTGGGCGCAGCACTTACAGCGGCGCCATACGGCATGAATTGGGATACGACCATCGTGTCGAACGGCCAGCATACGCTGACAGCCGTTGCTCGTGATGCCGCCGGCAACACGGCAACATCGTCTGCGGTAACAGTGACGGTCAGCAACGTTGACGCAACACCTCCGACAGTCAACCTGACGGCTCCGGTGAGCGGTGCGTACGTGCATGGCACAGCAGTAGCGCTTTCTGCTAATGCTAGTGACAACGTCGCTGTCGCGAAGGTGCAATTCCAGATAGACGGGTCGAATATCGGTACTGCCGATACTACAGCCCCCTATACTGCTTCCTGGAATACTACCAGCGTAACCGATGGCCAGCATGTCGTTACGGCAACTGCTACCGATACATCCGGCAATGCTACTTCAGCAAGCGAGACAGTTACCGTAGATAACACCGCTCCGACAGTAGCGATGACCGCTCCGGCAAATGGTGCTAGTGTCACCGGTTCACAGCCTGTTACCGCGACAGCTAGCGATAATAACGCTGTTACGGGCGTGCAGTTCCAGCTCGACGGTGCAAACCTTGGTAGTCTGCAAACCTCGTCGCCTTACGGCCTTACCTGGAATAGCGCGCAGGCTAGCAATGGCCAGCATACGCTGACGGCTATCGCGTACGACGCGGCCGGCAATAGCACGGTGTCCAGTGCGGTGACCGTGACCGTTTCGAACGCGATCAGCTTGAACGCTATGCCGCTTATTAGTAAGGGTCTGCCGGCATACGGTGATGGGAATGTCATCTACGACCCGAGTCTTGGCAATGACAATGACTACGGCCCAAGTGGCGGCGCGTACCTCTGTGGCCCTCCTTGCTCGCTCATCATTGACCTGTCGAGCGTACCAGTTGCGCAGCGACAGCAGGTGGTCGTCTCCTGGTACAACGATGAAACGCTTTACTACGCGGCTGCCATCAACTCGACCTACTACAACGAGCCGAAAGACTACACTATTGACGTCTCGAACGCGCCCGGTGGTGGTGCAGCACCGACCAGTTGGACGACACTTACCAGTGTTAGCGGCAACTTCTACAATGGCCGTGAGCATCTCCTGAACCTCAACGGAGCTAACTGGATTCGCATGCACGTGACGGCTGTGAATGGCTCGAGCGGCAACATGGATGCCTCGTTTAACTTAACGGTTAATGACGCTTCCAGTGGTAGCAACGACACCTGGCTCATCCTGGGCGATTCTATTACCCAGGATGACATGGGCCATTACGAGCCAAGCAACTTCATGCAGCAAGTCAATGCTGCTCACCCGACATACTTCCCGAGCCAGATCAATGGTGGCATCGGTGGTTGGGACTCGGAATCTCCGCTCCAGACCGATCCGCGTACCGGCCAGATGTACATCGATGAGTTCTTGGCTTCCTTCCCCGGCCGCTATGTCAGTCTGGACTACGGCACAAACGATGCGAACGAGGGCGGTCCGCTCATCGGCCAGTACATGTCGAATATGTTGACGCTCATCAATAAGGTGATTGCCGCCGGCAAGATCCCAGTACTGCGCAAGAGCATTCCGTGGGGCTGTACGGCTGGTATCAAGGCAAACGGGCCAACGATCAATGCCGATCTGCAGCAGTTGCTCGCGCAGTACCCGCAGGCCATTGCAGGTCCGGACGAGTGGTCATACTTCCAGGCGCACCAGTCGCTCATCAGCGGTGACTGCATCCACCCGACCATTGGCAACGGCAACGCTGCTTACCGCCAAGTGTACGTTCAGGCACTGCTCTCGGGTGTCTATGCTAACCTTCCCTAGGTAGGACAGTTTACTCGGCAGGCCCGGGCTCGTTCTGAAAAGCGCTAACAAAGTAACGGTAGCGACGACGGCCCGGGCCTTCGAGTGGTTCCTTTTCGTAACGTAACGTCAGCCCGGATTCGGCCAGCCGATCCTTGAGGGGTGAGCGCGGGCTAGTCAAACTGATCGCTATAAGTGCGTTCAGTTTTGCTGCGGCCCGCTCGTCGTCAGGCCCGTATGTCGCTTGGGCTACATCGGCCAAAGCCAAGCGTTCGCCTGCATGCCGTGCCAGGTAGTTTCCAGCCCGCCAACCCGGACCGCGTTCCCATGTTTCCGTTTCCAATCCTTCCTCTGGCAATTCAATAGCCGGTATAGATTCATCTCCGGCCATGATGGCACGGGCTGTCCGGTAGGCTTCCCGCTGTTGTTCAGGCGTAGCAAGCATGGGCAGCGGGATGAAACCGACACCTGCTAGTACATTATCCAATAGCTCAAGTTCGTGCGCCGTTTCTTGCTGGCCAGCTTCGAGCTGTCCGTACTTCTTCTGCTGCCGCTCTCCTATAGTTTGGTCGGCGATGATCTCCATTGCCTCGCGTAACTCGGGGATGCAGTCTCCTACAAATGCGGCATCAGCGCGGACAGTGGCCGCTTCTTCGAACAGGCTGTTCTCTACGGCAGCAAGCTGTTTGGCTGTGGCTTCTATTTGCGAGCTCGCGCGTTCGTGCCGTTCCAGAATTTCGATGTATGGGACGCCTTGATGAGCCCTAATGAGGTTTGGGAAGGTAGCTAGCTGCTGTGCGGCAAGGTGTTGGCGGGCGGCTTGCTGCACTTCTGGCGTTTGTGTGCGCTGCTCAATTGTCTCCGCCAAGGTGGTCATGTTGAGTATCGTCTCACCCAGGCTCCTTGTTTGTTCGATTAGTTCGTTGTAGGCTATAAGCCATTCCGTCGTCTCTAGCCGCTCTGCCTCGTCCATAGTTGCAATCCCTCCATACTATGTTCTACGAAGTGAGTATGGAAGTTTTTCCCGCCGTGTCAGCGAAATAGACTACATTCGAATCTGTAGGGTCGAACGTTATGCGGTTGAGCCGAAGCGTTCGGCTTTGATAGCGTTCGGGTCAATACCGATTGCGACAAGCGCGGTAGCGACTGTTTCAACCATCGGGGTTGGCCCGCAGACATACACAGCAGGCGGTTCTGGGTAGGCAGCAAGTACCTCCTTCAGCATGGCGTCGTCGATGCGCCGAGCGTAGCCGCTCCACCCTCTTGGAGCGTGATCGGTGAATGTCATGATGATGTCCTCACTTGGCTGCCCGCCCGTCGGGAACAATTCGTATTTGTATAACGTATCCGCATATGTCTTGACACTGTACAGGAGCCGTAAAGGCGTAGCCGCACAGCACTGCTGATGGGCAAGACGGATAGCACGCAGCGGTACGGCCCCTACGCCACCGCCGATGAGTAGGACGGGCTTCGTATTTTCTGGCATCCACGTGAAGTAGCGCCCGAGCGGACCACGGATTTCCAGTTGATCGCCTAGATTGACATTGTGAAATAGATAGGGTGATACTTCACCGTCCGGCATGAGGGCGATTGTCAGCTGCAGCATCGTACCCGCGCCGTTGGCAGGTGTGGCCGCCGAATACAGCCGTGCCGCTTGGTAGCCATCCGGGGCGGTCAGGCGGATTTCATAGTGCTGACCGGCATCGTGTTGGACGGGCGCGTCGAAATTGAACATGAACGAACGTACCCCTGGTGCTTCAGGCCGGATCTGGGTTACCGTGCCGATGCGCCAATCGGTCGGTTTAGATGTCGGTATCATAGCGTTGCTCACGCCAGGGATCTCCGTAGTTATGGTAGCCATTTACTTCCCAAAAGCCCGGGTGATCGCGGGTAGCGAATGTCAGCCGGTTCACGTATTTCGCGCTTTTCCAGAAATATAAGTGAGGTACGAACAGCCGCGCCGGGCCGCCATGTTCAGGAGTGAGCGACTCGCCTTGAGCTTGCGTCGCGACCAAAGCCTGGCCGTTGATAATATCCGCTACCGGCAGATTTGTAGTGTAGCCGCCATAAGAGGCTACGATAAGGTAGCGCGCATCATCCTTCAGGCCTCCGGCCTGCCGGATCAGTTCGTCCAGCGATACTCCCTCCCACTCCATGCCGAGCTTGCTCCAGCGGGTGACGCAGTGGATATCGGTTTTCATCGTTGTCCTCGGCAGCCGGTTAAACGTTTCCCAGTCTAGCGTAACAGGTGCGTGCACTTCCCCGTCGATCACCAGTTCCCAGTTCGCGGTGGCTACACGGGGTGTCGGGCCATATGTCAGGACCGGCCAGCCTTCGACGATTGACTGGCCCGGCGGCAGGTTTTGCTCGTGCCGCTTTGGTGACCGGAAACCGGGGTTTATCAGTGCCACGCGCAGACCCTCTTACCTCTACCAGTATGCGCTCGGGACCAGAAAAGTAAAATCTGTTATACGTCTCGCGTTAGTCCCGCTCTTGTTGTTTTCGTAGCTTACGCCAGCCGCCGGCACGGTTGTTCTGGACCACGGCTTTGATAAGATTTTCTAAGGCGTGTTCATGGAGCTTGTCGCCTGGGTAGATCTGAATGGCGCGTGCAGTCAGGTTGCTTTGCCCTTGGTTAATAATGCCTTCCGGATCCGGCACGATCGGGTCATAAATGAAAATGTTGAGATGGTCCTTGGCGCCAAGCAGCGCACAAATATTGCCATGCAGCACGAAGTATGGTCGATTCGAGCGCTTGATAGTCTCGGCAACTTCCGCGTCAGCCGCGTGTGCGATATCCCGTACGCGTTGCGCTATCTTCTGTTGCCACATCGGTAACGCTGCAATATAACGGTCAACGCGCCAGTCAGTAGAATAAGTGCCCATATGTCCTTAGTGTATTGTACCCGCTGTTAGGCTAGCCAGTAGTATTCGGTTCAGCCCTAATCCTCTGAGCTGCGAAGCAGCTCGTATGGTGCGTTGCGTTCTTCGCGTAGAAATAGCTTTACTTCTTCGCATCGATTGAGAAAATCTATGCCATTCTCAAACACATCCTGCAGGCCAAAGAGTTGCAGGAAGAGAATAGTCGGACGATTGCAACCCCGGCGTTCGGCGAACGCAATCATGTCGGTGCTAGTTGCCGGGAACTGGGCGGCACGGGCTAATGACAGTAGGCGATGCTTCGATGGAAATTGGTGGTAGGATCGCATATGCCTTCGGGGCGCCGCTTGCCTAGGGCATGGAAATTGCCGATAGTGCGGCAATGGCAATCCTTCCAAGTCGGTAGTGAGATCCCGCCAATAACCGGGAGTTACCTCAGATCCGGTCGTACCGGTTACCTGCTTGTGTGGCGCGCACATAGTTTGCGTTGTTGCCATATTGCTTCCCTCCCTTACGCTTATAGTATGTGCGGTATATCTAGCAGCCTCTATGATCCGTATCACCTTTCCTTGCGTTCTGACTGTTGTCCATAGATACTAGGTGTAGAGCCTATGGATGAGATGGTACGGCAAAAGGTGGAAGCATTCTTTACCGGCTATCCGGTACGTCAGCTAGGCAAGCAGGAGATGCTTGTACAGGCGAATGAACAGCCGGAAGGTATCTTTTATCTGGTACGCGGACAAGTCCGTCAGTATGATATTGCGCCGCAAGGTAGCGAGATCGTCGTAAATGTATTTAAGCCCCCGGCATTCTTCCCTATGTCCTGGGCGGTTACCGGTGTGCCGAACCGCTATTTTTTTGAGACGGCATCAGAGGTTGAAGTGCACGTAGCTCCTGCTGAGGCGACAGTAAGTTTCTTGCGCGCTAATCCCGACGTGTTATTCGACTTGCTCAAACGTGTATATTCTGGCGTCGAGGGCCTGCAACGGCGCATGGCGCATCTGATGGGCGGCACGGCGAAAACGCGCGTTGTCTTTGAATTGGTGATCGAATGCAAGCGTTTTGGCAAACAGCAGCCCGATGGCTCCTATATCATAGATATCCATGAGGATGAGCTGGCGCGCCGCTCCGGTATGAGTCGCGAAACCGTCAATCGTGAACTGGCCGATCTAAAGCATCAGCACCTGGTTAACGTAAGTCATCAACGGCTAACCGTTCGTGATCTGAGTCAGTTAGAGCGGTTACTCGGCGAAGGGTTATAAACTTCTGTAGCCTACGTGACTGGCGTCATAGAATCGTTTCTCCAATTCCTCTACGATGGTAGTAGAAAGGAGGAAGGCATACAGGTATAAGTGCGTATAAAGGAGGGGCATATGAACAGTCTTATTCGTTCACGAATAGCCAGCGTTGTAACCGTGGCGCTCGGAGCATGGCTGATGCTGTCCCCGTTATTCATCGCTGTGACGGGCGCAGCGCTTATCAGCCTGCTGGTTAGTGGTGGCATCATTGTCCTGGCCGGAGTGGTGCAATTCTTCTGGGAGGAGACATTGCCCAGTTGGATTACCGGCCTGGTAGCGGTATGGCTCCTGGTGGCCGCTGTCGTATTCAATATGGACGGCGCCGCATTGTGGAACCAGCTACTGGTTGCTTTTGCCACATTTGTGGCGGCAGCCTGGGACGGCATCGAGGTCGACCAGTTCCAGCGGCAACATAGCCACGCGTAACCTGCATCTGGCTCGCTAACAGAGGCCCTCCAGCCTCTGTTATGCGTTTATGATACGAGCTTTCCGATCAGCTGCAACATACAACATGCCGTACAGCCAGGCTGAAACGATAAAGCCGCAGGCCATGGCAAATGACCATATGTCCTGCCCTGTTCGAACGGTCAGTATGCCACTTAGAAGGGTGAAAAGAGTTGCTGCAGTCGCCCACCAGGCAAGCCGGCGCGGTAGCGGCTGTCGCAGCACAATGTAGATGCCGCCTTCTACCAGGCCTATCGCATTGAGGATATGTAACACGAGCACCGTGACATACGCAGGATGCCCTATACCGCCTGATGGGTTGTCGAGAAGATTCAGTACCATGCCGAGGATGAACTGCAGCGCCAACATCCATAGTTGTCCGAATGTACGTCGCCGGAGACGTGCCGGAGTAAAAGCTTTAAGCATGTGTCTCCTGGGGTCGCAGCCGTGGCAGTACCGAAGATACGCCGATGCCAACAAAGACCGCGACGCATAGAGCCGATAAGAGCAGTAATGCCACCGTATACGAATGGAATAGCTGAAAGCTGAGACCCAAGATGAGCGGAGGAAAAAAACCACCAATACCGCCGGCGGCGCCAACGAGTCCGGTCACGGTGCCTACGAGTCCTGAGTCGCACCGCCGGCCGATAATGGCAAATACCGCGCCGCTGCCCATACCGAGAATGCTGGCCAGTAGCAGGTAGGCGATCGTCCCGGCAGGCATGAGTGCAGGTGCGGACGCCAAGAACAGTGCAAGCAGGGCGACAATGAGAAATACGCCCCGGATGACTACCCTTCCACCAATCCGGTCACTAAGCCAGCCACCTAGAGGTCGTGCAGCGGTGGCGAATAGGACGAAACCCCCGGCGCGGGCGGCCGCATCTGCAGTAGCCAATCCGTAGCTAGTATGCAGCAGTAAGGGCAAGTATAGTCCGAACGATACGAATGCGCCGAACGTGACAGCATACAACCCCGCCAGTTGCCATGCTGGTCGCCAGCGGAGTGCCGCCGCCAGCCGGGCGCGTACCGGTGATGATATGGGCCGCCAGCCGGGCGCATCCTTGCCTTGTGCGATTAGTAGCGCCCCGGCCACAATGAGCCACACGGCTAGTACCAGGAACAGCGTCGTCTGTCCGAAGGTTTGTATCAGCCGCGGCGTGAGAAAGCCGGAGGCAGCCGTGCCGGCATTACCGATGGCATAGATACCGAGCGCCAGACCCTGTTCCCGCTTCGGGAACCAGGCGCTAACGAACGGAACGCCGGCTGCAAACGATGCTCCGGCAATCCCCAGGCAGAGCGCTACAAACAGCAAGGGCACATACCCGTTCGTGTATGCTAATGCCGCTACTGGCAGACTGGCAATGAGGCAGGTAGCCACAAGCACACGGTGGCCACCATAACGGTCGGCAAGCAAACCGAGCGGTACGCGCCCGAGCGAGCCGATAACGACGGGTATAGCAAGTAGCAACGAGATGGCAAACGGTGTGAGCTGGAGTCGTCCTGCGTAGCTATTGGCAAGCGGCGACAGAAGTGACCAGGCCCAGAAGTTGAGCATCAGTACAAGCGTGGCCGCGGCAAGCATGATGTACCGGGTGGCGAAAAAACGACGCACTAGCATAGTGCTATTGTATGTCAGATAGATGCTTCCCAATCGAACATAACGTTGTCTTCGCGGTAGCCGCCGCGCCCTTCTCCGATGTGCTCGAAGCTATCTACGAACTCTATGGAGCGGATGTACTTCACCATCTTATAGCCGAGCTTGCGTTCGCAGCGTAGACGCAGGGGTGCGCCGTGCTCTAGGTTGAGCGGCTTCCAATTCATCTCGTATGCCAGGATACTGAGGCGGTCATGCATGTCGCTGGTCCGGAGCGCCTCGTAGAAGGGTTTGCCATTGCCGTCCACGTCGTAGGCGTGGAAGACGACATACTTGGCCCGCTTGTCCGGTTGACAACGCGCCATGATCTCGCGCATCTGCACCCCGCCCCATTCACCGATAGCACTCCAGCCTTGTATGCAGATGTGTTTTGTAATCTGCTCCTGCCGCGGCATTGCCCGCAGCTCATCGAGGGTCAGGTTTAGCTCGTGCCCGACCATGCCGCCGATGTGCAGACGCCAATCTTTAAAATCATCCGCTGCCAGGCGTTTGAACGTTTCTGTTTCCGGCGGGTAGCCATTGACGCGGAAAAACGGCGATATGTCAGAACGCTTATATGTCTTCCGCGGTACCATCCATCCAAATACTGTATGGAGAAGCGGGTTAAGCATGCTAGCGAGGAGCTTGCGCACACCGACGCGATGGTTCAGCGTGAAGTACGTTATGACGATATTGAAAATGAGTACGAACAGTAGCGCCGAGCAGAATACGGTCAGCGCTGCGCCGAGACGGACGTGTACCGTACCGAAAGTAATGAGCCGGACATTGCGCGAGAAATACACCAGGCTTACGAGCACTACATGGATGATGAGGAATGCCGAGAACAACAGCATGCCGATGAAGTGTAGGCTGCGTGCCGCCTGCCGCCGCCCGCCGAACAACAGCGTGTAGCGCGGAAAGCGGTTCGTGAACGCCGGTGACATCGCCAGCGCAGTTAGTATCATGAGCGGCGGCAGTACGAACGCGACGCCCGTATATGTCAGCTGCTGCAGCGCGTCATATGGATGGAATGCCGTGAGCGGCGGGATGTGCAGCGTGGCATAGCCGATAAAGTCATGCCAGGCTTGCGGGAAGATGCTCCAGCTTGTCGGGATAAGTCGTTGCCAGGCTCCGGTGGCAAACATGTATCCCCAGTAAACAGCACCGGTAACGACCCAAAGCGCTGCGGCTGCGAAGTGCCAATTGCGTGCCATACCGAACTCATGGTGTGCCCCGCCCGGCAGTGCCCAATGCCCGATATGCTCGGCTTCATCGTGCGCAGTCCAGAGCTTATCTTCCGGCATTTTCTTCTTGCCGAATTTCAACCAGTAATTGTCCCGCCGCGTGTGGTCGGTCCAGTATAACAACGGGTGGTCGGCGAGGATGTGCAGACCGCTGCGGATGAGCAACAAAATACAAATAAAGTTAATAAAGTGCGTTACCACTATCACAAGTGGCATACTGTCGCCATCCATAACTTCAGGCTATCCTTAGTGCTTTTGCTTTTACTATGATCACAATCACATGGTAACATATGATATGCTGTTCATATGAACTATACTTCATATGACCATTTCTTTATGACGCTCGGTAACAAACAGCGTGTCCGTATACTACAGCTGCTCGTTAACAGGAAACCGATGGGAGTAACGGCCATTGCGGAGACTTTAGGCATCGAACAATCTGCTGCATCGCACAACCTAAAACAGCTGCTACTATGTCACTTCGTTACCGTTACGCAGGATGGCAAGGAACGTATTTATGCCATAAACGAGGATACGGTTAAGCCGCTGTTCGAACAGATCGAACGTCATGTCAGGAAATACTGCGTAAAGGGCTGCGAACATTGGGAGTAAAAGGAGATACATATGATAGCTAACGTGAAACTTACCAAGAAAGAAGAAATAGCCAACGGCACGATGGCGTTCCACTTCGAGAAGCCGGCAGGCTTCGAGTTCCGCGCCGGCCAGTTCGGTGACTGGACGCTCATTGACCCGCCCGAGACCGATGAGGAGGGTAATACTCGCGGATTTTCGATAGTCGCCGCACCATACGAGCCCGACCTGATGTTTGCCACGCGCTTGCGCGATACGGCGTTCAAGCGCGTGCTGCGCGAGTTACCTGTTGGCAGCGAGGTTAAGCTTGATGCCCCATACGGAGACTTCACCCTGCACAAAACCGAGTCGACACCAGCAGTGTTTCTGATCGGCGGCATTGGCGTGACGCCGGTACGCAGTATGATCGCCCAGGCTACGTATGACAAAACAGGCCACAAAATCACCTTATTCCATGCCAATCGTACCCGGGAAGATGCACCATTCCGGGAAGAGTTCGAGAGGCTAGCGCAGCAGAACCCGAACTTTACCTTTATGCCCGTACTGACAGAAAGCGCTCCTGAAGGATGGCAAGGTGAGCGCGGCCGCATCGACGAGGCGATGTTGCGCCGCCACATTATCGACCTCAACGTGCCGATCTATTACCTTTCGGGCCCCGAGGGTATGGTGAAGGCCATGCGTCAGTTACTGGTTGGTATCGGTATTAACGAAGACAACATCCGGACCGAAGAATTCACAGGATACTAATACCAACCAAGAATACAAGTAGTACCAAGTTGCCTTCCCGCTTGCTAGTATGGGAGGCATGGATATGGCATGGCCAGCGTGAAGAACAAGTTCGCAACAAGCGTTGTCCAGTTGACAGTATTCGTACTATCCTTTGCCATGCTTGGCACGTATTTTGTCTGGCGCGGCTCGGCATATGCATCCAACGAGACAAATCCGCAAACGACCTGGACGGCGTGCAGCACTAATGCTGCCTCCGGCGGTACATCTACCTTTACACCGCTCAGCGACACGGCCGCCGCGGCGCTCGTTACGCACGAACCGGAAATCCGGGCAAAGAATGCGACCGGCTATTCTATCGGCGGTACCAGCTATCCAGCACCGAACTACTATGTGCCGAGTGCGAACGAGATCAGTGCGTTTCACGGCGCGACCGATCAGTTCGGCCAAACGGCAGTACAGGCGAACCCATACAACCAATACGTAGATGGTCTGGACGGCCTTACCAACCCGTCGACGGACGACCTCATCCAGTGGAGCGCGCACAAGTGGGGCATCCCGGAGGACTGGCTGCGTGCGGAGTTCGTCCAGGAGTCGCTCTGGAACCAGTTCCAGCGGGCGTAGGAGCGAGTTCCCTTGCTCTTGATCTCTTTGTAAACCTCTTTTTCGCGTTCGGTTAAACCCTTATTGAGGCCCATCTCGTCGTGTATCACGCCGACAGTAGAGGAAAATCCAAGTTCTATCGCACGGTTCGCTATGATCAAAGCTTCGTCCGGGTTTGCCACGCCACCGCCGACGACGGAGTTAATATTTACCTTGAATTTGGCATGATCGCGAAGGTTTACGAGCTTTGCATCGAGCACCTTAAGACTCTTTTTCGAAACATCGTCGGGTGTTACGTTGTCTATCGATATTTGCAGGTAATCGAGCCCGGCTTCGTTGAGTTTTTTGACCTTTTCGGGCTGAAAATAATAGCCGTTCGAGATAAGGCCGGCGATCATTCCATGATGCCGGATGCGTGCAATAAT
>Ga0207657_10001995_pt1 | contig 22061 bp, 16 predicted proteins | sample KBSC33metaG_FD_184316 | JGI IMG/M metagenome (GOLD analysis project Ga0207657, IMG submission 184316) | Corn rhizosphere microbial communities from Kellogg Biological Station, Michigan, USA - KBS C3-3 metaG (SPAdes) (version 2) | ecosystem: Host-associated > Plants > Roots > Rhizosphere > Soil ... | reverse complement strand
GGTGGCATGCGCCGCCCGAAGTAACTTTTCATTCAGCCGGTCCTCGGGGTGGCGTTCAAGCAAAATTGTCGCGCGGTTCTCCAGCTGAGAAAGCCAGTCGGACAAAGCGGCTGGAATGGTCTTCAGATCATCGGTGTTCTGCCGCAAATCGACATTTTCCGTCGTAAGGGACTTGGCCAAAGCTTTGACGTGGTCGAGCCGGCAGCGGGAGAGAATGATTTGCCACTCCACCGCACGCGCGCTTGCCAGCGATAGCTCCTGATCGAGCCAAAGACTCCACTGCTCATCGAAAAGCTGCTCGAATGCCGAGCCATCGTCCTCGTGAAATTGTGGATCGAGGCCGGCTTCGAGCGGATAAAGACGGAGCAGATTGGCGGCAAAACTATGGATCGTGCCAAGATCGCTTCTTTCCAGATTTCTGAGCGCATCTTGGACCCGGCTCTCCAACTCGTCTTTCGAGAGACAATAGAGCGCGATCACTTCCTGGATCTCGATTGAGGTTTTGCGCTCAAGCGCGCTCGCGGGCTCGCGGTCGAGTTCGCTGTCCAGAAAAGCTTGCAAGCGTTGCCGGAGTCTCAGCTTCAGCTCATCAGCGGCTTTGTTGGTGAAGGTAAGTGCGACGATCTCGGTGATCTTTAAGGGCTCGGGGTTACGCAGCAGTAGATGAACCAAGCGCTCGATCAACAACGTGGTCTTGCCGGTGCCCGCGCCCGCCGTGACGACGACGCTGCGGTCGAAGGTCGTGACGGCGGCGCGCCGGTCGGCGGCATCGGCAAATTCACTCGCACTCTGGGTCATGCTCATCGATTTCGAAACTTTTTTCGCGTAAAGCGCGATGGAGCTCGGTTACGGGATCTTGGGCGGCCCGCCATAAGCTGGGCGGATGATTTTTACGGCAGATCGGCGCCGCATCGCATTGCCCGCAATATGCGCCGCGATTGATAAAAAAATGACCGCTGCGGACGCCGCCGGCGAGGTAAGCGAGCGTCTTTTTCGTTTCGGCGCCGGTTCTGCCGGTGAGCGCTTCGCTGGCGTACGCCTTCGAGCTCAAGGGACCTTCCAACCAACGCGGTGCAATATAGAAAAAATTCGCCGCGATACTCGGCGCTATGCTTGGCATGCGCTCCTTGGCCCAATGCTGCGCAAGCATGTAGTAGAAGGGCGGTTGCAGGCGCTCGCCGCGGACCGCGGCGCGGATAAGATTTTTGTCTTGGGTTGCCGGGGTCGCGCCGAATTTGAACTTATAATCGATCACCCGCACAGCGTCATCTTTGCAGTCGATGCGATCCAAGCGACCGCGGATCAGAAGATGATTCAGCGGTTCCGGCCAGTCGGCCGGCAACTGCGTGCTCAGGTTATTTTCCAAGTTCACCGGCGCAAATCCCGACGCCTTCAACTCGCTAAGATCCTGGGCGACGACTGTGCGCAGCAGTGTGAGAATATTCTGTTGCAGAATTTCCCAGGCGAGCGGATAACCGATCGGATGATTTTCCTGATACTCGGCGAAGACCTGGTTTGCTGCGATTTGGAGTTCGTGATCGACGTCGAGCGGTGTTCGAGGGTCGGTAAAATAGTGCGCTTCGATCAGGGCAGCGTAAAACGAATGTAGAATTCCATGGCCGAGCTCACCGAACTCAGCGGGACTCGGTCCGAGGACTTCTTCGGGCCGGTCGAGGGGTGCCACGCCGAGTACGTGACGCGCAAAAAACTGAAAGGGACAGCGAGCATAGGTTTCCAGCGCGGTGGGCGAGATCCCGCGCGCGGAATAACGCTCCCAATAATTTTCAAAGCCCGTAAGCGCTCCGTCGTAGCCCAACAACCGATCGCCGCTGCGGTCGATTTCGGCGACAACCTTTCGTCCCTGCCGGTAAATTGCCGGCAGTGGAGCGAAGGCTTCAATCAGTGCAGTTGGATCGCGGCGCTGAAGGCTCAGGCGAATTGCCCACTCGGATGGCAGCAGCAGATCTTCTCGCTGGTATGGCACGGTTGCGGCTTTCTCGGTCACGCTGCGGGGAATGTCGACAGTTTCGCAGGGCCGTTGACTTTCCTCCTCGAGAGCGCGCTCGAGTTCGTCGAGGTACCAAGATGGTGCCAATGCCCTGCCGTTCTCGTCCGCGCGTTGAAAGGAGCAATAGAGTCGTTCGCGCGCGGCGCCGACCAGCAGCGTGAAGAGCAATTTTTCCTCATCGAAAGCGGTGAGTTTTTGGCTGACCTTATATCCTAGGTCGCGTTCGAGCACTTCCCGATCACGATCGCGCAGAAAAGCGTCTTCCCGGATCGCGCGCGGGAAAACTCCTTCGTTCATGCCGAGCACAAAAAGTACACGGAACGATAAGCCGCGCGCCGCAGTAGCATTGAGCACCGTGACACCGTCGATGTTGCGCCGGTCGTCGATGCTGCTCGAGCGCTCGAGCCAATGCTGAAACGTATGAACAAAGTCGCCGAGGGTGACCCGATCTTGCACCGGGTCGAGACCGGCGAGCTCGTTCAACGTTCCGAGAATGGTTTCAACGGGTTTCGACGACGCCACGGGGCGTGTCTCTGTGCATTCGGCGATACCGAGGTATTTGTCGAGGCATAACTTCCAGGCGGCGGCGTATTCCCGCCATGAAGCTTCGGCTGGCAAGCTCAGCAGATCCGCGATCAAAGTCTCGACCGTATCGGCGAGACATATAAGATCGGTGGAGCGGATGCGAATCTTACGCGGCGCATCGTCGTGGGATACCTGCCGCAACTCCAGATCCCGATGGCGATAACGGCGCAGCCGGCGCCACTCGCCGATCCCTTTGCAGATGGCAAGCTCACGGGTGGCGAGATCCCAAAGATCGGGCCGAACCGAAGCTGGATGGGGTTCGATGTTTTGGAATTGAAAATAAGGCGATGAGAGCAGGTCAATAACCTGGCTGCGCACGAAGTCTTTGGCCGGTAGATTCAGCAGCAGGATGACCGACTTGGTCAACGGCTCTTGTGCTAAGGGTTCCTCGAGCCGGCCGGAAACAGGAATGCAGTGCTGGTGGAAAATAGTCTTGATGATCGGTGCATAGGACTCGAGAGTTCGAGCCACGACGCCGATCTCGTGAAATTGTATCTTGCCACGATCCAACTGTTCGAGAATTTGTTTCGCGACTGTGGCGACCTCGTCGTGGATGCCGAAAGCGCTCGTGATTTGGCAGGCCCAGTCATTTGGAAACGCCGCGAAATTCCTGTTGCGCATAGTGTCGAAGAGCCGGGCATGCGCTGGCAAAAAGCTTGCGGAGCTCAGCTTTTCAGTCGAGCTGCGGGTATGACCTTCGATATAGCGCTCATAGAATCGCTCGGCGAAACGCCAGGCGTCATGACTCGGGTTGGCGGCGAGCAAAGGAAAGAACAGGGTGGTGGGAAAGTGGCGCGCCACGGCGTGAAAAAAATCCAGCTGGATTTGGGTCAAGTCATAAAATCCGTAATAAAATACGCGGCTAAATTGCTTCAGATATTTCGAAGAGGGCACTTGTTCGGTGGCCGAGAGGTTCAGGTCCGATTCACCGGTGACGTTCTGCTCGCCGCAAAAATGTTGAAAGCTGTGCAAGAGATGCAGCAGCGCCGATGTCCGTTCCGCCGTAGGACCAAAATGCCCTTCGGCGAGGGCATCGAGGGCGACCGTGGGGTCAACTAAACCGTCGCGGAGATCGCGCAACGTCTGCCATAGCGCGGCGCAGCCACCGGCGCGTTCTTCGAGACCGAGAAACGGTTCTGCGCCCGGGCAACGGCTCCGAATCAGTTGTCGGAGTGCTTCTTCGAAAAACAGATCCCGTTGCACGTCAAACGGCGGTTCATTGCTCTCTTCGCGCAACCGTAAGGCCAATTGATGGAAAGTCAGTAGTTGGAGATTGAGCAGCGAGAGTCCGCGCTCACGAGCCAGGAGAAATTTTAGCCGACGGCGCAGCGAATCCGAGGGAGTAACAACCAAAAGCGGTGAGAGTAAGTCCTGCGCTTTGCACGTCACGATTTCATCGACAAAGGCGGTTTCGAGGTCAGGATGAAACGGTCCCAGAATGGTTTGCATACCTGCGATAGCGATCGACGGAGAGGTAGTCGCATTCAATATGAGATAAGCTCCCGATAAGCGCAAGTGAAAATCGTGGTGGCGCGTCGTTCAGCCATCGATGGCGTGCATACTAAGTTGCAAATCAGTAGACAAAGCTTTAAACCAAACTCGTCTTATTGAGTCTGATATGCGATTTCGAATCTTTTTCTCGTCGGTTTTACTCTGCACTTTTATTGCCACCGGAGCCGGTGCGCGGACGCTGCAGTCGAGCGCCGGGCTCGTCGTTGCCGACAGCGAATTGGCGAGTGAAGCTGGAATGGAGATCTTGCGGCGCGGGGGGAATGCCGTGGATGCGGCGATTGCCACTGCTTTCGCGCTGTCGGTGGTCGATCAAGCGTCGTCGGGTCTAGGCGGTGGCGGATTTATGGTGATCTATCGGGCCAAAGACCAAGAGGCGTTTACGCTGGATTTTCGCGAGACGGCTCCGTTGGCGGCACGGCGCGAGCTCTATATGAAGGACGGCAAACCCGTGGCGGCGCTGAGCCTGACAGGTGGACTGGCCGTCGCTGTGCCGGCCGAAGTGGCGGGATTGGTCGAGGCGCGCCAGCGCTTCGGCACGCTTTCATTGGCTACCCTGGTTGCGCCGGCGATCAAGCTTGCCAATGAAGGTTTCGCGCTCGACCCGGCGCTGAGGGTCGCAATCGAGCGGCAACAGTCCGCGATGAAGCGCTTCGCCGATCTCGGGCGGGTTTTTCTGCCGAACGGGATAGTTCCCAAAGAGGGCGACGTTATTCGCCAACCGGATCTGAGCGCGACTCTCAAAACCATTGCCGAGGACGGCGGCGAGAGCTTTTATCGCGGACGCATCGCTGCGGCGATTGTCAATACGGTGCAGTCCAGTGGCGGCGTGATCACCCGCGATGACCTCAAAAACTATAAACCCCTTTGGCGCGAACCGCTCATCGGAAGCTACCGAGACCGGCGCGTCATCACGATGCCGCCGCCCAGTTCAGGCGGAGTGGCAATCTTGCAGATGCTCAACATCCTCGAAGGATACAACTTGGGTCAGATGGAGCACGACTCGTCGGCATATTTGCATCTGGTGACCGAGGCGATGAAACATGCATTCGCCGACCGCGCCCAGTTTCTCGGCGATCCCGATTTCGTCCACGTTCCAGTGGGCAAGCTGACAGCCAAAGATTACGCCGCGTGGGTGCGCCGAAGAATTTCCCCGGAAAAGACGCAGCCGACGAGTTTCTACGGCTACTATCACTACAATGCCGAAAAAGGCGGCACGACTCACTTTAGCGTTGTGGATCGGTTCGGCAACGCGGTGTCATGCACCCAAACGGTCAACACACGTTTCGGTTCCAAACTGCTCGCGGCGGGAACGGGAATCGTGCTCAACAATGAAATGGATGATTTTGCCATTCACGGGGCAGTCGGAAATGTTTATGGGCTCATCGGCAATGAGGCTAACGCGCTTCAGCCGAAGAAACGGCCGCTCAGCAGCATGGCGCCCACCATCGTGCTCCGTGCGGGTCGTCCCGAGCTGGTGGTTGGAGCCGCAGGCGGTCCGCGGATTATTAGCGCGACTCTGCAGACGATTCTGAACGTGCTCGATTTTCACATGCCGGTTAGCTCGGCAGTGGAAGCGCCGCGCATCCATCATCAATGGATTCCCGATCGGCTGAATTTCGAAGCCGGAATCAGTCCTCAAACCAGAAAGGGGCTCGAGGAGCGCGGTCACACGCTGAGAGAACAGAGCGCCCTGGGTGTAGCCCAAGCGATCGCGCGACAAGGCACGCAATTCACTGGTGCGGCCGATTCGAGGAAGGTCGACAGGGCACGGACGGAATAGCTCGAAACATCAAGAGTCGCGGCGGCGCCTTACCCACCAAAGCCAGAGCGGCAAGACCAGCTGGCGAAGTTTGAAAACTAAGCGGGCGGAGCGAAACAGATTTTTGCCAAAACCGCTGATGACAAAACTCGATACGCCTGCCGTCGCCAACGGATGCGCGCCGAGCATCCGAACGATTCGAAAAAACGTTCCTTGCGTATCTAGGGGCGAGCGGATTTGCGCGACCGCGGCGGCGAGCTCGAGCCGCTCGAGTCGAATCTTGTCGATCAAGGCTTGTTTGCGTCGGGCGATGTCCGCAAAACGGTTAGTCACGAAGTGACTTTCTCAACTCTTCACAATCCTTGCCGAGCTCGGCGAGGGTGGCCGGAAAAAGCCCGGAACGGCGAAGGATAGCGCTACGCAATTTAAGAGCGGCGCCGACAGCGATGCCGAAGTACAACAGCGCCAGGATGCCGATCGCGGCGATCCAGCCATGCTCCCAAAAAAGGGCGACAAGAAAGATGTTGATCAGAGCAAAACCGAAGGCGAGCCCGAAAATGACCAGCACGACCAAAATCAGAGCTTGTTTGAGCCGTTCCCGTTCTTCTTCGAGCTCGGTGACAAATAAGTCGAGACGGGTATGCAGCGCCGAGGCAAGACCCACCGCAAAAATTTTCAACGTCTGAAGAAAACTCGATGAGCCGTCCTGGTCAAGGTTGCTGCCCGCGTCGTTCATCGATGAGAGTTTATTTGCCGCGAATCATAAGCCCAAACACGAGACCGACGGCCGCTGCCATTCCGACTGCGCTCCAGGGATTTTCTCGGACATAATCATCGGCGATTTCGGCGCATTCTTTCGATTTTGTTACTAACGTCTGTTCGGCGTCAGCCAAGGCTTTTCTGCCTTCCGTGAGGCTTTGCTCGATTCTTTGGCGCGCCGCGCCGATCTTTTCGCCGGCCTGGCTAGCCGTCACCCTGAGTAGCTCTTCAGCATCAGTCATCAGCGTCCTCAAGTCGTTAACCAGTCTTTCTTTATTATTGAATCCTTCGCCGTCCATGGTCTACCTCCCGTGTCTTAGCTTCGGATTCATGCATGATAATCACGGGTGCTCTGGTATTCAAGCCGCTGGATGAATCGCTGCCGTGACCCCGATATCACAACCTTCGTTCTCGATTGATTTACGAGTTCTAAATGGTATCCGTGCTTTGGTCCGCAGCGGGCAAGGAGGTAATCGCAATGATTCATTGGGCTCGGTTTTACGGAATCTGCACCACGCTGATGCTTTTGCTGATGGAACCCCTGATCGCCACGGCACAAGGCAGCCCCGATCAGAAGATTATTGATGCGGCAAAAAAAGAAGGCGAGTTGATCTACTACACGACGATGACCCTCGATCAGAGCAAGATCGTCGTCGATCGCTTTCAGAAGAAGTACGGCATCAAAGCCACGCTGTTTCGCACCGGCGGCGGGCCCTTGCTGAACAAGATTTTTACCGAGGCCCGGGGCGGCCGCTATGACTGGGACATCGTCGTTGGCCGTGGCGAAATGGTGCTGCCGTTGATCGAGCGCAAGCTGGTGGCATCCTACCGTTCGCCCGAAACCAAAATGATCGAAGCGGAGCTCTTCGACAAGGAAGGATACTGGACTGCGTATTACGTGAACAGCTACGTTCTCGGGTGGAATACCCAGCTGGTGAAGAAGCCCGATGTTCCGAAAACATACGAAGAGCTTCTGAATCCCAAATGGAAGGGCGGGCAAATCTCCGTCGATACCGAAGCCTACGGAATGCTCGAGGGATTGAAACGCGTGTGGGGCAAAGAGAAGGCAGTGGATTATTTCAAGCGTCTCGCCGCCCTCGATCCGGTCTTGAAGCGAGGAAATACCGAGCGCGTTCAGCTGGTCGTCGCGGGCGAATATCCCCTGATCCTGGCGTACAATCAGACGATTCAGCGCATGAACTCGCGCGGCGCGCCGATTGATTGGCTGCCGCTCGAGCCGGCCGTGACGCAGGTCAATCCCGTGATGCTCGCGGCCAAGGCGCCACATCCAAATGCTGCGCGCTTGTTCTACGACTTCGTTCTGTCCAAGGAAGGGCAGGAGATGCTGCGCGGTTTCCAGCGCATACCGGTGCGCAAAGATGTCGAACCCGATCCGCCGCGACTGTTCCGCGGGTTTAAAATCGCCGTCGAGGATCCGGAAGACTACAAGGACTTCGACGCATCGGTGAAGCAGTACCTGGGGATTTTCAAATTAAGATAAGCGTAGGCGCGGCATGCTGCCCCCCGTTGGCGCTTTAATCGAAGGGGTTCTTGAGCAGAATGGTTTGCTCGCGGCCGGGCCCGACGGAAACGAGGATGATCTCAGTGCCGATCACTTGTTCGATCCGCCGAACATAGGTTTGCGCGGCTTTCGGCAGGTCGGAAAAACTTCGCACCTTATCCAACGGCTCCTCCCATCCGTCCAGTTCCTCATAGACCGGAGCTGCGCGTTCCATAACTTTGCAGCTCGCGGGGAACTCGCTCACGAGTTTTCCTTGATAATCATATGCGGTACAGATGGGGAGTTTTTTGAAGCCGGTAAGGACATCGAGCTTAGTCAACGCAATGCCGGTCATGCCGTTCATTCGTACAGCGTGACGCACGCCCACGGCATCGAACCAGCCGCAGCGGCGCGAGCGGCCGGTCGTGGCGCCAAACTCGGCGCCTTCGCGCCTGAGGGTTTCACCTTCGGCTCCGTCGAGCTCCGTCGGGAATGGGCCGCTGCCCACCCTCGTCGTGTAGGCCTTCGAGATGCCAATCACCTGCTGAATTTTTTGCGGACCGACGCCTGAGCCCGAGCAGGCGCCACCGGTGATGGTGCTCGAAGAGGTGACGTACGGATATGTACCATGATCGACATCGAGCAAGGTTCCCTGCGCGCCTTCAAAGAGCACCCGCTTGCCAGCGCGGATTTGCTCATCGAGCAGCACGCCGGTATTGGTGACGTAGCTCTTCAGAATTTCCCGGAACCCACCATAGCGCTCATGAATCTCCTCGAAATCGAGCGCCTTTTCTTTGAGAATCGCCTTCAAATAAAAATTCTTCTCCTGAATGTTGCGCTCGAGTTTTTCACGGAATGTGTCTTCCTCCAGGAGATCGACGAAACGAATACCGACACGGGCGATTTTGTCCTCGTAAGCGGGGCCAATCCCGCGCCCGGTGGTGCCGATCTTGCCCTTGCCGCGCAATCGTTCGCGCGCGAGGTCGATGGCTTTATGGTAGGGCATGATGACGTGTGCCTGCTCGCTAATACGCAGCTGATCACCGCTGGTGAGATGGCCTTGAGCTTTCAGCGCCTGAATTTCTTCGATCAGGACCTCGGGATCGACGACGACGCCATTGCCGATGATGCACAGTTTGTCCGAATGTAATGCGCCGGAAGGAACCAGGTGTAAAACAGTTTTTTTCCCGTCGACGACCAAGGTATGGCCCGCGTTGTTGCCACCCTGAAAGCGCACAACAATATCGGCTTGGCGGGTGAAGAGGTCGACGACCTTGCCTTTGCCTTCATCGCCCCATTGGGCGCCGATGATTGCGACGTTGGACATAATTGCATTTTGGATTTTAGATTGGCGATTTTGGATTGGAATCGAAAATCCAAAATCTGAAATCTAAAATCGATTCATAATTTTACCAGGGTTGCGGAAACGATTTGCGGCAGCGCGCGGAGCTCATCGAGAGCTTTTTTGCTTACGGCTTCATCGACGTGGGTGAACGAGATCGCATTCCCACCCTTTTCACTGCGGCCGAGCTCCATGCCCGCGATGTTCAAACCGTGATTGCCCAGAATCGTGCCGACGGCGCCGACCACGCCAGGAACATCCTTGTTTTGCAAAACTAGAATATATCCTTCGGGCACCGCCTCGAGGTAAAAACTATTGACGCGCACGATGCGCGGATGCTTGGCTGCGAAGATGGCGCCTTCCACTTCCAAAGTCTCTTTGCCATCTTTCGCTCGGACGATAATCGAGCTGGCGAAATCGGTCGCCTCTTCGCCCTTTGACTCGACGATCTTCATGCCGCGCTCTCGCGCCAGAATCGGGGCATTCACATAATTCACGGCAAATTCCATCACCGGAGACAACAAACCTTTCAAGACCGCAAGCGTCAACGGCGCGACATTATATTGAGTGACATCCCCGCGATACTCGACCTGGACTTCTTCCGGGAGCGCTGCGGCCATTTGCGCGTGCAAACTGCCGAGCTTTTCGCCGAGAGTCAAATAGGGACGCAATACCTGTAAAAGCTCGGGGCTGACCGACGGAACATTCACCGCATAACGCACCACGCCTTTGGCAAGGAAATCAACCATCTGCTCGGCGACCGCGATGGCAACATTCAGTTGCGCCTCATCCGTCGAGGCGCCTAAATGGGGCGTTGTGATGACCTGATCGAGATTGAGTAAAGGGTGATCGGGTGGCGGCGGCTCGTCAACGTAGACATCGAGCGCAGCGCCGGCGACTTTGCCGTGTTTGATCGCTTCGGCGAGATCAGCTTCATCGACAATTCCGCCGCGCGCGCAATTGATAATACGCACGCCCCGTTTCATTTTCGCGAAAGCAGCTTTATTGATCAGTCCCTGGGTGTCCGGAGTCAACGGCACGTGAACCGTGATGAAATCGGATCTGGTAAAGATATCGTCGAGGGTTCCAGGCTGTACGCCCATGCGAGCGATGTTTTCAGCGGCGATGAACGGATCGAAGCCGATGACTTTCATCCGGAGTGCGGCGGCGCGCTCGGCGACGATCCGACCGACGTTGCCGAGACCGATGACCCCGATGGTCTTATTGCACATTTCAACGCCGACGAACTTATTGCGGTCCCATTTACCGCCCTTCAGAGACGCGACGGCCTGGGGAATGTGGCGCGCCAGCGCCATCATCAAAGCGATCGTATGCTCGCCGGTGGTCACATTGTTGCCGCCCGGCGTGTTCATCACGACGATGCCCTTTTTTGTCGCAGTATCCGCGTCGATGTTCTCGTACCCCACACCAGCGCGGCCGATCACTTTGAGATTTTTAGCGGCTTCGATCAGGTCGGCGGTAATCTTGGTGCCGCTGCGGATTACCCAACCGTCATACGCATGGCAAATTTTTTTGAGCTCGTCGGGTTTGAGTCCGATTTTGACATCGACTTCGAATCCTTCGGCGTTTTTGAAAACTTCCAGACCTTCAGGGGCGAGCGGGTCGGTGACTAGGATCTTCATGGTTCAGAGTCGATGATGGAGGATCGAAGAGAGAAAATTGCGATTTTCTATTCTCGATTCTCCATTTTCAATTTTATTGCAAAGCCTCCATGAGAATTTCCTGTGCCGCCGCAACACCGCGGCCGAACGGTATCTCGGCACCGAATTTTCTGAGCGCCATCTCCAGCGCTGCAATGGCGGTAATGACATCGAACGATCCCATGTAGCCGACGTGCGCAATGCGGATCGCTTTGCCTTTCAGCTGATCTTGACCTTCGGCGAGGGTGATATTCATTTTGTCGCGCAGGTAATCGAGAACCTGATCGGCGTCGATGCCATCCGGCAGATAGATGCCGGTTGCCGCGGGACTAGGATCCGTCGGAGCCAGCAGTCGCAAGCCCAAGGCGGTGGCGGCCGCGCGGGTCGCGCGGCTCAAACGTGCGTGACGTGCATAAACGTTCGCCAACCCCTCGCGCTCGAGCATGTTCATCGAAGCGCGCGCGCCGAAGATCAATGAAACCGCGGGGGTGAAGGCGCCGGAACCCTTCTGTTGGTTCTTGCGCTCAAGGTTCAAGTCAAAATAAAAGCGCGGTAACTTGGCCTGTCTGGTCTTTTCCCAGGCGCGCTCGCTGAGCGCGATAAAACCCAAACCGGGCGGGAGCATCAAAGCTTTCTGCGACCCCGTCACCAGCACGTCGAAGCCCCATTCGTCCATCTGCAACGGAACGACTCCTACGGCGGTGACTCCGTCAACCAGAAACAGCGGGCCGTTTTTCGTGAGCTTGGCGATTTCTTTCACGGGGTGAAAAACCGTGGTCGATGTTTCGCTCGCTTGGATCATCACGCCCTGGATATCGGAGTGCTGTTTGAGCTGGCGCTCGACATCCGCGACTTTAACCGCCTGCCCCCATTCCACTTTGAGCTCGATCGGGTCCAATCCGTAGGCGTTCGAAATATTGAGCCAGCGCTCGCCGAATTTTCCACCGTTTACGACCAGGACTTTGTCGCCGGGCGAAAACAGGTTTGCCACCGAAGCTTCCATCGCGCCGGTGCCGGAAGAAGCGAGCATGAGGACGTCATTCTTGGTGCCAAAGACCTTTTTCAGCCCTGCACGCGCTTCGTTGAATACTTGATTAAATTGCGGCGTCCGATGATGGATCATCGTCTCTGCCATTGCCAACTGAACCTCGTTGGGAATGGGAGTCGGGCCGGGCGAAAGCAGGTAATGCTTGATCATGACAATAGCCTAGACGCTTTGAAGACCTTCTTGTAGACCTAAAGGAGGGACAGGGATGGGAACACGGCGCCAAAACTATTCCGACGGCGCATTATCCACAAAAAAGCCTGGACCTCCATAGTTAAGAGACCCAGGCGTTCGGCCGTCTTAATGCTTTGCACTCCCTCGTGGTCAATTCCACGTTGACGCCAGTCGCGCAAAACTTACGGAAAACTTCTATCTTGAAAGACCCGCCTTGTCAACGCTTCTGAGTCATCACACGTACGTGGCGGTGACAGCTTAGCCCGGGAAAGATTCCGAGCGCAGTGCGAATGCCAACAATTAAACTGGTCAACCATTTTGATGGAGAACACTGCGACTAGAGAAAGACTTCTCGCGGAACGTCGAATGACATATTGAATTTTTCTGTCCTCTCGAATTGTTCAGCGCACTCACAATAAAGCCTTACAATCCACAACAGTGTAACTTGCTAAGTCTCTGGCGATCATACAAGATCCGCATATTCATGGAACGGCTGATCCTGTTCGACATCGATGGCACGCTCACGCGGACAGAAAACGGCTATGTACCGTTCAATGAGGCGATTCGCCAAACGTTCGGCTGTACCGGTGATATTCGTACTGTGGTACCGGACGGGAACACCGATCCGTTGATCGTGCTGGACATCTTTGCCAAGGCGAACTTTGTTTTCGAGTTCCAGGACAGGATCTGGGAGCAATTCACGATCAATTTGCGCGAGCGCTATCACCATCACGTGATGCAGGGCACGACGACGGTCCGCGCCTTGCCGGGCACAGATGCTTTGCTGCGAGCCCTTGCGGCGAACGAGAAGATTTGTTCGAGCGTCGTGACAGGCAACTTCGAAGCCACCGCCGAGATCAAGCTGGAAACCGCAGGTCTGGCGCCCTATCTTCGCCGCGGTGCCTATGCGAGCGATTCGCACGTGCGCGCTGATTTGCCGGCGATTGCGAAAGCGCGATGCGAACGCATCACGGGAAGCACGTTGCCCGCCGGGCAGTGCATCATCATCGGTGATACGACGAACGATTTACAAGCCGCGCGACAGAATCACATGAAGTGCATACTCGTCGGCACCGGACGTTATCCGATAGAAGAGCTGAGGTACTTCGAGCCGGACGGTTGTTTGGCGGATCTGGTGGATACGGATGCAGTGGTGGAGGTACTGGCGAAGATCTAGCGAAGCAATGAATATTTTAACGTTGCTTATTGGTCTTCGCGACAAATCCCCCTTTTATCCCCCTTTGACAAAGGGGGAAGAGAAGAATTTTTTTTCCGCAATTTGGCGAGCGCGAGGTTCACCGAGCGCGGTCTTCGGGAGGAAATATGCAATATCGAACCGTTGGCAAAACCGGCTTGAAAGTTTCCGAGATCGGCTTTGGCTGCGGCAATAATGCCGTTCTGATGGTGCAGGCGCCCTATCAAGATCAACTCAAAGCGGTGCGCCATGCGCTCGATCGCGGCATTAATTTTTTCGATACCGCCTATGCGTACGGTCTGGGAAAATCCGAAGAAAATCTCGGGCGGATTCTTAAAGAGCTGGGAGTCGCCCCCGTGATTTCGACAAAGATCCGTCTCGAGGCGGACTCTGTCACCGATATCAAAGCAGCCACGATTCAGGCCGTCGAAGCCGGACTGAGTCGACTCGGCCGCGAACGCGTCGATTTCGTGCAGCTCCACACGCGCGTGACGAGTGCGCGTGCTGTGGGGAAGCGGTTCAGCCTGAGTCCCGGTGATGTACTTGCCGCCAATGGCGTGATCGCTGGCTTCAAAACGATGCGTGACCGAGGCAAAGTCGGCTTTTTCGGTTTTAGCGGCCTCGGCGATCCGGACGCGCTGCTTCAGTTGGTCGATAGCGGCGAGTTTCACGGGTTTCAATGCTACTACAATTTGCTCAATCCGAGCGCCGGAAACCCAGTGCCGCCGTCGTTCAGCGCGTTAGATTATCGCCGCCTTCTCGATCGCGCCGCAGCCAATGGTATGGGAGCTTTTGTCATCCGAGTTCTGGCGGCGGGCGCTCTCACGGCGGATCCGAGCACCGGAGGCGGCGGTAGCGGACAGACGCTATCGCCGGGATCGGATTACTCGGTCGACCTCAAACGTGCGGAAAAGATGAAAGCGGCGCTCGCAGTGGACGGCAAGCAGTTAACCCGAGCGGCGATCCGATTTGCATTAATCAATCCCAGTGTCTCGACGGTGCTCGTCGGATTTTCTAAACCGAGTCACATCGATGATGCCGTCGCCTGTTCGGGAGCGCCGGGCTTTTCTAAAGATCAGATGCTGAACATGCAGAAACTCTGGCAAGCGGATTTTAATCTGGCCGAATAAGGAACTTCGCATGGCGCTTTTCTTTCATTCCGACGATGTCGATCAACTGATCTCGTTCAAGGAAGCAGTCGAAATCACCGAAAGTGCGCTGCGCGATTTGGTCTCGCCGCGCGGGGTGAACGCGCCGCGCAAGCGGCTCAACCTGCACCGCGATATTGCGGAAGGCAGCTTCGATACAGTGTTGAATGTCTATGCCGGCGGATCGGCAAGCTACGGAGCGATCGGCGCGCAAATCGCGCTGCATCGAAAAGCCATCGTCGCCAGCACTCAAAAACGGCCGCCGTTCAATCCGGATCAAACCGAATTGGCGCTGATTTATGATAGCGATACCGGTTCATTGCTCGGAGTGATGGCGCACCGGCCGCGCGATTTCACCGGGGTCGCTGATTTGCGCACGCCCGCCGCGAGCTTGGCCGGCCTAGATTTGTTTGCCCGCAAAGATGCCCGGAGCGTCGGTATCTACGGGTCTGGCCAGCAGGCCTGGGCAACTTTCGCTGGGCTCTGCCGGCTGCGCACGATCGAACGCGCGAAGGTCTTCAGTCCCACGCCGGCTCATCGCGAAGGTTTTGCCGAGAAAATCAGCGCCAGGACCGGTGTGCCAGTCAAGGCCGTCGACGCCCCTGAAATGGCGGCGAAGGATGTTGACATTATTCTCTGCATGACCAATACGAACGTTCCGGTGATCGACGGCGCATGGCTGGAAGAAGGCCAGTACATCATTTCTGTCATCGGCAGCAACATCGAGCTGGTCAAGAGCGGAAATCTCGCCGCACCGCGCCGAGAGATCGATGACGCGACGCTGCGGCGCTGCGATTTCGTCGTCGCTTTGTCCAAAGCTCAGGCGATCGATTCGCAACAGGGCGACATTTACTGGCCGATACAAAATGGCGTGATCACATGGGAGAAAGTGATCGAGATTTCCGATGTGCTTTCAGGAAAGGTGAAGGGGCGCACGGACGACAAACAGATCATTGTTTATAAGAATCAGGGCGGCCAGGGAATTATCGACATCGCGCTGGCGAAAAAATGCTATGAGCTGGCGAAAGCGCACCATAAAGGATATGAGCTGCGCATCGAGCGACGACTCAACTGGTGGGTGCAGGGCGGTCGCGCGGAAACCTGGTAAGCGAGCAGTATTCTGCCGAGGTGTGGTGTTGTCGACGACAGAGCGTCGGGAGGAAAGATGACGAAAACAATTGCGGCGGTATTCTTATTTCTGCTCCATGGCACCGTTTTCGCTCAAACGCCGTCCTTCCAAGGAAAAACCGTCACCATCGTTGTCGGCACGGTGGCGGGCGATCTTTATGATCTTTACGCCCGCGCCATCGGCCTGTTTATGGGCAGGTACTTGGCGGGCAACCCGAATATCATTGTGCAGAATATGCCGGGCGCCGGTCACATGATCGCCGCGAATTATGTGTATACCGTGGCGAAGCCGGACGGCTTGACCTTGGGAGCGATCAATGCGGGTCTTTATTTTGAGCAATTGATCGGACGGCCACAGGTGAAATTCGATTGGACAAAGTTCACCTGGGTCGGTAACGCGACCAAGTCGCCGCAGGTGCTTTACATGCGTGCCGATACGCCGTTCAAGACCGTTGAAGATGTGCGCAGCGCGAAAGAGGCGCCAAAATGCGGCACGACAGGGATGAGCAACATGGGATACTTCGTGCCCAAACTCTTGGAAGAGACGGTTGGCGCGAAGTTCAACGTGATTGCCGGCTACCAAGGTGGAAACGAAATCGATCTTGCGGTGGAACGAGGCGAGATTGTGTGCCGCTCGCTGAGCTCGGAGGCCTATTTCTCGCGCGAGCCGTTCCATACCTGGCGTAAGCAGGGGTTCACCCGCGAGCTGGTTCAAGGCGGCCGCAGCCGGGACGAAAAGTTGCCGAACACACCGACGCTTTTCGAGCTGATGGACAAATACAAAACGCCCGAGACAGGGCGGCGGCTGGCTACCGCGCTCTTGGCATCCGGCGAGTTTCATCGTCCGTACCTTGCGCCGCCGCAGATGCGCCCGGAGCTGGTGAAGAGCATTCGCGAGGCTTTCAACAAAACCATGAAAGATCCCGATTTTCTGGCGGAGACCAAACGAAAGAAGCTCGATATGAACCCGACCACGGGTGAAGAAGTGGAGGCACTGGCGAAAGACGTGATGTCGCAGCCGAAAGAGGTGATCGAAAAGCTCAAGAAGATGATGGGCAGCTAGAGAAGGATAATTCGCCAGTGTCTTGGTCAAGGTTGTTCGTTTTCAGTCCAATTACATGTCTTCGTGCGGCAATGCATGCGGCGACGCCGTAGTTGCTGGATTAGCATTATCAGAAAGTTGGTTACTGTTATTCTGAGGCCCTGCGATTTTACTCCGGATAAACTCCGCCGAAGAATCTCACGGTGCCGGGTGAAACTCCAGATGCTTCGCTAGCGCCCAGCATGAGACCATCTCACTTTGCGATGCGACACAGCGTCTTCGCAGGGAAGGTACGGCCGCGAGGAACCCGATTTATTCTACTTACCGCTTGTAAGGCTCGTTGCCCCAGATCTCTTTCATGAAGCCGCTTTTCTCGAGATTGTTGACGAACGTGTTGTCGTAAATTTCCTCGGGCTTCTTGCGGATCGGGGCTCCCTCCTGACGAGCAAGCTCGACGGTTTCCGCGACGGCTTTGCCGGGAACGACCATGGTCCGGTCGAGGATATCGCGCGCGTAAGTATCGTAGGCCGATTGCAGCGCCTCGGGATCTTTTGTCCGCATGGCTTTCCCGATGGATGCCTTCGCCTTGTCGGGATTTTTTTCGACAAAGTGGACGATCTCGGCCAAGGCCGCGACCATGCGCTGGACGATCTCCGGCTTTTCGCGCAGCATTTTGTAGCTGGTGTGCAGCGAGCTGTAGATGAACGGGATATTCAGATCGATCAAGCGGTACATGATGTTGTAGCCTTCGTTCTTGGCGCGCACGTCGAGGGGCGGCGTGATGATCACGCCGCCGACTATGCCAGCTGCCATCGCCTGGTAGCGTTCGCCCTGGCTACCGCCGATGGGACGAATCGTCACCGCTTCCGGAGCCAACCCCAATTTTTTTACCACGGCGCGCGAAAGCCGGTCGCTCAGATCACCGGCGCGCGCGATGCCTAGCGATTTACCTTTGAGATCTTCAGGGCGTCGGATTTCCTTTCGCGTGACCAAAACATAGGGCAGTTTGACTAGGGGCGAGGCGATGATCTTGGCTTCGAGACCGGCCGCCATTCCGGGAATGATCGCGTCGGAGGCGCAGTAGGTGAACTGAACTTCGTCGGTAGTGAGCGCCGTGAGGTTCTGTGCACTGCCGCGGATGAAAATATTCTCGAGCTTGATGGCGTACTTGTCGAACAGCCCATAATCCAGCGCCGTGTAAAGATGCACGAAGCCGCCGGAAACGGCGCACGTGGAAATGCGCATGGAGAGTGTCTTTTCACCGGGCTTCGGGAGATAGGGATTGGCGACAGCGGCGGTCTCGGCCAGAAAAATCAGGGCGACGATTATTGCCGATTTCATGCCGCGCAATTTATGACGAACGTCGATCGATTGTAAAGGTCGCGGATTATTCTTGTGGTCCACGGAAAATCCCTCCTGGCCTCCCTTTTACAAAGGGAGGAATGTCTAAAATGAAAGCCAGATGGCTCGAGCAGGTCAGCAGATTATTATCGCCGGTAATTTTCGCTACCCCAGAGCTCCTTCAGAAAGCCGGTCTTTTCCAAATTGATGACGAAGCTGTTGTCGTAAAGCTCTTCGGGTTTCTTTCTGATGATCGTGCCGGTGTCGCGGGCAATCTCGACGGCTTCGCTGATCGATTTTCCCGGCACCATCATCGTGCGGTCGACGATTTCTTTCGCGTATACGTTGTACGAAGATTGCAGCGCTTCTTCGTCTTTTACGCGCATCGCTTTCGCGATGGCCGCTTTCGCCTTCTCTGGATTCTTTTCCACGAAGTAAACGGTCTCGGCGAGGGCGGCGACCATGCGCTGCACGGTCTCGGGACGTTCCCGGAGCATCCGATAATTGGTGATGAGCGAGCTGTAAATGAACGGGATATCGAGATCGATCAGTCGATAGATCACATTGAAACCGTCGCTCTTGGCGCGAACGTCCAAAGGCGGCGTGACAAGGATGGCCTGTACGACGTTGCCGACCATCGCCTGGTAGCGTTCCTGCTGGCTGCCGCCGATCGGATGAATCGTCACGTCGTCGGCGGTCAGGCCAAACTTTCTCACGACCTGGCGCGACAACCGCGCGCTCAAGTCGCCTGGCCGCGTGACGCCGATAGATTTGCCTTTCAAGTCTTCGGGCCGGCGGATTTCCTTGCGCGCGACCATCACGTAGGGGAGCTTGACCAGCGGCGAAGCGACGAACTTGGCATCGACGCCGGCGGCGATACCGGGCAAGCTGCCATCGGCTGCGCCGTAATTGAACTGCACTTGATCGTTGGCCAGCGCCGCAAGCGCCGGCGATTGGCCGCGGATATAGACGTGCTCGCACTTCAGGCCATACTTTTCGAAAATTCGGTTATCCAGTCCGGTGTATAGATGCACGAAGCCGCCGGTGACTGCCGAAGTCGCGATGCGCAGCATGATCGGCGGCTCACCGGGTCGCGGCAAAAAAGGATTCGCCAAAGCGCTGCCCTCGAAGACCAGCAGGAATGAAAGGATTGCCCACTTCTTCATGGAACGGAAATTTATTCCAAACCGCGGCGGAATGTAAATATCACTGCCCGGGATTGTTCTTGACGCTTGCCGCTGAGGTGACTATTTTGAGCCCCGGTCCGAGGAGAACATTATGAAGTGGATGCGATCCTGCCAAGGCATTTGGCTAGGCGTCACGACGCTTTTATTCGTGAGCTTTTGTAATCCGCGGGGAGCCAACGCGCAGAGTCAAAAAATACGTATTTCGTTATCCAGCCGCAGCAATACCAATACATCGTATTACGTGGCGCAGGCCAAAGGATTTTTCAAAGAGGAGGGATTGGAGGTCGAGTTCATTCAGATCAATCCGCGCCTCGGCGCCATGGCGGTCCTGAACGGTGACGTGACCTTCACGACTTCGTTCGTCAGCACCTTTCGCGGCATCGTTCAGGGACTGCCGATGAAGACCGTGCTGATTCTCCTCAAGAAGGGCATCTACTATCTGATGGTGCGGCCCGAGGTGATCAAGGACATCCACGAGCTCAAGGGCAAAAAGCTCGGCGTCACAGCAATCAATGGCGGCGACCACATCATCGGCCGGGAGCTGCTGCGGATGAAAGGCGTGGACCCCAATCAGGTTCAGGCAATCGCCGTGGGCGATCCATCGCTCCGGTTCCAGGCGGTCGTCAGCGGACTGGTGCAGGCGGTTTCTGTCCCGCCGCCGTACGATTTGACCTTGCAAAAGATGGGTCTCAAGGCGATCTCCGGCCCACCTGAGATCGGCGTGCCGTCATCGGGTTTGTTCGCCTCGGACAAACTCATCAAAGAAAATCCGCAAATCCTTCGGCGCACTATCCGCGCGGCGCTCCGGGCCAACCGATTCATCGACGAAAATCGCGAGGAGACCATTCGCATCATGACTAAGTTCGTGCCGCAGTCGAATGAAATCGCCGCGCGCTCCTACGATGTCGAACTAAAAGCGCTGGCGAGGGACGGCCAGATGACCGACGCGGAGATCGAATTTCAAATGGAGCGGCTTGCCGACAAAAAGCGGCCGCTCGACGAGGTCCGTGATTTCTCGTTTGCACGGGGGGCATTCAAAGAGTTGGAAGCCGGGAAATAACTTCGTTACCGGCGAATAATTCTCATCACGCGACGGAGGCAGAGCAAAGAGACTTGTCATTATTGAGGCGATCGCAGCGACTCCGAAGACGGAGTGGCATTACGCTTGCGCCCGCGCCATCCGCGAACACTGAGCCCGAGTAGCATTAATCCCGTCGTCAACCAGCCGGCGGCGATTTTCAGCTCCGGATTGCTGAAGAAGTTGTCGTGGGTGAACACATCCAGGCAGACAAACGCCGCGCCGGTTAAAAAAACCAGCGCCAGAAACAAAGCGGTGTAACGAACGAAAGGTTTCACGGGTAAGTATCGAAGATTTTAACGCGCCGGCGATTTGGAACAAAATTGGGCGCAACATGCTGCGCCCTACGGCTACTCACAGACCTTGACGCCAACGAATGGTTCTATTCCGATAATTTCTTGACGCGCTCGATGACCTCTTTCGGCTGATTCATCACTTCGCGAATTTGTGTTTCCACTTCTTCGCCAGATAGCGTGGACAGGTCGAGCTTGGTTTTTTTCGCTTCCTCCAGAACTTCGGGCTCTTTGAATGCTTTCAAGTAGGCATCCCGTAGAGTTTTGATGCGATCTCCTGGAATCCCCGGCGTCGCGATCATGGGTCGCCCCAGAGTTGCCGAGACGAGCATCACTTTGGCGACATTGCGGCTGAGTCCCGGCGTATTCCTTTTGTCCATGAGCTCGAGCAAGGTCGGCGCGTCCGGCAGACGCGGATCCTTTTTGTTTCCGGTTTGAACCAGATGGCGATCGAATCCATTCTTGTGCCAGGTGAAGTACGGTTCGCGGGCAAAATGCGTTGTAATGCCCGTGCCGCGGCAGTGAATCTCGCCCTTTTCGAGCGCCAAATCGATTTCGACGCCGCCGGGATAACCGCGCACCTCTTGAAACTTGATGCCGAGAGTTTCCTCGACCACGTTGTTCACGATAGTGGTGAGATCGGACGTGCCCGTGGAACCGCACTTGGGCGGTTCTTTCGAGTTGAGCACGTCCTCGATGGATTTCCACGGCGCGTCCGCCCGCATGTAAAGCAACAGATCGCGTTGATCGACGCTCCCGATCCAGGAAAATTTTGCCACATCGAAAGTCGCTTCTTTACGGCCCAAGAGTTGATCCAAGTAGATGCCGCTTCCCGGCATGCCGAGAGTCAAGCCATCCGGCTTTGCGACACCATATACGTAATTGGTAGCGCTGAGAGATCCTGCGCCGGGCATGTTCTGGACGATGATGTTGGGATTGCCGGGTATGTGCTTGCCCATATAGCGGGCGAGAATGCGCGCGTACTGATCATAGAGGCCGCCGGAAGTAAAACCGACGATAATGCGAATGGTTTTGTCTTTGTAAAAAGGCATTGCTTGCGCATGGGCTTGGCCGACCATCGCTATCAAAATCAATAGAACTCCGACCGTCTTTGCGCTCCAAGGCGTGCTAGCGTAGCAAAGCGATGACAATCTCATCCTGGCCTCCCGTCATGTGAAAACATCTGCTTATACGGCAATTGTTCGATCGGGTGCAACGCCGGTGGTGGCTCCGTTTAATCAAGAATCAGCCATTAGACATGTGTAAAGACTTCGCTCATGACTTGCTTCGCCCCTCGATACGC
>Ga0207657_10001993_pt1 | contig 22069 bp, 16 predicted proteins | sample KBSC33metaG_FD_184316 | JGI IMG/M metagenome (GOLD analysis project Ga0207657, IMG submission 184316) | Corn rhizosphere microbial communities from Kellogg Biological Station, Michigan, USA - KBS C3-3 metaG (SPAdes) (version 2) | ecosystem: Host-associated > Plants > Roots > Rhizosphere > Soil ... | reverse complement strand
GGGCCGCGAGCCTGCTACCGGTACACTGGATCGATGGCTGGCCGGTGATCGGCGAACCGGACAGCGAGGGTATCGGCACGATGGTGTGGGAGGGCACGGTGCCCGCCCGGGGGACTGGCCGGCAGTTCCCGCAGGGCAGCGACGATTTCCGGGGCAGGCAGCTCGCGCCCGTGTGGGAGTGGAATTACCAGCCGCGCGCCGACAAGTGGTCGCTGGCGGCCCGTCCCGGCTTCCTGCGGCTGCATGCGTTCGCGGGGCTGGATGGCGCCAACCTGCTCAAGGTCGGCAACGTGCTGACCCAGCGCGTCGTGCGCACCCCCGGGCCATCGTTCGTCGCGCGGGTCGAGCTGAAGGGCATGGCGGACGGCCAGCACGCCGGCCTCGTGCAGTTCACGGCACAACCCCGGGACACCAACCCGGCCGCCTCGACGGCGTCCGCGGGGATCGTGATGGCGGACGGCAAGCGCTACCTGGAAATCTCGCGTGATGGCACCTACACCCGGCTCCAGCCATGGACGCACGGCGCGATCTGGCTGCGTTCGACGTGGGGACTGGACGGCCGGGCCACGCTGGCCGTCAGCAGCGACGGCCGGCGCTTCCAGACCGTCCTGCCGGACTTCCCGTTGACGTGGGGTGCCTACCGCGGCAGCCGGATCGGGCTGTTCACGTTCAATCCGGTTGCCGAGCGCGGCTACGTGGACATCGACAAGGTGATTTATGCCATCGACAATGGCGCCGGCGAGAACTCACCCAACTGAAGCGCGCGACTGACGCGCTCAGGGCTTGCCGGCGACCAGTGCCCGCATGGCCGCCAGGCGCTGTGCGTCGAGCAGGAAAGCATTGTCCGCGGCGCCTTGCGCCACGAGTTTCTCGTGCAGCCTGAGTCCGGCGCGCGGGTCCATGCCCAGCCGGCGCATCGCGTCGAATGCCCATTGGTCGGCGCGTTCGAAGACGCCGGCCGCGACGTGGTCGACCCCGGACAGCGCGGCCCGGTTCGCCGCCGATTGCGCCATCAGCGAGGCGGCCTGTCCGGCGAGCTGGACCGCAGCGACCTGGCCGCCGGCGGAGGTGCCGGACGCCGCCGCTGCGCCACGCACCGACGCCGTGGCACCGCTGGTGGCGACACCGAGTCCCACGACGGACAGCCACTTCAGGCTGCCGACGAGGAACGCATAGGTCTTCATCCGCGCGCCGCCCTGTTCGGACAGGCCCTGGGTCCACAACACGATCCACAACGCTTCGTCCGCGGTAAGCGGCGGGCGGAACACGTCGAGCGGGTGCACGGATTCCGTCCAGTGATAATGTTGCAGTCCTGGCTCGAGTGGCGGCGCGACCAGCACATGGCCCCGGCACAACTGGACCGGCGCCACGGTGACCCGTTCGCCGGATGCAAGTTTCAGCCCGAACGGGACGCCGCGGTCGCGCATCTCCGCCAGCCTGGCCGCCATCCTGAGGCGGTTGCGGCTCGTGTAGCCGTCGACTTCCGCGACGACGTCGCCCGCGCGCAGGCCGGACGCCGGGTCCGCGGCGACCACCGTCAGGTTCTCGTCCACGCCCAGGGCGCGCAGCCAGGCAATGCGGACGTCGGCGTCGGCGATGCCGTACGACGTCAGCACGTCGAACGGCAGCTCGTACTGGTGGTCGCAGCCGTTGCCGGCCGCGGCGCCTGATCGCACGATGGCCGGCCGCAGCGCCACCGCGGCCTCGCCGAAGGCCTGCATCCGGCCGACCAGGGCGGGGTCGAGTGGGCGGCCGTCGTCCACGGTCGGCTGTGACGCGCAGCCGGCCAGGGCGGCGAGACAGATTGCGGCGACGGGTATCGTCAACAATGTTGTTGGCATCCGCTGCTCCTCACCTCCATGACGTCGTTAGACAACGAGGCGGCGCGAACGTGCGATCCGCGCAAGCAAATCATTTCTTAGACGCTGGAAATTGTTCATGCACGCGGCGTAGACCGACGCATGCGTGCACGTTTGCCACGCCGCGAAAGCCAACGATGGCCTACAATGGATCGGTCTTTGGCCGTCGCGCGTGTCCGCCTTTGCGCGCGCATCGTAAGCGAAGGAAACGCATGAACCCGTTACAGGCGATCGACGTGCCGGCCGGACTGCGCAGGATGACGCCAGCCCAGCTGCGGATCCTCGCGCAGCAGGCGCGCGCGGTGCCGGCCGTGCCGGCCACGCCTGCCGTCGAGCTGGCCCTGGCACTGGGCTACGTATTCGACGCGCCCCGCGACCGCATCGTCTGGGACGGCAACGACACCGCCCACCCGGCGACCGCGCTGGCGGCCGCGTACGGCGTGGCCCGGGCGCTCCGGTTGCAGGGCGTGCAGGCGCATGCCGTGGCCGTCATCGGCATCGATGCGCTGGGCGCCGGGATGGCGTTCGAAGCCCTGAACAACGCGGGCGTCCCAGCGGATGCGCGCCTGCTGGTTGTCCTGCACGACGATGCCTTGCCGGGTCCCGCGCCGCCGCCGGCGGCCATCTGCGACGCGGTGGGCCTGCCTTACGCCGGGCCGGTCGACGGCCACGATCTCGACATCCTCATCCCGACACTGGACGACCTGCGGCGCCGCGGCGGACGGCACCTGCTCCACGTCGTCACGCGCGCGTCCGGCGTGGCCGGGCCGCCCGCTGCGGACGGCCTCGACGACTGGCTGTGCGAGCTGGCCCTGGGCGAACCACGCCTCGTCGCCGTCACGCCGGCGCGGCGCGGCGTGACGGGCCTCGTGCGTTTCGCGCAGGCGTTTCCCGACAGGTATTTTGACGCCGGCCCCGCCGACCAGCACGCCGTGACTTTCGCCGCCGGCCTCGCGGCCGAGGGATTGAAGCCGGTGGTGGCGCTGCCGTCCACCAGCCTGCGGCGAGCATACGACCAGCTGATCCACGACGTCGCGCTGCAAAGGCTGGACGTGACGTTCGCCCTGGCCGCCGGCGCCTTCGACACCGCTTTCCTGCGCTGCATCCCGAACCTGCTGTCGACGGTGCCGTCGGATGCCGGCGAGTGCCGCCGCATGCTGGCACTGGCCTGGCGCCACGCCGGCCCGGCCGCCGTGTGCATGCCGTGCGGCGTGGGCCCGGACGCCGGCGCGGATGGCGGGGCCGGCGAGGGCGACATCGGACGCGGGCTGGTCCGCCGCATGGGCGCAGGGACGGCGATCCTGGCGTTCGGGTCCATGGTCGCGGCCGGTCTTGGGGCGGGCCGCGTGCTCGATGCCACGGTCGTCGACATGCGCTTCATCAAGCCGCTCGATACGGGCCTCGTGCTGCGCCTCGCGCGCGGGCACGACCAACTGGTCACGGTGGAGGACGGCGCCGTGACGGGCGGTGCCGGTGCGGCGGTGGCGGAGGCGCTGGCAGCGCTAGGCGTGGCCGTGCCCCTCGCGATACTGGGACCGCACGACGCGGACGGGATCGTGCAGGCCATCCGGCGCCGCTTTGCGCCCGGGCGGGAGCTTCAGGTGGCGAACGACGGTTGAAGGCGCCGCAGGACAGCGGCAAGGAGGCATGATGCGATATTCCGCATTCCGGGCATGGCAGACAGGGGCGACCGGTGCCGGCGCGGCGCGGCAGGGCATGCCGGGGCCGCACGTCGCGGCAGCCGTCGAGCGCGCGCTGCAGGCGGCCCTGCGCGACCAGCGGCCCGACGGCCACTGGGTCTACGAACTGGAGGCCGATGCGACCATCCCTGCCGAATATGTGCTGATGGTGCATTTCCTCGGCGAGCCCGCCGACCGCGCGCGCGAGGCGCGGATCGGCCGCTACCTGCGCCGCATCCAGGGCGCGCATGGCGGCTGGCCGCTGTTCCACGACGGCGCATTCGACCCCAGCGCCAGCGTAAAGGCGTACTTCGCGCTGAAGATGATCGGCGACGATCCGGGGGCGCCGCACATGGCGCGCGCGCGGGCCGCGATCCGGGCGCACGGCGGGGCCGAACGCAGCAACGTGTTCACCCGCATCCTGCTGGCGCTCTACGGCATCGTGCCGTGGGACGCGGTGCCGAGCATGCCCGTCGAGCTCGCACTGCTGCCGTCGTGGTCGCCGTTCCACCTGTCGAAGGTGTCGTACTGGACGCGCACCGTGCTGACGCCGCTGCTCGTGCTGGGCGCGCTGAAGCCGCGTGCGCGCAATCCGCGCGGCGTCGGCATTTCCGAGCTGTTCCTGGCGCCGCCGCACCTGCTCCGCGTGGCGCCGCGCGCGCCGCACCAGAGCCGGCTGTGGTTCGCCTTCTTCCGCATGGTCGACACGAGGCTGCGCCGTCTCGAGCCGCACATGCCCGCGCGCCTGCGCCGCCGCGCGCTCGCGCGCGCCAGCGCGTTCGTGCGCGAACGCCTGAACGGCGAGCACGGCCTGGGCGCCATCTTTCCCGCGATGGTCAACGCCGTGCTGATGCTCGATGCCCTGGGCGTGCCGCCGGACGACCCCCACGCGGCCGGGGCACGCCGCGCGCTCGACCGGCTGCTGGTCGAGCGCGGCGACGAGACCTATTGCCAACCCTGCCTGTCGCCCGTCTGGGACACGGCGCTGATGAGCCACGCGCTGCTGGAAGCCGGCACGCCGCAGGCAATCGAGGCGGCCGTGCGTGGCCTCGAGTGGCTGCGGCCATTGCAGATCCTCGACGTGCACGGCGACTGGACGGCGCGCCGCCCCGGCCTGCGTCCGGGCGGCTGGGCATTCCAGTATGCGAACGCGCACTATCCCGATGTGGACGATACCGCCGTCGTCGCGATGGCGATGCACCGCGCCGACCAGGTGCTGCCGCACCCGCGCTATGCCGACGCCGTCGCGCGGGCACGGGAGTGGGTGCTCGGCATGCAGTGCCGCGGCTGCGGCGGCTGGGGCGCGTTCGATCCCGAGAACACGCATCTCTACCTGAACAACATCCCGTTCGCCGACCACGGCGCGCTGCTCGACCCGCCGACGGCCGACGTGTCGGCGCGCTGCCTGTCGATGCTGGCCCAGCTGGACCCGGCGGCGTGCGGCCATCCGCGCACGCCGGCCGGCCGCGCCCTCGCCTGGCTGCTGGACGAACAGGAGCCGGGCGGCGCCTGGTATGGCCGCTGGGGTCTGAACTATGTGTACGGCGTGTGGAGCGCGCTGTGCGCGCTGGGCGCGGCCGGCCTCGGCATGGATGCGGAACCGGTCGCGCGTGCCGTGGCGTGGCTGACGGCGATCCAGAATCCCGACGGGGGCTGGGGCGAGGATGGCGACAGCTACCGCCTCGACTACGACGGCCACCGGCCGTTCCCCTCGACGCCGTCGCAGACCGCATGGGCGCTGCTGGGGATGATGGCCGTTGGCGCGGTCGACACGCCCGCGGTGGCGCGCGGCATCGCCTGGCTGCTCGCGCACCAGCGCGAGGACGGCCTGTGGGACGAGGCGCACCACACGGCGACCGGGTTCGAGCGCGTGTTCTACCTGCGCTACCATGGCTACGCCCGCTATTTCCCGCTGTGGGCGCTGGCGCGCTACCGCAACCTGCGCACGGGCGGCGCAACGCGGCCCGGGTTCGGCATGTGACGGCGCGTGCCGTCATCGTGGCCTGCGGCCTGCCGTTCGAAGCGGCGCTGGCGGCCGGGGAGGGGATCGCCGTCGCCTGCGGACCGGGGCCGTGGCGGATCGCACAACGCATCGACGCGCTCGTCGCCGGCGCGCCGGCGGGGACGTTCGCCGGCATCGTCAGCTTCGGCTGCGCGGGCGGCCTCGACCCGGCGCTGGCGGCAGGCAGCAGCATCGTGCCGGATGGCGTGCTGACCGGGCACGGAGAACTCACGACCGACGCGGCCTGGACCCGCGCCCTGCGCGCACGCCTGCCGCAGGCCCATGCCGGGCTGCTGCTCGGGATTGACACGCCGCTTGCCGGCGACGTGGACAAGGCGCGGCTGTGGCGCGCTTGCGGCGCCCGTGTCGTGGACATGGAGTCGCACGCGGCGGCACTGGCGGCGGGGCGCCACGGCCTGCCGTTCGCCGCGTGCCGCGTCGTGCTCGATCCGGCATGGCGCAGCGTGCCCGGGTGTGCGCTGGCCGCGTTGCGCGAGGATGGCGCCACCGACGTCGCGGCGCTGCTGCGCGCACTGGCCGCGGCACCGCGCGAGGTGGGGCCGCTGGCTGCGCTGGCGCTGGACGCGTGGCACGCGCGCCGCGCGCTACGCGTGGTGCGGGCGCAGCTGGGCCGCGCGCTGGCAGCGCCACGCTGACCGCGATTTTTCAACCGCTCGTGGGGTCGCGCGGCGGTCCGGACCCGTCCCCACCCGCCGGGGGCGCACCGTCCGGCTCCTTGTCATAGTCAGGCAGCTTCTGTTCCTTGTCTTCGTCGACTTTAGACTGGCGCCGGGCCAGGTAGGCGTCGCGCACGAACAGGTATTTGTCCAGCGCGGCCTGTTCCAGCAGATTGGTCGCGTTCAGGTAGCGGGCGCGCGTGCTGACGAATTCCGTGCCCCACATGCTGTTGCGCCAGGCCGGGTCCATCTGGTTGATCGGCGAGACGACCTGGTCGGCGCCGAAGCCGGCGGCGTCGCGGAAGCTGCTCGGGCCGAACAGCGGCAGCACGAGGTAGGGGCCGCTGGGCACGCCGTAGTAGGCCAGCGTCAGGCCGAAGTCCTGGTCGTGCTTGGGGATGCCGGCCGCTGTCGCGATGTCGAGGAAGCCGAGCAGTCCCAGCGTGCTGTTGACGGCCACGCGCAGCAGGTCTTCCATGCCGTCCTGGAGGCGCAGCTGGGCGAAATCGTTGAACATCACCGGCACGTCGCCGAGGTTGGCGAAGAAGTTGCCGATGCCCGTGCGGATGGGCCGCGGCACGACGCCGTTGTAGCCGCGCGCGACCGGCTGCGCGATGGCGCGGTCGAGCGAGTCGTTGAAGCGCCAGGTCGCGCGGTTCAACGGTTCGAGGGGATCGGACGGCGTCGCGTTCGGACCGGTGGCGCAGCCGCCCAGTGCGGCGAGCGCGGCCGCGGTGAGCAGGCGTACGGCGGAGGTGGTGTGCGGGGTGTGCATAAGGGCTCCGTCGGGTGGTCGGTTCAGGAGGACGAATGCTCGAGCGGGGCGTCCGCGCGGCGTGGCTGCGCGCGCGGACGTCCGAGCAGGATGGGCTGGAAGAACACGGCGCCGATCAGGGTGCAGACGAGCGACAGCACCAGCAGCTCGCCCATGCTGGCCGTGCCGGGATGGTGCGACAGCCACAGGCTGCCGAACGCCGTGCCCGTGGTGGCGGCGCTGACGATGATGGCCTCGGTCAGCCCGTGCTGCAGCAGCGCGGCCTCGCCGCTGCGCCAGGCCATCACGTAATAGATCTTGAAGGCGACGCCGACCCCGAGCAGCAGGGGCAGCGCGATGATATTGGCGAAGTTCAGCGAGATCCCGAGCAGCACGCTGGCCTCCAGGGTGACGAGGCCCGAGACGAGCAGCGGCACCATCGTCAGCAGCACGTCGCCGAAGCGCCGGAACGCGATCCACAGCAGCAGCGTGATCGTGACGATGGCCAGCAGCGCGGCCTGCACGAACGCGTCGACGATCAGGTCGGCCGCGCCCATCACGGAGATCGGCCCGCCGCTCGCATCCGGCGCGACGCGCCGCACGGCCCGGGCGAAGCGGCGCAGGCCGGCGTCACTCGTGCCTGCCCTGGTCACCGGGCGGCGTGGCGTGACGTCGACGAGCGCGCGGCCGTCCGGCGCGATCCAGTCGCGCCGCAATGCGTCGGGCAGGCTGGCGAGCGTGACCGGTCCGGCCCGCAGCGCGTGGCGCAGGTCGTCCAGCGCGATCCGCAGGGGCAGGGCGATGGCGGCGTCGGCGCGGTCGCGCGTGGCCGCATCGGCCCGCGCCAGCGCCCCGAGCGCGCGGCCGAGGCGCTGCGCCTGCGCGGCACCCGGACCGGGATGGTCGAGCGCGGCGTTGCGCAGCGCCAGCGCGGCCGCGCGCAGGGCCGCCACGCGCACGGCATCCTGGGCCGGCGGCAGCGGCGCCTGGTCCAGCGCGGGCTGCAACAGTTCACGCGTGGACGCGATGCGCGCCAGCTTGCCGGGTTGCCCGTCCGGCACGAGGCTGGACGCCGTCACGACGCGCGCCACCTCGGGCAGGCGTTCGATGCGTGCGGCCTGCGCCGTGGCCGCCGCGAGCGACGGGGCCAGCACCTGGATGTTGTCGAGGCCGATATCGGTCGTGCGGGCCAGCGCGCGCAGGGCCACCATCGATTCGCTGTGCGGGTCCTTCAGGTGCAGCGGGTCGAAGTCGAAGTCGAGATGGCGCAGCAGCGGCAGCCCGGCGACCACGAGCGCCAGCGTGCCCACCAGCAGCGGCTTGCGGTGCGCCTGCAGCGCGCGGTCGACCGGGGCAAGGCGTGGGAACCCCGGCGCGGTGCGTGCCGGCGGCGGATCGAGCAGGCGGATCAGCGCCGGCAACACGGTCAGGCACGCGGGCAGGGCGACGAACAGGATGCCGCAGCCCGCGATCTGCCCCAGCTCGGCCACGCCGCGGTAGGCGGTGGGCAGGAAGGCGAAGAAGCCGAACGCGGTGGCGATCGCGGCCAGGGTCAGGGGCAGGGCGATCGCGTGGCCGGCGGCACGCAGCGCGCCGCCGGGCGTCGTCTGGCGATGATGCAGTTCGCGGAAGCGCACGCCGAACTGGATGCCGAAGTCGATGCCGATGCCGACGAACAGGATGGCGAAGGCGATCGAGATCAGGTTCAGTGCGCCGACCATCAGGATGCCCAGTGCGGCCGTGAGCGCCAGTCCGCCGGCCATCGTCAGGCATACGGCCAGCACCAGCTTGCCGGAACGCAGCGCATACCACAGCAGCCCCAGCACGAGCGCCAGCGCGGCCATGCTGCCGGCCAGGCCCCCTTCCTGCAGCGATGCGAACTCGTCGTCCGACAGCGGGATCGGCCCCGTCAGCGCGACGCTGGCCTGGTAGCGTGCCGCCACGTGCAGATCGCGCGCGCTGGCGCGGATCGCATCCGCTGCCGCCGCGCCCGGCATCAGGTCGGTGAAATCGAGCACCGGCCGGACCTCGACGAGGCTGAATGCGGAGGCGGGCGGGCTGGCGTCCGGCAACGTCTGCCACGACAGCGCGGCCGGCCGTCCTCCCAGCACCCCGTCGACGGCGTCGGCACTGCGCGCGAGCAGCGGCGCCATGCCGGACAGGCCGACCTGGCCCGTCTGCAGCGGCGTGCCGAGCGTCACCGACAGCAGGTTCGCCAGCCCGCGCAGCGACGGATCGTGGGCGAGGGCCTTGAGGAGGGGGCGGGCGTCGCGCAAACCATCCGTCATCCCGGTGAGTTGCGCGTCCGGCAGGTAGAGCAGGCCATTGCGCCGGAAAAAATCCTCGCCTTCGCCGAGGCTGACGGCGCGGAATCGGGCCGGCTGCCGGCGCAGGCTGTCCGCGAGGTCGCGCGCTGCCTGTGCGGCCAGCTCGGGCGCGGGGGCGCGCACGACGACCAGCGTGGCGTCGCCGCGGCCGGGAAAGGCGGCGGCGACGGCCGCATCGCGCCGCGCCCACGGCGCGTCCGGATCCATCAGGCGGCCGACGTCGGTGGTGATGGCGAAATGGCCGGCCACGTACACGCAGGCAGCGGCGACCAGCAGCGCGAACGCGGCCACGACGGCCCAGGCGTGGCGGGCCGATCGGTCGACGACACTGGCGATCAGTTGGGTCAGCATGTGCGCGTACGGTAAGTACCCATGTCGGTAGCGTGGGCACCCCGTGCCCACGCGAACGCCGGTGAATTGCAAACGTCCGCGTGGGCACAGGGGGGCCCACCCTACTGGGAATCATTAGAACCGAGATCGGGCCAGAGGTCCGCACAATACGTCATACAATGCGCCGCGCATATTGTGCCAGCGCGACGGGGGCGGACGCGGCCTTGCGGTACACTGGCCGGGCCCGCACCGTGCCGGGTTGTCGAACGGGAGATACACATGAGACCGTCGATCGCAGTGCCGCTCGCCCTGCTGTGCTTGGCGCCGCCCTGCGTGCAGGCGCAGGCCGATGCGCGCGCACCGGACCAGGTCGTCAAGGCGACGATCGACCGCGTGATGGCCGCCATCAGGAACGATCCCGGCGCCCGCGCCGGCGATCCGGAGCGGACCTACGAGCTCGTCCGCCAGCTGTTCCTGCCGTCCACCGACTTCATGCTGACGACGCAGTATGCGGTCGGATCGGCCTGGGCCACGGCCACGCCCGCCCAGCGCGACGCGTTGTTCACCCAGTTCCAGACCTTGCTGGCGCGCACCTACGCGCTGCAGCTGACGCAGATCCGCGAGCAGGACACCGCGTTCAAATACGCGCCGATGGCGCCGCTGGCGGCGGGCGCGAACGATGCCGTCGTCAAGACCACCGTCGTCACGGACGGCGACGTGATGCCGATCGGCTACCGCCTGCGCAAGACGGGCGCCGGCTGGAAGATCTACGACATCGACATGATGGGCGCGTGGATGATCCAGGTGTACCGGCGCCAGTTCGCGGCGCAGCTCGCGTCCGGCGGCATCGATGGTCTCATTAAATATCTCGCGGCACATAACGCCGCACCTTGACGGCCTCGTACCAGTGCCACGACAACAGGGCCGGCACGCCCAGCACGACTTCGCGCATGCGCTTGGCGAGGGCGAGCGACAACGCCACGTCGCCCCCGACGCCGGCCAGGTGGCCGAACAGCACCGTGGCCGCTTCCTGCACGCCCAGGCCGGCCGGCACGAGGAAGCCGGCATGGCGCGCGGCCTGCGTCAGGGCTTCGATGGCCACGGCCGTCGTCGCATCGACGGGATGCCCGAGCAGGCGCAGCGCGTACCACGTCTCGACGCTGCCCGCCACATAGCCCAGCAACTGCCAGAGGAGCGCGCGCAGCAGCCGGCCGTGCCGGCCTCCCAGCTGCGCGAGCGCGGCGTCGAGCGCGGCGCCGTCCAGCGCCGCCGCGCGTGGTCCCAGCAGGCGGGCGGCCCAGTGCTCGATCCGCTGGAACGCGGTCCCATGGCCCAGCAGCCACCATGCCAGCAACGGCAGCGGCAGCGACAGCAGCAGGCTCGCGGCGATCGTCCATACTTCGTCCATGCCGGCGGCGATGTGCGCCATCAGCACGACGCCGGCGCCGCCGAACAGGTAGAGCACGGCGATCGTCAGCAGCACCTCGACGACGAGGCTGGCCGCGACGCCGGCTGTGTCCGGGATGCGCGTGCGCGCCAGCCGCAGCCCGACCACTTCGCCGCCGACGCCGGCCACGGGCAGCAGCCGGTTGACGGCCTCGCGCACGCTCGCGACCCACAGCAGGAACGCCAGGCCAGGGGCGCGCGCGGGCGCGAGGGGCAGCAGCAGGATGCGCCATGCCCAGGCGTCCAGCGCCAGCGTGGCGACGCGCAGCGGCACGAGCAGCAGCAGCGGCCAGCCCGCCCGGGCGAACGCGTGCAGCACGTCCTGCCAGCCCTCCCACGCGACCAGCGCGATCAGCAGGGCGAGGCCGGCTGTTGCGCCGGCGAGGGCGAGCCGCTGCATGCTCACGACCGCCCCGGCAACAGTGCGGCGAAGCCGCCGAAGCGCATGCCGCGTGCGGACAGGCCGTCGCGCGCAGCGCGTACGCGCGGCGAGACGAGGGCGGCGAATTCGTCCGCGTGGCGGTAGCCCGCCATCGACGCGGCGATCGTCGCGCCCGACTCGAGTGCGGGATGCAGGTACAGCTCGCCGACGCCGGTCGCTGGCAGCGTCCCCAGCGCGGCGAGCAGTGCGGCTTCGTCGAAGCGGCCGGACAGGCGCAGGCCGACGATGTAGTCGTTGTGCCGGACACCGGCCGCGCACAGGCGGGCGCGCAGCAGCGCCAGCCATGGCCGCAGCCAGCGCGGCAATCCGGTTTCCAGCGGCAGCCGCACGGCGGAGAGCCCGTGAGCGCGGCCCGCGTCCAGCATCAGCGACAGCACGGTCGGATGCAGGTGGAAATGCTTGTGCGCGTTGACGTGGTCCAGCGCGAGGCCGGTGGCGGCGAATGCTTCGAACTGGGCGCGGATCTCCAGCGCCAGCTGGCGCCGCACGCGCGGCAGGCAAAAGAAGCGGAAGCCGTCGCGCACCATGCGCTCGCCGAAGCGGCCGGAGGCATCGACGAGGTCGGGGATCAGCCGGGGTGGCAGCAGCGCCTTGCCATCCGCGAGCACGAGGTGCAGGCCGACCGCCAGCCCCGGACAGTCCCGTGCGCGCGCCACCGCGTCCGTCGCCGCCTTTGCTCCCACCATCAGGCTGGCGGCGGACAGCACGCCGTCGCGGTAGGCCCGCTCGACCGCGCGGTTGACGCTGGCGTGCAGGCCGAAATCGTCGGCCGTGATGATCAGGCCGGGGGCGCGCGTCTTCACGTGTGCGTGGCGCCGTGGGCGCGCAGGAAACGGAAGAACTCGACGCCTTCGCGCAGGCGGCGCTGCGTCATCTCCCAGCTGTGCAGCATCTCGCTGACGATCTCCCAGATCTTCGAGGGCCGGAAATAAAAGCTGCGGTAGAACTGTTCGACGCCGTGGTACATCTCCTCGCTCGACAGATGCGGGTAGCTGAGCGCGGCCAGCTGCACGCCGCTCTCGTTGACGAGGTGGATCGTCCGGTTCGGCGGGATCCATGCGTTTTCCACGGCCTGTTCGTACAGCCGCGTGCCCGGGTAGGGCGCCGCCAGCGATACCTGGATCGTGTGCGGATTGATCTCCTTGGCGAAGGCGATGGATTTCGCGATCGTCTCGCGCGTCTCGCCGGGGAGGCCGAGGATGAACGTGCCGTGCACGGTGATGCCGAGCGTGCGGCAGTCGGCGGCAAAGCGGCGGGCGATGTCCGTGCGCAAGCCCTTCTTGATGTTCAACAGGATCTGGTCGTCGCCCGACTCGTAGCCGACCAGCAGCAGGCGCAGGCCGTTGTCCTTCATGATCTTCAAGGTCGAGTAGGGCACGTTCGCCTTGGCATTGCACGACCAGGTGACGCCCAGCTTGCCGAGACCGCGCGCGATCTCCTCGGCGCGCGGGCGGAAGTCGGTGAACGTGTCGTCGTCGAACATGATCTCTTTGACTTCCGGCATGTTCTCCCTGATCCACCGGACTTCGGCCAGCACGTTGTCCGCCGAGCGCACGCGGTAGCGGTGCCCGCCAACGGTCTGCGGCCACAGGCAGAACGTGCAGCGCGAGCGGCAGCCGCGCCCCGTGTACAGCGAGACGTACGGATAATTCAGGTAGCCGATGAAGTAGTTGCGGATGTTCAGGTCGCGTTGATAAACCGGCGCGACGAACGGCAGCTCGTCCATGTTTTCGATCATCGCGCGCGGCGGGTTGTGGTGCAGGCCGCCGTCGGCAGCGCGCCAGCTGATGCCGTCCACGTCCGCCAGCGGCATGCCGGCGGCGATGTCGCGGCAGGTGTAGTCGAATTCCTCGCGCGCGACGAAGTCGATGGCGCAGCTCGCGGCCAGCGACGGGCCGGGATCGACCGCGACCTTGGCCCCGACCATGCCGACCACGATACCCGGCCGGCGTTCCTTCAGCAGCTCGGCGAAGCGGGCATCGCTGGGGAAGGACGGGGTGCTCGTGTGCAGGATCGCCAGTTCGTAGTCCGCCGCGAGCGCGAGCGTCTGTTCCACGGTGAGACCATCGGCGGGCGCGTCGAGCAGGCGGCTGCCGGGCACCAGCGCGGCGGGCTGCGCCAGCCACGTCGGATACCAGAACGAGCGGATCTCGCGCCTGGCCTGGTAGCGCGAACCGGCGCCGCCGTCGAAGCCGTCGAACGAGGGGGCTTGCAGGAACAGTGTCTTCATCATGGCGGACTCCGTCCGGTTGCAGGTGGGTGGACGCGCAGCCGGTGGCCGCGCCAGCACGTGGTGGCGCCGACGAAGCCGCCGAGCCATTCGAGCAATAGCAGGATGTCGCGCAGCGGCGCCAGCAGCAGCGACGTGTCCGGTGCCGCGCGCCGCTGCAGCGCCAGCCGCGCGACGAGGCCGGGCAGGGCGAGCGCCCAGTTCCATGGGGCCGGTGCCAGCACCAGGCCCAGCGCCAGCATCGGCAAGGTGATCGTGACGAAGCAGAACGCATAGCCGAACGGATTGAGCGAACGGATCGTGCGCATCCAGCGCCGTTCGCGCCGCCACAGGTCGGCAAGACGCTCCTCGGTGACGTCGGTGGTCACGACCACGTCGGACAGCACGGTCGCGAGGCCGCGCCGGCGCGTCAGTTCGCCGAGCCAGAAATCGTCCGCGAGCCGGTCCTTCAAGGCGTCGAAGCCGCCGATCGCCCGCAACACGTCGGCGCGCAGGGCGATCGTGGCGCCGAAACCGAACGCGCTGGCGCCGCCGCGGCTCGCGACGGCGACCGAGGGCGCGAACCACGTGTCGATGAACAGCGCACCCAGCCGCGTCCAGAAGCCGCCCGTGGCGCGTCCGCGGTACAGGCAGGTCACGATGCCGACGGCGGGGTCCGCCAGGGGCGCCGTCACCCGTTCCAGGTAATCCGGTGCGACGGCGATGTCGCTGTCGGCCAGCACGAGCCAGGGATGGCGCGCCGCGGCGGCCATGTTGACCAGGTTGCTGACCTTGCGATTGCTGCCGTGGATGCGCGGGTCGACGACGAGCCGCAGGTCGAGCGCCGGATAGCGCCGGTGCATGCGGTCGACGACCGCGATCGCGGGGTCGTCGGGCGCACACACGCCGCACACGACCTGGTAGCACGGGTGCGTCTGCGTGCACAGGGTGGCGAGATTCTCTTCCAGCCGCGGTTCGGCGCCGCACAGGGGTTTGAACACCGTCACCGGCAGGCGTGCAGGCGGGTCGGCGCGCGTCCGGGGACGGCACAGCAGCGCGGCCAGCGCATACAGCGTGGCGAGGGCCGTGAGCAGGCCGCCGGCGACGGCGGGGGCGGATGGCATCATGGTCAGCCGGGCCGGATGGCGCCCGCGGCGCGGCGGCCGCGGATTTCCTCGACCTTGATGGCGACGTGGCGGCTGTGCACGTATTCCGCCGGACGCTGGCCGTCCAGTGCGATGTCGGGCGCCATCGGGCCGGTCGTCGCCACGCCCTGCAGCGCGACCCGGGCCGCGGCCAGCGGCCGGGCGAGCGTGTCGGCGACGGCGCTCGCCTCGTAGCCGCTGTGCACCATGCAGTCCGCGCATTTCTCGTAGCGGCCCGTGCCGTAGGCATCCCAGTCGGTGTCCTCCATCAGTTCGCGGAAGGTCCGCGCATAGCCTTCGCCCAGCAGGTAGCACGGGCGCTGCCAGCCGAACACGGTGCGCGCCGGATTGCCCCACGGCGTGCAGCGGTAGGTCTGGTTACCGGCCAGGAAGTCCATGAACAGGCTGGACTGGCTGAACGCCCAGCGCCGCCCGCCGTCGCCGCGCGCGAGGATGTCGCGGAACAGCTGGCGCGTCGCCTGGCGGGTGAGGAAGTGCTGCTGTTCCGGCGCCCGCTCGTACGCATAGCCGGGCGAGATCGTGATGCCGTCCACGCCCATGGCCTTGACGGAGTCGAAGAACGCGGCGACCTGGTCCGGCACGGCGTCGTTGAACAGCGTGCAGTTGATGTTCACCCTGAAACCCGCGTCCTTCGCGCGCCGGATCGCCGCCACCGCGCGCCGGTACACGCCCGTCTGGCAGACGGAGCGGTCGTGCATGGCTTCGTCGCCGTCGAGGTGCACGGACCACACGAAGAACGGGCCGGGACGGTACTGGTCGAGTTTCTTGTCCATCAACAGCGCATTGGTGCACAGGTAGACGAATTTGCGGCGCGCGACGATGCCGTCGACGATGGCGGGCATGTCCTTGTGCAGCAACGGTTCGCCGCCGGCGATCGACACGACCGGCGCACCGCATTCGTCCACGGCGCCGAGACACTCCTCGAGCGACAGGCGCTGGTCGAGGATCTCGTCCGGGTAATCGATCTTGCCGCAGCCTGAGCACGCGAGGTTGCAGCGGTAGAGGGGTTCGAGCATCAGCGCAAGGGGATAGCGCCTCGTGCCGGACAAGTGCTTGCGCAGCACGTAGGCGCCGACGAGGGCCTTCTGGAGAAAGGGGATGGCCATGATGTCTCCGGTACACGGTAGGTCAGGCAACGCAGTCCGCCAGTTCGGCGGGGAGGCGGAATTCCACGCGTTCCACCAGGCCGTCCATGAGCGTCACCTCGATGGGCGCGAGGCGGCGCAGCGCATCGACGACGTCCTCGACCATCGACTCCGGCGCCGACGCGCCCGCCGTGATGCCGACGGTGGCCGCATCCTTCACCCACGCCGGGTCGAGGCCGGCGCCGTCGGCCAGCAGGTGGCTGGGGATGCCGCATTCGGCGCCGATCTCGCGCAGGCGGTTCGAATTCGAACTGTTCGCGGCGCCCACGACCAGCAGCACGTCGACCTGCCGGCACAGTGCGCGCACCGCATGCTGGCGGTTCTGCGTGGCGTAGCAGATGTCGCGCACGTCCGGCCCGGCGATGTCGGAAAAACGGCGCTCCAGCGCGGCGATGATGCCGCGCGTGTCGTCCACGCTCAGCGTCGTCTGGGTGACGTAGGCCAGCGGCGTGGCGGCGGGCAGGTCCAGGGCATCCGCCCCGGCCTCGTCCTGCACGAGCAGTACGGGGCCGTCGATCCGGCCCATCGTGCCTTCGACTTCCGGATGGCCGGCATGCCCGATCAGGATCACCGTGCGCCCGCCGGCTGCGTACTGCCGGCCCTGGAGGTGGACCTTGGACACGAGCGGACAGGTCGCGTCCAGCACGTGCAGCGCGCGCGACTGCGCGTCGACCTCGACGGCCTGCGCGACGCCGTGCGCGCTGAAGATCGTCACGGCGCCGGCGGGCACCTGGTCGAGGTCGTCGACGAACACGGCCCCTTTGGCACGCAGGCCGTCGACGACGGTCTTGTTGTGCACGATCTCGTGGCGCACGTACACCGGCGCACCGTAGCGGGCGAGGGCGCGCTCGACGATCTCGATGGCGCGCACGACCCCGGCGCAGAATCCGCGTGGCTGGGCAAGGATGACGCGCATGGGATTCTCCTCGAGGGCTACAATCGGGCTGGGACGCCGGCGGGCGGCGGGATGCGGAGACGACGATGGCCGGACAGGACAGGATGCTGATTACCGGAGCCGCCGGTTTCATCGGCTCCGCGGTGGCGCGGGCGGCCCTCGCCGAGGGCTGGCGCGTGCGCCTGCTCGTGCGCGCGAGCAGTCCGCGCGCGAACCTGGACGGGCTCGATGCGGAAATCGTCGAGGGCGACATGCGCGACGGGGCGGCCGTCGAACGGGCGCTGGCCGGCACGGCCTGCCTGCTGCACGTGGCGGCCGACTATCGGCTGTGGGCCCCGGATCCTGGACAGATTTTGCGCAATAACGTCGAGGGCACGCGCGCCGTGATGCGGGCGGCGCTGGCGGCGCGCGTCGAGCGCGTCGTGTATACGAGCAGCGTGGCCACCTTGCGCGTCGGGCCGGCCACCGTCGCCGCCGGCGAGGACGATCCGGTGGCGCCGGAGGACGCGATCGGCGCCTATAAACGCAGCAAGGTGCTGGCCGAGCGCCTCGTCGAGCAGATGGTCGCCGCCGAGGGGCTGCCGGCCGTGATCGTCAATCCGTCCACGCCGATCGGCGCGCGCGACGTGCGGCCGACGCCGACCGGCCGCATCATCGTCGAGGCGGCCAGCGGCCGGATGCCCGCGTTTGTCGAGACGGGGCTGAACGTCGTCGGCGTGGACGACGTGGCGCGGGGCCATTTGCTGGCGCTCGCGCACGGGCGGGTCGGCCGGCGCTACATCCTCGGCGGGGAAAACCTGATGCTGTGCGACCTGCTGGGCGAGATCGCCGCGCTGGCGGGGCGGCGCGCGCCGCGCGTGCGGCTGCCGGTGGCGCCGCTGGTCCCGCTCGCGCATGCCGCGCAGGGCCTCGCCCGGCTGACGGGGCGCGAACCTTTCCTCACCGTCGACGGCCTGCGCATGTCGAAGAACCGCATGTTCTTCACGTCCGCCCGGGCCGAGCGCGAGCTCGGTTACCGGCCGCGGCCCCATGCGGAGGCGCTGCGGGCCGCGCTGGACTGGTTCGGCCAGGCCGGCTACCTGCGGGGCGTGTAGGCGCGTCATGGTGGCGTCTCATTTGCGGCCGCGCCCGGGCAGGCGCAAGGCGTGCAGGACGAGCCGCGCGATGCGCGGCACGGTGTCCGGGCGCAGCAGGCGGGCATCGTAGCCGGCGAAGCGGCGGTCGTTCTCGCGCAGGCACAGCGCGAGGAGTTCGCGCAGGGTGGGCGCTTCGGCCGCGACGGCCTGGGCACCGTTCAGCGTGAAATTATTGTCCTGCGCCGGCGCGCCCTCCACCGCGCGCGCCAGGCCGATGCGCTCGCGCACGAGAAAGGCCCACACGGCCGCCACTTTCGCCTCGAAGCGCAGGCGCCGCCACGGCGACAGGCGGGCGCGGTGCCAGGCGATCCAGTTGGCGAACAGCAGGATGTGGCGGCATTCTTCCTGCATGACGGGCTCGAACGTGTCGACCAGCTCTTCCGGAAACAGGCCCGAGCGGCGTGCGACCTCGAACAGGCCGAACGCGAAAAAGCTGTCGATGCATTCGCTGTAGCCCGTCACGAGATAGGCCCATTCCGTATCGCGGGGCCAGGGATACGGCGTTTCCGGCGCCAGCCGGATGCCATATGCGGCCACCATGCGCGCCAGCACTTCCTTGTGGCGGTTTTCTTCCCAGGCGTTCAGCGCGAGCGCCGCGCGCATGTCCGGTTCGGGCACCGTGCCGGCATAGGCGGCCATGCGCAGCCGCGCCTTGCCTTCGGTCTGGACGGCGATGTCCCAGATCGGCAGGGCGACGATGCGGGCGAGGACGGCCGGCTCCAGCGCCGGCCACGCGAGCACGGCGGGCCGGTACGGGTTGAAGGTGTCGCGGAACATGCGGCAGGTTTCGCGCCGGTGCGCATCCGTGCCGGGTTCGAGCGGACCCTGGACCCCGCTCGTCCAGCGCCGCATGGCGCGGTCCGCCGCCGCCAGGGCAGCCTCGTCCGGATGCGCGTGGTCCAGGTGCGCGTCGGCCGGCGCGGCGCCCTGCGGCGGCCGGAAGCCGGGAACCAGGCTTTCGATATCGAACCCGTCGTTGAGATGCGCGACCATCCGGACCCCCGGCGTCAAGCCATCGAATGCTGTCGATGATACACGCGGCACGGCCGCGACGGCACACGCGAGTGCGCAACGGGGTGTCGGCAAATTTGCCAATTCAGAAACGAGGTCGACGGCAGCAAGCTGGGCCGGCCGGATGGATCTGCCCGACGGCAACGGCCGGACGCGCACTTGTCTTATTGGTAACCGGGCGTCAATCCGGCCCCGGTACGGGACGGTGGGCGCGTACGGTTCGCCTTGTGTCGAAATCGCGACGCCGTCCGCTGCCGCAGACTAACAATTTTTTTGCGGAAAACTTCAACTTTTCGCATCTTCCTAGGATAACGAGGAAAACTTGTACGGATCGGCGCTTGACGGAAAAGATACTTGCTACGTAGGTACAAAGGGCTCGTCCCCGAAAAAATTGTCGGAATGCTAAAGCCGCTCGCCAGCTTTTCATTACCGGTAAGCAGATTGCACAAACAGACGTCAACCCAGACGCAATGTGGAGACCGTGGCAAATGAACTTCCCGAAGACACACCGTATCGCCTTGCTGTTCAACGCCAACAAGGCATTTGACCGTGAAATCATCGGCGGCATCGCCTCCTACCTGTCCAGCAAGAGGGCAACGTGGGAATTGTTTGTGGAGGATGATTTTCGATTACGCCTGCCGAGCCTGGCCAACTGGCAGGGCGATGGTATTATTGCCGATTTTGACGATCCGGCCGTAGCGGAAGCGCTGTCCGGCAGCCGCATCCCGGTCGTCGCGGTGGGCGGTTCGTACGCGAACGACGCCGATTACCCGGCCGATGTGCCCTATGTCGCGACGGACAATTTCAAGCTTGTCAACCTTGCCTATACGCACCTGATCGACGTCGGCCTGCGCCAGTTCGCGATGTTCTCGGTGCCTGCGACGGCGGAGAACCGGTGGGCGCAGGAGCGCGAGCACGCTTTCCGTCACTTGATGCAGCGCGACAATTTCGAGGTCGAGGTCTTCCGCGGCGGCAGCGTCCGGGAGCTGCCGTGGGACGAGGCCGTCGCGCAACAGGTCGAGTGGCTGCGCAGCCTGCCGAAACCCGTGGGCATCGTCGCCGTCACGGATGCCAAGGCACGCCAGTTGCTGCAGGCATGCCAGTTGGCAAACATTGCCGTGCCGGAACAGGTCGCAGTGATCGGGATCGACAACGATCCGCTCGTGCGCATGCTGGCCCCCATTCCCCTGAGCTCCGTGATGCAGGGCACGAACGAGATGGGGCGCACCGCCGCCCGCATGCTGCACCAGTTGCTGGAAGGCGCCTACCTCGATTGCAGGCGCATCCTGGTGCCGCCGGCCGGCATCAACGTGCTGGCATCGAGTTCCCACCAGCCGGTCACGAACCCCCGCGTGATGCGCGCCCGCCATTTCATCCGCCAATATGCCTGCCAGGGTATCAAGGGCGACCAGGTGGCGGATTACGTCGGCGTATCCCGTTCCACGCTCGAGTTCTATTTCCAGCAGGAACTGGCATGCAGCGTACATGACGAGATCCTGCGGTTCAAGCTCGACGCCGCCACGAGGATGCTCGCGCAGGGCGATTGCACCGTGACCGACGTGGCGCTCCGTTGCGGATTTACGTCAGTCCAGTACCTGCTCGCCGTGTTCAAGCGCGAGCTCGGCTGCACACCGCGGGAGTACCAGGACCGCGTCCGCTCGGGCGCCAAGGCCCCGGCGGCATGTGACGAGGCTGCCAACGACGTCGAATCCGGAATCGTCGCTCTGGAGTCGTGACCGGGCGGCCTGCACCGCACAAAACATGCCGCTCGACAAAAGCGCAGGCATGCTGTCATCATATTGACGTCGCCGGGGGCGATCATCCGGCGACGACACGTTCGGACAGCGTAAACTTGTCGAGGCGGTAACACTGTAATGCAGAGTTTTTACAACAAGGCGCTGGCCTGCCTGCTGGGCCTGGTGCTCGCCAGCGTTCTCATCGGCTACATCAGTCTGCGCTGCACTTATGTCCGGCTGCCGTTGATCCCGGCAGCCGACAGCGGCCTCAAATGGCAGGCGGAAACCATTGCCGACTCGGTGGTGCCCGGCGGGCATTCGACCGCCAGGCTGTTCAATGCCACGTCGAACCTGGATTTCGAACTCACGCAGAAGAAGGGGGTCGATTATCCGTTCGCCAAGGTGGAACTGGGGTTTCTCGACCGTGCGGACAAGCCCGCGCTGGTGAACCTGTCGCGCTACAGCACCGTGGAATTCGACGTCAGGTGCACGCCTGCGAACACCCTCGCGTTCGGCTTCATCATGTTCGAGGACCAGATTTCCATACCGGGCAACTACACCACCTACCGTCTGCCTTACGAATATTTCTTTTGCCACGATAACGGCGGCCACATCGAGATCGACCTGAAGAAACTCAGGACCGACCAGTGGTGGTTCGACAGGAACAAGCTGAACCTGTCGAGGCAGGAGTACACGCTGGACAAGATCGCCAAGATTTCGTTCGGCAACACGTTTCAGAGTCCGTACGACGTCCCGTCGAAAGTCCAGATCAGTAACGTGACCCTGGTCGGGCGCGACATGCGCTACCTGGGCCTGTTCGTGGTGTTCGTCATCATTGCCTGGCCCGCCTATGGCCTGTGGTTCTTCCGCGGCCACACCCGCATGCTGCTGGGCGAGGTGAAGGACAGGATACGGCGCGATATCCCGCTGGTCGCGTACCAGCAACTGTCGCAGGACCTGCACCGCGACAAGGAGCAGAGCGCCATCCTGCGCTTCATGGCGACGGAATACGTGAACCCGGAGCTCGACGTCGAGACGATGGTGAGCAAGCTCGGCATCGGGCGCAACAAGATCAACGAGATCCTCAAGGCGGAGCTGGGCTTCACCTTTTCCACCTATCTGAACAAGCTCAGGCTCACGGAGGCCGCCCGCCTGTTGGGCGAGAAGGAAGCCACCAGCGTGGCGGAAATCGCGTACGCCGTGGGCTACCGCAACGTTTCCTACTTCAACAAGCTGTTCAAGGAAGAATACGGCT
>Ga0207657_10001992_pt1 | contig 22069 bp, 26 predicted proteins | sample KBSC33metaG_FD_184316 | JGI IMG/M metagenome (GOLD analysis project Ga0207657, IMG submission 184316) | Corn rhizosphere microbial communities from Kellogg Biological Station, Michigan, USA - KBS C3-3 metaG (SPAdes) (version 2) | ecosystem: Host-associated > Plants > Roots > Rhizosphere > Soil ... | reverse complement strand
CTGCTGGGAATGTGATTTGAGCGACAATTCGCTGATTTGGTCGGGGGGCGTTTACGACCTATTTGGCCTTCCGAGAGGCGGGAGGATTAGCCGCGATTTCGCAGTAGCATCTTATTGCGAGGAATCGCGGGCCAAGATGGAGAGGCTGCGCGCATATGCCATCGCGCACCGCCGGGGGTTTACAATCGATGTCGAAATCCGCCCACCGGCTCGTCCGAACCGCTGGATTCGGCTTGTCGCCGCGCCCGTCTGCGCCGGCGGCCGCGCAGTGCGCTTGCACGGACTAAAGCTCGCGATTTGACGCTGTTGCGAGTAGTTTCGCTGCGCGCCAAATTGACTTTTCGCAACCCTTAGCAGGACGTCGACTCTCCCCCATCGTAGGGATTGAACTTGCACGGCTCGTTACAGGTTGGAACTGGACTAAAGTTCGTTCATTGTTGCGTAGCTCGGTAGAACAGGAGAGGTCTTGTCCTGCCCCGATTGCGAACACCGCTTCCGCGAATACCTGATCTTCCGCAGTGCCGTTGTGCGATTTGCGAATTACCTCGACGATATGGAGAACGAGCGTCGGCGGATACTTGAAGAGTGCCGCCCGGAAGGCGCTCCCCCGCTTGTAAACGTCAAGGCTACTATGCGTGACAAGCAGCCGACTGTCACAAGCGGGGGAACTGGCACGCTGACAAAGACAGCGTAACAGCAAAATGCATTCTGAAAAGCTGCGTTATCCGAGCGCGCCGCTGATCCTTGCGGCGTCGTGCGCCGTCATCGTGCTATCGTTCATTGGATAATGCGGCGGTCGTTCGCAACCAGGAGCTGGAAAAGACCGCCGCCCCAACAGGCAATATTGGGAATGCGGATACATATCGAAAGTTATGTTTCTGTCGAGCCTGACCCAAAGCAGACATGATTCCCGCTTCTGTTTCACGACCTAACTAGGTTTGCGGTGCGGTCAGTCGCGCCTAATTCGACGGACATCACCGCACCAGACCGGCTAACGAACGAGGTGATAGTCGAGCGGCAGAAGCTCCAATCCCCACCGCTCAACCTCGTTCGAGATCTTGCGGAAATGCGCCGGCTGGTAGCAATCGCCCTCACCGCGCGGGATGAAGAATATCCTGGTGCCGTAGCGAAGGGCGAGGGAGATCGCCGTCGACGTCCGGCCGTCGAGCGAGCAGCCCTGCGACTTCAGCCTGGCAAGGATGACGGATTCTTCCGTCGAAAGCCTCATCTGGTGGGCTGTTCCAGGATGCTGCAGCCCCATTCGATCCGGATTGTCCTTCCTTGCGATCCGGCCTCGGCACTTGGAAGATGCCGGAGCTGCTCGAATGCGCGAGGCTCCGGCCCAGCGTTGCTGACCTCAAGTCCATGATTTTGAGAGAGGATGACCTCGAGCTGCCTGCCGACATCATCCAAGGCGGCCTTGAGCTCGCTATGGGCAACGCAAAGCCCCTGCCCAAGCTGCCCCGCGGCAGTGAAGAAATGTCTACCCTCGACGATTTCGTAATTGACCGGAATGATCAGCCGTAGCGCCATTCAAGCGGCGCTCCGGATGGGTGCCGCCCGCTGTTCGCGAGAAGGCCGCGGGTTGCACAGGACCATCCCTCAGCCCAGGCGGGCCATGGCGAGGGCCGTATCGGCCATTCGGTTCGAGAAGCCCCATTCATTGTCGTACCAGCTCACGACGCGGACGAGCCGTCCTTCGATCACGGCCGTTTCCAATGCGTCCACCGTCGAACTCGCGCTGGTGTGCACGATGTCGGATGACACCAGAGGGTCTTCCGAATAGACGAGGATATTCCTGAGCCTGGGGCTTTCCGACGCCGCCTTCAGCACCGAATTCACCTCTTCGACGCTGGTCTCGCGCGAGGGGGCAAAGGTAAGATCGACAAGGCTGCCGTCGGGCACCGGGACCCTCACGGACGCGCCCCCGAGCTTCCCCGCAAGCTCCGGAAGGACAAGCCCCAAGGCCCGCGCCGCCCCGGTGCTGGTCGGGATCATATTCATCGCGGCCGCCCGGGCCCGCCTCAGGTCCTTGTGGACCTGATCAAGGATGCGCTGATCGTTCGTGTAGGCATGGATAGTGAGCATCGATCCGCGCTCGATGCCGATCGCTTCATTCAGCACCTTCGCGACGGGCGCCAGGCAGTTTGTCGTGCACGAGGCGTTCGACACGATCCGCATCCCGGGCGTGAGCTTGTCCTCGTTGACGCCGTGGACGACGGTCATGTCGGCGCCCTTTGCCGGCGCGGATATGAGGACCTTGGCGGCGCCGGCCACGAGATGCTTCTCGCCGCCTTCGCGCGTTGCGAAGTGACCCGTGCATTCGAGTGCAAGTTCGATGCCGAGTTGCCGGTGGGGAAGACGTTCCGGATCCTTTTCGGCCGTGACGCGGATCGTGCGCCCATCGACGACCAGATGATCGTCGCCGGCGCTAACCTCCCCTCGATAAAGCCCATGAACGCTATCGTGCTTGAACAGCCACGCATTGGCAGCAGGCTCTGCGAGATCGTTGATGCTGACGAGTTCAAGCCCGATTTCGGGGCGCTCGAGAATAGCCCGCGCCACCAGTCGGCCGATGCGGCCAAACCCGTTTATCGCAACCTTTGTCATGACTAGGCGCATTCCCGAGTTGGTTCAGCCGGTTACTCGGGTCAATCGGGCGGGCGGTTACCATTTTCCGGCTCAACCCACTCTCTCACTTTCCAGACAGACCGAGCCGCCAGCATGCGCCGGGAGGCGGCCGTACCCCTTCATCTGTAACGAGCGAGGCGTCTTTGCCGAGAATCCCCGGGAGACGTTGAGCGGCTTCATTCGCCGCCGTTCGAACGGAGAACAGGTGCCATGAAGTTTGCGACCATTGCGATCGCGAGACTGCCGGTTGCCTTCAACGAGCGCCTGGGCGGCGCGCGCTTATCCCGGCCAGGCGGAGCGTCGCGGCAACGTCACCACACATCTTGCAAGGAGCAATGATGATGGCCTCCGCGCGCCGCCGGGTTGCCGTGCCATGATGCGTCCGACCGCCGGTATAAGATTGAAGCCAGACAATGTCCGCGCGGCGATTTCCTGCCCCCTTCAGGACCTGTGGTTCGAGGTCGACGCCCAAGACTATATGACCGCGGGAGACAAGGATCTGGCGCTGCTCGAAGAGCTTCGTCGCGGCGGGCGGCAGATCTCTCTGCACGGCGCGGGCATGGCGCTCGCGGCAGCCGCCGGGCCGGACCCAGAGCGCATTTCGGCGCTCAAGCGTCTGGTCGATCTCCTGCAGCCGATCCTCGTTTCGGAGCGCCTGACCTGGTCACGCGCCGACGGCCGGTGCCTTCCCGATCTCCTGCAAGTTCCACGCTCGAACGAGGTCCTGGCCCGCTCCGCGGCGAACATCCAAAAGGTGCAGAACCTGCTCGGCCGCCAGATCCTGATCGAGAACCCGACGCACTATCTCGACCTGCGCGGCCACATCTGGAGCCAGACGAGCTTCCTTTCCGAGCTGTCCCGCCGCAGCAACTGCGGTCTCCTGATCGACATCAACAACGTCGCAATAGGGGCGCACAGCGCCGGCTTCGTCGCCTCGGAATGGCTGGACGCGATTCCTGCAGGACGCGTTGGCGAGATCCATCTCGCCGGCCATTCGCTCGATTTCGAAGGGACCTTGCTCATCAAGAGCAACAACGCGCCGGTGAGCGACGACGTCTGGGAACTGTACCGGCAGTTCGTGGATCGCGTCGGCCCGCGACCCACATCGATCGCGCACCACTGGACCCTTCCGTCGCTTGCAGAGCTGATGCGTGAACGCGCGCATGCGCAGGATATCCTCGACGGCGGTCTTGCGTTCGCCGCCTGACGGCGATCGGCTCCAGGCGCGTTCAAGCGACATCGGCACCGCAAAATGCTGGTGTTGCTGCCGCGACCGGCGACAATCCCGTGCGCGTTGCGACTAGAGGATTCACGGCCTTGGGTCAGAAAGCTCCTGAAGCGCGTGCGCAAGGCGCTCGGGATCGCCAGCCTTAAGGCCGGTGATGTTGATCCGGCCGGAGGCCGGCAGGTGGATGGCTTGGTCCGACGACAGGCGAGCGATTTCCTTCGGCGTGATTGGCAGCAGAGCGAACAGTCCGCGCCCTTGCGCGATGCGGGCGAGGTGCGGAGCCTGGCTGGAGAGGTCGGCCAGCTGGTTGCGAAGACCGGCGATGCGCTCGCGCATCCGCGACAATTCGCCCGTCCAGAGCGCTTTCAGCCTCTGGTCGCCAAGGATCCGAGCAATGACCGCCGCCCCATGGGCGGGAGCGGTCGAGACCAGGACGCGGCTGATCCGCTCGAGGCTGGCCTGGACTGCCGAGCGCGCACTTTGCCGCGGGTTCAATGCGAACAGCGCCCCTGCCCGCTCGCGATAGACACCGAATGCCTTGGAGCAACTGACCGCGACGAGGACCTCTTCATTGAGGCTGACATCGTGGCGCAGGCTGCCGAGATCGGCTTCGAGCCCATCGCAAAGGCCCCAATAAGCAATGTCGATGATCGGCACCGCGCCCCGCTCGGCAAGGATGCCGAGGATCTCATTGCGCTCGGCGCGTGCCAGATCGAGTCCGGTTGGATTGTGGCCGGGACCGTGGAGGATGAAGACGTCCCCGGCCGCGCACGAGCGGGCGCTGGCCCGCGCGGCTTCGAAGTCGACCATGGCATGGCGGTCTAAATATCGATGGGTCCGAAGCTCCAGACCGACTGCGTGGGCGATCCCCGCGTGGTTTGGCCAGCTCGGAACCCCCAGGTGAACGCGGGCGGCCGGGTTGGCAAGTTTCACGAGTTCGAAAGCGAGCCGCACTGCGCCGGTCCCGCCGGTGCTCTGGATCAGCGCGGCACGGTTCTTGTCGTTTTTGAGGACCAGCGAGCCGAACGCTTCCAGAAAGCGCGGATCGCCGGCGAGCGGCAGATAGGCCTTGGATCGCCGTTCCCGCGCGAGTTGCTCTTCCGCCTCGGCGACCGCCGCGAGCACTGGTGATGCTCCGTGTTCATCGTGGAATACGCCGATGCCAAGATCGGTTCGTTCCGGGCGCCGATCCGCACCGTATCGCGCCATTGCCTCGAACACCGGGTCCGCTGGCGGTGCAGCAATTCTGTCAAACATCGGAACCGTCCTTACGCTAAAGATCCCCCGCTTGCGGCGCTTAGGCCGCATTCGCGAGCGGGCTGGCAATGCGGGCCCGCTGCTGCATCGACCAGGAGGAGATCCGATCCGGCTCGATCCCGAAGCCGGCGAGCAGGATCTCGGCGGCTTCGATCCCGGGGACCTCATCCTTCGCCACCACGGCTTCAAGGCCGAGTTCGTTCAGTTGCGCGGCTTCATCGTCGGTCCGTGCAACCCACAGCCGATGCAGTGTCGGGAACATGGCGCGCGCAGTTGGAATCCAGTCGTTCGCCGCCTGGACCGACGCTGCGGTCATCACACTATATTTGCGGCCCTCAAGATCGAACACGCGCCACAGCCTGGTGTCGGCAGCATCGCCGAAGAACGCATTGTAGCCGTCGGCGACCGCGCTCCGGAGCCGCGCCCCGTTGCGCTCGACGGCATCATAGCCGATGTCGAATTCCTCGAGCGCATCGGCGATCGTCCGCCCGATATCGCCCATCCCGATGACGAGGACAGGGTTGGTTTCCCCAACCGGGATCATTTCGGTGTGCGCCCGGCGCTCCGCATGAAGCCGCAGCCTTCCCGCCGCGGTGCGTCCGAGCAACCCGAGTGTCGGCGTCAGCGCCAGGGTCAGGGCGACCGCGGCGGTGAGCTCGGTCACCAGCACGGCTCCGATGCTTGCCCGGATTCCCGGCATCGCGAAGATGACGAACGCGAATTCGGACCCTCCGGCGAGGAGCACGCCCAGCTGGATCGAGCCGGGGACCGACCAGCGGAATGCGAGGCTGGCGGCGATATTGCCGATCGATTTGAGGACAATGATGGCGGCGGCGAGCCCGACAATAGCCGGCCATGCGGCGGCGATCGCCGACCGGTCCAGCGACGCGCCCACCGAAATGAAGAAGAAACTGACAAGCAGCCCGCGGAACGGACCGATCTCGGAGCGGATGCTCGCCTTGAACGGACTTTGCGCAACGATCATCCCGCCGAGAAAGGCGCCGAGGGTCATCGACAGGCCCGCCATCGCGGCGGCCCACCCCGCCGCGAGCGCAATGAGCAGTGCCGTTGCAGTGAACACTTCTTCGCCGCCGTAGCGGGACAGGATCGCGAACAGCGGCCGCACCACGAAGCGCGCGGTCACAACCGAAAGGGCGACGGCAAGGATGGTCTTGGCAATGGCGGCGAGCATGACCGGAACGGCTCCGCCGCGATCGATTGTCGCTGCGAGAATGAGGAGGAAGATCGCCGCGATATCCTGGAAAATGAGGATCGCGGTCGCGGTCAGCGCGACCGGGCAATTCTGCTGGCGTCGTTCCGCAATCACGCCGACGACGATCGCGGTCGAGGACAGGGCAAGCGTCGCGCCGACGATGAATGCGATTACCGGCGCCGAACCAAAGCCCCAGGCGCCAACGCCCAAAAGCATGGCTGAGGCTGCGACCTGAAGCGGACCGAAGCCGAAGATATCGCCGGCTTCCTGCCTTACATGGGCGATCGAGAAATGAAGGCCGATGTCGAACAGGAGGAACACCACGCCGAGTTCGGCGAGCAGGTCCACGGTGCCGCCAGCTGCTAGCAGGTCAGGGCGAATTGCCGAGACGATCGCGCCAAGGATGAGGTAGCCGACGATCGGACTGACGCGCATCAGCCGCGACAGGATTGCGGCAACGATCCCGGTTGCGAGCAGGATCAGAACCGGAATGATAGAATTTGCAATTTCCATGGAACCTCACTTGCCGGTAGATCGGCTTTGGTTACGCGCGCCCGTTACGCGGGGCCGATGTAACCGCGGCGGGAATGGGTCCGAGCTTGGAAATGCGGGAGCGATCCGGACGCGAGGGGTCGCACCGCAACGACAATGATCGGACGGTATGGACGACGAACTCATCAACAACCGCTCGATGAGCCGGTACGAGCTCCCGATCTCGGGCGATGCAGTGGCCGTTGCTTATTACAGCATCGAGAACGGCCGGGTCGTCCTGAGGCACACCGAGGTACCTTTCGAATTCAGCGGACAGGGCTATGGCACGCGCCTTGCGCGCGCCGTGTTCGACAAGCTCCGCGCTGAAGGCGCCCGGGTCATCGCCAGCTGCCCCTTCATGGCGCTCTTCGCAGCCCGCAATCCGCAATATGCCGCGATGCTGGATGGCTGAATCGATGATGCCGGCATTACCATGAGCATCGTCGCCTCCATCCACGGCGGAGAGACGAAGCCGGTCTGGCGCCCGTGGAAGGCATCCGAGGCCGGACCACCGGAGAAGGGCTTCATCTGGATCGACGTGGTCGACAAGGATGGGGATGAGATCGGGGAGCTCCAGCGCGTCTACGGCCTTCATGAACTTGCCGTTGAAGACTCGATGAGCATGTCGCAGCCGGCCAAGATCGACCTCTATCCCGACCATGTGTTCGTCGTGGCCAAGGCCGCCTCGCTGGTCGGCGACGAGATCGAGTACACGGACGTCAGCATCTTCCTCACCGAACGGCGCCTCATCACCGTTTGCCGGATGAAGACGAGCTTCAATGATGAGTTGAGAAGCAGCGTCCGCCGGATCGCCAAGCGAAAGGTCGATCGGCCCGAATATGCGGTGCATGAAGTTCTGGACCGCATCGTCGACGGCTATTTCCCAGTCATCCAGAAGATCGCCGACGAGATCCTGATGATGGAAGGCCAGCTGCTCGACGACTCTCTCGACCGGGAAGACATTGCGCGGATTTTCCGGCTGCGCCGCGAGACCATCCACTTCCAACATGTGCTCACGCGCATGTTCGAAGTGTGCAACAAGCTTGCCAACCTCGACCTGCCCTGCGTCACCAATGGCGCGAAGCCCTATTTTCGCGACGTGCTCGATCACGTTGTCCACATCGATGCGATGAGCACCGGCCTGATCGACGTTTTTCGAACCGCGCTTGAGGCGAGCAATCTGCTCGAGCAGCAGCGGCAGTCGGACATCACCCGCCAGCTTGCAGCCTGGGCGGGCATCATCGCGGTGCCCTCGGCGATCGCCGGAATTTATGGAATGAACTTCACCAATCTGCCGGCAACGCACACCAGCTGGGGCTATTGGCCGGTCCTGGGCCTGATGGCCGCGATCTGCGGACTGCTCTACTGGCGCTTCCGCAAGCTCGGCTGGTTGCGGCGGGCAGCGCCGATCAGCCCCCGGCCGGCCCGCGCGCGAAGCGGTCGCGGCAGCGGCGCCGGCACGCGCTGGAGCCATTGGGGCCCCGACTGCGCAGATCGTCGCTGGCCCGCGGACGACTGCAATCCATGGGCGCCCGAGCGGGCCGAGCGCGCATCCTCGTGACGCCCATCCTGCTTGTGCCGGGGCTGCTCTGCTCGAGCGAAATCTTCGCGGCGCAGATTCCGGCCCTCTGGCGCTTTGGACCGGTCACGGTCGCCTCGACGCTTGAGGGCGAGCGGATTGAGGAGGCGGCCGCTTCGATCCTTCGCGATGCCCCTCCAAGCTTCGCGCTCGCCGGCATCTCGATGGGCGGCTACCTCGCGCTCGAAATCATGCGGCAGGCGCCGTCGCGGGTCGTGAAGCTCGCGCTCATCGATACCTCGGCACGTGCCGACACCGTCGACCAGACCGGTGCGCGTCTGCGGGCGGTGGCGCAGGCGCGGACCCGCTTCATGGCGGTTGGCCTTCTCAACCTTGCGAACCTGCTTCACCCGCTCCGGCGGGGAGACGCGGAATTGCTCGACATCTTGCGTCGGATGGTGCGGACCGTCGGTCTCGAGGGCTTTGAGCGGCAGCAGAAGATCGCCATGTCCCGGCCAGATTCGCGGCCATTCCTCGATCTGGTCAAAGTTCCGACCCTGGTGGTGGTCGGCGAGAACGATCCGCTGACGCCGGTTGGGCATTCAAAGGAGATCGCATCAGCGGTGCGCGGCGCAACGCTCAAGATTGTGCCCGACTGCGGTCACCTGTCACCGATCGAGCAGCCCGACCGTGTGTCCGAGGCGCTCGCGGAGTGGATCGGCTAACCGAGCGAAGGATCCAAGCTGCGCGGGTCGAGCGCTTCGTCGAAGCTGATCCAGTCATCGCGAAGTCCAAGCACGACCAGCTGGGTGCGGCTGACGACATCGTAGGCGGCCCGCGCGCGCTTGACATATTGCCGCGCCGTTTCGCCGCTTATCCCGAGGATCAGTGCGATTTCCATATCCGTCTTGCCCGCTGCCGCAAGGCGCAGGCACTGGAGCTCGCGGCGGCTGAGATGCGGCGTCGATGAAAGGCAGCGGGCGCCGAGCAGCCGGCGCGCTGCTGCGAAGGCGTGGAAGCCGATGAGCTCGGCGCATTGCAAGCGTTGCCGCGGGAGTTCGGCGCCGCGGCGGACCGCGAACGAGCAGGAACCACCGGGTTCGCCGGGCACATTGACCGGAACCGTCATCCCCTCTCCAAGGCCGAAGCGGCGGCTTCGCTCGAGGATCCTCTTCTCGCGGCGGCCGAGATTCGTCAGCCTCCCAAGCTCGCTCCACTCGAAGGCCCGGCTGGCCCGCCGGCTTGCCCGATGGACCGGATCGTGCCGGTAAAGCGCGCTGCCGATGAATTCGGCGGCCCAGCCTTGGGGGTAGTTGTCGATCCGGACGTAGCGACTGCTAAGATCGCGGAGGCTCGCGTGGTGGAGAAGCGCGAAATAGCTGAAGCCCAGCTCTGCGCTCGCGTCAGAGAGAAGCGTGCGCAGGTTGCTCATGCAGGCGCAGGATGCGGCGGCATCGCAGAAACGATCCGCCAGCCGTCTCACTCGCGGATACTCACAATCAAACGGCCGGCGAGCAAAGATCGCATGGTGCCACTCGTTTAATTTGCGCAATGAGGCTGGCTTTAAATAAGTTACGAATTTCTGAACGCCACCGGGCCCGGCGTAGAGCTCCCAGCACCTTGCTGCTCCAGACTTGCCGGCATTCAAGAATATATTTGAATGCAGCGTGTTGTGCGGATTAGACCTGCACTTGCTCGATCGACGGGTCGCATGTCGCAGTCCTTGAGAAGCCTGCGAAAACGGCACGAGGGAGGAAAGAACGCTGTGGTCTTAAGTGGGCTTGGACTCCCCTTTTACGCGGCGTTGCGGAAGGCCGCGTGTGGGGGATGTTCAATCGCGTAGAAGAATTCGTCAAAGACGTCCGCGAACTTGCCAGTGAAGACGATCTTGCCGAGGCGATCGGCGCGGTCACGAAGGACCTTGGTTTTCGCTATTTCGCGCTCGCGCACCATGTCGACGTGCGCCGTTCGAGCAGCGCCATCCGCATTCACAATTATCCCGCCGGATGGGCCGAATGGTTCGACCTGCAGCGCCTCGGCGCGATCGACCCGGTGCACCGCGCAAGCAATCTGACCAGCGTCGGCTTCACCTGGTCGAAGCTTCCCGAAATGCTCGCGCTCACGCCCGCGGACCGGCGCGTCCTCGATCTCGCCCGGAAGGAAGGAATCGGCGAGGGATTCACCGTGCCGGCGCATGTCCCGGGAGAAGCGCATGGCTCCTGCTCGTTCGCGTGTGCCACCGGCGAGCGCATTGCCGGCGAGCACCTTCCGCTCCTTCAGCTCGTCGGCGCCTACGCATTCGAGGCCGCACGCCGGATGCAGCGGATGCGGGTGAGCGAGGCGCCCATCCAGCTCACCGACCGCCAGCGCGAATGCGTGATGTGGGCGGCACGCGGAAAGTCCGACTGGGAGATCGGACAAGTGCTCGGCGTCAGCGAAGCAACGGTCGGCGAGCACCTGCGGCACGCCTATGAGCGCTACGGGGTCGGCAAACGGACCCTGGTTGCGGTCCACGCGCTGTTCGACGGGACCATCGGTTTCCTCGACGTCCTTCGTCCCTGACACCCACCGTTTGTGTAATATCGCGCTGGCGAGCCTGGAGCGATCATCGCGTCCGTCGAAGAACGGGGAGCGATGGTCGCCATGTTGAGGGTTGAGAGCGGGTTTTCGGCATCGCCGCGCGAGCGGACGCTTCGCGCCATGTTCGAGGACCGCAAAAGCGTCTTCGTCGATCTTCTGAAATGGGACGTGCCGGTCCTCGACGGCCGCTTCGAACTCGACCAGTTCGACAATGAAGCGGCCACCTACATCATCATCGCCGACGAAGCCGGCGATCATCTCGGGTCGGCCCGGCTGCTTCCCACCGACCGGCCCCATATCCTGAGCTCGCTGTTCCCGGACCTGTGCGCATCACCTCCGCCGGCAGGACCGGGCGTGCTAGAGATCACGCGCTTCTGCCTGTCGCGAAGGCAGAAAGCCGCGGAGCGCCTCAAGACGCGCAACGAGCTCGTGAGCGCACTGGTCTGGTACGCACTCGATGCCGGCATCCGCACCTACACGGGGGTCGCCGAAACGGCCTGGCTCCAGCAGATCCTCGCGTTCGGATGGGACTGCCGGCCGCTCGGGCTCCCGATGCGCTGCGAATGCGGAACGATCGGCGCGCTTGCAATCGAGATCACCGGCGGGACCCCCGCCCTGCTCGCCGCCAATCACATCTGGCAGCCGGTCCGCGATCCCGCGACCCGCGTGCCGCAGGCCGCCTGAAGGAGACCTTTTTTATGTGCAAAGCTGAGCCCGGTTTCGCTCCCCAGGCGGAGAAGTGGACCGCGACCTTGCTCGAGGAGGGCTGGTGCGTGATCCCCAATCTTCTTTCGCCAGATACGATCAGGGCGCTCGACCAGGACCTCGCGCGCGATTTCGCCGAGACGCCATTCTGCGAGGGCGGCTTCTACGGCGCCCGCACCAGGCGGTTCGGACGCCTGCTCACGCGCTCGCCGCTCGCGAAGAAGATTGTCGAGCATCCGCTTGTGCTCGACATCGCGCGCAAGGTGCTGGGCCCCTGGTGCGACACCGTCCAGCTCAACCTGACGCAGGGCCTGGCATTGCATCCGGGTGCACCGCCGCAGCTCCCGCATCGCGACCAGGACATGTGGCGCGGCGCGATCGGCGAAACCGAATATCTCGTCAATGTCATGTGGCCGTTCACGCGCTACACCGCCGCAAACGGGGCGACGATCATCTACCCGGGCAGCCACGGCCGGCGGGCGCTCGATCCGGACATCCCGCGAGGCGCATTTGCCGCCGAACTCGAGCCCGGCTCGGCGCTTCTGTTCCTTGGTTCGACGCTCCACGGGGCGGGCGGCAATTCGAGCGATGAGGTGCGGCGCGGCGCGATCGTCAGCTACTGCCTTGGATGGCTCAAACCCTACGAGAACCAGTGGCTCGCTTATCCGCCTGAGGTCGCCCGCACCTTTTCGCCGGGCCTCGCGGCACTTGTCGGCTATGCCCAGCACCGTCCGAACCTCGGCAATTATGACGGCGAATGCCCATCGATCCTGCTTCGCGACCAGGTTCCCGAACGGATCCGCGCGCGCGATGCGCTGCGGCCGGACCAGGAGGAGATGCTCGCCGACTTCGTTCGGCAACAGGACTGGCCGCTGGCGGGACATGCGGACGCTCACGCGATGTGATGGTCCGGCCCGGCACCTTCGAGCGCGTCTACGCGGCCATCAAGGAACAGCTGCGCCGCGGGTCCTATCGCCCCGGCGACCGGCTCGAGCCTGCGCTTTTGTCGGACCAGCATAATGCAAGCGTCACGCCGGTCCGCGACGCCCTCCACCGGTTGACGGGCGAGCGGCTCGTCGAAGCTCCGCGCCACGAAGGCTTTCGAGTACCCGTTCTCACCGAAGGCACGCTTCGCCATCTTTATGCATGGCACCGCGACCTCTTGTTCCTCGCAATCCTCAACCATCGCCCGGCCCTCGACGTCGAGACCGGGGGCTTCGCCGGGGAGGAGCTGCTTGAGCGCCAGAACGCCGTCTTCCTCGCGCTGGTCCGAACGACAGGAAACCCGGAGCACGTCCTCGCCTTCCAGGGGCTGGCCGAGCGCCTCGTGCCGGTTCAGCGCCTTGCCGACCTGATGCTCGATGCGATCGAGGAGGAGACCGACGAGATCGTTGCGACGCTGCGGCTGGCGGACACCCGGCGATTGCGCCGGGCGCTGGTGCGCTATCACCGCCGACGCATGCAGATCGCTCCCGAATTGATCGAACGGCTCTATTCGGAGCGGATGCAGGACCCGCCGACCTAGCCCGGCGATGGGCGCGGCAGCGCCGAACTCAGCGGTCGACCTCCCCAAACACGACGTCGATGGCCGAGAGCACGGCGGTCACGTCCGCGAGCATGTGGCCCTTCATCATGAAGTCCATGGCTTGCAGATGCGAGAAGCCGGTCGGGCGGATCTTGCAGCGGTAGGGCTTGTTGGTGCCGTCGGCGACGAGATAAACGCCGAACTCGCCCTTGGGGCTTTCCGTCGCGACATACACTTCGCCCGCGGGCACGTGGTAGCCTTCGGTGTAGAGCTTGAAGTGGTGGATGAGCGCCTCCATCGAGGTCTTCATCTCGGCGCGCGAAGGCGGGAAAACCTTGCGATCCTCGCTGCCTACCGGCCCCTCCGGCAGGTCCTTGAGGCACTGGCGCATGATCTTTGCGGACTGCCGCACTTCCTCGACGCGGACCAGGAAGCGGTCATAGCAGTCGCCGTTGGTGCCGACCGGGATTTCAAAATCCATCCGCTCGTATACCTCGTAAGGTTGCGACCGGCGGATATCCCACGGGATGCCGCTGGCGCGGATCATCGGGCCGGAGAAACCCCACGCGATGGCATCGTCGCGGTGGACCACGCCGATGTCGACGTTGCGCTGCTTGAAGATACGGTTGTCGGCGACGAGTGCGATCGCGTCCTCGAAGAGCTGCAGCCGGTGGTCCAGCCAGTCGCCTAGGTCGGCGAAGAACTTCTCCGGCAAGTCATAGCGAACGCCGCCGACGCGGAAATAATTGGCGTGCATGCGCGCGCCGGACGCCCGCTCGTAGAATTGCAGCGTGTCCTCGCGCACTTCGAACAGCCACAGGTTCGGAGTCATCGCGCCGACGTCGAAGATGTGGCTGCCGAGGGCCAGAAGATGGTTGGAGATGCGGGTCAGCTCCGCCATCAGCACGCGGATGTACTGGGCGCGGACCGGGATCTCGATGCCCATCAATTTCTCGACGGCCAGCACGAAGCTGTGCTCCATGCACATCGGCGAGACGTAATCGAGCCGGTCGAAGTAAGGCAGGGCCTGGGCGTAGGTCTTGTATTCGATCAGCTTCTCGGTGCCGCGATGAAGCAGGCCGATGTGCGGGTCGACGCGCTCGACGATCTCGCCGTCGAGCTCGAGGATGAGCCGGAGGACGCCGTGCGCCGCGGGATGCTGCGGACCGAAGTTAATCGTGTAATTGCCGATCGCCTGATCGCCCGGATCAAGCGGATGGCCGAGCGCGCGCCCCTCGGCAACGCCGCCGACGTTGACCTCGACACGCCGCGGCATCCTCTTGCTGTCGGCGCTCATCTCAACGGAACGCCGCGTCTCGTCAGGAGCCCGAGGCTCAGACCCTTCAACATGCTCGAGGCGTCTCTCCAATTTGCCCCCATATTCTATACGCCAGGAGGAGCGCGCCCTCCAGAAACAGGCTCATGTTCAATCGCGAGGCTCGCGTTGCACGGCTCCCGGCATTCACTCGTGCGCGGGAGCGATCCGGTTACGGTGACCGGAGGCTCCACATTGTAACCGCCGGCCGGATCGATCCGAGTGATGGCCATGGACCAGGCACCGAACGCCAGCGAGGTTATCGATGATCGCGCCATGCGCGGCGCCGAGCCTCAGGTGCGAGTGCCGCTTCATGGTTCGAGGTGGGCCCGCGCTCTATCCGAATTGAGTTCGGGGCTGCACGGCGTTGCCCTCCCCTGTGCCTTGCAGCCCCTTCGCCGCTCCGTCCGTGCCAGGCTTGCCGCTCCCCTCCCGGGCGCGGGCGGAGCTCCGGAATTGAACTCTATCCATTATGAGGGGCGCGGCGAAGACGATGACGTACCGGCGTGCTAGGTTGGAAGCTCGTCCCAACCCGGCCGGCCGGGTCGCGCTCGCCGTCTCGGGAGCGCTGTCCTCGGTGGCCGGACTTGTTCTGGCGGTCGGCGGCGATCTGTCGCCTGAAGGCTCCGCTCTCGACGTGTTCGCCGGCCTCGGCCTGATCCTGTCCGGATTCCTCCTGTCCTTAAGGCACCGCGCCGGGACATGGACCTACAGCCTGATCTTCGCCGGTGCGGCGGGCTGGTCGCTTCGCAATATCGTGGGCGGCTGGAGCCCGGAGCACCCGACCATCGAAAGCCCCGCTGCTTCAGACCAGGCGGCGGGCATGCCGGACCTTCTCCTCCGCCCAGCTTCCGAACGCCTGACCGAAAGGACTTCCGCGATGATGTACGATTGGCAAACGAGTCTTCGGACAGGCGATTATCGCGCGGCGAGGATCCTGCCGCCGGCGACCGTCCGCGAAACGGGCTGGGATATCCTCCTTGCCCTTCATTCGGATCGTCACCGGCCTCTTAGTCCCCAGAAGCTCGCATCCATGGTCAGCGTTCCCGAGGGAACCATGGACCGCTGGCTCAGCGCGCTCGAGGAGCGCAAGCTCATCACCGGTGCGCGGGATCCGTCGACAAACGAGCTGCTCGCCGTCCTCACGGAAACCGGCGGCGGGCTGCTGGATCGCTACCTCTCGGCGACCAAGGACCTCCAGGGGGGCGCGCAATCGTGAAGGAAGCATTTGAACGAACGGGAACGAACCGGATCCTGCAAGGACAGGTTTCCCCTGGCGGGGCTGAAGCCGGACGCGACTGCCTTATGCAGCTGTGACGGAACCGCCCGCGGCGCGCCCAAGACCTTCCCGACGCGCCTGGATCCAGCGCGCGAGCGTCTCGAAGGCAAGGCATTCGTTGAACGAGACTCCGAAATTCGGGCCCGAGATCCAGCGAACCACGCCGGCAATCGGCGGCAGATCGGGAAGCGACAACTCGACCTTGCCAAGGCTGACCGCGTGAGCTCCGCTTTCCAGGCTTGCACCGCCCTGCGAGATATCCCGCAGCATCACCTCAACCGAGTGCAGTCCGTTGCTCAGCCGGCCTGCGCAATGCACCGCGATCCGCGGCAGCGCGCGGCGCTTTTCCGGCTGCGCCGACCAGCGGCTGGCGAGGACCTGGGTGACATCGATCGGCCGGGAGAAGACGATCCCGACGTCATATTCGTCTTCCCATACCACGGCTCCTTTGAGGAGCTCGCCGGAACGGAACTCGATCTCGACGTCCTCGCCGGGAGAGAGCTTTCGATAGACCCGCGCCGACAGGCCGTTTGGAGAGACGTTTCGTACCACGCAGATGTCGCTGACGCCGCCGCTGTGAAGCAGCGCCACGCGGAGGAGTGCAAGCTGGCGGACCTGCCGCCGGCGCTCCGGCGGAGATCCGGCGTCAGTGCCTGAGGCATGCCAACGTTCCTGCCGCATTGCTCACCCCCTCGAGCACATTAGAAGCGCCAGCATGCTTACCTTTGCTCTAAGAAACCCTCCGGTACGGATGCGGAAATCCCCTGGCTTTCATGGACTGTTCCTCAATCACGGCGGGCCACGAAAGGCATTTTGGCCTTTGTTGAAACCTTTACGGCCAGCGCCCCGAGCGATGTGAGGGAGGCGAACTTTCAACGGAAGGATCAATCGCATGCTCTTCCTGTTCGTGGGTTTCCTGAAGCGAGGCACAGAGCAGCAGGTGCTGGCTCTGCGCGACGAGTTCAATGAACATCTGGCGCAGCCCTTCCCGCGGATCGCACTTGGCGGCGTGCTGCGGGACGCGGACGGCCGCAAGCTCGGCTACGCGGCGGTCATCGAAGCAGACGATCGCTCGGCCGTAACCGACTATCTGGGGCGAAGCCCGTATCAGCGCGACGACCTCTACGAGGTCGCGAGGCTTGCCAAATTCGATCAGGAACTGGGCTCGGTGGAACTGAGCAGCAGCTAGCCTGCCGGCAGCGAGCCTTGGACGGGAGGCCCCCGCATGACGACTTGTCAGCACGTCGCTCTTCAGGCGGCGGTCGCTCCTCGGTCAGCTCCCGCGGGCACTCATGGCCGGGACACGGTGATCTCGGGCTCCTCCACCCACTCCGGGATGAACGCGGGGTGGACGTTTGACCAGCCAGGCGCCGCCGCGTCGCTGGCGCTGAGCGACCCCAGCAGAGCCTTGCGAAGATCGGGATGGAGATAAGGCAAGGCCGCGGCCCCGACGAAGGCGCTTGGCAGCCACGGGCGCACCGAAGGCCCGAGCAGCCGCTCGTAGAGGAAACGATATGCCGCGAAGCGCGCGATATCGCCTCGGCTGAGGTCGAAGGCCGAAATGGTGGTCAGTTGCCCGATGATCTCACCCATCGATTGGATGTCGATATCGTCGGGCACGCTGTTGCGGATCACTTGGAGCAAGGTGCGATAGAGCTTGTCCTGCGCCTTGATGCTGGCGGTTTCGACCGGGCCGTTCGACCAGCGGCCGATCGCCGTGGCGCCCCGCGCGGCGACGTCGAGAGAGCGGCAGATATAACGTTGCTCCGGAAGGCTGAAGGCCGCGAACTCCTTCATCTCGTCGATCATCTGGGTTGCTTTGTTCCGGGCCATTCCAGCACCTGCTCATGGGCATTTCGCGAAGGTACCGCTTCGCGGTCTCAAAGCGCCGGCCGCCAGACTTTCACGAGGCGTTCTGTCGCTTTGGAAATCCGCAAACGGGACCGGCTCAACGTCTGTCCCGATACTCGGCGATGAGGAGTGGTTCGTTACAGGCCGCAAGCGCACGGGTGATGCGCGATGTGCATCAGCAAGGGGCCCTGCAGGGTGCCGACTGGAGCGCCGGTCAGCGTCTCTCGCGTTCCGACTTCGAGGCGTCCGTCACATCCTGGTCGTGGCCGCTCTTGTCGCTGAAGAATGCAGCAGCGAAAAGGCCGCAGCCGAGCAGGGTTGAGAAGAACACGCCCAGGGTCGTTGCGACGACGGTGTTCGCATCGAGCGTGCTGTATCTTCCAAGATAGGTGAGCGCACCGATTACCATCAGCACCGCGATGACCGCGATGATGGCGATGATGCGCTTGAACTCGGCCATTGCGGCCTGCCGGTCGGTGCCCATTTCCGGCAGATAGGAACGGGGCGCGCTTGTTGCGAGGTCTTCAGGCGCGATCCGCATCATCCGCGGAAGGCAGGATCGCGGCGAAATCCCGACGGATCATATCGAGCTTGGGATCGATGTATCGCCGGCAAAACGGTCTGCCCGGATCGCTGGCGTAATAGTTCCGGAACCGCTCATCGGAGAGGTTGAAGTCCCGGAGAGCGAGAACCCGGGTCTGGATGGCCTGGTCGAACTCGCGCTGCAGCGAAATCATCGCGTCAGTCGCGCGCTTTTGCTGGTTGTCGTCCACCACGTAGATCGCGCTCCGGTACTTGCTTCTTGCGACAAAAGGCGCGGTCGCCCGGTGGGTCCGAATGTGCACCTCGACGAGCGTCGGTAGACCGATCACGCAAGGGTCGAAATGGACGATCACGCCCTCGGCAAATGAGTCGGAGGGCGGGTCGGAACGGATGAATCCCTGTTCGACCTCAGCCACTCCGGCAAGCATCTGGAAGATGCCTTCCGTGCACCAATGGCATCCCCCGCCAAGCCCAATCTTCTCCACCGCATCCACCCTCTTCCTGCTCGCGGGCAAGTCCATCGCGCCATGCGCATCGCAATGCGCGTGCGCCGCGAGGTCAGCCGGGCACCCGTACGCCGCGAATAACATGGCTTCGGTTACACCTGGCCGCAGCCGGCGCCCCCCGCCCACCCGTAAAGCAGCCGCAGTATTACCCGAAGAGAGCTGTGACTGGGCCTGTCTGAGCGGAGCCATCCGGCCGTCCCACGCCTGCCGCGGTAACCTTGGCCCGGGTCGTCCCGTGCTTGCACTTGCCGGGTGCCGCGCGCGCATGCGCAGCGCACCGCGCCGGTCGACCGCTACGCCAGGGCCCTGGGAACAAGAACATGCACTTGAAGGACAAGACGGCGATCGTGACGGGCGCCGCCCACGGGATCGGGAAGGAGATCGCCCGGCAGTTCGTGAGACATGGTGCGAGAGTGGCGATCGCCGGCCGCAACCTCGATGCCGCCCGCGCCGCAGCGGATGAGATCAAGGCGGGCGAAGGTTCCACCTTCGCCGTCGGGATGGACGTGACCAGCGAGGAACAGGTCAATGCCGGCGTCGAACAAGTCTGCCGCGATTTTGGCGGCGTCGACATCCTGGTCTCGAACGCCGGCATCCAGATCATCGCGCCCGTCGACCAATTTGCATTTGCTGACTGGAAGGCGATGCTCGCCGTGCACCTCGACGGCGCCTTCCTTACCACCCGCGCATGCCTCCGGCGAATGTACGCGCAGAGACGCGGCGGCTCCATCATCTACATCGGCTCGGTGCATTCCAAGGAGGCCTCCAAGCTCAAGGCGCCGTATGTCACCGCCAAGCATGGGCTGCTCGGCCTTGCGAAGGTGGTGGCCAGGGAAGGCGCCGATCACGGCGTCCGCACCAACGTCATCTGTCCCGGCTACGTCCGGACGGCGCTGGTCGAGAAACAGATCCCGGAACAGGCAAGACAACTCGGCATCAGCGAAGCCGAGGTCGTCAGGGACGTGATGCTCTCGCAGACGGTCGACGGCGAGTTCACAACGATCGACGACGTCGCCCGGTGCGCGACCTTCCTCGCCGGCTTTCCATCAAGCGCGTTGACCGGCCAGTCGATCGTCGTCAGCCACGGCTGGTCGATGCAGTGATGGCTTGATCCGATCAACATCCCCAAAGCGTTGCGCTGCACCCCCGGGACGCTGCGCGAAAGACCGCTATTTAAGTGTACGGGACAAAGCCATGGAACAAAGAGGTGGAGTAGCAGGCCCTGGCCTTACCGGCGGCGCGAATGTGAGCGAGACAGCAGGCCCTTCGAAGCCCCTTACCGACGGCTTCGGCCGGCGTATTAGCTATGTACGCCTGTCTGTCACCGATCGCTGCGACCTCAGGTGCCGCTATTGCATGGGCGAGACAATGGCGTTCGTTCCCCGGGATGAGGTGCTCCACTTCGAGGAGATCGTCGAACTTGTCGATCTCTTCATTGCCCGCGGCGTCACCCGGGTCCGCCTGACCGGCGGCGAGCCGCTGGTGCGCAGGAGTATCGAGGTCCTGGCAAAGGAACTCGGCGCGCGCATCGGCCGCGGCCTTGACGAGCTCACGATGACGACCAACGGGACGCAGCTCGCGCGATTTGCGCCAGCGCTCTTCGAGGCGGGGATCCGGCGGGTGAACGTGAGCCTCGACAGCCGCGACGCCCAGCGCTTCCGTCACATCACTCGGCGCGGCGACCTCGATCAGGTGCTGGCCGGGATCAAAGCCGCGGCGACCGCCGGCCTTCGGATCAAAATCAACATGGTCGCACTCAAGGGTCTGAACGAGACCGAGATCGCACCGATGCTGCGCTGGTGCGCGAGCGAAGGGCACGATCTGACGCTCATCGAGACAATGCCGCTAGGCGACGTCCAGGAGGACCGCACCGAGCATTATCTGCCTTTGAGCGATGTGCGCGCGCGGCTCGAGCATGAGTTCCGGCTCGTGCCCTCCCCCGCGCGAACGGGTGGACCCGCGCGCTATTTCGAGGTCGAGGGACATGGCGTCCGGCTCGGTTTCATCACGCCGCTGACGCACAATTTCTGCGATGACTGCAACCGGATCCGGGTTGCGGCAACCGGGACGGTCTACGGCTGCCTCGGCCACGACCAGAAGGTCGAACTGCGCGAACTGCTGCGCAGCGGCGGCACCGATGCGGTGACTGACGCCCTCGACAGGCTGCTCGACGGCAAGCCCAGGCGCCACCATTTCCGCATCGGCGAGGCGCGCCCTGCCGTTGCGCGGCACATGAGCGTCACGGGCGGCTGACGGCTGACGCATCGGAGACGTCGCTCGCCCTACAGGGCCCGCCGGCCTTCGACTGCCCCCGAACGAGCGTTCGATTGCGGCTCGGCGCCGCTAGATCCCTGCGTACCATTGGTAGCCGGTATTATCCTCCCAGAAGCCGCCCTTGCCGCGATAAACTCCGGCGAGGCTCTCGACCGCCTCGATGCGCTGCACGTATTTCGCATGCTTGTAACCGAGCTGTCGTTCCACGCGCAGGCGCAGCGGCGCTCCGTTGGGAACCGGCAACAGGCGGTCGTTCATGCCCCAGGCGAGGATCGTCTGCGGGTGGAATGCGTCGATGAGATCGATGCTCTCATAATAGGGATATTGGCCGAAGCGGTCGGCGCAGTGGAACACGACGTATCTGGCGCGCGTGCTCAAGCCTGCCGCGTTGAGGATGCGCCCGAGGACAAGGCCGTGCCATTTGCCGATGGCGCTCCAGCCTTCAACGCAATCGTGCCGCGTGATCTGGGTGCGCGACGGCAGTGCCCGGATGGCCGCCATCGGGATCGACAGCGGCCGCGCGACCAGCCCGTCCACGACCAGGCGCCAGTTGGCGAAATTCTCGGCGAGGTGCCGCGCATATTCGGCGGTGTCCGGCATCGCCGTTCCGTTCGAGCGGAAGACCGGAGAGAGGTCCGCCTGGCCATATTCGCGGGCCAGCGAATCCCGGCCGCCGATCAGGCGCTGAGACTTCATCGTCAGCCCTTCCGCCGACTTCAGCATGCCCATGAACCGAGGATTCCGGTTGAGCCTGTCGCAACCGGTGAGAAGCAGGCCCGAAGCGCCCGTCGCGATGAACCGCCGCCGCGAAATCAAGCGCCGCTCCGTTCCGGCGGGACCCGGTAACGCCCGCTGATCATCGACCAGATCTCGTTCACGGGCCCGGCGAGAATGACCATCGCCAGGTGCACGGCAATGAAGGCGAGGATCGCCGCCGCGACGATGAAATGAATGGAGCGCGCCGACGGTCGGCCGCCGAAAATGTCGACGAGCCACGGGAAGGCCGCGTCCAATGAGGGGGACATCGCAAGCCCCGTCAGGATCATCAGCGGCAGGAAGACGAAGATGACGGCAGCATAGCTGATCTTCTGCAGGATATTGTAACGAAGCGC
>Ga0207657_10001991_pt1 | contig 22076 bp, 19 predicted proteins | sample KBSC33metaG_FD_184316 | JGI IMG/M metagenome (GOLD analysis project Ga0207657, IMG submission 184316) | Corn rhizosphere microbial communities from Kellogg Biological Station, Michigan, USA - KBS C3-3 metaG (SPAdes) (version 2) | ecosystem: Host-associated > Plants > Roots > Rhizosphere > Soil ... | reverse complement strand
TGCCGGGGGCACTCGTCGGGAACTCGTTCGGCGGCGCCGTCGCGTTGCGCACGGCGCTCGCCAACCAGGAGCTCATCTCGCGGCTCGTCGTGATCGCGCCCGGGTTGCCAACGTGGGACTGGTCGGAGGAGATGCGCAACTACTGGGCCGCCGAGGAAGCGGCGTGGGACGCCGGTGACTTCGACCTCGCGACGCAGGTGAACCTCGACTTCTGGGTCAAGCCGGAGCACCACGACGAAGTTCGGCCGCAACAGCGGCGTGCGTTCGAGCTGCAGTCCGCGCACGAGGAGCCGGAGATGCTGTGGCCGGAGTTCGCACCGCTCGAGTCACTCGAGATCCCGACCCTCGTCGTCGTCGGCGAGAACGACAAGGCCGACTTCCGCGCGATCGCGCACCACCTCGCGGAGCACATCCCGAACTCGGACATAGCCGTCGTCCCCGACGCCGGCCATTTGGTCGGAATCGATCAACCGGACGAGCTCAACCTGCTGCTACTGGACTTCCTGAAGGACTGAGTCTGACAGGCGCGGCCATGCCTCGGCGGCCCAGTCGCCGAACGCGAGGTCCGTCAAGCAGGCGAGCGCGAGATCCGCGTCCGGATCGACCCACACGAACGTGCCGCTGCGGCCGAAGTGACCGAACGTCCGCGGCGAGTTGGTCGCGCCGGTCCAGTGCGGTGACTTCGCGTCACGCAACTCGAAGCCGAGACCCCAGTCGTTCGGCTCCTGCCGGCCGAAGCCGGGCACCACGCCGACGAGGCCGGGGAACTGCACCGCGCACGCCTCCTCCAGCGTCTCCGCCGCGATCCGCGTCGGCTCGCGCAGCTCGCGGGCAAGCGCGACGAGATCGTCGAGCGTCCCCTCCACGCCCGAGCCGGCCGACCCCGACAACACCGCCGTCGTGTCGCCCCACACGTGCGCGAAGTACTCCGCAAACGGCATCGCAGCCCGCTCCTCGACGAGCGCCGCAGCGACCTCGAAGCCGTAGTTCGAATAGATGCGGCGCGCTCCGGGCCGCGCGATCGGCGCGCCGTGATCGAACGGCAACCCCGAGGCGTGCGCCAGCAGGTGGCGGAACGTCGCGCCCGGCGGTCCGGCCGGCTCGTCGAGATCGACGATCCCTTCCTCGGCGGCGACGAGCATCGCGACTGCCGTCGCGAGCTTCGTCACCGACGCCCACGCGAACCGGCGGCCACGATCGCCCACCGACCCCTCCACCGCGCCGATGACGGCAACGGCGGCGTGGTCACACGGCCACCCCTCGACCTGGCGCAGCGCCTCCACGAACGGCGACACTAGCGACCAGGTGGAAGGTGAACGCCAGCTCATCTCGTCCGGCGCCGCGTTCGAGGAGCGCGTCGGCTATTCGCGCGCCGTCCGCATCGGCGACCGCGTCTGGGTCTCCGGCACGGCGCCGATCATGCCGGGCGACGCCGACCCGCCGGCAAGGGCGTACGACCAGGCCAAGGTCTGCCTCGGGATCATCGAGCGCGCACTCGACGAGGCCGGCTCGAGTCTGGACGAGGTCGTTCGCACGCGGATCTACGTCACCGACGCGGCATTCATCGACGACGTCGGCCGGGCGCACGGCGAGGCGTTCGCGCGGGCACGGCCGGCGACGACCGGCATCGTCACGCAACTGCTCGATCCGCGCTGGCTCGTGGAGATCGAGGCGGAAGCGGTGATACTGCCCTCGTGAAGCAGATCTTCCCGCCGTCGATCACCGGCAAGGGCTCGGTCGGGACGGGTGCCGAGCACGCGAGCGTGCTCGATCACAAGTTCGGCCATGGCGACCCGTACACGCTCGGCGTCGAGGAGGAGTACATGCTGCTCGATCCCGAGACCTGGGATCTCGTGCAGCACATCGACTCGGTGCTCGCGGCGGTCGAGGAAGGCGAGCACCAGGACCGTCTCCACGCCGAGCTGATGCAGTCCGTGCTCGAGGTGACGACGCCCGTCTGTCGGACCGCGGCAGACGTGATGCGCTCGCTGTCGCAGCTCCGCGGTTATGTCGCAGACATCGCGCGCGCCGAGGGCTGCCGCTTCGGCTCCGCCGGCACGCATCCGTTCTCGCTGTTCGAGCGCCAGCGGATCACGGCGCGCGATCGGTACCGCAACCTCGTCGACCAACTGCAGTACATCGCGCGGCGCGAGCTCATCTTCGGCATGCACATGCACGTCGCCGTCGACGATCCGGAGAAGGCGATCCAGGTGATGAACGGGTTGCTCGTCTACCTGCCGCAAATGCTCGCGCTGTCCGCGTCGTCACCGTTCTGGCGCGGCGAGCCCACGGGGCTGTCGTCGAGCCGCCAGATGGTATTCGCGGCGTTTCCGCGCTCCGGCCCACCGCCGCGCTTCCGCGACTACACCGACTACGCCGAGGTGGTCGGCCAGCTCGAGCGCACCGGCTGCATCGCGGACTACACGCACATCTGGTGGGACATCCGCCCGCATCCGCGTCTCGGCACGATCGAGATGCGCGTGTGCGACGCGGTCACGCGGCTCGAGGATGTCGTCGCGATCACTGCGTTCTTCCAGGCGCTCGTCAAGCTCCACTGCGAGCTCTACGAAGCGGGGCGGGAGATCCCGACGTGGCATCGGCTGCTCACGACGGAGAACAAGTGGCTCGCGGCGCGCTACGGGCTCGAGGCCCCGATCATGGATCTCGCAACCGGCCGCCGGAACCGGGTGCCGGTCGCGCAGCTGATCCGCAGGACCCTCCGCGATATCGAGCCGCATGCGAAGGAGCTCGGCTCCGAGCGCGAGCTCGACGGGATCCGCGAGATCCTCGCGCGCGGCAACGGCTCGGACCGTCAGCTGCGCGTGTGGAACGCGAACCGCGACATCGTCGAGGTCGTCCGCGAGATCTCGGTGGCGACCGAGGCAGCGGTCGTCAGCGAAGTATCCGAAGCAGCCCCGTAGGCCCGTAGCCGAGCGCGACCGCGTGCGCCTGGGAGAGGTCGATCACCCGGCGCTCCCCGAGCGCGATCCGCGCGACGGACTCGCCGTCGGCGACCGCGATCTCCGTCCCGTCGAGACCGAGCGCGATGCGCGTTCCCACGCCCATGTTCCACCTCGGGATGTCGATCCCGAACGCGGTCGCGACCTTGCGTGCCCCCACGTTGATCCCGACCACCTTCCGGTAGCCGGGGCTCACCGCCCACAGCGTGCCCGGGTGCGCGCCCGGCGCGAGAGCAAGCGCCCATGACGACGCCGCGCCGAAGTCGCCGGTGCCGGGCAGGTCGATGCAGCGCGCCTGCGGCTTCGCGACGTTCAGCTGGTGCACCATTGCGGCACCGTTGCCCGCCACATACAGCGTGAAGACCATGCGGCCGTCCGGAGATGCGACGCGTGCGAACGGGAAGCCCCAGATCGTCCCCGACTCGTGCGGATCCTTGATCAGCTTCGGGGTCGGACTGTCGGTCGAGAGATCGACGAAGTCGACCTGATACGACCCGTTCTTCAGGTACTTGATCAGGAAGAGGTTGTTCCCGTAGAGCGCGTCGAAGTCCCAGTTGGCCCTCGGGAGCGGGACCTGCCGCCACGAGCGCGGCGACATGACCACCACGGTCTTCGCGCCGTTCACCGTTCGGAACCCGACGGCCCGTGAGCCGTCCTGCGAGACACCGGAGAGCCCGAACGTCCACGGCAGCACCTTCTGTGCGCGCACCTTGCCGGTCCGGAGGTCGTACCACGTCAACTGCTTGCCAGACCGGTGCACGAGCGTGTTCCCGCCGACGAACCCACCGGGCACCGTGAAGAGGTGCGCGCCGGTCCGCAGGTCGGCCACCGAGACCCGGCCGAGCGCCGAATGTCGATATGCAACGAGCGTTCCGTTGGAGAGCGTGAACTGGCTCGGCGAACAGCTGAGCGGCGAGCAAGCGGCGGCGCTGGCGGCTCCGGGGAGCAGCAGGAGCGTCACGGCGGCGAGGGCGAGCAGCAGACGCGTCATGCGTGGAATACGCATCATGGACCCCCGGAGGTCCAAGCGTCGTATGGACCTCATGAGGAACGCCCGTCGTAGAGTCGAGGGGTGGCGGAGCGCGCCTGGATCCGGGGTGCCCAGCGAGGCTCTGTCGACGACCTCGAACGGCTCTTTCGCGAGCACTGGCCCCGCGCGCTCAGGGCGGCGCGACTCGTCACGGGGGATGCCGCTGCCGCCGAGGACATCGCCCAAGAGGCATTTCTCGCCGCCGTCCGCAATCTCGACCGCTTCGACCGCCGCCGCCCGTTCGGCCCGTGGCTGCACCGAATCGTCGTCAACCGCGCGATCGACTGGACGCGCGCCCGCCGGCTGCGCGCCGAGGTCGAACTCGGTGAGTACCTCGCGGCTCCACCCGCCCCCGAGGCGGACGGCGACGTGTTCGCCCGCATCGGCGAGCTCCCCGCCGAGCATCGTGCGGTGGTCGTGCTCCGCTACCTGCTCGAGTACACGCCGGGCGAGATCGCGGAGCTGCTCGACCTGCCGCGCGGTACCGTCAACTCACGGCTCCGCCGCGGGCTCGATCGGATGAAACGTGACGCCTGAAGACCGGGCCTGGGAGGTCGTCAAGCGCGCGTACGAGGAACGCACGCCGACGTACCGTCGGCGCGCTAGTACGAGAGTCGTACTGGCGGCGACGGCGTTGGCCGTCGCCGTGGTGGTGGTCGCGGCTCTCTCGCCCCCAGGAAAGGCCGTCTTCCACAGCGTGCGCGAAGCCGTCGGGATCGAGCACGCGGAGCCGGCGCTCTTCTCGCTGCCCGCTCCCGGTCGCCTGCTCGTCGTGTCGGCCGACAACGGCGGCGTCTGGCTCGTCCGGTCGAACGGCTTCATGCGCAAGCTCGGTCCGTACTCCGACGCCGAGTGGTCGCCGCACGGGCTCTACGTGATCGCGACCGGGCGGAACGAGCTGGTCGCGTTCGACCCGGACGGCGGCGTGCGCTGGAAGCTCGCGCGGCATGACCCGTCGTGGCCGCGGTGGGAAGGGACGATGACCGACACGCGGATCGCGTACATCGCGGCGTCGGGCCTCCGCGTCGTCGCGGGCGACGGGACCGGCGACCATCTGCTCGATGCGGAGGCCGGCGATGTCCCGCCCGCCTGGGATCCCACGCACGTGCACACGGTCGCGTACTACAGCGGCGGTGCGATCGTTCTCCGCCGCGCCGACGGACCGCTCGTGTGGCGCGCACCGATCAAGGTCATCCCGTCGAACCTCGAATGGTCGTCGGACGGCCGCTACCTCGCGGTCGTGTCGCCGAAACAAATCGTCGTGATCGACCGGAGCGGGCACGTGCACCGGACGATCTCGATGCTCGGAGCGGAGTTGCGGCAGGCGACGTTCAAGCCCGGCACACACGAGGTCGCCGTCGTCTTGCGTGCGGCCGGACGGAGCGAGGTTCGCATCGTCGACATCGACCATCCTGGACGCGCGCGGCTGCTCTTCGCCGGCCCCGGCACCTTCGGGGACGTCGAGTGGTCGCCGACCGGCGCGTGGCTCCTGGTCAACTGGCCGGACGCAAACCAGTGGGTGTTCATCAAGGGGAAGCAGGTGCGCGCGGTGGCGAACATCCGCCAGCAGTTCGCGCGCGCGGACGGTCTCGGGCCGCAGCTGGAGCTGAGCGGCCGCTGGTGCTGCGCGAAGTAGCATCCGACCATGCTTCAGGCAGGCGACCGCGTCCCCGACGCAACGGTTTACCTCGGTCCGGGCCAGCCGATGACGATCACGGAGCTGCTCGAGGACGGACCGAAGCTGCTCGTCTTCTATCTGTTCGACTGGTCGTCCACCTGAACGAACGAGATGGAGCTCCTGCGTGACAGGAGAACCGACTTCGACGCGTTGGGAGTGCAGCCGGTCGGCATCTCGCGCGACTCGCCGTACACGCACATCGCCTGGACGCAGGCACTCGATCTGAACTTCGGGCTCCTGTCGGACTTCAACGGCGAGGCGGTGCGCGGGTTCGGCATCGGCTTCGAGTTCCGCGGCTTCCACGACGTCGCGCAGCGCAGCGCGTTCCTCGTGGACGAGCGCGGGGTGATCAGGAATGCGTGGAACTACGAGACCGGCGACGTCCCGGACGTCGAGGTGTGGCTCGAAGCGGCGCGAGCCTTGAATCGCGCGGCCTGACCTGCTTCGATCGGGCGATGGACACACCAGCAACGGGGTCGGCCGCGCCCAGCCGCGGCACAAGCAACCTCACGTACGGGATCCTCGCCGGAGTCGCGGTGATCGGCGTGATCTTCGCGTTCTCCGGCTCGGCAGCGGTATTCAACAACTGGTACTCGCTGTTCAAGGCGGTTCACGTGCTCGGCGCCGTGATCTGGGTCGGCGGCGGCGTCACCATCATGATCCACGCGATCCGCGGGCAGCGGGCGTACAAGCCGGAGGACATCGTCACCGTCGCGAAGCAGGCGGCGTTCATGGGCGAGAAGGTGTTCGCACCGGTCGGGCTCGTCACGTTCCTGATGGGGATCGCGATGATGATCAACACCAACTGGGGTTGGGGTCACTTCTGGATCGTCGCCGGCCTGATCGGCTACGCCTCGACGTTCATCGTCGGCATCGCGATCCTGTCGCCGATGGCGAAGAAGATCGACGAGTCGGCGGAGAAGAACGGTCCGACGCACGCGGAGACAATCGCGCTGATCGAGCGGACTCTGTTCATCGCGCGCTTCGACGTCGCCGTATTGCTGCTCGTCGTGCTCGACATGGTCACCAAGCCGTTCGCCTAGGACCGAGCGACGGGGGCCGTTGAAGCGGCCCCCGTCGTGGCTTCCTACGGTGTGATCGTGTTGAACACGCCGAAGGGCGTGCTCGCACCTGCTCCGTTGATGCTGGCCGTCCCACCCAGCACCGAGATGTAGGCATCTCCAAAGAACAGGTACAACGGCCGACCGTTGTAGGTCACCTGATGCGTTCCATCCGGCCGCACGATGATCCCGAGCGCATGCTGGTCGACGCCCGGCCCGGCCTCGGGCCGCCCCGACGTGAGCACAGGCGGCCAGAAGACGGCCGCGCACGCCCCTTGGCAGGCGCTCTTGTTCGTATCGGGACTGAGCGTGTAGACGGGGAACGTCGCGTTCGCGAACAGGCTGAAGTCGTTGTTCATCCGCGCGGCGACCACCGTCTCCTCAGGCCCTGTGCCGCCGAGCGGGGCGGTCTCGATGTCGATCTGGGCGGTACCGGTGGCGGGTTGGCCACGACTCGGGTCGACCAAGTACCAGGTACCGGTTGGGTTGGTGACCGGGTCGAACAGGTTCGCGCCTTCGGTCTCCCCCGGTTCCTCGTCGAGGAAGAACCGATACAGCGGCATCCCGGCGTACGTCACCTGTTGGACGGCGCCGAGCCCGGGTAGGTCATTCCTCGTCACGGTCCCGAGCAAGGTCGGGTTGATCCCCGGCCCCGCGATCGGGGCGCCGCTCGTCAGGAGCGCGGGCCACAGGATCGTGTCGCAGGCGGCGCCGATCGGGTTCGCTCCGTCACTACAGGCGAAGTCCGCGCCGTTGATGGCGTGGAGCTGATCGGACGTGAGCAGGTACAGCGAGCACCCTTGATACGCGCCGGAGCCGACGACGAGCACCTTGCCGTACTTGGTCGACGTCGCGGAGACGGTCGCCGGGCCGGTCGGCGCGCTGGTGATTGGATCGGCACACGAGCTCGTTGCGGCGTGCGCAGCCGACGTGAACCGCAGGGCCACGAGCGTGAGGCCCAGAACAAGCGCGGCGATCGCCAAGCCTGCAACGGGCCTCGCGATCGGGCGGAATGGCAATGGCATGACGTCCTCCCCTGCCTCGTGATTTGACACTCTCGACGCTAGGAGGAAGCGGTAATCGGCACATCGGCGGGCCTGCCCAAGTTTGGCGGAGACCGCTACCTAGATTTGCTCTTGCCGATCCGCCCGATCAGCCGCTCGGTGAGCGTCGGTTTCGCCGCATCGAAATGGCCTTCCACCGCGTTGCGATAGGGCTGCGCGACCCGGCGTGCATAGGCGGCGAACCCCTCTTGGCGAAGCGGCTGCCAGTCCTCGCGATACGGGACCCAGACGTGGTCATGCCCGACGTGCTGCGCCGAGTTGAGGAACGCGAGCCCGATGCCGCTCGACACAGCAAGCAGCGAGCGATTCTCTGCGCGAGCCTGCCGAAGCAGTCCTTCGTAGAGCGCCTGCAGCTCGTCGGGGCCGGGCAACTCCTTCCGCTCGGCCGCGAGCTCGGCGATCGACGTTCGCAGCTCACGGAGCTCCATGGGCGGCACGTCGATCAGCGCCGCACTCTTGCCCGCGCCGCGCTCGAGCACGCCGAGCAGCTGATCCACACTCGCGATCTCGGCGTCCTTCTCGAGCACGCCATTGTCTTTCAGCTCGCCGACAAGGGCGGCGAGGTAGACGCGCGAACCGCGCGCGAGGTCGCTCGCCGCGGCGAGGAGCCAGAGCGGCGAGAACCCGAACGCCGCGATCGAGCCGAACTCGACGACGTTGCCCGCGCTCTTCCGCACGGCGAGCTTGCCCGCGCTGGGCTCGTCGTCGCCCTTCGCAGGCCGGTCGACCCCGCCGACGAGCTCGATCGTGATGCGGAGGACGTTCTTCGCCGTCGCCTCGTAGACGCGAGACTGCCGCACGAACCGCGGGAGGACGACCAGGGCGGTCTCGTGGACCGCGCCGCCCAGGATCGCGGCGGCCGAGCGCACGAGGCGCTCTGGCAAGGTGACGAGGCGACGACCACGCACACTCCCATCTTTGCAAGCAGCGATGAGATGATTGACCCATGAGCAACCCGAACAAGGAACTGTGGGAGAAGGGCGACTTCAGCCGGATCGCCGAGACGATGCGTGAAAGCGGCGACGCGCTCGTGGAGAGACTCGGAGTCACAGAGGGAATGGACGTCCTCGACGTCGGGAGCGGCGACGGCACGACCGCCGTGCCCGAGGCGCAGCGCGGCGCGAACGTTCTGGGCGTCGACATCTCGGCGCCGCTCGTCGCCGCCGGCAACGCGCGGGCGGAGGCGCTCGGCCTGTCGAACCTCAGGTTTCAGGAAGGCGATGCGTCCCACCTCGACGACCTCGCAGACGACAGCTTCGACCTCGTCGTCAGCATCTTCGGCGCGATGTTCGCGCCGCGGCCGTTCGACGTCGCGAAAGAGCTCGTCCGGGTCACGCGGCCCGGCGGCCGGATCGTGATGGGCAACTGGATCCCCGGCGATCCAACCCTCGTCGCGCAGATCCTGCGGATCAGCTCGGCGTACTCACCGCCGCCGCCGGAGGGATTCGTCAGCCCGATGACATGGGGTGTCGAAGGCGACGTCACGGAGCGATTCACTGCCGCGGGCGTACCGGAAGACGCGATTTCCTTCGAACGTGCCACGTACACGTTCGAGCATCCGAGCCCGCCGTCGGAGTTCCTCGCCGAGTTCCGCGAGTACTACGGCCCGACGATGAACGCGTACGCCGCCGCGGCCGCCGGCGGACGCGAGGACGAGCTGCACGCAGAGCTGGACGCGCTCTTCAACGAGCAGAACACGAGTGCGGACGCGACGTCGATTCCGGCGACCTTCCTGAAGGTCGAAGTCCGGGTCTAACGCGGCGAGGGGAGGTGCCGGGCGGCACCTCCCCTGACCTTCGTCAGAAGTTGCAGTACGGGCCCGGCGCGGTCAGCTCGGTACGGAACGGCGCTCCGACCGGCGCGATCGCAACGGCAACGTCCTGCGCCGACTCAGTCGTCTCGTTCCGGCCGATGTGCCCCATGCCGGTGTCGACGTATCCATGCCCGGCGGTCACCACATGGGGCGAGCACGTCGGATCGTCGCGCTCGTAGAACGTGATCGTCCCCCTCGTGACCGTGATGTAGATCGGCCCGGGGTGCTGGTGCCAACCGGTCGACGCGCCGGGCGCGAAGTCGTGCTGCTGCACGACCACGTCCGTCGGGTCCTTGGTCTTCGCCTTGAAGTCGACCGCGCTGTGCGGGTCGGTGTTCAAGTCGTAGGCCGGGTAGGTGCCTCGTGCGAGCAGCGTTGCGGTCACGCCGGTCGCGGGGTTTGCACGGGTGATTGCCACGAACGCCGACAACGCCACGAGAGCGAGGACGGTCGCCGCCAGTGCGGTGCGCTTCACAGTTCCTCCTTGAATCCGTCGTGATCGGTCTCCGACGCGACCGCCTCGACGACCCGTAGCGGCTCCAGCCCCGCGCGTTGGGCGGCCAGAGCCGCTATCTGACTCGTCGGAGCGACGAAGACGAAGAAGCAGAGCTCGTCCTCCGGGACGTGGATCGAGCGCTCGAACCGAACCTCCACGTTGTCGGAGGTGAACTGCCGAGCAGCCGAGCGCGCCCGCCGGTCCCGGGAGTCGCGCTCCCCCGGCAGACCCTTGGCGAGGTACGTCTCGACGAGGTAGCTCGGCATACGGCAACGCTAGGACGGTGCGCCGCCGGCGGAAACGTCAGAACATCTGAACTTTGCCCGCGAGCTCGGTGCGCGAGCGCACGCCGAGCTTCGCGTAGATGTGGGAGAGGTGGCTGGCGACGGTCCGCTCGCCGAGGAAGAGCTCGGCCGCAACCTCGCGATTGGTCCTACCCGCGGCCACGAGCACGGCCACACGCCGCTCGGCAGGAGTCAGCCCGTGCTCGCGAGTTCGTCCCCCGATGTGGCCGAGCTCGTCCTCCGTCCTCTCCGCCCACCCTGCGGCCCCAGCTCGGCGGAACGTCTCGAGTGCCGCCTCGAGCGATTCCCGCGCGCGTCGCTTGCGACGCGCACGTCGCAACACAACGCCGAGCGCGAGCAACGCGCGACCGCGGCCGAGCTCGTCATGCACGGTGCCAAGACAGTCGACCGCGTGTTCGAGGCGCACGACCGCCTCGTCGACATCGCCGTCTGCGGCCGCGATCAGGCCTCGGCACCGCTCGATGTGCGCAAGCGTGCGCTGATCGGAATCCCGCTCTGCATCCGCCTGCCAGGTATCGACTACTGCGCGCGCCTCGTCGAGCGATCCGTGCGCCAGCAGCGCCTCGACGAAGTCCGGCGTGAACGGGCGGGCGCGGGAGGCGTGCCAGCCGAGCGCCGCCGCCTGTCGATCTGCTTCGCCAAGGTCGCGAACAGCCCCGCCTACGTCTCCGCGGGCTAACGCAGCGAGCCCGGGGACCGCTTTGAGTAGAGGTGGATGGAACCCAATGTGCCGCTCACACAGCCACAGCGCGTGCGCGGCGTATTTCTCGGCCTGTTCCAGCTGCCCTCGGAGGACTGCCGCCCAGGCCATGGAGATGTAGCTCTGGTTCTTGTCGACACCGTACTGCGAGGCGATCTCGTGCGCGTGCTCTGCGTACTGCGCGGCGAGCTCGAGCCGGCCGTCCGTCAACTCGATCCATGCGAGCTCTCCCAGGATCTCACTTGCGAAGAGCTCGTCACGGTCACGCCACGCCTCCAACTCCGGCTCGAGCAGCGCGCGGGCGCGATCGGGCTCACCGATCCACTCGTACAGATTCGCTTCGAGGATCTTCGCATCCGCGATCAGCAGCGCATCGCCGATCGAGGCAGCGACCTCGGCTGCTCGATCGACGTACACGGGAACCTGCGGGTCTCCTGTCTGGTTGCCGAGCACCGCGAGCTGGCAGAGCGCTTGGTACCGCAGGCTGGCGTCGACCACAGCGTCGAAGCGATCGAGTGCAGCCTTCGTCGCATCGAGCGCCGCGGGAAACCCTGTGTCAAACCGCCGCGCCCAGGCGAGCCGAATGCGCAGGACCGAGGCGAGGCCTTCGTCTGCGCCGACCAGTTCGAGTGCCTCTTCGAGGACCGGCACCGCGAGGCCGTCGTGCTCGAACTCACTGAAGAGCAGAAGGGCCTGCGCGCGGATCGGCCCGCCGCCCACCTCTGCGAGCACATCGGCGGCCAGGGCACGCGCACGCGTCCACTCGCCGGCGGCCAGCTGTGCGCGCCCGGCGGCGAGGGCACGACGATCCCGCTCCTCGACGGCGTCCTCCGGAGTCAACCTGAGGGCGTGTTCAGCGAGCTCCGCCGCGACCGCGGTCGCTCCGCGCTGAGACGCCAGGAGTGCAGCCGCCTCGACCTCCGTCGCGGCGCCGGCGTCCGGAGCGGTCTGCGCGAGGGCGCGATGTCGCCCGCGTAGCAGCGCGTCGTCAGCGGCACCGGCGATGCGGGCATGCACGCCGCTTCGCTCCGACCCGAGCTCGCGGTACAAACTCGCGGCGAGGAGCGGATGTGTGATGCGCACCGCGGCGCGATCTCGCTCGATCACCTGCGCGGCGAACGCCGGGTCGAGATCCCCGAGCGCGACTCCGATCCGTCGGAGCAGCGACTCCGGCGTCGTGCCGATCGCCGACACGATGCCGAGCGCGTCCCGTGTCGCCGCGGGAAGTGCGTTCACGCGTGCGCGCACGAGTTCGTCCAGCGTCTCGGGAACCGGCAACGGCTCGAGTGGATTCGCGTCGTCGAGCGCACGTGCCACCTCGAGCGCGAAGAACGGGTTGCCGCCGGAGCGCTCGTGAATCCGCAACAGTGTCTGCCGCGCGCAGACGAGGCCGAGCCGCTGTTGGAGCAACCGGTGGAGCGCGCCGACGCTAAGAGGGCCGACCGGTAGGAGCCGGAGGAGGTCCGCTCCGACCGCGCGCTCGAGCGGAGAAGCAGCGACGCCATCGGCCAGCCGTCGCGAGAGCAGCACGCGCACCTGCCGAGGCAAGGCTCTGCGAACTGCAAACACGAGCGCGTCCGACGACGCCGCATCGAGCCACTGCACGTCATCGATTGCGAGCACGACGGAGGCGCTTTCTGCGAGGTGAAGCAACGCGTCGCGAACCGCGACCGCGAGCGCACGCGGGTCGACGCCTCCGCCGTCGAGCAGAAGTGCGGCTTCAAGGGCACGGCGCCGGGGCCCCGTCAGCGCGGGCAGGACGTCGTCGAGCACCCCCTCGAAGAGATCGCCGAGGCCGGCATAGGCGAGCGCCTGTTCGGCTTCGGCGGGTCGCGCAGTAAGAACGCGCCGGTCGCGCGCACAGGCTCGTTCGACACCAGCAGCCCAGAGCGTCGACTTCCCGATGCCGGCCGCCCCTTCGAGAACGAGCGCGACCGCCCCGTCCTCGGCACCTTCCAGGAAGGCGTCGACGGCCGCGAGTTCCTCCTCCCTGCCGACGACCTCGGCGACCACGCAGACGACATTGAACCCCTGTCGCGTGCTGGGCAACCCGCAGCGGCGTCGGTAGGCGTCGCATTAGCGCCGCGTTGGCGCGCCGTGAGGCTCTCGTTTGCGACGGGCCGGACGGTCGGCCGATGTCCAACTCATCCCACATCCAGCGGATCGGCTCGCGCCGGTCCAGCCTCATCGCCGCGATCGCGGCGACGGCAATCGGCCTCGCGGCGTTTTCGCTGTCGGCCGGCCCCGTCTCGAGCAACCACGTTGCCGGGCCGACATCCACCCACATGCCGGGCGGCGGCTGCGGCTCCACCGGCTGCTGAGCGGCACGAGTTGGGGGGCGCTTCGGCGCTCCCCAACTCATCTACAAGGTGATGCGCTGCAGGAGCGCCTCGTTGCCTTTGGCCGTCAGGAGCGCCCGCGCGTCGGCCAGCGCCGATGCCTCGGCGTCAGTCCGGCCCTCGCAGCGGCGCACCTCGGCCAGCGCGAGATACGCCTTCGCGCGTGCATTCAGCTCGTCGGTCGGTTCGAGCAGCGCGAACGCCTCCTGGACGAGCGGCTCGGCTTCACTCGCCCGCCCGGCTCGAGCCAGTGCCTTGGCGCGGACGAGTCGCCACGCCACCTGCGCGGGAAGGTCGCCGGGCGCCGCGATCACCATCGCCGCTGCAGAGAGCTCGAGCGCTTCGTCGATTCGCTCGAGCTCGTAGACGATCTCTGCGAGCGCAGCGGTCTGGGTCGCGAGCCACGCTAGGTCGCCGGACCGCCCGAGCTCGCCGCACGCATCTCGAACAACGCCTTCGACCGAGGCCGGATCTCCGGCCAGGAGCTCGACGTCCGTGGTCGCCAGCACCCAGTCGCGCGTCAACGCGGAGTGGTAGCCGAACTCGACGAGCAGCGAACGGGCCTGCTCGATCTGGTCGCGGCCACCGGCGAAGTCGCCGCGCATCGCCTGCAAGCTGGCGAGCGCCAACAGGACGCTCGCCACGGCTCCCTTGTCCGTCCCAGCGTCGGCGAGGAGCCCCTTGCAGCTTCCGATCGCCTCGACGACAGGCCGCGGGCCGTCGCGCGCATCTGCGGCGAGCATCGTCAACGACCCGACCCGGGAGAAGCCCGTGCGGCGGGTGTAGCGGAGTGCGTTGAGGGCAGCTTCCTCGCTCGCGGCGTGTCTGCTCTGGAGGCGTCCGCGCAGTGCGGCGAGGCAGAACCACGCGCGCTCGAGCAGCCGCGCGTCGCCGTCGTCTTCTTCGTCCCCGAGCGTCGCCTCGACGAGCAGGATCGACTCGTCGAGATCAGCCTGCCCGCGCAGGAGAAGCGGCCAGACGAGCTCGATTCTCGCGCGCCGTTCGACCGTGCGAAAACCTCGTCGCGCCGCGACCCGGATCGTCTCCGAAAGAACGGCCTCGACGCGCTCATAGTCGCCGATCGCCTTGAGCGCGGTTGCAAGCTCGCAGGCCAAGGCGAGACGCTCGCTGTCGTCGGATGGAAGGAGGGCGACGGCGCGGCTGAGCAGCTCATCGCTCGCTCGAGGATCGTTTCGCTTCCACGCGAGGATTCCCGCCCGGCCGTACCGCTCACCGGCTTCGCGGGCAAGCCCGGGCGCTTCGAGGCCTTGTTCGCGCCGGTACCCGTGCGCCTGTTCGAGGTGGAAGGCGACGACTTCGTCTGCAGAATCCGGTCGCTCACCGAGCCACCTTGCGAGGCGCTCGTGGAGCCGAGCGCGCTCTGCTTTCGGGAGCGAGTCGTACGCGGCGTCACGGATCAGCGCATGGTGAAACTCGAATCCTTCCTCGCCTGCGAACGATGACGCTGCCGGCCTGATGAACCGGCGTTGCGCGAGCGAGATCAGGCGGCCGGCGACAGCGCTCTCATCGTCCGGGGCGGACACGGCTTCGACGGCGCTCCGCCAGAACTCCCGCCCGACCACGGCCGCGTGGCCGAGCAGCTCGCGCTCGCCGCGGATCAGTCGATCGAGCCGACTCGCGAGCAGCGCCTCGATCGTCGGTGGCAGAGCGCTGTCACCTTCGAGACCGGATGCGAGGAGCTGCTCGAGAAAGAGCGGATTGCCCTCCGCTCTCGTGATGATCGCCGCGATTCGATCAGACGCCTCGTCAGGTGCTTCATCCCGAAGGATGATTCGCGCATCACCGTCCTCGAGTGGGCCGAGCAGGCGTGCGTCCCGCCCCCAGGCGGGTCGCGCATCGAGCAGCTCGGGCCTCGCCACGCAAAGCAGGAGAACCGCCGCGTCGCCTCTCCAATCGACAAGATGCTCGACGAGGTCCAGCACCACTGGATCGGCCCACTGCGCATCCTCGAGAACAACCACGACCGGATGCTCCCGCGCGAGAACTTCGAGTAGGCGCCGTACCCCGTGAAAGATGTTCGGGGTGCCCGCAGTCGGACGCACATCCTCGACGAGTGATACGAGGGCGCTTGCGACCTCGGCGCCGTCGTCGGGTAGCAACCTGTCGATCTCCCGGCGCGGATCGGTTCGCCCGAGAACCTGACGGAGCACTTCGGCCAGCGGCAGGTAGCGGGCAGCCTCCCCGTAGGCCACGCAGCGACCGGTGAGGATCAGGGCGCGTGCTTCCAGCGACGAGACGAGCTCCCGAACGAGCCTGCTCTTGCCGATGCCGGCCTCTCCGAGCAACGCGATGCGTCGAGTCTTCCCCCGCTCGACCGTTTCGTCGAACGCGGATTCCAGGCCTGTCAGGTCCCGCTCGCGACCGACGAGTGGCAGGTCGAAGCGCCGCACGATCGCCGGCGTGTCGGGCTCGAGACGAAGCAACCGGAAAGCACCACCGACGCCATCGGCGGGGACGGTGTCGACGGCATGACCGACGAGCCGCAGCACCGAGGGACTGAGCAGGATCGTTCCAGGCGCAGCCCGGTCCTTGAGGCGATGCGCCTCACGCACCGCTGCGCCCGTCGGAGGCCGCGCGCCGTGCGCATTCACGACCAGGCCTGCCGCGAGCGCGATCCGGCCGGGAGCGCCAGTGCTCCCGAGCGCATCTCGAATCTCGACAGCTGCACGAAGCGCGCGCAAGCCATCGTCCTCATGGGCGACAGGGAGCCCGAAGAACACCACCAGCTCGTCAGCGGCGAGCCTGCGGATCAGCCCGTCATGACGGTCGGTCGCGCGCTCAATCGTCGTAAACCACGCCGCGGTCGAACGCTCTGCCGCCTCCGGATCCGCTTGTTCTTCACCCTCCGGCTCCACATAGAGGACGACCACGCTCCGCCGGACGTCGAGTGCCCGCTCGACCGGCTCGACCGGCTCGCCTGGCTCGAGCGCCGGGTCGTCGGCATGAATTCTTCGCTCCAGCGCGCGCAGCTCTTCGCTCGGTTCCAGGCCGAGCTCTTCGATCAGCGCGAATCGTGCGTCCTGATAGGAACGCAGAGCGTCCGGCTTCCTTCGTGAACGGTAGAGCGCGAGCATCTCCGCTCGCCGCAGCCGCTCTCGCAAAGGATGGCGCGCAACCAACGCCCTGAGCTCGGGGACCAGCTCCAGGTGCCGGCCGAGCTCGAGCTCCGCCTCGATCCGCTCCTCGAGTGCAACGAGTCTCAGCTCATCGAGTCTCGCCACCTCGGCCACAGCGAACGGTTCGTACATGAGATCGGCCAGCGGCGGCCCCCGCCAGAGCTGCAAGGCCTCACCCAGGGCCGCCGCCCGCTCGACGGGCTCGAGAGCGCGCGCGGCAACTAACGTGCGCTCGAAGCGACGCGCGTCGACTTCCTGCTCCGAAGCATGCAGGACATACCCCGAGGAGCGTGTCTCGAGCACGTTGGAGCCGAGCGCCTTCCTGAGACGCGAGATGCAGTTGTGCAGGTAGGCCCTTCCGCTCGGCGGGGGACGCTCTCCCCACACCAGATCGAGCAATGTGTCGCCGGAGACAACTTCGTTTACGTGCAGCAACAGCACGGCGAGCACCGACCGCTGCTTCGCCCCGCCGAGTGGGAGCGCGCGGTCACCCGCACGCACCTCGAGCGGGCCAAGGAGGCGGAAGTCCATTCCCGCCCGAACGTAGTCCTGCGTCGAGCGCTTAGCAACTTGTTAGCGGCTCGGCTGACACTCGCTGACACGGGTGCGCAATGCGAAACGACAGCGCGAGGATCCTCAGGCGGCCTTTACGGCCAGCGCCGCCGAGCTTGAGGTTGGGCGGACCCTGCATGTGTTCGACGCCTCGTCAGACCCGTCCGGTGTCGGCATCGCCTGGCGCGCGTGGGATTTCGGAGACGGCGAGACGGCGACTGGAAGCAACCCGACGCACCGGTACGCGGCCGGCGGCGACTACACGGTCAAGCTGACGCTCGCGACGTTCGACGGCCGGGTGGCAACGACCTCGCAGGACGTCAGCATCACGCCGCCAGCGAGCCAACGCGAGGGTTAGCGAGTTGAGGTTCTGGTTCTCGCCGCGGTCGCACGAAGCGGTGAGCCGGCGTCGTTCCAGACTGCATTCAGCCGCCTGTCGCTGAGCAGGGGCGCGTATGGCCTCTACACGGATGTCGTGAGCGTGGCCGCCAATGGGACACGGCTGACCGTCACGCTCAACCATGCGAATCCGAACATCGTCGAGCGCCTCGCGCTGCCGTTCATGTGTGCTGTGCCTGTCGCCACACCCGTCGCCGAAAGCAAGGCGATACCGTCGGCAGGGCCGTACTACGTCGGCTCGGCTGACCTGGCTGGCCTCACTGTCCTCCGCGCGAACCCGAACTACAAGGGGTCACGACCGCAGAACTTCCACGAGATCGACATCTCCGCCAACCAGGCAGACACCGTGATCGCAGACGGCCCTGTCTCGGGAGCGGTCGACTCTTCGCCCGCTCTCAACGCTTCGGACAGTTGGTGGACCTCGTTCAAAGCGGGTCGTCCGAACCAGCTGCAGATCAACCCGCAGGCCAGCATCCGGTATCTCGCTCTCAATTCGCTGCGTTTGCCGGTCGCGCTTCGAAAGGCTGTCAACTACGCCATCAACAGGGTCGAGTTGACCCAGCTCGCACGCGTCTTCTCGCAGACCCCGGCCGATCACATCATTCCGCCGGGGGTCCCGGGCGTTTCGGCCGGCTCGTTCTACCCCGTGACCGGCGACCCGACGACAGCCGCCGCGCTGGCCGCTGGTTACTCCGCTCCGATCGAGATCTACTCGTTGCCGAACCCATACGCGGTGAGCGTCGCGACCTCGGTTGCAGCCTCGCTGCAAGCGATCGGCTTGACCGCGCACGTGAGCCAACTTCCCGGAAGTCAGTGGTTCGCCTTCCTCGCGAATCCGGCTTCGGCGTGGGATATCGCGGTGACGGGCTGGATCGCGGACTACCTCGATGCCAGCGACTTCTTCAACGGCATCGTTCGAAGCGGTGGTTTCGGAACCTCGGGCACTTCTCCGATCCGGGCTACGACGCCGCCATCAACAGTGCCGATTCCCTGCCGCTAGGGCCTGCCCGGAGCAGTGCCTTCGCGCAGCTCGACCGCAACGTCAGCCTCGATGCCGTGCCGATGGCCGTCTTTGCAAACCTCAACAGCGTCGATCCCTTCTCCACCCGCATCGGCTGCCAGACGTACTCGCCGGCGTTCGGGATCGACCTCGTCGCGCTCTGCCAAAACGACGGCTGAGTCGCCGGCCAGCCAGACACGGCGGGTTCCGTCTTCGCGGGACCCGCCGTCTTGTCTTGCTCCGCAACGCGACGGTTAGCGCGCTGTTAGCGCCTCGTGCGACGGTCGACTGGCGTGACTCACATCAGCCAGACAGGGAGCGAAAGATGACTAGCCGGCTGCACCGGATGGCTTTGGCCGCCGCATTCGTCGTGTTCGTGCTCGTGCTCGGTTCGAGCACGGCGGGCGCCGTGGCGCCGTCGAACGACAACTTCGCCAATGCGACGCTGCTCGCCCCCGCGGGCGGGTCGCTGACGGCCGACAACACGGAGGCGACGAAGGAGGCCGGCGAGCCAAACCACGCCGGGGACGTCGGCGGCCACTCGATCTGGTACAGCTGGACGCCGAACTTCACCGGAGTCGCTTCGATCGACACGGCCGGCAGCTCGTTCGACACCCTGCTCGCGGCGTACACCGGCGGGAGCGTCTCCGGCCTCACCGACGTAGCAAGCAGCGACGATGTGGGCGCCTCGGGATCGACGAGCCGCATCTGCTTCCCCGTCACTGCCGGCGCGCCGACAGCCCGGATCGCCGTGGACGGCTACAACGGTGACACCGGGTCGATCACGCTCACGTGGGGACCGAAGAACGACTCCGCGCCCTGCCCGACGCTGCCCCCGCAGATCAGCAGCCCCGCCAACCCCAACGTCGGCGCCCAGCTGTCCATGGCGGCGGGAACCTTCGTGGACGGAAGCGGCACCAAGACGATCCAGTGGTCACGGTGCATCGAGGCGATCTGCGACACCATCTCGGGCGCCACCTCGAGCACATACACGGTGAGCCCGGACGACGTCGGCGCCGCCATCCGCGTCGACGAGACGATCACCAACGGCGGGGAAACCGCCCACGGAAGCTCCGACCCGAGCGGAGTGGTGGCAATGACCGCGACGGCGCACCCGAACGGCCGCATCTTCTGGGTGACGAGCCGGGACGGCAGCCCGGGCCAATTCGACATCCATTCGATGTTCGCGGACGGAAGCAGCCCACAGCAGCTGACGAGCAGCACCGGCTTCGCAACCGAGCCTGCGGTTTCCCCCGACGGGACGCTCGTGGCCTATGTCGACTTCCAGGCCGGCGGCGAGCTGAAGCTGATGTCCGCGGATGGATCCGGCGTGGTCGACCTCGGCGTGCAGGGAACGTATCCGGCGTGGTCTCCGAACGGCGCCCGCATCGCCTTCATGACGGGCTCGGGCATCGGCGTCGTCGGCGACTTCGGAGACGACGTCACGCTCCTTCCGCTCCCTGCCGGTTCGACGACCGGCCGGCCCGACTGGTCGCCGGACGGAACCCAGATCGCGTTCGGCTACCGCTTCCCGGGTCACGTCGACTACGACATCGCGGCGGTCGCGGCCGACGGGCGCGGGGCGATCACGCGTCTGACGACGTCACCCGTCGACGACTATGACCCGGCCTGGTCTCCGACCGGCGACCGCATCGCCTTCGATCGCGGGCCGGCCTCCGGCGCGATCACGGACGGCGATCTCTACGTGATGGATGCGGACGGCTCGAACGAGACGCTGCTCTTCGACGGAGACGCGAGCCACGTCGTGACGTTCGGGGTCGACTGGTCACCCGACGGAAACACCATCCTGTTCAGCCGGTTCGACAACGGCAACAGCGACCTGTTCACGATTCCCGCGTCCGGCGGCGTGCTCACCCAGCTGACGACCGACGGTCACCGTGACGAGATTCCCGCCTGGGGATCGCTCGCCGCCTACGACCTGAGCGTCTCGAGAGCGGGCAGCGGAAGCGGCACGGTAAGCGGCGGTTCGGGCGCAATCGCATGCGGATCGACGTGCAGCGCGTCGTTCGACGACGCGTCGAGCGTCACGCTGACGGCTACCGCGGCGGCCGGGTCCACGTTCACGGGTTGGAGCGGCGCCTGCAGCGGAACCGGGTCGTGCATCGTCTCGATGCTCGGCGACCGGGCGGTCACCGCCACGTTCGCAACACCGTCGTCCGGCGGCGGGGGCAGCAGCGCGCCGCCGAACCTCGGCGTCTCGATCGCGGCCACGCGTACAGAACTCGTACCCGGCGACGTCGACGAGATCACGGTCTACATCACGAACGCAGGCGCGGGCGCCTCGCTGCACACTGATCTCAAGATCCAGCTGCCGGACTCGATGACGCTTCTCGGCCCTCCGTACTACGAGCGCGGATCGGGCTGCACGGGGACGACGTTGATCGACTGCTTCCTCGACTACATCCCCGGCGGCGTCACCACGAAGGTGATCTTCGACGTCCGCGCGAACGCCGCCGGCGCGCAGACGATCACGGCGAGTGCAACGGCCGACAGTGAGAGCAACCCGGTCGACAACACCGCGGCGCTGGCAGTACAGGTCGGTTCGACGCACGTCGTCCCCCTGCCGCCGCCGGTCCTGACACGGATCGGTACGCGGGCGCTTCTCGGTGTCGCGAAGGGAACGACCGAGTCGGTGGCGGCACGCTTCTCAGCCAACGAGTCGGTGCGCCTCAGCATGAGCGTGCATCGCCTCGGCTCGACGCGGCAACTGATGCTGCTCAAGGGGACACGACTGGCCGGCACGGCGGCAGCTTCATCCCGGCTCCTGCTGAGAGCGACCCTGCCGCGTGCAGGCTCGTATTCCCTCCGCGTGCTCGTCGCCCGAGCAAGGCTCGTCAAGGGTGCGACCTACGTGATCGGGATCACAGCGAAAAACGCGGAGGAAAAGACCACGACGCTGCGGATCCGGTTCAAGGCATGACCAACGTTACGAGCGGGATTGCGAAACGCTACATGCCCATCGCGTGATACCCGGAGTCGACGTACAGCGTCGTCCCGGTCACGTTCTTGGCGCCGGCGCCGAGCAGGTACTCGGCGGCGGCGCCGACGTCGTCGGCTTCCACATGCCGGCGAAGAGGCGCACGCTCCTCGACGATCGCCTCCATCGTCGGGAAGCCGGCGATCGAGCGCGCGGCGAGCGTGCGCACCGGCCCGGCGGAGATCGCGTTCACCCGAATGTTCTTCTGCCCGAGGTCCCATGCGAGGTACTTCACCGCTGAATCGAGCGTCGCCTTCGCGACGCCCATCACGTTGTAGTGCGGCACGGCGCGCTCGCCGCCGAGATAGGTCATCGTCACGATCGAGCCGCCGCCCGCCTTCTCCATCAGCGGCTCCGCCGCGCGCGCGGTGGCGACGAGCGAGTACGCACTGATGTCGATCGCCATCCAGAAGCGGTCGCGCGGCGTGTCGGTGAAGCGACCTTCGAGGTCCTCGGCCGCAGCGAACGCGACGGAGTGCACCAGGATGTCGAGCTCGCCGCCGAACACGTCCGCCACCTCGCCGAAGACGCGGTCGATTCCCGC
>Ga0207657_10001990_pt1 | contig 22079 bp, 22 predicted proteins | sample KBSC33metaG_FD_184316 | JGI IMG/M metagenome (GOLD analysis project Ga0207657, IMG submission 184316) | Corn rhizosphere microbial communities from Kellogg Biological Station, Michigan, USA - KBS C3-3 metaG (SPAdes) (version 2) | ecosystem: Host-associated > Plants > Roots > Rhizosphere > Soil ... | reverse complement strand
AAAAAGAAAACCTGTAAAGAATTACAGGTTTTTTTGTTGTCCCAATTTTTACGCCGTCTTTTAATTTCTTGATTTCACACGATTTTGTTCCTCCTCTGCGCTGCTGTTATGGCGTTGGTTGTTCTCTACTTTTCCCTTTGCAAAACGATAAGTGAAACTGATGTTAACTACACGATTATCCCATTCGTTGTGTATTCGCACATCTATATTTTGATATTTACTGTACCCATTAAATTGTTGTATATCGAGAAAATCGCGGAAGTTGATTTTGAGCGAGCCTTTATTTTTCAATACATTCTTCGAAACTGCAAAATTTACCACACCCATTGGTTCTGCAACCAAAACACCTTCTATTGTTTTGCCGCGATAAAATCCGCTCAACTCAAAACTCAACCCTTTCTTCAACTCGAATTGATTGGAAATGTTTGTCATAAAACCCGGGCCTTCCACATTTATATAGCCATTGTTTACATAACCTTTGTACTGGTTATAATTTCCCTGCGCATAAATATTAGCTTTCCACCATTTTGTAACGGGAAAGTTTGCATTTACACTTAAGCCAATTGTATTTTGTTTTGCAATGTTGCTTCGTTTAACAAAGCTGGTATGCGTGCTGTCAACCTGTTCGAGTACTTGCTGAATAACATCATTAATTGTTGTATAGCTGAGTGATGTATTTAACCAACCTTTATAAGAATGATTCAATTCAATATTATGACTGAATTGCGGATTGAGATAAGGGTTACCCACCTGGTATGTGTACTTATCAAGAAAATAATAAAAAGGATTGAGATCCCCATAATCAGGACGTTCAATTCTTCTTCCATAGTTTAAAGAAAAATTATTCTTTTCGTTTAATTTGTAACCGATAAAAACAGTTGGAAATAATTGCGTGTAACTTCTTTTGAAAGTTTCGCCTGTTGTTAATTGGTTGCCATCAGAAATTGTATTTTCCAAACGCAATCCAAGTTGGGCGCTCCATTTTTTATTTAATTCTTTACTAAGGTTTACATAAGCCGCATTGATATTTTCTTTGTAGATAAAATGATTGGTGCGACCAGTATCAACCTGCCACTCGTTGCTAATGAAATTATCGTATTGAGCATTGTTATCTGTTTTTACATAACTGCTTTTTACACCTGCTTCAAGCTTTGCATTATGTTTTAAAGGGTGAGTGAAATCAACTTTTGCACTGTAAATATTTATTGAGCCGGGAAGGATGCCTCTTAAAATTTCATCGGGATTTGTTTTACCTCCTTCAGGATTATAAAATTCATTTGTGAATAATTGATTCAAATCGGAAGTATAGTGAATGATATCTACATCGCTTGTTAACTCCGTTCCCACAGTATCAAACACATGACGCAAATTGAAGTTGCCGCCTATATTGTTCCATTTTTCTTTTGAACTGCTCGTGGATAGTGTCACTGATTGAAGTTTATTCTGCGCATCAAGAATGTTTGTAGTATTTACGCTGCTAAACTCACCCGGATTTACATATCCATTCAGAACAACACCTAATGTCGTTTTTTTAGTTGCATAATAATCCATTCCAATTTTAAAGTTGTGGGTTTGATAACGGGGAGTCATGTCAGTATGCTGTTTGAAAATGGATTCTAAATCTCCTGTGGCTGAATCTCTGAAGTTTCTTGTGAGATCAAGACTTTGAGAACCTTTATTGTAGTTATAACTGTAATTACCAAACAGATTTACTTTGCCCGTGCGGTAATTAATATTGAAACTTTCATTTGCCTTAGGATTTATTCCCATTCCGCCGCCTACAGTAACACTTCCATTCAAACCTTTGGTCTTTGACTTTTTTGTTTTGATATTGATAATGCCCGAATTTCCTGATGCATCGTACCTGGCGGGAGGATTGGTCATTATTTCGATCTGCTCAAGATTAGAGCTGGGCATATTTTTTAAAAGATTGGCTAAATCCTGTCCGCTGAGATAAGTGGGCTTTCCATCAAGAAGAATCAAAACACCTTGCTTCCCTTTAAGACTTACATTTCCATCTTTATCAACTGTAACACCAGGAAATTTTTCCAAAACTTCCAAAGCGCTTAAACCAACATTAGTTGGAGATGCTTCTACATTTACAATTGTTTTATCAAGCTTTTGTTCTATAAAATTTTTTTTGCTTGAAACGGTAACATTGCTGAGTTGCTGGTTTTCCTGCAAAAGGGCAACAGGTTGTATTTCAACTTTTGATGAAGCGGTCATTTCAAATATTTCACTGTAATAAGTTTTAAAACCGACCAATTGGACTGAAACAAGATATTTTCCATTTTGATCTTCGCTAAATGCGAATTTTCCGGAATTATCAGTTGCGGTATGTTTCAATACTGCAGAATCTTTGAATCGCAGCAAGGAGACTGTCGCTCCTTCAACCGGTTTTTGAAAAGCTGTAACATGACCTTCAACATTTTCTGTTGGTTTTGTTTGAGCTTTAACTATTGAAAAGCCGGAAATGAGTATTAAAAAGGTAAAAAGCCGTTGCATAATTCAAAATTTATAGTACTTTTTTTTAGATATTACAGTTCAAAAATAGGTACTATGTAAAACAAGGTATATTCTTATAACATGAGAGGAGAGATAATTTGAGGAACGGTAAATGAAATTGCAGGAAGGAGAGGCTATAGAACTTGAATGCTTTATGTCAAAGCTTTTTTATTTATCCACCATTTGGGCGAATAAATGTAAAGAATGATTCCAAAAATTATTAAGCAGGAAGATATGATTTCAGCTTGTGTTGGGTGAAAACCGAAAATATCATATTTCGTATTTACGCGGATATGTTCAATAAAAAATCTTTCAATTCCATTCACGATAAGATAAATGGCAAATAATCTCCCCGTGATCTTTATTTTTTTTCTTATTGACCAAAGAAAAGCGAATAACAGAAGCGCTATGATAATTTCATATAATGGTGTAGGAAATACAGGTGGCTGCAAGTGATAACAATAGTCTGACCATGTACAGTTAGGAATAGGAACTCCTTCTTTGTTCACATTGTGGGGGTAATCATAAGCCCAAAGCCAGTCAGGAAACCAGCTTGCCGGTTTCGGATATGTGTTAATGATTCCCCAATCACCATCACCGGCAACCTGGCAACCCATTCTTCCTATTCCATAAGCAAGCATAAGTGAAGGTGAAGTTGCATCTGCCAGCTTTATAAAACTTATATTTTTTTTACGACAGTAGTACCAGAGAGCAGCGATAGCAAAGATTAAACCACCGTAAAATGTTAAACCGCTTGGTGATAAAAGATTACCAATCGGGTCTTGAATAAACCTGTTCCAGTTTTCGAGGTTATCAAAAATTTTGGCTCCGATAAAGCCGGCCACGGCAGAAATAATTGTAAAATCGCCAACCCGATCACTTGGCCATATTCTTATTTTTCTTTCCTCTGGCTTGGGTAATTTGTTCTTATTCTTTTCCCACCACTTAAGTCCTCCAAAAAAAAATCCGAGAATCAATCCTGCCGGCCAACTTCCTTGTTTAGAAAAAATGAATGATTGAGGATCATTGAGCGCGCCTTCTACAAATAAAACACCGAGAATTTTATATCCAAGAAAAAATCCCAGCAAAAAATTGATGATTATTTCAGTTGCTGAAGCGGGCTTTCCTATCTGCACGGCAGTTTCAACATAGGTAAATTCGCCAAGGGCCTGTTTACGTCTCAGTTCCTTTATCAATAACCATGCGGCTGCGAGGAATGATAAAGCAACAAAAAAACCAAATGAATTTATTACTTTAAAAAAAGGAACATCAATTCCAAATAAATCCTTGAGAGCATAATATAAATTGGGATACATCGATTGAAATTTATCTATGTTTAAGCGCTTCAAAGAAAAGCTGTTTCGCGGACATTATTCAAAGATAGAGGAGAAAATTTCTATAATTATAATAAAGAGAGGTATGTGAATGGTCAGGTGGAGTTGATACTGTTAAGTAAAGGTCAGAAGAATGAAATGAGTGATCCCGATATTCATTGACACATCTCAACCACAATGGAAAAAGAAGCGTGAACAAAAAAACCTCCCGTAAAACAAGGAGGTTTCTATTTACTAAACCATCCACGAACAAAGCTGAATGAAACATGGATAACTTTCGCTGCTAACAATATGTTTCAAAAGCAGCAATAAGATTTCTTGCGATAACCTGTGCCGGACGACCTTCAATCTGGTGTCTTTCTATCATATGCACCAGTTCCCCGTCTTTAAATAAAGCAATTGAAGGAGAAGATGGAGGATAAGGCAATAACATTTGTCTGATTTTATTTACTGCCGCTATATCATAACCTGCAAAGCTTGTGGTTAATTTATCAGGACGCTTTGTTGTATTATGCACTGCCATTACCACTGCGGGTCTTGCCGCACCTGCTGCACAACCACACACTGAATTGATCATCACTAAAGTTGTTCCTTCACTTTTTAGAGTGCTTTCAACTTCTTCAGGGGAAGTTAACTCTTCAAAACCATTATCGGTTAATTCCGCCTTCATCGGTGTTACTATTTCTGTTGGATACATGCTAACTCTTTTTTTTAAGAAACGCAAATTTAGAGCAAAAGTTTGAACGAGGGAAATATTGCTGAAACCAAGCCACAACGTCATTTCAACGCATTGCATTCAGTCATTCTGTCCGTTTAGACTATCGATTTCTGTATCAATTTCCGTTTTTCTTGCGTGGTACACTGTTTGAAAAATTTTTTTATATCAATTCAAAAATAAAAACAAAATACTATGACACTCGTTAAGCAAAATTTCAAAACTTTTAATGACTTGTTCGATGAGTTTTTTACTCAGCTTCCTTCTGCTCAAAGAAACGGCAGTGCATGGAATGTTCCGCCTGTGAACATTCATGAAACAAACGATGCTTTTCATCTTGAATTAGTAGCACCCGGTTTACAAAAAGAAGATTTTAAAGTAGCAGTTGAAAAAGGTTTGCTTACTATCAGCTATGAAAAGAAAACTGAAAATGAGAACAAAGATTTTAAAACTCATCGCAGAGAATTCAGTGCGAGAAGTTTCAAACGCAGTTTTAGTGTTGATGAAAAGATCAACGCTGACAGCATTGAAGCTAAATATGAAAATGGCGTATTAAAACTTTTATTGCCTAAAAAAGAAGAAGTAAAAGTTACACCTAAACAAATCACGATAGAATAATCTTCAGAGAAGTTCTATAAAAAATAAAAGCAGTTGGTTTTGGTTATGTTCCCCCGATTTCTATCGGGGGTTTTTTATTTTACCGTTTATTCTGAAAAAAATTTTTTTACCGCCGTTTCATAACGTTCGTGATGTATTTTTGCAACCGATTTATCAAAAACTAACCTTTAAGTATGACCTGGAAACAAGCTTTCACCTCGTCGGTCGGCAAAAAAATTGTAATGGCAATCACCGGTCTCTCTCTCATTCTTTTTTTAATAGTTCATGTTACGGTAAATGCCTGTATGTGGGCAGTAATTTTTGAGCCCAACGATAACGGTGAAGTGTTCAACAAAGCAGCACACTTTCTTGGTCAAACCCTTGTGCCTCGTGTGTTAGAGATTGGCTTGTTTTTATTTTTTTTCATTCACATCATACAGGGTTATGTGTTGGAAGTACAAAACCGCAGCAAACGCGGAACACCTTATGCAATGAATTACGGAAATCGCGGAAGCAAATGGTACAGCAGAAGCATGGGTTTGCTTGGTACATTAATTTTTTTGTTTCTTATTCTTCATATTTATGATTTCTGGATTCCATCACGTTTTGGAGGGGATGCAAACATTCATGAACTGGAGATGGTCACTTATCCTGATAATCCGAATCATCCTTACCACAATTTATATTACGAGATGATAAAAGTGTTTCAAAACGGATGGATTGTGGTCATCTATGTGCTTGGATGCATTTCACTTGCTTATCATCTTGCACATGGTTTTCAAAGTTCATTTAAAACACTGGGTGTTTATAACAAAAGATACACTTCATTTTTAAGAGGATTGGGTTACGCATTCGCCATCATTGTTTCATTAGTGTTTGCATTAATGCCGGTGAGTGTGTATTTCGGTTGGGTAAGTTAATGTGGAAATGTGATGAATGTGGGAAAGGTGGAAATGAAGAAGAGTAAATCCTGAGCGAAGTCGAAGGATTTTGAGCCCGGCTTTAGAATATGAATGAAACTTTCGTTGCGTCGCACTCTTGTACTTTTAGTTCTTTGTTCAACAATAAAGCCCACAGAGAAGCACTGAAAAAATGAGAACCCGGAGTAAACACTCTCTGCGGCTCTCTAAACATCTGTGGTTCTCTGTGGCAAAATTTGAACAAAGTTCAGAACGTTGAAGTGAGTGACACAACAGCCGATGCCATGAAAAACTAAAGCCGGCTTCATAATAAAAATAATACTACAAATCATAAACTGCAGATCATGCTTGATGCAAAAATTCCTTCAGGACCGTTAGAACAAAAATGGACGAATTATAAAGGACATTGCAAATTGGTAAACCCGACTAACAAACGCAGGCTTGAAGTGATCGTTGTGGGAACAGGATTGGCAGGAGCCAGTGCTGCTGCGAGTTTGGGAGAACTGGGTTATAAAGTAAAAGCATTTTGCTTCCAGGATTCGGCGCGCCGTGCGCACTCGATTGCAGCACAGGGAGGAATTAATGCCGCGAAAAATTATCAGAATGACGGGGACAGTGTGTACCGCTTGTTTTACGACACGATAAAAGGTGGCGACTATCGTTCCCGCGAAGGCAACGTGCACAGGCTTGCAGAAGTTAGTACGAATATTATTGATCAATGCGTGGCTCAGGGTGTTCCTTTTGCACGTGAATATGGCGGTTTGCTCAGCAACCGTTCTTTTGGTGGTGTGCAGGTTCAAAGAACTTTTTACGCAGCAGGTCAAACCGGTCAACAATTATTGATCGGTGCCTACCAGGCATTGGAAAGACAAGTAGCATTGGGCAATGTAAAAATGTACACGCGTCATGAAATGCTTGAGTTGGTGATGATCGATGGTAAAGCGCGTGGTATTATTTGTCGCAATTTGATTACCGGTGAACTTGAAAGATTTTTTGGTCATGCAGTGTTGTTGTGCACCGGTGGTTATGGCAATGTATTTTATCTTTCAACTAATGCAATGGGTTGCAATGTAACTGCTGCATGGAAAGCACATAAAGCAGGAGCCTACTTTGCCAATCCATGTTTTACACAAATACATCCGACATGCATTCCTGTAAGTGGTGATTATCAGTCAAAGCTTACATTGATGAGCGAAAGCTTGCGCAATGATGGAAGAATTTGGGTGCCTAAACAAAAAGACGATAACAGAAGACCAAATGAAATTCCGGCGGAAGATCGAGATTATTATTTAGAGAGAAGATATCCTGCATTTGGAAATTTAGTGCCACGTGATGTTGCATCGCGTGCTGCAAAAGAAAGATGTGATGCAGGTTATGGTGTAGGTTCATCAAAGCAAGCAGTTTACCTTGATTATGCTTCTGCAATTGAACGCTACGGAAAAACAGAATGCGGCATACATGGAATTGATAATCCTACACAAGAACAGATCAGGCAATACGGTAAGGAAGTGGTGAAAGAAAAATACGGCAACCTCTTCGACATGTATGAAAAGATAACGGGTGAAAATCCTTATGAAGTGCCGATGAGAATTTATCCTGCGGTGCATTATACAATGGGTGGTTTATGGGTTGATTATGAGTTGATGACAAATGTTTCCGGTTTGTATTGTTTGGGTGAAGCAAACTTTAGTGATCATGGTGCAAATCGTTTGGGGGCATCAGCATTGATGCAGGGTTTGGCTGATGGTTACTTTGTAATTCCATATACGATCGGAAATTTTCTTGCGGATGAAATTCGCACACCTGTAATTCCCACTACGCATCCAGCATTTGAAGAAGCGGAGAAAAAAGTAAGTGACAGAATCAATCAACTGATGAATATTAAAGGCAAGCAATCAGTTGAAAGTTTGCATAAACGTTTGGGAAAAATAATGTGGGACAAATGCGGAATGGCTCGTAACAAACAAGGTTTGCAAGAAGCAATAAAAGAAATTCAGGAATTGAAAAAAGAATTTTGGAGTGATTTAAAAATTCCGGGTAGTATTAATGAAATGAATCCAGAGTTGGATAAAGCAGGTCGTGTTGCAGATTTTCTTGAGTTGGGTGAATTGATGTGTATCGATGCTTTACAACGCAATGAAAGCTGCGGAGGACATTTCAGGGAAGAATATCAAACACCTGAAGGTGAAGCTTTGCGCGATGATGCAAACTACATGTACGTGTCAGCATGGGAATATAAAAATGAACACGATTGGGAATTGCATAAAGAGCCGTTGATGTATGAAGAAGTGAAGCCGACGCAACGTTCTTACAAATAAAATCAATTAACACATTAGGAATGGAGCATTACACAATGAATCTCACACTTAAAGTGTGGCGTCAGAAAAATAATAAAGAGGCTGGTCGTTTTGAAACATATAAAGTTGAAAACATTTCAAGCGAAATGAGTTTTCTTGAAATGTTTGATGTACTCAATGAACGCCTGATTGCAGAGGGACAAGATCCTATTGCATTTGATCATGATTGCCGCGAAGGCATTTGCGGAACATGTTCGATGTATATCAATGGAAAACCGCATGGTCCATGGCAAAATAATACAGTCTGCCAGTTACACATGCGTGCGTATAAAGATGGTGATACAATTGTTGTGGAACCATGGCGCGCAAAAGCTTTCCCTGTTATAAAAGATCTTATCGTTGATCGCTCTTCATTTGATCGCATTATAGAAGCCGGTGGTTTTATTTCTGTGAACACCGGAAATGCAGTTGATGCGAATGCTATTCCGATAGAAAAGGATAAAGCAGATACTTCATTTGCTGCTGCAGCTTGTATCGGTTGTGGTGCATGTGTTGCAGCATGCAAGAACAGCAGCGCTATGTTATTTCTTTCTGCAAAAGTTGCGCATCTTGCATTGTTACCTCAAGGCGATCCCGAACGCAAAACACGTGTCGTAAACATGGTCAATCAAATGGACAAAGAAGGTTTTGGTGCATGTACTTTCACCGAAGCGTGCGAAGCAACTTGTCCTAAAGGAATTTCCGTTGCTAATATTGCGCGTTTGAATCATGAATATTTAGTTGCAACTTTAGCTTCGGAAAAGTAAATTAAAAAATATTTTGAATTGCTATGATAAATTCACGGTTGTTCTGGAGCAACCTTTTTTATTTTATTGATCCAACTGAATACTGCTATGAATCTTCCATTGCGTCGCACACTTTTAGAGAAATATAATTTAGCGAGCTCCACGCCAAGACGCAATGGTGCAAAGACGCAAAGGCAACGTTCTTTTCTTTGCGTCCTGTAAACTTAGCGAGCTTTGCGTGATATTCTAATTGCTGAATCAAGTTCCGAACGCAGAAGTGAGTGACACAACCGGCGATGCCACAAAGAACAAAAGCTTGCTACCAAAAAATTCTTGAAAACATTTCATCACTGCCTTCAATTTTTTGTGGCAAGTTGTTTGCAAATATTTTCTTATGAAAGAATTTGAATCTCTCAGCTTTGAAATCAATGATAATGGTGATACAAAAAAAATCACAGCAAAGCCACATCCCGAGCCGATGGTAAACGACATGCCTGAAAGTTATGAGATTGCCATTAACGGTTTCCCGAGAGGTAAAATAAAATACGGACCGGATAAATGGACAACCACTGATTTAATTGATGAAAAACTTGTTAAGGCTATTGGCGAGAAGATACAAGAACATTATGATGTGAAGAGATGATTGAATAAGCTAAACAGCCGAATATTTTTCTTCGCATTGCTCATTATCTCTTTCAGTTTCCAAAGTGATGTGATGAATATTCTTGTGGTATAATACGTGTTTCAGTTCATGCTTTATTTTTTGTTCTTCTTCCGCTGTTGCATTTCTTGATAAAACCAAATGAGCAGTTAATGCATTCTCCGTTGTACTGATAGCCCAAATGTGTATATGATGCAAATCCATTACTCCGGAAACTTTTAAAGCCGTGCCTTTTATATCTTGCATGTTGATGTTTTCAGGAACAGCATCAAGTGATAAACGCAAACTGTTCTTCAACAAACTCCATGTGCTTATAAAAATTACAATGGCAATTATTATACTCAATGCACTGTCAATCCAAAATAAGTGTGTATAATAAATTGCAATACCACCTATTACCAAAGCAAAGGAAACCAGGGCATCGCTTAACAAATGCAGGTAAGCGCTTTTAATGTTAAGGTCTTTGTCTTTGTCTTTAAAAAATAAAATTGCGGTTGCTGCATTGATAATTATTCCTATGCCTGCAACGATTGCAATGGTCGAGCCCGGCAAAGGTTCAGGATGAAACAGACGATGCATTGCCTCGAATAAAATAGCACCTATTGAAACAAGTAACACGACTGAATTGAACAGCGCAACAAGTATGGATGTTTTCCTATAACCGTATGTGTAATGTTCATTTGGTTTTACTTTAAGAAGGCGATACGCCAGCAGCGAAAGCGCCAGTGCACCCACATCTGCGAGATTATGACCGGCATCTGAAAGCAAAGAGAGTGAATGAATAAGAAGCCCTATAATCACTTCAATCACCACAAAAAGAAAATTAAACAAGATGCCAACAATAAACGCTGTATTTACATTTAATAAAGTTGGTGAGTGATTATGGTGATGATGTGAATGTGTATGTTCCATCGCTTCACAAATGATAACTCCATTTTTTCAAATATACAGTTATCAATAAAAGAAAGGTTCACTAAAGAGAAAATTTATAAGAAGCATTGTTGCATTTTTCTGCAATAGCTTCTTATGGTTTTTAAACTTTTCTTACGAAACAGGTTTTATTTCCGGTGGCGTTTGCGGTATTTCAGGTTCAGTGTCCGGTTCTATTTCAGGTTCAAGACCCGGTTCCTCATCAGGTTCAACTTCAGGTTCATCAGGTTCTTCAGGAACATCAGGAGTTGTAGGTGGATTAACTTCCGGTTCATGCGGCGCGGGAATTTCCGATGGTTGATCCGGTTCTTTTACTCTCTTTGCCATAACAATATTTTTTTTGCAGTTAATAATTTTTTTAATCGAACTGATAAGTAATTAAAAATATTTTATCTCACTCTCTGCTAAACAATGTATTAAATTTTTTCAATGTTTTTTCAAGATCGATTCCTTTTTCTAATACCGGTTTAAAAATATCTCCTTCAGTTTTTATCCGGTCAAGTGTGTTGAATATTGTAAAATTTTTTGGCGACAATCCCTTCTTAACTTCATCCCAATGCAGCGGCGTTGAAACCGTAGCGCCGGGCTTTGGGCGCAAAGAATAAGGCGCTGCAATTGTTTGAATACTTCTGTTCTGCAAAAAATCAAGATAAATTTTTTTCTTTCTTTTCGCAGGATTTCTTTCAAGACTGGTAAACGAAGGAATTTGTTCGTGCACCATTTGCACAATTAATTCTGCAAGAAGTTTTGATTGTTCGTACGAATATTTTGCTCCTAAAGGAATATAAATATGCATGCCGGTTGCGCCGGATGTTTTGCAATAGCCTTCGATCTCTAAAGAATCCAAAACTTCTTTTACAGACTGCGCAGCTTCTACAACCTGGTCAAAAGGATTATCATCAGGATCGAGATCAATTACACACCAGTCGGGGTTTTCAGGAGATTGAATGCGACTATGCCATGGATTCATTTCAATACAACCAAGCGATGCCATATACAATAAAGTCGCTTTGTCAGTGCAAACAAGAAACTGTTTTGTTTGCCCGTCTGATTCACTTGTATAAGGATATGTCTCTATCCAATCAGCAACTTTTCCTTCAACATTTTTTTGAAAAAAATTTTGTCCCTTGATTCCGTTGGGATGACGATTTAAACTTTGTGGCCTGTCTTTCATATAAGGCAACATATACGGTGCAATTGCGTAATAATAATTCAGCATATCACGCTTTGTTATCTTCTCATCAGGCCAATAAATTTTATTTAGGTTGGTAAATTTTATTTCGTGATTGTCTATTGTGATTGTTTTTTCTTTTTCATCTCCTTCAAATAAAATTCTATCACCTGTTTTTTTTGTTTTCGCAGATGTTCTCTTCTTTGTTGGTGCCGCAAAATTTTCTCTTACAACTTTTTTTGCTTCTTCCATATTTTCTTTGGAAACTTTCTTCTTTGTTTTTGATTTGGCAGGCGGTGAAACAGTTTGCTCATTCTTTTCACTATCTGCGGTTTTGTCTTCTCTCAGCCCAAGAAATATCGGTTGTCTTAAAATTTTTTCTTCGGTCCATTCTGCAAACTTCACTTCGCAAACCAACTTAGGTTTTAACCATGTAACAGGCATATTGGTTTTGGGTTTAATTTCAAACGGACACTTATCTGTTATCAATGGTTCAAACTTTTTATAAATTTCTTTCAATCCTTTTTCATTAAATCCCGAACCGCTGTGACCAATGTAAGTTAATTTATCGCCGAAGTATTTTCCAAGAATAATCGCTCCAAAAAATTTCCTGCTGTTTCTCCCTTTTGTAAAGCCGCAAATAATAGCTTCTGTTTGTTGATTGTTCTTGATCTTCAGCCAGCTTTTTGTTCTGTAATTTATTACATAAGCGCTGTCGGCTTTTTTTGCCATTACTCCTTCCAAACCATTATTCAATGCCACTTCAAAAAAGGCTTTCCCTTCACCGGCAATATGCTCACTGAATTTAATCACGTTATCATCTTCAGGCATGATGCTTTGTAAAATTTCTTTTCTTTCAACCAGGGGCAATTGCATATAATCTTTTCCATCATACCATAAAAGATCAAAGGCATAAAAAACAAGATTCGCTTTCTCTCCTTTCTTCGCAAAGCTTTGCAGCGACTGGAAATCAGGCTTGCCCTCTACATTCAACGCAACAATTTCTCCGTCAACAACGGCATTCACTTTCCATTGTCCTAAAGCCTCAACTATTGAAGGAAATTTATCATTGAAAGAAAGATTAGCACGTGAACGAATTTCTGCTTTGCCATTTTTTAAATAAGCTACGGCACGATATCCGTCCCATTTTATTTCATAGATCCAGTTCTTATCATCAAAAGGTTTATCAACGAGTGTGGCAAGCATTGGTTTTATATCGGAAGGAAAAGCGGCGCGTTTGCCTTTTTGAAGCAATTCGTTTATATCATCGCTTTTAGTTTTCGCATCATCATCCCCTTCCGTGCTTTCATTTTTTTTTACAGACTTTGCTCTTGTGCTTTTTGCTTTAGCAGTTTTTTTTGTTGCAGCTTTTCTATTGCTTCCCCAAAAATTATCCGAAGTTTTTTCTACCTGCTCAAGTGTTTTGTGCGAAACGACTGACTTATCTTTTTTTGTGATGTCTTCTGTTGCTGCATATTCATCTCTGTGTTTTATCAGCAACCAGCTATTCTCGCCACGACCACTAATTTTTACCAACGCAAATTCGCCTTTCAGTTTTTTTCCGTGCATTATAAATTTCAAATTGCCCTCATGCAATTCATGCAATAAAATCCTTTCTGAATTTTTTTTATTTTTTTCATCTGAATTTAAAGGTTCATAGGTTCCCTCATCCCAAACGATCACAGTTCCTGCCCCATAATTTCCTTCGGGAATAATTCCTTCAAACGTTCTGTAATCATAAGGATGATCTTCCACCATCATTGCAAGTCTTTTCACACCCGGATCGAGTGAAGGTCCTTTTGGCACAGCCCAACTTTTTAAAACGCCTTCCATCTCCAAACGAAAATCGTAATGCAAATGCGATGCGGCATGTTTTTGTACAACAAAATGCAACTCTTTGCCTCCGGCCTTTCCACCCGTTGGTTCCGGTGTTTCATTAAATGAACGTTTCTTCTTGTAAAGAGATAAACTCATGCGTTATTTAAATTAAAAAATTATGCCATTCATAGAGATAATGTGAAAATGTGGAGATGTGAGAATGTGAAAAATGAATTTGAAAATTAAAGATTTGAAAATTTAATTAAACTAAATGCTATCAAAATCAAAAACACAGAACTAAGAACATAGAACTCAGAACATAGACCTAAAACAACTGGCAAGAAAATAGTATCAAAAAAATTATGCGTAATAAAAAGATCAATATAGGTACATCGGGCTGGAGTTATAAGCATTGGAAAGGTGAATTTTATCCTGAAGAAATGAAACCAACAGACTATTTACTTTTTTATACAGAACATTTTGATACAACAGAGATCAATTCAAGTTTTTATCATTTGCCAAGAAGATCAACAGTTGAACAATGGGTTGAAAAAACGCCTAAAAAATTCAGGTTTTGCCCAAAAATAAGTCGCTACATCACGCACATAAAAAGATTGCATGAGCCGGAAGAAACCGTTGCCCGTTTCTTTGAAGTGTTTGAACCAATGAAAGAAAAAATGGGACCTGTGTTAGTGCAGTTGCCTCCTTCACTCAAATTTAATTATGATGTTGCTGAACATTTTTATACTACACTCAAAAAAAATTTCAAAGAATACTCTTTTGCAATGGAGGTTCGTCATCAAACATGGATGACGGAAGAAAGTCTTACACTTATGTCAAAGTATGATATGGCATTTGTTATATCGCAATCAGGTGACAGATTTCCATATGCAGAAACAATAACCGCAAAAAATATTTATGTGCGTTTTCATGGACCAAAAGAATTGTATGCATCTTCTTACAGCGATAAAATGCTGAAAGGTTTTGCAGATAAGTTTAAGCACTGGGTCAGTGAAGGTCATTACATCTGGGCATTTTTTAATAACGATGTTCACATGCATGCATTACACAATGGCAAAACTTTGCAACAAATGTTACAGGAAATGGAAATGAAAAAAGCATGATGTTTGATTTATACAATAAAAAAAATTTATGGCGAGAAGTAATCTTTTATATCTGCTCATCGTTCTGGTGTTTGCAATTCCCTTTATAGGCGCAATGTTTATTAAAGATGCAACAATAGTATATGCTTTATGCATAGCTATTGGAATTATTTTATTTATTGTAAGGATATTCAGAGGTGATGATTAATCTCTACAAGATTTATCACAAATTCTCAAAGTGAAATATAGTAATGGCATAATTATTATTCGAATATTTGGAGTTGTTAACTAAAAAAAAATTTGTTATGAAATGGATATTAATTGCGGCAACAATTGTTATGGGCATTGCATTAGGAAGTTGCGGAAATCAAAGTCAGAGTCCGGATACGAATAGTACCAATAATCCAAGTCCTGCAGATACATCAACATCATCACCTAATGCAGGCACAAATGCGGATACGGGAATGATGCATAATGATACTGCGGCTGGTCATAGCATGCAAGACAGTGCTATGCCAAAATAATTTAAACTTAACAACGAAAAAAGTCAGATTGTGTGATCTGACTTTTTTTTATTTGGGTTACTCCATAGGTAAAATTCAATCAGGAGTAGTTTTTTACAATCAAACTTGAATGCAATTTAGCACTTTCTTAAATTGACATTACAATAATTTTTTTGATTTGCAGCGAACGCGAATCAGGGCTTTTTAGGGTTGAAATTTTTTGCAATTATTGTATCAACTTGTAAAAACACACGCAAGAGAATTGAGGAATTTATTACACACCTACAAGGTTGTTCAACAACTCTTTTAATTCGAAAATGTAAAAATAAATATTACCTGGTACCAAATAAAGCGATTTGATGCTTGCCTCATTAGAGTTCCGAACGATGAAATGAAAATGCGACTCTTCGGAAAGCACCGGGATGAACTTCACAGGCGAAGCAATCATGTGCTGTAGCTGGTACCAAACTCTTAATAAAAAATGTTATTTACCAAAACATAATGACTAAGAGATCTTGGTGGCATGGTTTTTCTTAATTGGTATAAAGAAGTAATTCTTTCAACTAAAAACTTAATCATGCAAACCCAAAGTGCCAAGATAGAAGAGCATGGAAACATGCAAGACACAAAAACAGAAATGACAACACTTTCCAGCATTCTGGAAAAGTTGCGCTTAAAAAAGATCGACAATGAATTCCGCTGGAGCCCTGAAGGTTTTACTGCAGGAAAAGGAAAGGTTTATACACCGGATCAACTGACGATCTTAAAAACATACAGGTTTGAAGGAGAATCAGATCCATCAGACATGGAAATACTTTATATTATTAAGGCGAATGACGGTTTGATTGGCTATAGCATCGACGCTTATGGCATGTACAGTAATCATGAAGATGGGGGTGGATATGACAATTTTATCAGGCAAATTCCAATAAGCAATGGAAATGAGCAAGATCAGTTAACGTTTGAAATTTAGTAAGAAAATTGTTGTTTTTAATGCCATTTGGATGCTGCAAAAATTCCAATTGGCATTATTTTTTTGATTTGAATTACAAAAGAAATAATAACTATGAGTAAACACACATCACAAACCACAACAAATCTGAAAGAAATTAAGAAGTGGGCCGAAGAAAGAGATGGCAAGCCTTCAATCGTAAAAGGAACTGAAGATGGCAAAAAAGATGGCGGCGTATTAAGAATTAATTTTCCGGGATATAGTGGCGAAGACACTTTACAAGAAGTTTCATGGGATGAATGGTATAAAGTTTTCAAGGAAAGAGATCTTGAATTTCTTTACCAGGATAAAACAGCCGAGGGAAAAGAAAGCCGTTTCTTTAAACTGATCAATAAAAAAGACTAAAAGTCTTTTATTAAACAGAAAAGGAATATCCTGAAAAGCAAAATAATTTTGTTCGTTCAATGCATTATAAATATGTAAACAATATTCCTTTAACTCAAATTAAAGTATATGCGATCTATCTGGACAGGCGCCATTGGTTTTGGATTGGTAACCATCCCTGTAAAACTATATAGTGCAATAGAAGAAAGTTCATTGGATCTTGATCTGCTTGATAAAAAAGATCAATCGCATATTCGCTTCAAACGTGTGAATGAAAACACAGGCAAGGAAGTGGAGTGGAGTAATATTGTAAAGGGTTACGATTATGAAGGAAAGTACGTGATTCTTACAGATAAAGATTTTGAAGCAGCGAGTCCTGAAAAATCAAAATACATTGATATTTTTCAATTCGTAAAAGTTGAAGAGGTAGATAGCATTTATTTCGAAAAGCCCTACTATCTTGAACCGGATAAAACAGGGACCAAACCCTATGCGCTTCTGCGTGAAGCTTTGAAAAAAGCAGGCATGGCAGGCGTAGGCTCTTTTGTTCTTCGCAACAAAGAGCACCTCGCCGTGCTAAAAGTTTATGAAGATGTGATCGTGTTAAATATGATCCGGTATGAGCAAGAGATACGTGATTACAAAGAACTCAAAATTCCGGAAGCATCCGAAGCAAAACCGACTGAATTGAAAATGGCGCTTGAGCTCATCAAGCAAATGACGGAACCATTTGACATAAGTAAATATAAGGACTCTTATACAGAAGAATTAATGAAACTCATCAAAGCAAGAGCGAAGGGCACTAAACCTAAAGAACCAAAGCTTCGCGTGGTGCACAAAGAAACTACCGACATAATGGAGCAATTAAAAGCAAGCCTTGCAACGAAAAGGAAAAAGGCTTCATAATTTTTTTGTTTTTTTTGGAACCCGGCTTTGTAACAAGTATTGAACTTTTCTTGCGTCGCACTCTTATACTAAAAGTAATTCTATTGAACAAAGATGAACCCCAATAAACATCGGCGGACACAGGAAGAAACTGTGTAGTATTTATCTATGTAACGACGTTTCTATGTGATTGCAAAACCTGCAGCCTTTAAAAAATATTCTTCAATAAGGCTAACGATTGTTTATATACTTTTTGTGAATTTCAATCGTTAATAAAAGAATTGCTGATCGTTGTGGAAAAAATCTCCTCAATGCTGTGAACAATTATCAACATCTGATTAAATTTTTCAAACCGTGTTAAGCCACAAAGAATTGGTAAGATTTTTTCTTATGTAATTAGTATGAATCCTATTTTATGCGAAAGAAAAAGATTTTGATAATAGATGACGAAGCGGATTTTTGTTTGCTTTTAAAATCTTACTTTTCAAGTAAACAGTATGAGGTGTATTACTCCTATTCCCTTCACACCGGTTTGAAACTACTTGAGGAAATTCATCCCGATATTTTATTCCTCGATAACAATTTGCCCGATGGTTCCGGCTGGAACCAAACAGACCAGATAATTAAGCAGCATCCCGAAGTGCAGGTTAATCTTATCAGCACACATCAAAATGATTTTCCTAAAAAAGACACTGCTTCTGTACGTGTATGGGAAAAACCATTAAAACTTACTGAACTAAGCAAAATGTTTTAAAATTTTCTCCATGCGTTACTTCGATATTTGATTCGGTAACACATCTGGAAATATTTTTTTTATTTTTCTTCAGGTATACTTATCCTGGGAAGAAAGCTCATCAATAACATGAGGAACGACAAGACCAACAACAAATAAAGTCCCACTTTTTTTTCAGGACAATCGCCGCTTTGACATGTGCCGAGCAAAAGAAAATTTCTTAAAGCCCACGCAAAATTTATTGTTGCTATAAAAATATTTGTGCGTTTTGCCCAGATTTTTTGAATGCTGAAAAAAATAATTGCTAAACCTGCAAAGGCAATATTTACCAAACCAGGTTTGCCAAATGAAGTTCCTTCGGCATGCAATCCCGTTACTGTAATGCGAATGCTTGAAATATAGATCCACGGTAAATAACAAATTGCAATTAAAGCAATCGCTAAGCCGATCCCGATAAGTTGAGAATACTTCATAAAAAAATAAAAGGATTACGTTTTGTAATCCCTTTGAGGTTCCGAGCAGATTCGAACTGCTGTAAAAGGTTTTGCAGACCTCTGCCTAGCCACTCGGCCACGGAACCTTGTTGATGTTTGTCCTCTGTTTAAAAATGAATAACCATTTTTTAGAGGCTGCGAAAATAGGATATTTTTGAAAACTCTTTTAGACGTTTTAATATTTCAATAAGAATGCAATTATTTTTAAACAATTTTTTAATGATACATTGCAATCATGAGCGTTAATCGTTAATGCGCACAATTGTATCACATTGGTGAATAAAGAGCTAAACGCACAAGAGTGCGACGCAAGAAAAGCATCATACTAGCAATGCAGTTTGGTACATAAAAAAAATATTTTCTAACCGATGAAAAAGATTGAAGACTCGGAACTGATAATAAATAATCGTGGTGCAATTTATCATCTTAATGTACGTCCTGAAGAATTGGCCACAACGGTAATAACTGTTGGTGATCCTGATCGTGTAAAAGAAGTAAGTAAATATTTTGATAACATCGAATATAAAAATCAGCACCGCGAATTTATTACGCATACAGGTTTTGTGGGAAAGAAACGGATAACGGTTGTTTCAACAGGAATTGGACCGGACAACATTGATATTGTGATGAACGAACTGGATGCGCTTGTGAATATTGATCTTAATTTACGCACAATTAAAAGAGAACTTACATCATTAACCATTTTACGTTTGGGCACCAGTGGTTCTTTGCAGGCTGATATTCCTGTTGACAGTCTTGTTGCAGCCACGCATGGTTTGGGCATAGATAATTTATTGCATTATTATCAGCACTCGAACAATGATGAAGAAAGATTATTGATACAACAATTTGTTGCGCAAACGCAGATTGATGCATCATTTTCCTATCCATATATTGCAACGGCATCTGCATCTCTTTTAAAATATTTTGTTACTGGATTTCATCATGGCATTACTGTTACTTGTCCCGGTTTTTACGGACCACAAAGCAGAGTGCTGAGACTTGGTTTAACAAATCCGAAATTGCTCGACAAGCTTACAGAATTTTCTTACGGGAATTACAGGATTACAAATTTTGAGATGGAAACAAGTGCGATCTATGGCCTGGGAAAATTATTAGGGCATCATTGTTTAAGTTTAAACACAATCATTAACAACCGCATTAATAAAACTTTTACAAAAGACATTTATGCAAGTGTTGATAATTTAATTCGAAAGGCGTTGGAGATAATTGTAGGGATATAAATCGCGAGTTACAAGTTTTTTAAGTTACAGGTAACCGGGATAGATACTTTCAAAAATGATTCATCAATTAGAATCTTAAATAACTTTTAAAATTTAGTATAAATTATGCTGATCAACAGCTTGCGATTTACTTTAACTTGCGACTCGCGGTTTTCGCGGTTTTGCTAACTTGCGTCTTGCGGTTTAAGAACTTGTGATATCAAAAGAATAAACATGAAACTCAACTTCTATAAATACCAGGGAACAGGAAATGATTTTATCATTCTTGATAACCGTCAAAATACTATTACACTTACCAATAAACAAGTAAGGCATTTATGCAACCGGCGTTTTGGCGTTGGTGCTGATGGTTTAATGCTTCTCAATTCAAAAGCAGGTCATGATTTTGAAATGACATATTACAATGCTGATGGTAATGAAAGCAGCATGTGTGGCAACGGCGGTCGTTGTCTTGTAAAATTTGCTTATGATCTTGGGCTGCGTAAAAGTGTTTATCATTTCATTGCAGTTGATGGTGAGCATGAAGCTACAATTGGTGACAATGGCTGGATCAATCTTAAGATGCAGGATGTAAACGGCATTAAAAAAAATTATCTTGATTCAATTGTTAATACAGGCTCACCACATTATATAAAACCAACAAGAGATGTGCGCAATTATGATGTGGTGAGGGTTGGAAAAGAAATTCGTTACAGCAATGGGTTTAAAAAAGAAGGCATTAATGTAAATTTTGTTGAAGGCGATGAAGACAAAATATTTGTTCGCACATATGAACGCGGCGTTGAAGATGAAACGCTAAGTTGTGGCACAGGTGTAACGGCCGCCGCTCTTGTATTTGCGCACAATGATGTTGGCTTTAATCGTGTGGAAGTAACAACACTTGGCGGAAACCTTGCTGTTGAATTTGATAAAACAGGTGAAGAAGAATTCAGAAATATTTGGTTATGCGGCCCTGCTGAATTTGTTTTTAAAGGTGAGATTGAAATATAATTCAACCTTAAGCTGCGTAAACGTTGTCGATTGAAACGACACCTTATCTTTGCGCTGCTTTGATACAGTATCTAAAAAATATCAACAATCAAACGATCGAAATTGATAAACCCGAAAAAAATATTTGGGTCAATCTTGTTCCACCCTTTAAAGAAGAAGAATTTCTTGAACTAAGTGAATCACTGGAAATACCCATTGAATTTCTTCGCGACTCACTTGATATTGATGAACGTCCACGCTTCGAGCTTGAAGATAACGTTCGCTTTATTGTAATAAAAACTCCAACGGAAAATAATTCTTTCAACGATAGCGATGCGTTTTATATCACTATTCCAATTTGTATTATTTTAACACATAATCAAATTGTAACTGTCAACTCTTTTGATAATGGTGCAATAAAAAAGTTTCTGCACACTTTTGAAAAACGACACCCTGACAAAAGAAATATGATGGTGCTTAAAATATTTGAAAAGGTTGTGCAAACTTTTATGGAGTATTTGAAAGAAATGAATCAGCGCAGAAATGCTTACGAACAAAAATTGTACGACAGCAATCAGAACCAGGAATTACTCAACCTGATGCGCATACAAAAAAGCCTGGTGTATTTTGTTACAGCATTACGAAGCAATGAATTGCTGATGCTAAAACTTGAACGTACAAATTTTCTTGGATTGAATGAAGAAGAAAGAGAATTTTTAAATGATGTAATTGTTGACACGAGCCAGGCGCTTGAAATGGCAAATGTTTATACAAATATTCTCAGCAGTACACTTGATGCGTTTGCAAGCATCATCAGCAATAATCTCAACAACGTGATGAAGCGCCTCACATCTATCACGATCATTCTCTCATTACCTGCGCTTGTAACAAGTATCTATGGCATGAACGTTGACATCCCCTATTCTCACACCCCGCATGCATTTTATATTCCCGTAATTCTTTCGCTATTGGTTTCAATAGTTATTGCGTGGTATTTTATGAAGAAGAAATGGTTTTAGTTGCTCCTTACTTTCTTTGCCTTAATGCAAAGAAAGTAACAAAGAAAAATCAAGGACAAC
>Ga0207657_10001989_pt1 | contig 22083 bp, 24 predicted proteins | sample KBSC33metaG_FD_184316 | JGI IMG/M metagenome (GOLD analysis project Ga0207657, IMG submission 184316) | Corn rhizosphere microbial communities from Kellogg Biological Station, Michigan, USA - KBS C3-3 metaG (SPAdes) (version 2) | ecosystem: Host-associated > Plants > Roots > Rhizosphere > Soil ... | reverse complement strand
CCGGCCGACGCCGCCGCGCACGCCGCCGACGGCACCAACGCCGCCGACGACATCCGCGCCACCAAGGCCTACCGCGAGCACCTGGCCCGCGTCCTGGTCTCGCGCGCCCTCACCGAGGCAAGTTCACGATCATGATTCCTAACGGGCCGTGGCGCGTGCCCTGGCACCGCGACGGCCCGGATCGTGAACCCGGACGTCCCCGATGATCGAGGCGGTCGTCTTCGACCTGGACGGGGTGCTGATCGACTCAGAACCGGTCTGGGAGGAGGTCCGCCGCGCCCTGGTCGCCGAACGCGGCGGCCACTGGGCCCCGGACGCCCAGCGCAGGCTCATGGGCATGAGCACCCCGGAGTGGGCCCGGTACCTCAGCGAGGACCTCGGCGTCGGCCTGCCGCCCGGTGAGGTCGCGTCCCAGGTCGTCGACCGGATGGCCGCGCGCTACCGGGAGCGGATCCCCTTCCTGCCGGGCGCCGTCGAGGCGGTGCGCAGGCTCGCCGCCCGCTGGCCGCTCGGCCTGGCCAGTTCGGCCCCGGCGGTGCTCATCGAGACCGTGCTCCAGGCCGCGGACCTGCGCTCGTACTTCAAGGTCACGATGTCCACCGAACAGGTGCCCCACGGCAAGCCCGCCCCGGACATCTACCTGGCCGTAACGGCCATGCTCGGCGTCGCCCCGACGAGTTGCGCCGCCGTAGAGGACTCCTCGAACGGCCTGCGCTCGGCGGCCGCCGCGGGCATGCACGTCATCGCGATCCCGCACCCTGAATACCCGCCCGACCCCGACGCCCTCGCCCTGGCCAGCCTCGTCCTGTCCGGCCTGACCGACCTGACCCCAGAAGCCGTCGCCGCCCTGACCTGAAGCGCCCTCCGAACGTACTGAAACCCCGGATCCACCGCGCCAGGACGCAGTGGATCCCGGAGTTCATGACGTTGCGATCGCGGTGGCGAGGGCGGTGACGAGGGGCGGTCGCGGGCACCCGCACGGACGGCCGACAATGGAAGGGTGCGCAGGGCGCTGAGAAGGACGGGGCGGTGGATCTGGTCGCCCAGGCGGCTGATGCTGCTCCTGGGGGCCTTGCTCATCCTCACGTTCCCCGCTCCGAACCTTGAATTCCTGGCCTGGTTCGGGCTGGTACCCGGGCTGGTGGTGATCGTCAGGTCGCCTACGGCCCGGGAGGGCGGCATGCGCGCCTGGTGGCTCGGGGCTGGGTACCTGATCGCGGCGCTGTACTGGATGACTCCGGAGATCGGGCCCGCGGTGCTGCTGGTGGGCGCGGTAGTCGGCGCACTGTGGATACCGTTCGGGGTGGCGGCCTGGAAGCTGCTCAGGCCGCCGGTGACCTGGCCTCGGGCGCTGGCCGCCCTGGTGGTGGTGCCGAGTTGCTGGCTGCTCGGCGAATGGCTGCGGTCCTGGCAGGCGCTCGGCGGCCCGTGGGCGGTGTTCGGCGTCAGCCAGTGGCAGCATCCGGCGGTCCTGGCGCTGGCCGCGGTGGGCGGAGTGTGGCTGATCAGCTTCGCGCTGGTCATGGTCAACGTGGCGATTGTGCTCGCTCTGGAATCCCTGCCCCGCGTGATACCCGGCGCGAAACCAAACGCCGGCCTCGCCGTACTCGGCGCGGCCGTCGCGGTGGTCGGCGTCGGCGCCGGGCCGCTGGCGTTCGCGCTCACCCCGGCCAGCCCGGTGACGCGCGAGGCGACGATCGCCATGGTGCAGCCGGGAATCGTGAACAACGCGGTCCAGCGGGTCAACGCGAGTGAGCGGCTGACCGCCGAGCTGAGCCGCTCCGGCAAGCTGAGCGGGGTCAAGCCCGACCTGATCGTGTGGGGCGAGAGCAGCACCGCGGTGGACCTTACCCTGCCGGAGAACCACGACCAGCTCGCCAAGATGGAATCCCTGGCCAGGCAAGACGGGGCCGACCTGCTGGTCAACCAGGACACGACGGTCCCGGGCAAGGGCCAGGAGAAGGTCGGGGTCCTGGTCAGCCCCGATGGCATCCGCGGCCAGTACATCAAAACCCGGCTGGTGCCGTTCGGCGAGTACATACCGTTCCGGCAGCAGCTCGGCTGGCTGACCAAGATCAGCAGGGCCGCCGCGTCGAACATGATCCCCGGCACCGGCGCGCACCTGCTCTACCCGGTCGACCGGGCGGGCAAGCCGCTGCCGATCGGCGTGCTGATCTGCTTTGAGTCCGCGTTCCCCGACATGTCCCGGGTGGATACCGACCTGGGCGCGCAGCTGATCGTCTACCAGTCCGCGACGTCCACCTTCCAAGGCACCTGGGGACCGGACCAGCACGCCTCGCTCAGCGCGGTGCGCGCGGCCGAGACCGGCCGCCCGGCGGTGCAGGCCGCGCTGACCGGAGTCACGGCCGCGTTCGACGCCAGAGGCCGGCTGCTGGCCTGGATGGGGCAGTCCTCGCACGGCGTGGTCAGCGTCCGGCTCGGGCTCCCGCCGACCTCGGCCAAGACTTTCTACGACCGCGCAGGCGACTACGTGCCCTGGTCGGCGGTCGCCATCGTGATCCTCGCCACACTGGTCATGTTTGCGAATTCACGCGGTTTTCCTGGCCGAAGAGCTGGCATCAAGCGGGGGCATGAGGCACAATATGTAACTGGGCAGTCCGTGCCGCAGTAGCGAGGCCGCAGGGGAAGGCGAACCTCGTCTACAAGGAGGCACGGTGTCTGCGCCTATTGCTCTAGGTGTTCTGTACGTTCATTCGGCGCCCCCGGCGCTGTGCCCGCACATCGAGTGGGCTGTAGCCGGAATCGTGGGGGCGCCCGTTGGCATGCCGTGGTCCGGCCAGCCGGCCGCCCCGGGTGCGCTGCGGGCCGAGCTCACCTGGCAGGCTCAGCCGGGCACGGCGGGGGCGATCGCGTCCGCGCTGGCCGGCTGGAACCGGCTCAGGTTCGAGGTCACCGAGGACAGCTCGCCCGGCTGTGACGGCGTGCGGCATTGCTACACGCCCGACCTCGGCCTGTTCACCGCGGCGACCGGCGCCAACGGCGACATCATGGTCTCCGAGAACCGGCTCAGGTCGGTCATGCTGCTGGCCGAGCGGGGTGGCGCCACGGCGTCACTGGAGGACGAACTCGGCAGGCTCCTGGGCACGGCCTGGGACAACGAGCTCGAGCCGTTCCGCCGCGCCGCCGACGGCGCCCCCGTCCGCTGGCTCAACGCCACCGGCTGAGGGAAGGCCTAACCAGCTCGTCGGGACGGGCATGCCCTCGCTGTAGCCGGATGCGCTCTGCAGCCCGATCACGGCCCGCTCGCCGAACTCGGCCAGGTCGCGCGCTCCCGCGTAGCTGCACGAGGACCGGAGGCCGGCCACGATCATGTCGATCAGGTCCTCCACGCCGGGCCGCACCGGGTCCAGGTACATCCGGGCCGACGAGATGCCCTCCTCGAACAGCTCCTTGCGCGCCCGCTCGAACGCCGAGTCGCTCGCCGAACGCAGCCGGACCGCCCGCGCCGACGCCATCCCGAAGCTCTCCTTGTACAGCCGCCCCTCCGGCGACCGGAACGTATCGCCCGGCGACTCGTAGGTCCCGGCGAACCACGACCCGATCATCACGTTCGAGGCGCCCGCGGCCAGCGCCAGCGCCACGTCCCTGGGGTGCCTGACCCCGCCGTCGGCCCACACCGAGGCGCCGAGCCGCCTGGCCTCCGCGGCGCACTCCAGCACGGCGGAGAACTGCGGCCGCCCCACCCCCGTCATCATCCGGGTGGTGCACATCGCACCCGGGCCCACGCCCACCTTGACCACGTCGGCCCCGGCCGACACCAGGTCGTCGACCCCGGCCGCGGTCACCACGTTGCCCGCCACCACCGGAACCGACGGGGACAGGCCCCGCACCGCCTGCAGCGCGTAGATCATCTTCTCCTGGTGCCCGTGCGCGGTGTCCACCACCAATACGTCGGTCCCCGCGTCGAGCAGCAGCTTGGCCTTGGCCGCGACGTCGCCGTTGACCCCGATGGCCACTCCCACCCGGAGCCGGCCCGAAGCGTCGACGGCGGGGGAGTACAGGGTCGCGCGCAGCGCCCCGGTCCTGGTCATGATGCCGAGGCAGCGCCCCGCCCCGTCCACCACCGGCGCCAGCCGGTGCCGCCCGTCGTGCAGCAGCGCGAACGCCCGCTCGGGCGGCGTCCCGGCGGGCAGCGTGAACGGGTCCGCCGACATCACGTGCCTGAGCTGGGTGAACCGGTCGACGCCGAGGCAGTCGGCCTCGGTGACGACCCCGACGGGCTGTTCGTCGGACAGCACGATCACGGCGCCGTGCGCCCGCTTCGGCAGCAGGCTGAGCGCGTCACCCGCCGTGTCGGTCGGCGCCAGCGTCAGCGCGGTCTCCACCACCAGGTCCCGTGACTTCACCCAGGCGATCACGTCCGCCACGACGTCGGCCGGGATGTCCTGCGGCAGGACCGCGAGGCCGCCCCGCCGGGCCACCGTCTCGGCCATCCGGCGGCCGGAGACCGCGGTCATGTTGGCGGTCACGAGGGGGATGGTGGCGCCGCTGCCGTCGGTGGCAGTCAGGTCGACATCGAGCCGCGAGCCGACCGCCGACCGGCTGGGCACCATGAACACGTCGCTATAGGTCAGGTCGTACCCGGGGGTCGCCTCGTTGAGAAATCGCACGTTAGAGATTCTTCCCGACGTCGGCGGGTGCTATAGCCTCGACCGGTGACAGACCGCCGCCCGGGTCCCGTCCATCACCGGCGCCCGCGGACGCTCCGGCTCGGCGCGCGGGCGTGGCCACCCGGCACGTTCGGGATCATGGCCGTGATCAACCGGACGCCCGACTCGTTCTTCGACCGCGGGGCTACCAGGGACTTCGGTCCCGCCCTCGACGCGGCCAGCCGGGCGGTGGCCGACGGGGCCGAGATCGTCGACATCGGCGGGGTCAAGGCGGGCCCCGGTGACGAGGTCACCCCCGCGGCCGAGATCGACCGGGTGGCCGGCCTGGTCGCGGCGGTGCGCGAGCGCCACCCGGACGTGGTGATCAGCGTCGACACCTGGCGGGCAGAGGTCGCCGAGGTCGTCGCCGACGCAGGTGCGGACCTGCTGAACGACGCCTGGGGCGGCACCGACCCGCGGCTGGCGGAGGTCGCGGCCAGGTACGGTACCGGCCTGGTCTGCTCGCACGCGGGCGGCCTGCCGCCCCGCACCCGCCCGCACCGGCCCGCCTACGGTGACGTCGTGCACGAGGTGACCGGCTATGTCACGAAATATGCCGAACGGGCCGTGGCCGGGGGTGTACCGCCAGATTCTGTCCTGGTGGACCCGGCGCACGACTTCGGGAAGAACACGTGGCAGTCACTCGAGGTGACCCGGCGCCTCGGCGAACTGACGGGCACCGGCTGGCCGGTCCTCGTCGCGGTGGCGGACAAGGACTTCATCGGCGAGACGCTCGGCCTGCCGGTCGCCGAGCGGGCCGAGGGGACGATCGCCGCCCTGGCCGTGTGCGCCTGGCTGGGCGCGCGCGTGTTCCGCGTGCACGACGTGCCGGCCACCCGTGAGGCCCTCGCCGCGGTGGCGGACCTCCGCGTAGCCGCAATCAGGGAACGTTGAGGCCGAACGCGGAGAACATGATGTCCGCGATCCGGTCGGCCATCTCGTCCTCCGGAAGCCGGACATCGGCGCTGATCAGGTAGTTCACCCGCTCGAGCATCATCAGGCAGGCCACCGAGGTGAGCTCGGCGTGCTCCTGCTGCTTGCCGGCCGCCTGGGCGGCGGCGGTCATCCCCGTGGTCATCGCCTCGGCGATGCTGAAGAACAGCCGCAGCCCGTCGCCGAACACTTCCTCGGGCACCAGGTCGGCCTGGCTGAGGATGCGGATCACGGTGGCATGCGCCGCGTAGGCGCGGAAGAACTTGCGGACCCACTGGCGCAGCACGACCAGGCCGGTCTCGTCGTGCGTGACGACGGGAAAATCGCCTGCCACGATCTCCATGTCGTGCAGCGCGTCCTTCAGCAGGGCCTTGAACAGGTCCTCCTTGTTGGAGAAGTACAGGTAGAACGTCCCGTGCGAGATGCCGGCCCGGCGCACCACGTCGTCCACGCGGACACCGTGGAAGCCGCGATCCTCGAACTCGACCATGCCCGCCTCGAGCAGCCGGCGGACGGTTTCCCGGCCCTGCGCGCGCAGCTCGCGGTCCTGGGCCGGGGCACCCCCGCCCAGCGATGGTCTGGCGAGCTTTTTCCTCGGTGGCCGCCCGGTCCCGCGCGACGCGGCGTTGGCGGGGCCGCGGCTTGCCTCCTGGTTCATAGCAAGAGAGTAGCCTTCCCTGGTTATCATGCCGTGCATTCGGTCAACGCCGCGCCCTGCTACCCTTCCAGCGGTGAGCAGCCAGGCCGCCGCCGGCACTGCGACCGCCCCCAGCTCGGATGACGGGACGGCCGCAGGTCCAGGGCGGTTGCGGGAATTCTGGCGGCGTTCCCCGGTCAAGGTGGGAGCGCTCACCGCCGCCGCCGCCCTCGTCTACTGCCTGGACTCGCTCAACCTCCTGCGCCGCTTCCTGGCCAGCACGTTCGACCTGGTCATCTTCGATCAGGGGATCCGCGGCTACGCCCACCTGGCCGCGCCGGTATCGGTCGCCCGCGGCGTCTCGGACGGGCAGGGCGCGCATTTCCTGCTGCTGGCCGACCACTGGTCACCGGTGCTGGCGCTGCTCGCCCCGCTGTACTGGATCCACGACAGCCCGGCCACCTTGCTGGTCGCCCAGGGCGTGCTGTTCGCGCTGGCCATCCCGCCGCTGTGGGCCTACACGCGACGCCAGATCGGATCGGGGGCGGCGTACTTCGTCTGCGTGGCCTACGCCCTGTCGCTGCCGGTCATGGAAGCCGTCATCTTCGACTTCCACGAGGTGGCTTTCGTCCCCGTCTTGACCGCGGTGATGGTCGAGCGCTTCGATGCAGGGAAGCGCTGGCAGGGCGTGCTCGCCGCCGTGGCGCTGCTGCTGGTCAAGGAGGACATGGGGCTGCTGGTGGCGGGGTTCGGCGGGTACCTGCTGCTGACCCGTCGCCGTTGGACCGGCCTGGCCTTCGTGGTGGGCGGCGTGGCGGCGACCTGGGCGGCCACCCACCTGCTGATCCCGGCGTTCGGCGGCTCGGCCAGCTTCTACTGGGCCTACGGCCAGTTCGGGTCCACGCTGGGCGGCGCCCTGCTCAACGTGCTCACCCATCCGCTGCACGCGCTGCACGTGTTCGTCACCCCGGAGGTCAAGGCCCGGACCATGATCGGGCTGCTGGCGATGTTCGGCTTCCTGCCGCTCGCCTCGCCGATGGTAGTGGCCGTGCTACCGCTGCTGGCCGAGCGGATGCTCGCCTCGGGGTACCCGCTGTGGTGGCAGGCCAAGTTCCAGTACAACGCGTTCCTGGTGATGATGCTGTGCTGCGCCGCGGTGGACGGCGCCGCCCGGCTGCAGCGGCACTGGCCCGAACGGTGGAACGCCTGGCTCACCTATCCCTGGTCGCGGCCCGCCTGGCTGCGGCGAGGCGGAGCCGCCTGGAAACCCGCCACGCTCTGGGCCGCCGCGATCTGCGCCGCCGCGCTGGTCTACCTTCCGTCTTCGCCGTTCGGGTCGCTGCTCAAGCCCGGCTTCTACAACACCAACGCCCGGATGCGGGCGGCCGCCGCGGCCGTCGCGCACGTGCCCGCGGGGGTGGAGGTGGAAGCGTCCAACAACATCGGCCCGGCGCTGTCCGGCCGGGACACGGTGCTGCTGCTCGACGGCACACCCCGGTGGGCGCCGTGGGTGGTGGGAGACACGCTCGGGCTGGACTTCCCGTTCTGCACCCCCAGCCAGCAAGCCCAGGAGGTGGCGTACCTGCGCGCGCACGGGTACGCGCTGGTGTACGCCGACCACGGTTACGTGGTGCTGCACCGTCCGGCCGACGCGCGCACCGCGCAGGCCCTGGCCCATCCGCTGCCCGCGGCCCGGCTGCACACGGACATCTGCTACTGATGGCTTCGGCGCAGGTACTGAGCTTGCGTGCGGTCAACCGCGCGCTCCTGGCCCGCCAGTTGCTGCTCGAGCGCCAGGCCCTGCCGGCCGGGCAGCCGGACCGGGCCGCGCGGGTGGTGCAGACCATCGAGCACCTGGTGGGGCTGCAGGCCCAGGCGCCGTTCCCGCCGTACTACGGGCTGCACTCCCGCCTGGACGGGTTCCGCCCCGAGGACCTGGCCACGCTGATCACCGACCGCAGCGTGGTCCGGATCGCGCTGATGCGCGGCACCATTCACGTGGTGTCCGCGCGGGACTGCCTGCCGCTGCGCCGGCTGCTCCAGCCGGTGATCGAGCGGGGCATGCGCGGCGCGTTCGGCAAGCAGCTGGCGGGGGTGGACCCCGCGGAGCTGGCCGCGGCGGGCCGCCGCCTGGTCGAGGCCGAGCCGATGACGTTCGCCCGGCTCGGCCAGGCGCTGGCGGCGCAGTGGCCGGATCATCCGCCCGCCGCCCTGGCCCAGGGCGTGCGCACCTACGTGCCACTGGTCCAGGTGCCGCCGCGTGCGGTCTGGGGCCGGGCCGGTCAGTCGATGCACACCTCGGCCGAACACTGGCTCGGCCGGCGACGTCGGTCCGGCGAGCCCGCTTACCCGGTCCCGCCGGCCTCCCCGGCCGAGCTGGCGCAGCTGGTGACCAGGTACCTCGGCGCGTTCGGCCCGGCCACGGTGCGGGACGTGCAGGCCTGGTCCGGGCTGACCGGGCTCAAGGCGGTGCTCGCGCAGCTCCGCCCGTCCCTGGTCACCTTCCGCGACGAGCAGGGCGCCGAGCTGTTCGACCTGCCCACGGCGCCGCGCCCCGGCGAGGACACGCCCGCGCCGGTCCGGCTGGCCGCGGAATTCGACAACCTCGTGCTCTCGCACGCCGAACGGTCCCGGGTCGTCAGCCCCGAAGCCACCAGCCGGCTCTACACCGTCAACGGCGTCATCCCGGCCACGGTGCTCGTGGACGGGTTCGTGGCCGGGATGTGGCGGCTGGCCCGGACCCGGGAGGGCGCGACTGTGACCATCGAGATGTTCGGCCCGGAGCGGGACCGAGAGCGGGATGCGCTGATCGCCGAGGCGAACCGGGTGCTTGCGTTCGCAGCACCCGGCGCGGACGGCTCGGTCCGGTTCGCGCCGCTGGTCACGGGCTCGTGACGAGCGCTCGCGACCGCGATGACCGGTACGCGCTCCGGGCGGCCCGGCACGCACACTCCGGGGGTCAGGGGAAGCCGAAGATCTTCTAATAGAAGGCTTAAGGACCCTTTAACAATCCGCCGGGGGCTTTCTGTTGGCGTGGGGAGCCTTATATCGTCTTATACATTGTGCTGCTTCTGTCCCAGCGCCGCGCCGGCCGCGCGGCCCGCACCGGCCCCTGGTGGCGTGTCGTCCAGCTGTTCGCCGTCACCGCCACGGCGGGCGTGACGCTGGCTGGTTTCGCCGGTCCGGCCGGTGCCCGCACGGGTCCGGGGGGCGATCCTTTCGGCTTCACCGTGAATCCTCCTCCCGGCATCGCCGCCTCCGGGAGCCGGTCCTCGGCGTCGCTGACGGCAACCGGCTCGGACGGGAGTTCCCAGCGGAAGCAGCTTTACGTGCCCGACCTCATCGCCGCCATGCCGAGCGGCATAACCTCTTCGCAGCTGGCCGCGATCTCTAAGCTGCACGGGGTTCAGGCGGCGCTGCCCGTCGACGGCGGGAAGGTCAAGGTCAACGGCCAGAACGCCAACGTACTCGGCGTCTCGCCGCAAGCGTTCCGGTCCTGGACGCCACTGGCCTCGGCCAGCTCGTCGGCAATCTGGTCGAATCTAGGCAAGGGGCAGCTCGTCAGCACCGATGCGGCGGCACGCAGGCTGCACCTCGCCGCCGGGCAGTCCTATCCGGTGTCGGCCGCGGTTCTCACCCGGCTGCGGTTCGGCGGGGCGACCGCGCTGAGCGTGACCGGCGCGGATGCGATCGTGGACCTCTCCAGGTCAGCGCAGCTCGGGCTGGCGCGGAACTTCGCCGTGCTGATCAGCGCGCCGCCCAGCGCCAGCCTGCCGACGTTGATGTCTCAGGTCAGGTCCGTTATCGGGAAGAGCGGCCAGGTGGTGAACCTGGTTTCCTACGGCTTGGCGACGGCGAGTCAGAGACCAGTTGCCACGAACATCCCGGCGGGCGCGCCAGCCAACTACCTCAACCTCTTCAAGGCCTCGGCCGCGAAGTACTGCCCGGGAATGTCCTGGACGGTGCTGGCCGCGATCGGTCAGATCGAGAGCGGCGACGGCGCCAACAACGGCCCGTCGAGCGCGGGCGCCCTGGGCCCGATGCAGTTCATGCCGGGCACCTGGGCCGAGTGGGGTATCAACGGGTTCGGCCCGCCCGGCCCTCCGGACATCATGAACCCGCTCGACGCCATCCCCTCGGCCGCGCGAATGCTGTGTGCGGCCGGCGCCGGGAATCCCGCGACGCTGCGCGGGGCGATCTTCGCCTATAACCACGCCACCTGGTACGTCGACGAGGTACTGGCGCTGGCCGGGGAGTACGCCAAGAACCCCGCCTGACCGCCGGAACCCGCCGCCGCGAAGGACCGGCCCGTGACCGGGGTCCTAGCTCCCGGCCGGGGCCGGCCCGGCGGCCGGCCGGAGGCGGCCCAGGCCTGCCAGGCAGATGGCGGCGCTCGCGGCGCCGCACATGGCGGCGACGGCGTAGCCGAACCGCGGGCCGTGCGCGTCGATAACGAACCCGACCACGGACGCACCGGCGGCTACTCCGACGGAGATGCCGCTGCTCAGCCACGACATGGCCTCGGTCCGGCGGCCCGGCTTGGCCTGCGCCTCGAGCAGGCTGAACCCGGCGATGAGGGTCGGCGCGATGGCCAGCCCGCACAGGTAGATCACGCAGGTCAGCGAGATCAGGTTCGGCTGTGCCCAGAACGTGGCCACGCCGAGCACGGTCAGCGTAAGGGCAAGCGCGAACCTCTTCTCCACCGGTGCCCGCCAGTGCCTGGTCCCGTACCAGATCCCGCCGGTTGCGCTGCCGAACGCGTACGTGCCGAGGATCAAGCCGGCCAGCGGCTTGTGCCCGAGGTGCTGGGCGAACGCCACCGTGCTCAGGTCGATCGACACGAACATCGCACCGAGCAGCATGTATACCGGAGCCAGCACGATCAGCCCGGGCGCTGGCACGCCGCGGACCCGGCCGGCCCGCCGCCCGGCCCGGCTGGCGGGCCGCTCGGGCCGGACCACCGCCGGCTCGGTGCCGCGCTCCGCGGCGAACCACAGCGTCCCCACCAGGCACAGCACGGCCGCGACGCCGACGCCGGAGGCGGGGAAGACCTCGGTCGCGAGCAGCGTCACCGCGGCCGGGCCGACGATGAAGCACAGTTCGTCGGCGACCGACTCGAAGGAGAACGCGGTGTGCAGCCGGGGCGAGCCCGCGAGCAGGACGCTCCAGCGCGTCCGGACCATCGCGCCCAGCGACGGCATGGCCGATCCCGCGACCGCCCCAGGAACGAAGAATGCCCAGGTGGGCAGCCTAAGCTCCACGGCCACGATGAGTAGCGCGGTGGCCACGGTGAACACGATGAGCAGCGGGATCAGGACGCGCCGCTGGCCACGCGAGTCCACCGCCCGGGCGACCCGGGGAGAGGTGAACGCGTAGCCGAGCGAGCCGACCGCGGATACCGTGCCGGCCACGCCGTACTTCCCGGTGACGGCCGAGATGAGCAGGACAGTACCCAGCCCGAACATCGACATCGGCATCCGCCCGATGACGCCCGCCACGGAAAAGCGCCAGGCCCCCGGGATCGTGAAGATCTCGGCGTACGGCCGCAGCGGCCTGGTCAGCAGGCCGGCGGGGGAGCGGCTAGCGGGCCTTTCCGCCTCATCAAGCCCGGTCATCGGCCGCATTGCCCCATGAAGATCACTGTATTGCCCCGGGGGGACGATCCCCCCAGACCCCCAGCTTATGGGGGGCCTCCCCGGGCCCCCATACCCCCCGGGCCTGGTTGGATGGAGACATGCCGGCCTACGACGCCTTTCTGCTCGTTTCGTTCGGCGGCCCGGAAGGCGCCGCTGACGTGATGCCGTTCCTGCAGAACGTCACGCGCGGCCGCGGCGTCCCCCCGGAGCGGCTGGCCAGCGTGGCCGAGCACTACTACGCGGTCGGCGGGGTGAGCCCGATCAACCAGCAGTGCCGGGACCTGCTGGCCGCGATCCGCGCCGCCTTTCCGGCCAGCGGCCTGTCGCTGCCCGTCTACTGGGGGAACAGGAACTGGACGCCGTACCTGACCGACACGGTCCGGGCCATGGCGGCCGACGGCGTGAAGCGGGCCGTCGCGCTGGTGACCTCCGCGTACAGCTCCTACTCGAGCTGCCGGCAGTACCTGGAGGACATCGAGCGGGCGCGCGCCGAGGTGGGCCCGGCCGCGCCGAGGATCGACAAGATCAGGCCCTTCTTCAACCACCCTGGCTTCATCGAGCCGTTCGCCGCCAGTACCCGCGCCGCGCTAGCTACGCTTCCCGCCAACCTGCGGGACGACGCCCACCTGGTGTTTACCGCGCACAGCATCCCGGTCGCGATGGCCCAGGCCAGCGGCCCGCAGATGAGGGGGGCAGGGCCAGGGGGGACGGGGGGCGGGAGCCCCCCGTGCACGGAAGAGACGGGCCGGTGCTATGTGGCCGAGCTGACCGAGGCGGCCGGCTTGGTGGCCGAACGGGCGGGCGGTGGCACGCACCCGTGGACGCTGGCCTACCAGAGCCGGAGCGGTCCTGGATCCCAGCCGTGGCTGGAACCCGACATCCGCGATCACCTGGGTGAGCTGTCCAAGTCCGGGACGAGGGCCGTGGTGGTGATCCCCGTCGGGTTCGTGTCCGACCACATGGAGGTCCGGCACGACCTGGACGTCGAGGCGGCCGAGACGGCCGATTCGCTGGGTCTGGCCTTTGCCCGGGCCGCCACCCCCGGCAGGCACCCGGCGTTCGTCTCCATGATCACCGAACTCGTACGGGAGCGCCTCGCGCTGCCCGATGACGCCGTGCCGGGCCAGAACTGCCCGGCGGACTGCTGCCGGTACGTGGCGGTCACCGGTCGGCCGGGGGGAGGATCGCGGGCATGACCATCCCCGAGGCGAACGAGGAAGCCGAGGCGCTGCTGCGAATCGCGGTAGCGACAGCCGCCGAGGCAGGACAGCTGCTGGCCTCCTGGCGAGGCGACGAGAGACCCGAGGTCGTGCAGACCAAATCGAGCCCGACCGACATCGTGACCGAGATGGACCGCCGGTCCGAGGCGCTGATCACCAGCCGGATACGCGCGCACCGTCCCGGTGACACCGTCCTCGGCGAGGAGGGCGGCCAGACCGCGGGCGGCCCGGTCGGTGATGGCACCGACGCAGGCCAGGTGAGCCGGGTGCGCTGGATCGTCGACCCGCTGGACGGAACCGTCAACTACCTTTACGGCCTGCGCGACTGGGCGGTGTCCATCGCGGCGGAGGTGGACGGCACGGTGGTCGCCGGGGTGGTCGAGGTGCCGCGGCACGGTGAGAGGTTCGCCGCGGTGGCCGGCCAGGGGGCCTGGCTGCACCGGGGTGAAGCCAGGCTGGCGCTGCGCTGCTCCTCGGACGTGCCGCTGGGCCAGGCCCTGGTCGGTACCGGCTTCGGCTACGACGCGGGGCGCCGCCGGGTCCAGGGCGAGGTGCTCGCGGCTCTGCTGCCGCACATCCGGGACATCCGCCGGGGCGGCTCCGCCGCGGTGGACCTGTGCTCGGTCGCCGCCGGGCGGCTCGACGCCTTCTACGAGCGCGGCCTGAACTACTGGGACTTCGCGGCCGGCGGCCTGATCGCCCGCGAGGCAGGCGCGCTGGTCGGCGGGCTGGCCGGGCGGACCGAGAGCACCTCGATGGCGGTGGCCGCCGGACCTGGCCTCTACCAGCGGCTCGAAACTTTCCTCAGCAAGCTGAACCCGGAGCGGGACGCGCAACGTAGTCAGGAGCGGGAAGCGTAACCGGACCGGGAAAACGGGCTCCTGGGCGGGCCGTGAACGGGGCGCGTCAGGAGTTATCGGCGTGCCGCGTGTGCGCTCCGCGCGAACGTGACAGAATTCCCCGCCGGAATCGGGCACAACTACGGCCTTGAAAGCGTTACAACCGCGCAGCGAATGCGCACTACGGATGAAGGGGGATGGAGTACTCAGATGGCTACCGACTACGACAGCCCGCGGAAGACCGACGACGACCTGACTGAGGACAGCCTTCAGGAACTTCAGGCGCGCCGGATGGACAAGTCATCGAGCACCATCGATCTTGACCCCGACGATGTTGCCGAGTCCCTGGAACTGCCGGGGGCTGACTTGTCGAACGAGGAGCTCTCGTTCCGGGTGATTCCGCGGCAGGCGGATGAGTTCACGTGTTCCCGGTGCTTCCTTGTGCACCACCGGAGCCAGCTTGCAGAAGACCGCAATGGTCAGCTTGTCTGCCGGGAATGCGCGGCCTGACCGTCCGCGGCGTTCGCTGACTCGCGGTCCGCGCCGCTTAGCGCCTTGCGCGCTACAGCCCGGATCGCGAGCAGCCTGAACGCCGCGACGGTTACGCCGGTCAGCACGGACCAGGTGAGCGCCTCGACAAAGGCCACTGCTGGATCCTCAGGGTTCACGGGCGGCTTCTTGCCGGTGACCTTGGTCCAGGCCAACGTGATGGCCTTGCGTGCGACAAAGCTGGCCGCCATCATCGTCATCGCGTTAAAGACCCTGGTACCGATGTCCTCTTTTTTGTCGCTATCCGCCATCACAGCCTCCTTAGCCTCACCCGCTACCCTCGTCCGCGCCATCATGCCACTGGCTCGTGGCCAGCCTGCACCCGGCACCTTTCGATGACGGCGGCCAGCTCCGCCGGATGCCTCGTGCCGATCAGCCAGTAAGGGGTCGCCGGCCCCGAAGGCGCCACGGCCAGGTAGACCGATTTCTTCAGGTAGGGGCGCGAATACAGGTGGGCCGCCGGGTCGGCTTTCGGGCCCCGCAAGCGCGCGGTCTGATTTTCGTCGAGGGTGACGACCTCGCTCACGGCCGTCAGGGGCAGCGCGGCCTTTCCCGCCCGGACGGCTCCGTCGCGGACCTCGATCGCAGCCAGGCCCAAGGCGATCAGGAAGACAGCACAACCGGCCAGGAGCCCGACGATGATGATGATCGGCCAGGGCTCGGCCAGGCCGGCATAGAGTGTGGCGCCGAGGATGAGGACACTCGGCACGGCGAGCAGCCACCAGGCGAGCGGTACGCGGAGCCGTTCGCGGTAATCATGCATGCACCCGAGGGTAGTTGACCTGATGCAGTCGTGGCGGCCCGAGCCGCGACGGCGAGATCCAGCTCCCGGCGGCCCGTAAGATGCGACAGCGCCCGGATGTCGCGCTATCCTCACCGTGCGTGCCACCAGTAGGGAGTTCTCCGTTGCCGCAGTCTCAGCCTGAGGTGCTGATCCAGCGCCTTGACCCCGGCGTCCCGCTGCCGTCGTACGCCCATCCGGGCGACGCGGGCGCGGACCTGACGACGGCCGAGGACGTCGAGCTCGGGCCGGGCGAACGGGCTCTGGTGCGGACCGGGATCGCGATAGCCCTGCCCGACGGGTACGCGGCGTTCGTGCATCCCCGCTCCGGGCTGGCGGCCAAGCACGGGGTAACGCTGGTGAACGCGCCGGGGACCGTCGACGCGGGTTACCGCGGGGAGATCAAGGTGACCCTGCTGAACACCGACCGGGACCACCCGGTCAGCTTCAGCCGCGGAGACAGGATCGCGCAGCTGGTAATCCAGCGCGTCGAACGAGCGTTGTTCCATGAGGTAACGGTGCTGCCCGGGTCGAGCCGCGGTGACGGCGGTTTCGGCTCTACCGGCGGACACAACGGGACAGCACCCGGCGTAACCGCCGAAGTTCAGAACAGTAGGAGCGTGTGAAGTGTTTCGTCGGCGTCGTGCAGAAGACGCGGACCGCGACGAGTTCGATAACGACGAGCCGGAGCGGCCCGCGGGAGTCCCGCATGCGGAGGGTGGCCCGTGGGACGCGGAGGAGCCCTTCCCCGCCCTCGAGCGGGTGGACCTCGGCAGCCTGCAGGTGCCGATCGGGCCCGAACATGAGATCCAGCTGGTCATGGCCGAGCAGCACGGTGCCTGGGTGACGATCAGGTACCGGGAGAGCGAGGTCCAGATACAGGCGTTCGCCGCGTCGCGCCGTGGCGCGCTGTGGGACGACGTCCGGACCGAGATCGCCGCCGAGGTGAACACGGCGGGCGGGCGGAGCCAGGAGATCGAGGGATCGTTCGGGCTCGAGCTGATGGCGCAGGTACCGGCCGAGCCGGGCCAGGACGCCGCGGAGCCGGGCGGGATGCGGCTGGTCAGGTTCGTCGGCGTCGACGGGCCCCGCTGGTTCGTGCGCGGGCTGTTTACCGGGCCGGCCGCGGACGGTGGCGACGAGGCCGACCTGCTCGAAGAGGTATTCAGGGACGTCGTGGTAGTTCGCGGTGAGCACCCGGTGCCGCCGCGGGAGATACTCGAGCTGCGGCTCCCGCCCGAAGCGCGCCAGGCGCTCGAAGAGCAGGCCGCCGCGGAAGAGGAGAACCGGTTCGGCGGGGACCTGAACCCCTTCGAGCGCGGTCCGGAGTTCACCGAGACCCGCTAGCCCGTCCGGCTAGTCGCTGGACCGCAGCAGCCGGCCGAGCTCGTCTTCGACGTCCTCGCTGGTCACGAAGAACAGCTCGTCGCCGGCCTGCAGCGGGTCATCCGGCTGCGGCACCAGTACCCGGCCCTCGCGCAAGATGGCGACCAGCGAGCTGTCCGCGGGCCACTCGATGCCGCCGACGCGCTGGCCGACCAGCGGCGCGTCGTCCGGCATGGTCAGCTCGACCAGGCTCGCCTCGCTCTGCCCGAACGTCATCAGCCGCACCAGGTCGCCGACGCTGACCGCCTCCTCGACCAGGGCGGACAGCAGCCGCGGCGTGGAGACGGCGACGTCGACGCCCCAGGACTCGTTGTAGAGCCACTCGTTGCCCGGGTGATTCACCCGCGCCACGACCCGCGGCACCCCGTACTCGGTCTTGGCCAGCAGCGACACGACCAGGTTCACCTTGTCGTCGCCGGTCGCCGCGATCACCACCTGGCAGCGCTGCAGCGCCGCGTCGTCCAGGGAGCTGATCTCGCAGGCGTCGGCGAGCAGCCACTCGGCCCGCGGCACGCTGTCCACCTTGATGGACTTAGGCGAGTTGTCGATGAGCAGCACTTCGTGCCCGTTCTCCAGCAGTTCGCCGGCGATGGAACGGCCCACCGCCCCGGCTCCCGCGATCGCGATCCGCATCAGTGCTCGCCTCCCCGCGTGGCGAAGGCCGCCCTGATCCGGTCCATGTCGCTCTCCCGCGCCACCACGTGCAGCACGTCCCCTTCCTGCAGGACCGTGCCCGGTTCGGGCACGAACGCCTGACCCAGCCGGTCCACGAAGGCGATACGGCTCACTGTCCTGGCCTCCACCGACTTCACCTGCTCGCCGATCCAGGTCGGTGAGAACCCTACCTCGGCCAGCACGATCTTGCCGGTGGGGTCGCGCCAGAGCGGCTCGCCGCCTTCCGGGACGATCTTGCGCAGCATCTGGTCGGCGGTCCAGCGCACCGTGGCTACGGTGGGGATGCCGAGGCGCTCGTAGACCTCGGCCCGGCGCGGGTCGTAGATCCTGGCTACCACCCGCTCCACGCTGAACGTCTCGCGCGCCACCCGGGCGGAGATAATGTTGGAGTTGTCACCGCTGCTGACCGCGACGAAGGCATCGGCGCGCTCGATGCCCGCCTGCGTGAGCACGGCCCGGTCGAAGCCGATCCCGGTGATGCGGTCGCCCTTGAACGAGGAGCGGAGCCTGCGGAACGCCTCCGGGTCCCTGTCGATGACCGCGACCGTATTGTCCCGGTCCTCGAGTATGTGGGCGAGCGTCGATCCGACTCGACCGCAGCCCATGATTACGATGTGCACGACCGTCCTCCAACGATGAGTAGGTCCCTGAGCAAGGGGCGCCTCGCCACCACACCAGCACCACAAAGGTATGCCCTCACTTGGCCTTCTCCCCGCCTGGAAGGCGGGGGATTTTCTCCGCACTGAAGGAAGGAGCCGCGTTGACTTCGCGGACCGCCCGCACCAGCCACGTTCCAGCGACCTACCAGGAGGGTCAGCTGATCGAGGTGACGACCGTGGACGTGGCGCACGGCGGCTGGTGCGTGGCCAGGCCGGACGACGGACCAGTCGTGTTCGTCCGGCATGCGCTGCCGGGCGAGACGGTCCGCGCCAAGGTCACCGACGTCACGTCGCGGCTGGCCCGGGCGGAGGCGATAGAGATCCTGGCGGCGTCACCCGACCGGGTCGAGGCGCCGTGCCCGCACGCTCGCCCCGGCGGCTGCGGGGGCTGCGACTGGCAGCACGCGACGCTGCCCGCCCAGCGGGCACTCAAGGCCGCCGTGCTCCGCCAGCAGCTCAGGCGGCTGGCCGGCCTCGACCGCGAGATCACCGTCGAGCCGCTGCCCGGCGACGAGGAACCCGGCGCGGGCCTGGGCTGGCGGACGCGGGTGCAGTTCGCGGTGCGGCCGGACGGGGTGGCAGGGCTGCGCGCCCATCGCTCCCATGAGGTGGTCGACGTCGGTGAATGCCTGATCGCACACCAGGGCATCACCGAACTCGGCCTGACGACCCGGCGCTGGCCGGGCTCATCCTCGGTGGAGGCCCTCGTCGCCACCGGTTCGGGCGAGCGGGCCGTGATCGTCAGCCCGGCAGGCTCCGGCCCGGAGGGATCCGTCCCGGCGGACATCCCCGGGGCCGACGCGATGCTGCGCCGGGCCGGTCCGTTGGAGCCGTTGAACCGCCGGCTGACTCCCGTACGCGGCCGCTCCTACCTGAGCCACCACGCCGCCGGGCGAGACTGGCGGGTCAGCGCGGGCGTCTTCTGGCAAGTCCACCCCGGTGCGGCCGACGCCCTGACCGACGCCGTCACGACCGCGCTCGAGCCGCGGCCCGGAGACGTCGCACTCGACCTGTACTGCGGCGCCGGGCTGTTCGCGGGGGTGCTGGCTCCGGCGGTCGGGCCGGGCGGGACGGTGGCCGGCGTCGAGGCGGACGCCGCCGCGGTCCGGGACGCCCGGCACAACCTGCGGCAGTGGCCCTGGGCGCGGGTGCACAAGGGCGACGTCGCAGCGGTGCTCCGCCGCAGCGGTTCAAGGGCTTCAAGGGCTTCAAGGGTCCAGCCCGGCGCCGGGGGCGCGGCGCTGCCGCCCGCCAGGCTGGTGGTGGCCGACCCGCCGCGGTCGGGACTGGCCCGCGAGGTCATCGAGTACCTCGGAGCGACCGGGCGCAGCGCGGCCCGTTTCGCCTACGTATCCTGCGACCCGGCCACGCTGGCCCGCGACATCGGCCTGCTCATGGCGCGCGGCTGGGTGCTCGACGGCCTGCGCGCGTTCGACGCGTTCCCGATGACCCATCACGTCGAGTGCGTCGCCACCTTGCTCCGCGATCCGGCGTAGCGGCCTTCAACGGCCGGGGTCAGGTGCCCTGCGGGGCGGGGGATCCGGGCTCGGTGGTTGCGGTGACGTAGTAGCCCAGGCCGGGGACGCGGGTCAGCAGGCCCTCGTCCTCCAGGGTGCGCAGCGCCTTGGCGCACGTCTGCCGGGCATGCCCGTATTGCTGGCTCAGGGTGGTGATGGACGGCGTCGGCATGCCGGGGGTGAGCTTGCCCTCGGCTATCTCCCGACGCAGCCGTGCGGCCAGTCGCACATAGGCTCTTGGGTCCGATTCGTCGCTTATCGACACTCTCGTACCGTACTCGATTGGCAATATTGCCAATCGCAACGCTTCGACACTAGTCGAGATTAGACGAGGAGCCTAATTGTGCGTTAACGTCTGAAACCGTCAGGGCCGCCACGGCCGCGCGGAGTCAGATCCCTGGGCAGGTCATGATCTTTTACTCGTGGGTCGCAGTGAGCGGAAGCAACCCGACACCATCGACCCAGACCGATCCGGCAGAAAGCGGGCCGCCGGTCGCCATGGGCATCACGGACGATCGCGCCCGGGCCATCAAGGCGGGCGAGGAAACCCTCGGGTCCGGCCGCGCGGCGGTGGTCATCATCGAGGTGGTGCGCCCGGGCATGGCCGCGCACACGCTGGCGCCGTGTTACGTCAGGACCGGGGTGGGATGGCTAGGCCGCCGCACCCCGGCCGGCGAGGTGACCTGGGACCGGTTCTTCATCTGAGCCCTGGCAGGATGGGGCCATGAAACTCCGGATCTTCACCGAACCGCAGCAGGGCGCCGATTACCAGACGCTGCGCGCGGTGGCGCTGACCACCGAGGAACTCGGCTTCGACGCGTTCTTCAGATCCGATCACTACCTGGCGATGGGCGGATCGGGGCTGCCCGGGCCGACCGACTCCTGGGTCACCCTGGGCGCCCTGGCCGTCGAGACCAGCCGCGTCCGGCTCGGGACCATGGTGACGGCGGCGACGTTCCGGCTGCCGGGCCCGCTCGCGATCTCCGTGGCGCAGGTCGACCAGATGAGCGGCGGCCGGGTTGAGCTGGGCCTCGGGAGCGGCTGGTTCGAGCGTGAGCACGCCGCCTACGGCATACCGTTCCCGTCTCTCGGCGAGCGCTTCGACCGCCTGGAGGAGCAGTTCGCCATCGTCACGGGCCTGTGGGAGACCCCGGACGGCGAGACGTTCTCCTTCGACGGGACGCACTACCAGCTGACGGACTCGCCCGCACTCCCGAAGCCGGCCCAGCAGCCGCGCCCGCCGGTCATCGTGGGCGGTGCGGGCGCGCGCCGCACCCCGCGGCTCGCGGCCAGGTACGCCGACGAGTACAACGTGGCGTTCCAGAACGTGGCGGATTCGGCCGCCGCGTTCGGCCGCGTCCGCGAGGCCTGCCAGGCCGCTGGACGCGATCCGTCCTCCGTGATCTACTCCGTGGCCCAGACGGTGTGCTGCGGCAAGGACGAGGCCGAGTTCCGCCGCCGGGCGGCCGCGATCGGCTGGGAGCCGGACCGGATCCGCGAGACCGCCGTCGGCGGCACGCCCGGTGAGGTGGCGGCCAAGCTGGCCGAGTTCGCCGATATCGGCGCCGAACGCGTCTACCTGCAAGTGCTCGACCTGCACGACCTCGATCACCTGGCGCTGATCGCCTCGGACGTGATGCCGCAGGTGTAGTGCGGCCCGGGCGGGCGCGAGGCCGGCCGGTGCGGCACGCGCCCGGACCGTTCGGGACTAATTCAGCCGAACGCGCGGCGGGCAGCGGCGGCTCCGGCCGCAGCACCCGCCCGCCAGGCGTAGGTTCCCTGCTCGCGTAGTTCGGTGGCGGCGGCAACCACCGCGCCCACGGCGGCGAACGCGAACCCGCCGCCCACCGAGATCCTGGCCACCCCGGCCCTGGCCAGTTCGGCCACTGGCGGGGTGTCGTCCAGGGCGAGCACGTTGACCGGCCGGTCCACCTCGCGGACCACCTGGCTGATGTCCTCGAAACTGCGCAGGCCCGGCGCGTACAGGACGTCGGCGCCGGCCTCCTGGTAGGCCTGCAGCCTGGCGATCGTGTCGGCGAGATCGGGGTTGCCGCGGATGAAGTTCTCCGCCCGGGCGGTGAGCACCAGGCGGCCGGGGCCCCCGTGGGCCGCCTCGGCGGCCGCCGCGACCCGTTCGGTGGCCGGCCCGATGCCGTAGATCCCGGGCTCGTCGGCGAAGTCCTCGATCGACGCGCCGGCCAGGCCGACCTCGATCGCCAGCCTCATCGTCTCGGCGGCCCCGGCCGGATCGTCCGCGTAGGCGTTCTCCAGGTCCGCCGAGACCGGCAGGTCGGTCGCCGCCACTATCACCGCGGAGTGGATTATCGCCTCGTCTCTGGTCACCGAGCCGTCGTTACGGCCCAGGGTCGCCGCGAAGCCCGAACTCGTGGTGGCCAGGGCCGCGAAGCCGAGCGATGCAAGCAGCTTGGCCGAGCCCAGGTCCCAGGGGTTCGGCATCAGGAGCGGCTCACCCGGCCGGTGCAGGGCCAGGAACCGTTGTGCTTTGTCCGCCTGACTGATCATGCACATAACGTATCGCCAGCCACTCCAGACGCTCGACGCTAGTACCGTTCAAAAAAGA
>Ga0207657_10001988_pt1 | contig 22083 bp, 27 predicted proteins | sample KBSC33metaG_FD_184316 | JGI IMG/M metagenome (GOLD analysis project Ga0207657, IMG submission 184316) | Corn rhizosphere microbial communities from Kellogg Biological Station, Michigan, USA - KBS C3-3 metaG (SPAdes) (version 2) | ecosystem: Host-associated > Plants > Roots > Rhizosphere > Soil ... | reverse complement strand
CGATCGGCAAGCTCGGCCATTGGCTGAAGGAGCAGGATTATGGCGTGTTGCTGTGCGCCGGCGACACGTTCCGCGCTGCCGCGATCGAGCAGCTCCAGATTTGGGGAGAGCGAATCGGCGCTCCGGTGATCTCCGGCAAGGAAGGCGCTGACCCGGCCGGACTGGTGTTCGATGGAGTGAAGCAGGCGACCGCCCAGGGCATCGACGTTCTCGTGGTCGACACCGCCGGGCGAATGCAGAACAAGTCGCACCTGATGGAGGAGCTGGCAAAAATTCGGCGCGTGCTCGGCCGTCTCAACCCCGAGGCGCCGCACGATGTCGTGCTCGTGCTCGATGCGACCACCGGCCAGAACGCGCTCGCCCAGGTCGAGGTTTTCCGCGAAACGGCGAATGTGACCGGCCTCATCATGACCAAGCTCGACGGCACTGCGCGCGGCGGCGTGCTGGTCGCCGCAGCCGAGCGATTCGGCCTTCCCATCTTCGCGATCGGCGTCGGCGAGCGCGCCGATGATCTCCGCCCGTTCGATCCGCGCGCTGTCGCCCGCGCAATTGCAGGACTGCCGCCCGAATGAGCACGAACACCAGAAACGGAAGCGGATCGCAGCTTCTGATCGACGTCGGGCCGTTGCTCGTCTTCTTCGCCGTCAACTTCTTCGCGCCGGTGCCTCCGGCGCTGAAGATCTTCGTCGCCACCGGCGCCTTCATGGCCGCGATGGTGGTCGCAATGATCTATTCGGCCCTCCGCTTCGGCAGGATCTCGCCGATGCTGTGGTTCTCGGGCGTACTCGTCGTCGTGATGGGCGGGGTCACGCTCTGGCTTCACGACGAGACCTTCATCAAGATGAAGCCCACCATTTATTACGTCTTCGTATCGGTGCTGCTCGGGTTCGGGCTTGTAAAAGACAAGCCGCTCCTGAAGCGCGTGCTCGGCAGCGCCTATCCCGGCCTGGACGAGGAAGGATGGCGCAAGCTCACCCGCAATTGGGTCATCTTCTTCCTGGCCCTCGCCGCACTCAACGAGGCTGTCTGGCGCAACAGCTCGACCGATTTCTGGATCGGCTTCAAGCTGTGGGGCGCCATTCCCCTCACCTTCCTCTTCGCCGCGGCGAACATCCCGATGCTTCTTCGCCACGGCCTCAACCGCGAGGATGCGGCACCCAAGGAACCGGGGCCGGTCGAATGAGCGACACAATCCTTTCCATCCGGGGCCTCCGCAAGACCTACGGCACCGGCGTCGACGCGCTGAAGTCCGTCGATCTCGACATTCGCCGAGGGGAGATTTTCGCGCTTCTCGGCCCCAATGGCGCCGGCAAGACGACACTCATCAACATCATATGCGGGATCGTCACTCCAACTGCCGGCGAAGTGCTGGTTGATGGACGGAACTGGCAGCAGGATTATCGCTATGCCCGCGAGCGCATCGGCCTCGTCCCCCAGGAGCTGACGACCGAAGCATTCGAGCCGGTGGCGAGGACGGTGACTTTCTCGCGCGGCCTTTACGGGAAGGCCCCCGATCCAGCGCGCGTCGAGGATCTCCTGAAGCGCCTGTCGCTGTGGGACAAGCGCAAGACGATCATGATGCAGCTTTCCGGCGGCATGAAGCGTCGCGTGATGATCGCCAAGGCCTTGGCCCACGAACCCGCCCTCCTCTTCCTCGACGAGCCGACCGCTGGCGTGGATGTCGAGCTTCGCCGCGACATGTGGGACCTGGTCCGCAAGCTCCGCTCGACCGGAACCACGATCATCCTCACCACCCATTACATCGAGGAAGCCGAGGAGATGGCGGACCGGGTCGGCGTGATCAGCCACGGCGAGCTCATCGCCGTCGACGAAAAGCGCGACCTGATGGCCAAGATGGGCAAGAAAACGCTCGACATCGTGCTGGCCGAGCCGCTCCAGGCGGTTCCGGCGGAGCTGTCCGACTTGAATCTCGAGCTTCAGGACGACGGGCACATGCTGCGCTACCAGTTCGACAGCCATGCCGACCGGACGGGCATAGCGGCGATGATGCGGCGGCTCGGGGAGCTCGGAATCGCCTACAAGGACCTCTCCACCCATCAGTCGAGCCTCGAGGAAATCTTCGTCGAGCTGGTCCACGGAGGCGGAAAGTGAACGCGCACGGCATAGCCGCCATCTACCGGTTCGAAATGGCGCGGTGGAAGCGCACCTTGTGGCAGAGCCTGATCACTCCGGTTATTACGACGGCCCTCTATTTCGTCGTCTTCGGCTCCGCGCTGGGCTCGCGAATGACCGCCATGGAGGGCGTGAGCTACGGGGCCTTCATCGTTCCCGGGCTAACGCTCCTTTCGGTCTTCATGCAGTCGATCTTCAACGCCAGCTTCGGCATTTATTTTCCGAAGTTTACGGGCACGATCTACGAACTGCTTTCAGCACCGATCTCCAGCTTCGAGGCGGTGATCGCCTATGTCGGGGCCGCCGTCACCAAGTCGGTTATCCTGGCGCTGGTGACGCTCGCCACCGCTTATTTGTTCGTCGACGTCCGCGTCGATCATCCGCTCGCCATGGTGCTGTTCCTGGTCGCGATCAGCACCGGCTTTTGCCTGTTCGGTTTCGCGATCGGGGTCTGGGCCCAGAATTTCGAGCAGCTGCAGATCATCCCGATGATGGTGATTACGCCGCTGACCTTCCTTGGCGGCGCCTTCTATTCGGTCAAGGCGCTCGCCGAACCCTGGCGCACGGTCACGCTCTTCAACCCGATCGTCCACGTGATCAGCGGCTTCCGATGGAGCTTCTATTCCGTAAGCGACGTGCCCGTCTGGTCGAGCGTGGTGGTGACGCTTGCGATCATCGTCGTCTGCATGGCGGTGATCGCCTGGATGTTCCGCACCGGGTACCGGCTCAAGCAGTAGCTCCCCCGCGCCGGACTATTTGGCTTCTTCGGGCTCCCGAACGTCCGCCATCGTCTGTGACGATGTCTCCTGGTCAGCTCGGTCCGCGCCCTTCCCGTCGAGATTTTTCTCGACGAAGTCCCAGTTGATGATGTTGCCCAGCACGCTCTCCGCGAAACGCGGCCGTTCGTTGCGATAATCGATGTAATAAGCGTGCTCCCACACATCGAGCGTGAACAGCGGCTTCATGCCATCGTGGACCAGCGGGGTGTCGGCGTCGTGAAGCGAGGTGATCTTCAGCGCGTCGTGATCGAGAACGAGCCAGGCCCAGCCGCTGGCGAAGTGGTTCACCGCTTCGTCCTTGAGGGTCTTGATCATGCCGTCGGCGCTACCGAAGCTCTCGTTGATCATCCGCATCAGCTTGCCCGACGGCTTTTGCCCGTCGCTGGGCGCCAGGCACTGCCAGAAGAAGCTGTGGTTCCATAGCTGTGCGGCGTTGTTGAACAGCTTGACATCGCCGTCCGAACGCGCGGCCCTGACGACCTCGACCAGCGATCCGCCGCCGCCCTTGGCGGCCAGCAGCTGGTTGGTCTTTTCAACATAGGCCTTGTGGTGCTTGCCATGATGGAAATCGAGGGTCTCGGCCGACATGACCGGCTCGAGCGCGTCGCGCGGATAGGGGAGATCGGGCAGCTGGAATGCCATTGGAAACCTCATCTGTTCGGGTGCCGTCAAAGGAACGGTTGAGAGGGCCTTAGGCTCCCATCTGATGTCTTGCAAAGCCGCTGCGCGGCCGTAACAATCGCACTCTTGCCGGACTCATTTGCAAACGAGGGGGGAAGCCGATGGACAAATTCTTCGCAAATCTGTGGCTGGTTTTGCTGGTCGGGGTGGGGCTCGCGATCGTCCTGATGGCAATGCCGGACTGGGCGCCGGCGACCCCGTGGCTCGGGATTTTCCAGTGGCTGCACGTCTTCTTCGGTATCACCTGGATCGGTCTGCTCTATTATTTCAATTTCGTTCAGACGCCGGTGATGCCCGCCGTCCCCGCGGAGCTGAAGCCCGGAATCACCAAGCATATCGCGCCCGCCGCCTTGTTCTATTTCCGCTGGGGTGCCGCGTTCACGGTGCTGACCGGGCTGATCCTCGCCTGGCTGTATGACGAGCTTGTGCCGGCGCTGACTCTCGCCCCGAGCGCACGGCTGATCGGAATCGGCATGTGGCTGGCGCTCATCATGGCCTTCAACGTGTGGGTCATCATCTGGCCCGCGCAGAAGAAGGTACTCGGAATCGTACCTGCCGATGATGCAGCGAAGGCGAAGGCCGCACGGGCCGGGCTGATCGCGTCGCGTACCAACGTTCTGCTGTCGATCCCGATGCTTCTGGCGATGACCAACTTCCGCTGACTCGGAAGCGGGCGCGGGTTTCCTAGCGGGAGCCCGCGTCCAGCAGCTTGTGGCGCTTGAGGGCGTGGCGGAGCTGGTCATAGCTGAGACCGATCGCCGCGGCAGTCGCCCGCTGGTTGAAGCGATTGCGCTTGAGCGCGTCCTCAAGGAGCCTGCGCTCATAGGAGTCGACCGAGCCCCGAAAATCGTCGGTGCGCACAGTCATTTCGACGGCCGCTTCTTCCGCCGGAGCGTCTGATCCCGGCTCTGAGGCGTCGCGCTCTTCGCCTGGCGGGGCCGCGCTTTTCGGCGCCCAGGGCGAGCTGAACGGATCGAACTGGATCGAATCGATCGGCCGTTCGGGATCCTCCCAGCGGTAGACGGCACGCTCGACGACGTTGCGAAGCTCTCGGACATTGCCGGGCCAGCCATAGCGCTCCATCTCCGCCATCGCCTTGTCGCTGAAGCCAGGCCAATTGGGCCACTCGAGCTCCGCCGCCATGCGGCGTCCGAAATGTTCGGTCAGCAGCGGAACGTCGCCCTGGCGGCTTCGCAGAGGCGGCAGCGTAATCACCTCGAAGCACAAGCGGTCGAGCAGGTCGGCGCGAAACTTCCCCTGCTCCACCATTTTCGGCAGATCTTCGTTCGTCGCGGCGACTATTCGGACATCGACCGGAATTGGCTTGGAGGCGCCGATTCGCGTGATCTCGCCATATTCGACTGCCCGCAGCAGGCGGTCCTGGGCGGGGGCGGAGAGCGTGCCGAGCTCGTCGAGGAACAGCGTTCCGCCGTCAGCCTCCTCGAACCGTCCGTGACGGGTCTTGGTCGCTCCGGTAAAGCTTCCGGCTTCATGGCCGAACAACTCTGCCTCGATCAGGCTTTCCGGCAGGGCCGCACAGTTCATCACTACGAGCGGTGCCGACCAGCGGGGGCTCAAGTGGTGAAGACGCTCCGCCACCAGCTCCTTGCCTGTGCCGCGCTCGCCGATCACCAGCACCGGGCGATTGAGCGCGGCCGCGCGGCTGGCACGCTCCACCGCATCGAGCACGGCGTTGCTCTGGCCGACGAAAGTTTCGCTACGTTCCACGCGCCGACTGTTGGTGGCAAATACCATCAGTTGGCAAGATATTTCGATGCGAAGAACAGCTGATTTTGGCGAATTTCGCTGCTATCCTGGAATTCCGGAAAGTGGCACGGGACATGCATGGTAAAAGGTGGACAGGGCCCTGAATTGGAATGCGGAGTGCTTAGATGAGTATTTTTTCCCGGACGCGGGACATCTTCGCTGCGAACATGACCGAGCTCCTCGACCGGGCTGAAGACCCGGCGCGGATGATCCGGATGATCATCCTCGAAATGGAGGAGACCCTGGTCGAGGTTCGAGCGAGCGCAGCGAAAACCATTGCCGATGGCAAGGACATGCGGCGGACCCTCACCCGCCTAGACGAGCTTGAGGCGAGCTGGACGGAAAAGGCCGAGCTGGCGCTCAGCAAGGGGCGCGAGGATCTCGCCAAGGCCGCGCTGATCGAGCGGCAGAAGGCGACCGACATGGCGTTGGGCCTTAAGGAAGAGATCAAGGTCCTCGACGATACGCTGAAGAGCTACGAGGCCGACATCGCCAAGCTGCAGGGCAAGCTGCGCGAGGCGCGGGCGCGGCAGAATGCCATCGCACATCGCCTGGAAAGCGCGGTCACCCGCGCCAAGGCCCGGGAGCTGTTGAACGGCAACCGGACAGAGGATGCCTTCAGCCGTTTCGAGATCCTCGAGCGGCGGGCCGATTTCGCCGAAGGCCGTGCCGAAGCGCTCGGCATGACCGGCCCCAAGAGCCTCGAGGAAGAAATCGCCGAGCTGAAGTCGTCCGAGAAGGTCGACGCCGAACTGGAAGCCATGAAAGCCGCGCTCGCGGCGAAGGGAAAGTAAACCGCGATGGAAGACACTCTCGTTCCGATCCTCATTGTCGGAATCCTGTTTATCGGGCTGCCGTGGATCATCTTCCACTACATCACGAAGTGGAAGTCCTCGGCCACGCTCAGCGGCGCCGATGAAAAGCTGCTCGACGAGCTGCACGACATGGCCCGGCGCCTGGACGATCGACTGTGCACGATCGAGCGGATCATGAATGCCGAGAATCCCAACTGGCAGCAGACATGCCTGCCTGATACCGGCACGCCCCTTGCCGACGATGTCCTTGGCAGGACCCGTACCCGGCGCGGAGAGAAGGCATGAGCACGCAACCGCCCAGCCGCACGAAGTTCTATCTCGACAAGAGTAACGGCAAGGTGATGGGCGTTTGCGCCGGCCTTGCCGACTACACCGGTTTCGACGTCACATTGATCCGCATCATGCTGATCCTCGGAATCTTCATGGGCGGCGGCGCGCTGATCCCGGTCTATTTCATCACCGGCTGGGTCGCGAAGAACCGTCCGCGGGAGCTTGCGGACGCCGATCCTGAAGAGACGAAGTTCTGGCAGGGCGTTCGCCAGTCGCCGTCCCGATCGGCTCGCGACATCAAGTCACGGTTCCGCGACATCGACCGGCGCCTCGCCCAGATCGAACATTATGTGACCATCGAGAACCGCTCGCTCGCTCGCGAGATCGAGCAGCTTCGCTAGTCGAGAAGTTGGGGGTTTAAGCAATGCATAAGGACATGGCCGACCTCGTATTGGTTCCTAATCTTCCGTGGATCATCGGCGGCGGACTATTTCTCGGCTTCATGGCAATCGGCGGGTGGATTTTCACGACCTGGCTCAGGATCAAGAATGGCTATCCGCTGGAAACGTCCTGGGGCCGGGCGATCCATCCCAATGTGACGAATGAAGCCAAGGAGCGGATCAAGCTCCTCAGCAATGAAAACGCGCAGCTCCGGGCAGAGCTCGGGTCGGTGAAGGACCGGCTCGAGACCGTCGAACGGATCGTGACGGACCAGCCCCACCGGCTTGCGCGCGATATCGACGCGCTGTCGATCGACAAGGGAGGCAACGCCTGATGTCCCCAACAATTTTCATTACTACCGTACTGATCTTTATCGGCCTTCCGGTTGGAGCCGTGCTCTACATGACGCATCGGTTCTTTCGGCTGCGAGAGAAGAAACTCGACGTGGAGGCGACGCTTGCCGCGGAAAAGGCCGCGCAATATGCGTCGCGCTCGATGGAGCTGGAGCAACGAGTCCGCGTGCTCGAGCAGATCGTCACCGATGCAGGAGCGCAGACTGCGAACCAGATCGAGGCGCTTCGGGACCGGCGGGCGATCGAGAACGGAGAGCGGCGCTAGATGAACCCCTTCGAAATGGTGGCGGTCATCGTCGTCGCGGTGATGATCGCGTCGGTGTTGAGGGCCAAATACCGGCATCGCGGCGGCGAGGAGATCAGCCCCCAGGAGCGGGCCGAGACGCTACGTCTTCGCGATGACATGAAAGCCCTGAAGCAACGCGTGCAGGTTCTGGAGCAGATCGTAACCGACCGGGGCGCCGAAACTGCCTCCCAGATCGAGGCGCTTCGGCAGCCGCGCATTTCGCAAGAGGACGAGGCCTGATGGAAGGCGGTCAAGTGATGGTGGTCCTGATCGTCGCGATCGTGATGGTCGCGTCGATAATCAGGGCAAAGTACGGCTATTCCCGGCGCGGCCGGTTCATTTCGGGTTCCTCGCCGGAAGAGCAAGCCGAGAACCTGCGGCTCCGGGAAGAAGTGAAGGACCTCAAGGAGCGGCTCAAGGTGCTGGAGCGAATCGCGGTGGAAAAGGAAAACAGCCTCTCGCGCGAGATCGATTCGCTGCGCGACCGCTAGAAGGCGCCGCCCTCCGCTGCTAGACGAAATGCATGAGCGGACTACCGCCACTGTCCGAAATATTCGACGAGTATGAGTTGCTCGAGGGCGAGGACCGCTATCGGCTGCTCATTGACCTTGGCCGCAAGCTCGAGCCGATGCCGGACGCACTGAAAACCGAGGCGACGAAGGTCCGCGGCTGCTCGGCTTCGGTGTGGGTTTACCCGACCACGCAGGGCGGGCGGCTTCACTTTCTTGCCGACAGCAACGCGGCGATCACCAAGGGCATCGTCGCGCTCGTGCTTTCGGCGGTCCAGGACAAGCCGGCGCAAGAGGTCGCGCGCGCCGACATCGCCGCAATGCTCGGGCCATTCGATCTCAGCCGCCAGCTCAGCGCCAACCGGACTCAGGGCGTCCCGAACATGATCCGGCTGATCCACGAAACGGCGCAGCGCCTCGCGGCATGAGCGAGGAGGCGGCGCAATCCGGCTTCGATCCTGTCCGCTTCTTCGAACTTGCCCGAAACGTCGGCCATGGCCGCGCCCTTGGCCTCGAATTTCGCCGATCGGGAGGCAATTGGGCTGAGCTCGGCCTCCGCTGGCGCGAGGAGCTGGTCGGAGTCCCCGAAACCGGCGTGCTGGCATCCGGCGCGATCGTCAGCCTCGTCGACACGGCCAGCGGCATTTCAGTCTGGGTGGCGCTTGATCGGTTCATTCCGATCCTGACGGTGGACCTGAGGCTGGATTACCTCCGCCCGGCAGCGAAGGGTGAGACGATCGTCGCCCGCTGCGAATGCGTGAAGATAACCCGCAGGATCGCATTTGTCCGCGGAAGCGCATGCGGGGAGTCCGACGAGCGGCCGATCGCGCTCAGCTCCGCGACCTTCATGCTCAATCGTTAGCGCCGAGCGCCAATCGCCTGTCTTCGGCAGCTTTCAGTACGTCATAGGCCGCCTGCACCTGCTGGAACCGCTTGGCGGCTTCAACGTCGCCCTGCTTCAAGTCGGGATGATGCGCCTTGGCAAGCCGGCGGTATGCCACCTTCACCGCCTTGAAATCGGCATCCGTCTCCAGCTCGAGCGCATCGAGCGCGCGGATCTCGTCACGGCTTCGGCTGTCGTCTCCAGGGCCTGCCCATTTCCAGTGCGCCGAATGGCGGAAGCCGTTGGCGCCACTGGCCTCCTCGGCTGCGCGCTTTGCCGCTTCCTCCGGACTAAGACCGGCGAAATAATTCCAGTTCTTGTTGTACTCGGCCGCGTGCACCTCGCAGAAATACCATCGCTCGGGGCTGTTGGGCGCCTTCGGCGCTGGCCGGTCACCTGGCTCATTGCACCCTTCGCGGTCGCACAGACGAACGCGCGCGGCCTCACGCCCGGCTTTCCCGTAGGAACGCCAGCGCGGAAATCCCCAGTCATCGGAGCGTTTCTGCTTCGCCATCTTATCCAAAGTTCGTAACGGCCGAAGCCGCGTCAGTCGAGACAATCGCCAGAGGGCCTGTAAGCCGGGTTCTGTCCCTCCCCAAACGGGGAATAGGCGGCCATTCATCTAGCCCCATACTTGCGCATGGGGTCAAGCAACCAACCCGGGCGGCGAGCCGGAACAAGCCCATATGCCGCCCCTATTCGGTCTTGCACCCGGTGGGGTTTACCGTGCCGCCCTTGTTGCCAAAGACGCGGTGCGCTCTTGCCGCACCCTTTCGACCTTACCCGTCCGAAGGCGGGCGGATTCCTTTCTGTGGCACTTTCCCTCGGAGAGCGAACCCCCCGGCCGGGCGTTACCCGGCACCGTCGTTCCGTGGAGCCCGGACTTTCCTCGTGACGCGTAAACGCCCCGCGGCCGCCCGGCCCTCTGGCGGGTGCGATATAGTGGAACGGCCGTGCCCTTGCGAGTCATTGCGGTCGCGGCAGCAACAGGGACAGCAATTTCGCCCTGCACTCGCCATCGACGATCCCGTCGATCCGGTCCGGGCGGAAGCGGCGCTGGAAGGCGATCACCGCCTTTCGCGGTTCGGTGACGTCGTAGCCGAAACGCTCCAGGGCAAGGAGGAAGCCCGCATCGGTCCAGAATGGGTCGACAAGCTCGCGAGTCGGGCTCGGAAGCGCCAGCCGTCGCTTGGCGAGCGCCTCCCACGGGAACAGCTCGCCGGGGTCTTCCTTCCGCGCTGGCGCTATGTCCGAATGGCCGACGACATTGCCGCGGCTGATCCCGTGCCGTTCCTTGATCGAGGCGACCAGCGGGATGACGGATGCGATCTGCTCGTCGGGAAAGGGCCGGTAACCGAATTCGTGACCGGGATTGACGATCTCGACGCCGATGCTCGCGGAATTGACGTCGGAAATCCCGCGCCAGCGCGACTTTCCAGCGTGCCAGGCGCGATCCGATTCCTCGACCAACTGGTAGATCTGCCCATCCTCGTCGACGAGATAATGGGCCGAGACCTTGGCTTCGGGCGAGGTGAGGCGATCGAGCGCCCCTTCCGCGTCGGGCATCCCGGTATAATGAAGCACGATCATCGACACCGGCAGCGCCCGCTCGTCGAAATTGGGCGAGGGGCGCGCAATCATCTCCATGGATCAGCAGACGCGCACATAATGTGCCGCAACTCAAGCCTTTGCGACACTCCTGCGGTCGGGCCCGGCGCGCTTCTCGACAACGGCATCACCATCCGTCCTGCGGTACAGGCCGCGCGCGTTGACGTCGGAGCCAAAACGCTCGGTCTGCCCAATCACCGTCTCGCCCGCGCCGAGCATGAGCCATCCGTCGGGCGCGAGCGCAGACGATAGACGATCGAAGGCCATGCGCCTCTTGTCGGTGGTGAGGTACAAAAGGACATTGCGGCACAAGACAATGTCGAAGGCGGCTGGATGGGGCGCCGGTTCAAGCAGGTTGTGGACCTGGAACCGCACATTCTTGCGGAGGCTCTCGACCGCCCGCCAACCGTCATCGCTCTCCTCGAACCAGCGGATCGTCTGGTTGATTCCAAGCCCGCGCTGGACTTCGAACTGGGTGTAGAGCCCGCCTCGGGCGCGATCGATGACATTGGTCGAAACATCCGTTCCGAGAATATCGACGGTCCAGCCGCGCCAGTTCTCCGGGTCCTCGGCAAACAGCATCGCAATCGAATAAACTTCCTGGCCGGTCGAGCAGCCGGCGGACCAGATCCGGATCCGGCGATTCGAATGCCGCTTCTTGGCAAGCTCGGGAAGCGCGTGCCGGGCGATCAAGTCGAAGGGGGAGCGGTCGCGGAAGAAATAGGTTTCGTTATTCAGAAGCGCCTCGACCACCTGGTTTGAAAGCCCTGGCTCCTTGCCCATCACGAGGATCGTGATGAGTTCGTCCAGGGTCGAAATTCCCCGCTCGCGAAGAAGCGCGGACAAAGCGGTCTCGATTCGCCACCGCCGGTTCATCGTCAGCTGCTGGCCGGTGCGGGCTTCAAGAAGACCGGCCAGGATCCGGCTGGAGCTGTCGCTTACTTGCACCCGACGTCTCCAGTGCGCGATGCGATCCGCCGGCCAATCTTGTCGGGTGACATGACGGCGCAGGCCAGTCCTGCTTCAATCACCGCGCGGGGCATTCCCCATACCGCGCAGCTGGCCTCGTCCTGGGCGATCACGGAACCCCCGCAGGCGACGAGGCGCGCGGCGCCTTCGACTCCGTCGCGGCCCATCCCCGTGAGGATCGCCCCGACCGCGGAAGCGCCGAATTCAGCGCCGGCGGAGGCGAACATCGGATCGACGGATGGCAGGCAACCGCTTGGCATGGCTCCGCGAACGAGCTTCACCACGTAACCGGCGGGCGCCGCTTCGATGGTGAGATGCGCGTCCCCGGGAGCGAGGATGATCCGGTCGGGAAGTAGCTGCATGCCATCTTCGCCGACCAGGGCCTCGCGGCGCGCGGCGATTCCGAGCTGGCGGGCAAACACCGGCATGAACGGGGTCGGCAAGTGCTGCGTGACGAGGATCGGGACGCCGATCTGCGACGGGAGCGCCCGGAACAGCGTGGCGATCGCGTGAATGCCTCCCGTCGACGCGCCGATCGCAAGCAGGTCGATCGGATCGCTCGGCATGGCGCGCAGCACCGGACTGCCCTGAAGCTTGATCGGCTCGGCCACCGGCCGCCGCTTGTCGGCAAAGCCGATCGCCTTCAGCTTGCCAAGCAGGATCTCGGCAAAGCGCCCGTTGAAGCGGCCAGTGCCAGGCTTCGGCATTGCGTCAGCGGCGCCAAGCGCGAGCGCCGCGACTGTATGCTCCTTGCCCTCGTCGGCGAGCGAGGACACGATCATCACCCGGGCTCCCCCGGCTGCTTTCAGGATGTCCGGAATGAGCTTGAGGCCGCCCGCTCCCGGCATTTCGAGGTCGAGAAGGACGATGTCCACCTGCACCGCACGAAGCGCGTCGATCGCGTCTTCCGCGGTTCCTGCGACCCCGGCGATCTCAAATGCGTCGTCGCTACCGATGATCCGGGAGAGGACAGCGCGCGCGATCATCGAATCGTCGACGATCATCAGTCGAATTCGACGCCGCGGCGGCTTTCGGGGCTCCTGGCGGTCCCGCGTTTTTGCGAGCGCCCGCTCCATCTACCGGGCTCTCAGGCGACGCCGACGAGCTGAAGCTTAACGTGGAGCGTCTCGCGGTCGAATGGTTTCATCACATATTCGTCTGCACCGGCCTCGAGCGCGGCGCGGATGTGCGCCATGTCGTTCTCGGTCGTGCAGAAGACCACTTTGGGCTGATCGCCGTGGCCGCGCTGGCGGAGCATCCGAAGAAACTCCATTCCGCTCATCACCGGCATGTTCCAGTCGAGCAGGACGACGTCCGGCATCTTCTGCTCGCAGCGGGCCAGGGCCTCCTGGCCGTCGCCGGCTTCCTCGACGTCGAACTCGAGCGTTTCGAGAATGTGCCGGGCGACCTTCCGGATCACCTTGGAGTCATCGACTATCAAACAGCTTTTCATGCTTCGGGATTCCCGCTCAGGTTCGGTTGGCATCTACTCTCTAACGGTAACCAAGGGCTTAAGCTGCTCGGGCTTCCGCGCCGGAGATCAGCGGCGCGACATCGACCAGGAGCAAGGGTCCGGATTCGGTTTCGACCATGCCCTTGGACACGCGCTCCCAGCCGGGCCCCATCGCTACCCGCACGGGCGTCGGTTCCGAGAGTGGTTCGACCACGTCTTCGACGACATCGACGATCAGCGCATAATGGTGACCGTCGAGCTCGACGACGGCCGCCTCGCGGATTCCGTCGGAGCAATCCGTGGCGCCAAGCTCGAGCGAACGCATGCAGTCAATTACGGTCAGAACCCGGCTTCTCAGCGCCGACAGACCCGCAACGTGCGGAGCGGCCCGGGGCACAGGGATCAACGTGTCGAGCTCGACGACGGATTCGACTGCCGCGGCAGGAAGCGCCACGCGCTGGCCCGCGATCGTGACGATGAGCAGAAGCTCGTTCACTTGCCCTTCCCTCCCCCGGCGGACTTGAGCGCGATCAGCAACCCGGCGCGGTCATAGCGATAGATACTGTCGTCCTTGGCTCCCGCCGCTTCCGGTTCGGAGCGGAGCACGATCGTGCGGGCGGCCTTGCCGCGGCCATCTTCGCGGCCGGAAGTGATGACCAGGTCTGCGTCACCATCGTGTTCGTCGCCCACCACGCGGTAACCGACGGCCTCGACGATCGGACGAAGCATGTTCTGCATCCAGGGATCGCCGCTTGGCAGACGGCAAATCGGCTGATCGTCCGAGCTTCGCGCCGAAGTTCCGAGATGGTTTGCAAAAAGCCAGTGCGCGTCGACCAGCTCGGCCGGCTCGCCCGCGATCAGTGTCACGCCGCTGACTTCCGCCGGATTATCGGCTGGAATGACCTCGTTATCGATGGTCGAAAGGTCGATGACCTCGCGGAATGCATAGCCGATCTCATGGGCTCCGTCGTTCAGGCGGAACACTCGGACTTTCTCTTTGCCTAGGTCGCCATTGGCGCCCGCGAGCGGGAGGATCGCTTCGCCGAGCTGCACCCGAAGTTGGCCGGCGCCATGTTTGATCGCGCTGGCGGGAACCTCTTCGATCCGGTCGACGACCGCGAGGCGAAGCGCGCGCCGAGCGCCGTCGAGACCGCGGAACAGGAGCACGGAAACCGCTTTTGCGGTCGCGGTGGCCGGTCCGTCAGCAACGCGTGCCGACCGTTCCTGCACCTCAAGCTTGACGCCGCCGACCTCGGCGAGTCCGGCCGGGTCGAACAACAGGATCGGGCTGCCGTCGTCGGCCAGCGTGGTCCCGGCATAAAGCCCGGTCGCCATGACCGCCGGGGCAGCAGGCTTCACCACCAGTTCCTCATGATCGTGGATCCGATCGACCGCGAGTGCATAAACGTCGCCGCCGGCCGGCCGCAGCACGACCAGGTTGCGCTCCGCCTCCGGAATTTCACTTTCGAGGCCGAGAATAGCCGAGAGCGCCACTTCGGGGACCCGAATGCCGCGGATCGTCGCGACACCCGCCCCGCCAACGCTGTCGAGAGTGACCGATTCCCCATTGGCTCGAACGATTTCGACGATCGCGGAGCGCGGAATTGCGAAATGCTGGTTGCCGATTGAAACGGTCAGCGCCGGGATGATGGTCAGCGTGAGCGGCACCCGCAAGGTCATGCGCGTGCCCTCGCCCGGCGTGCTGTCGACTTCGACGATCCCGCCGATGCGCTCGACGTTGGAACGGACCACGTCCATTCCGACCCCGCGGCCCGAGATTGCGGTCACTTCGCTTGCCGTCGACAGGCCCGCCTCGAAAATCAGTGCAAGTTGCTCGCGGGGGCTGAGCCTCGCCGCATCGTCCCTTTCGAGAAGACCGACGTCGAGGGCCTTGGCGACCAGTTTCTTGCCATCGATCCCGCGCCCGTCGTCCTGGATATCGATCAGGATCTGGTTGCCCGACTGGCGCGCCGAGACCGACACCAGGCCGATCTCGCGCTTGCCGGCCTTCAGCCGCTCCGCGGGAGGCTCGATCCCGTGATCGACTGCATTGCGGATGATGTGGGTCAGCGGGTCGCGGATCATCTCGATCATTTCGCGGTCGAGCTCGACGTCGCCGCCTTCGATATCGACCAAGACCTGCTTGCCGAGCTCGGCGGAAAGGTCGCGAACCATTCGCGGCAGGGCGACGAACAAATTCTCGATCCGCTGCATGCGGGTGCGGGTGATCGCATCGCGCATTTCGGCAATAATCGCAGAAAGCCGCTCAAAGGCGCCGCCGACCGAAACCTCCGTCGGCGCCTCGCGAAGCCGGCGGGCCAGCTCGTTGCGGGCAAGCACCATGTCGGAAACCGTGCTCATCACCCGGTCGAGGAGTTCGACGGAAAGGCGGATGGTGCGCGGCGCCGAGCTTCGGCCGGTGTCGGCGACAGCGACCGCTGTGGGGGCCGCGGCGCCCTCGGCGCCCGGCTCCAGCGCATCGATGAGCGCGCTATCGTCTTCCGCGGGGAATTCCTCGCCCGCCTCGATTGCAGAAATCATCTCTCCGATACGGTCGATGACGGCGAGTACCGCGCTGACCAGTGGTCCGTCGGCGTGGCGGCGGCCGGCGCGAACATCGGCAAGCGCGTCCTCGGCGGCGTGGCTCAGCGCCTCCAGCCGCGGAAACTCGAAGAAGCCGCAATTGCCTTTGACGGTGTGGACGAACCGGAAGATGGAATCGAGCCGCGAACGGTCGTCCGGGTTCGCCTCCCACGCGACGATCTCGCCGCCGAGAGCCTCGAGCATCTCCCGCGACTCCGCGACGAAATCGGCAATCAGGTCGTCCATTGGCGCAACGGCCCCCGCGGCATGAAGTCAGCGGGCCTTATGGCCGGCAGGAGTTAACGCTGCGTTATCCCTGAGCAGATGCAAATCGCGCGTGGCGCGGGTTTTCCTAGACGGAAAAATCTATCGCGACCTGGTGGCCCCAGTGAGAACCGTGCATCAGATTAGCTCCGGCAGCGACATTGATGCCGATCGCCCAGGCGAGAAACAGATAGTCCAGGCGGCGCGAGCGGCTAGCAATCAGGCCTGTAAGTGCGACCAAATAGCCGAGGAAGTTGATATAGAACCACCAATCGTTCCAGGCGGGGACCGCACGGGTCAGCATCGATCCGATGATTACGATATTGGCGAACAACATACCCGCCGCGACGAACCGTTTACGTGACCAATAATGCTCGTCGAGGTTAGCCCATCCGCGACTTGTACGAGGAAACACGAGCGACGCCGCCAGGAAATAGACGAAGGCCATGAGGACACCGCCGAAAACCGTCGGCCAGTTGATCTCCAAGACCTTTCGGGCTCCCCAGACCCACAACCAGAAGCTCGTCACATCGGTAAGGACGAGGAAAGTCAGGGCGGGCGTCAGAATCCCGATGGGCCGTTCGCCGTGTGAATCGATGGCATCCGCAGATCTGATTGCAAGCTCGGCGACGATAAGGCCGAACATCAGGCTCAATAATGCGAAGAGGCCCTCGAAGTCGCTCATGTCATCCCCCCGCGACACCCAAAGCCTAACAGAAGCCCGGAATTCGGCAACGCGGAAGCCCGCGCAGTCACTGGGGCCGGAACAGCCAGGAGCGACGCTAGCGCCTACTCGGCCAGCGGAAGCATCGCTCCGATCACCAGCAGCTCGCCGGAAGGCTGGGACAGCTGGATGCTGCCGCCTGCCTCGGCCGCCAGGCTGTGCGCCAGCCAGGCGCCTGCGGTCCGCGCCTCTACAGTTTCGTCGGCTCCGCCCAGCAATGTGCTGCGAATCGCCGGGTCGAGCGCAATGCGGGGACCTTCCGCGCGGATGGCAATTTCGATGCCGCCGTCGCTCTCCGCGCCGATGTCGAGCCGTCCCCCGCGGACCAATGCGTCACCGGCGATCAGCGCCAGGTTGAGAAGCAGCTTGGTCGAGCCTTTCGAGAACTTCGTGTCGGCAACCATCCAGCCGAGCTCGATCCGGCTGTCGGCGCCGAGCAGGCCTTCGAGCGCAGTCCTGGCTTCGCCCGAATCGACCGCGTCGCCAAATCCTCCCGCCGCGCCGAAAGCGAGGCGGAAGAACTTGAGCTTGTTGGCAGTCACCCGGGCGCTATCGGAGAGGAGCTCAAGGCAGCGCTCCCGCATGTCCGGGTCCTGCTCGTCGGCGAGAAGCTCGATGCCGTTGTTGAGCGCCCCGACCGGCGACATCAGGTCGTGGCACAGGCGCGAGCAAAGAAGGCTGGCGAGATCGATCGGCGTCATGGCGCGATTGAATGCGGCAGTGCAGGTTCCAGTGCAAGGCGCTCGGCTTGAAGTCCGGAACGCCCAATCCAATATCCTGGTTGTGGGGGGAACGCAGACAATCGAGGTGAAGCTCGAGCCGGGTCACGCGGGCTGGCGGCTCGACCGCGCGCTCGCGGCTTCGGTGCCGAGCCTGTCGCGTGAGCGGCTCAAGGCGCTCATTCGCTCGGGTGCCCTCACCACAGGCGACGCGGCATATCGCGATCCGGCAACGAAAGTGCGCGGGTCCGAACGCTTCCAGCTCGACATTCCCGAGCCCGCGCCGGCGCACAACGTGCCGCAGGACATCCCGCTGACAATCGTGTTCGAGGATTCGCATTTGCTGGTCGTGGACAAGCCCGCCGGACTCGTCGTGCATCCGGCCGCTGGGAACCTGGACGGCACATTGGTCAACGCGCTGCTTCACCATTGCGGTGATTCCTTGTCCGGCATCGGTGGCGTAGCGCGGCCGGGAATCGTCCACCGGATCGACAAGGACACGTCGGGGCTGCTGGTGGTCGCCAAGACCGACGTCGCTCATGAAGGATTGGCGAAGCAGTTTGCCGCTCACAGCATCGACCGGCGCTATCTCGCGATCGTATCGGGCGTACCGAAAGCGGCAGAGGGAAGCGTCGATGCCCCACTCGCCCGTTCATCGGCGAATCGCAAGAAAATCGCCGTCGTCAAGGACGGTCGCGGAAAGCGCTCGGTCACCCACTGGAAGCGCCTGGACGTCTTGAGCGATTCCGCTTTGGTGGAATGCGCCCTCGAAACCGGGCGGACTCACCAGGTGCGCGTCCACATGGCGTCGATCGGCCATCCGCTACTTGGGGACCCGGTTTATGGCCGGGCGCACAAGGCCCATGGCGAGCTGCTGAAAGGGCTTGGCTTTCATCGCCAGGCTTTACATGCGGCAAGCCTGGGCTTTACCCATCCCGTAACGAAACACCGCCTGTCGTTCTCAAGTGGCATGCCGGCGGACATGCAGGAACTGTTCAAGCAACTTCGTGTATAAGGAATAGTGGCCAGGCGCTCGAGGAGAAGCGACCGGCCCAGGGAGACGGATCGACCATGGCAGCACAACGAGGCGGAATCGTGTCGATACCCGCGTCAGGCGGGGAAGCCGGCCTCAACCGCTATCTCGCTGAAATCAAGAAATTCCCGATCCTCGCTCCCGAGGAGGAATATATGCTCGCCAAGCGCTGGCGGGAGCATGGGGACACAGAAGCCGCCGCGAAGCTCGTCAATTCGCATCTTCGCCTCGTTGCGAAGATCGCGATGGGCTATCGCGGCTATGGTCTTCCGGTGAGCGAGCTGATCAGCGAAGGCAATATCGGCCTGATGCAGGGCGTGAAGAAGTTCGAGCCCGACCGCGGCTTCCGGCTCGCGACCTACGCGATGTGGTGGATCAGGGCCTCGATCCAGGAATTCATCCTGCGCAGCTGGAGCCTGGTCAAAATGGGGACCACCGCGGCGCAGAAGAAGCTGTTCTTCAACCTGCGCCGGATGAAGAACCAGATCGACGCCTTTGAGGAGGGCGACCTCAAGCCCCAGGATGTGACCAAGATCGCGACCGACCTTGGCGTTTCCGAGGAAGAAGTCGTGTCAATGAACCGCCGCATGGCAATGGGCGGCGACACCTCGCTCAACGTCTCGCTGAAGGGCGACGAGGGCGGCGAAAGCCAATGGCAGGACTTCCTGGTCGACACCGGGCCGCTTCAGGACGAGCTGATCGCCGAGGACGAGGAAAGCCGGGTGCGCCACGACCTGCTGATGGACGCGCTTGAGAACCTCAACGACCGCGAGCGCCACATCCTCACCGAGCGCAGGCTCACTGACGATCCGAAGACGCTCGAGGAGCTGAGCCAGGTCTATGGAGTCAGTCGCGAGCGGATCCGGCAAATCGAGGTGCGAGCGTTCGAAAAGCTCCAGGCGGGTCTGATCCGCCTTGCCGGCGAGAAGAAATTGCTTCCGGCCGCCTGACGCTCGCCAATATTGCCATTCTGCTTTGAAATGGTCCGCGGGCGCGGCGAAACCCGCGCGCGGCCCTCTTGCCTTCGTCTCGAAAGAGTCCGACGCTGTTTGTTTCGGAAGAGCGCGTGAGCGCCTTCGGCAGAAGCGACTCGCGCGCCCGCCGCCACGGACGAGAGGAGAGTCGCATGCCCCACGCAAACGGCGTTCAAACTAACGGCACTCGAGCAATCGCGCTGGTCGGACCGGCCGGCGCGGGCAAGACAAGTGTTGCCGAAGCTATCCTCCATGCTGCCGGTGCAAGCGATCGCCATGGGAGCGTTGCCAGCGGCACCAGCATCGGCGATTCGAGCCCGGAATCGCGCTCGCGCGGCGGCTCGACCGAGCTCAACCTCTACAACTTCCGATATCTGGACGATGATTTCGCGCTGATCGACTGTCCCGGGTCGGTCGGCTTTGCAGCCGACGGAGCACGGGCTGTCGCAGTCGCCGACCTCGCCATCGTCGTCGTCGACCCCGATCCGGCGCGGGCGCCGCTTGCCGCCCCGGCGCTTCGGGCGCTGGATGAGCTCGGAATCCCGCACCTCATCTTCGTCAATCGCATCGACCAGGCGCACGGCCGGATTCGCGACCTCCTCTCCGCGCTCCAGCCTATCAGCGTTTCGCCGCTGATCGCCCGCCAGGTGCCAATCCGCAACGGCGAGAAGATCACCGGCTTCGTCGACCTCGCGCTCGAACGCGCCTTTCACTACAACGGGAAGGACAGCGAGCCGATCGACATCCCGGGCGAAATCCAGGACCGCGAGCACGAAGCCCGCAACCAGATGCTCGAACAATTGGCCGACCATGACGACGAGCTGCTGGAGCAGCTGCTCATGGACCAGACCCCCAGCCAGGATCGAATCCTCAAGGACCTCGCCCGGGAAACCGGTGAAAGCCTTGGAGTACCGGTGCTGTTCGGCTCCGCCGAAAGCGGTTGGGGAATGGGGCGGCTTCTGAAGGCGCTTCGGCACGAGGCCCCTGCGCCCGAATCGACGGCCGGCCGGCTCGAGGTCAGCGACCCGGCGCTCTACATCTTCAAGATCAACAATGGCGGGACGATCGGGCGCCTGGCGCTCGCGCGGGCGCTGGGCGGCCGTATCGGCGAGGGTTCGGACCTCAAGACAAGGAACGGCGAGAGCGCCCGCCTGGGCGCGCTGTTCCGGGTTCAGGGCGACAAGACGCAGAAAGTCCCGGAAGCGAGGAATGGTGACATCGTCGCAGTCGCCAAGATCGACACCGTCAAAGCTGGCGAGTGGCTCAGCAGCGGGACCATTCCGCCAGCCATCGACGTCCAGTATCCGGCGCTGAACTGCGCCTTCGCGATCGAGCCCGCTGACCGGAAGGACGATGTGAAGCTGTCAGGCGCTCTCCATCGTCTCCTCGAGGAAGATCCGTCGCTGGTTCTCGAGCAGGACGAGGGCACGCACGAGATGCGCCTTCGCGGAGTCAATGACGAGCATCTCAATACCGTCCTCGCGCGCCTCAAGCGCCGCTACGGAGTCGAGGTGAAGTCGCGTGCCCCGACCATCGGCTATCGCGAATCGATCCGTAAACCGGTGACCCAGAAAGGCCGCCACAAGAAGCAATCGGGCGGCCATGGCCAATTTGGCGATGTCATCATCGAGGTGAAGCCGGTGCCTCGCGGGGCAGGCTTCCAGTTCGGCGAGAAAATCACTGGCGGCGCAATCCCGAAACAGTGGATTCCGGCGGTCGAGGAAGGCGTTCGCGAAGCCATGGTGAGAGGGCCGCTGGGGTTCCAGGTTGTCGACGTCGCGGTCACCCTGATCGACGGCAGCTATCACAGCGTCGACAGCTCCGAGCTTGCGTTCCGCCTCGCCGGACGCATCGCGATGACCGAAGCGCTCGCTGCTGCATCGCCGCACCTGCTCGAACCGATGCACAAGGTCACGGTGGTCTGCCCCTCGAGCGCGACAAGCAGGGTCAGTTCGGCGGTCGCGAGCCGTCGCGGACAGATGCTGGGCATGGGCCCCCGCGACGGATGGACCGGATGGGACCGGATTGACGCCGTGATTCCGGAGGCGGAGCTTGGCGGCCTGGAGGCAGAGCTTCGATCGCAAAGCCAGGGGCTGGCGAGCTACGAAGCGGGTTTCGACCATCTCGCGGAGCTCAACGGTCCGCTTGCCGACAAGGTCGTCCAACAGAGAGTGCCCGAACCGGCATAGTCGCTAGCGACAGGAGCGGCCGTTTCGCTTAAGCGCGCGCGCATGCGCCATTGGTTCAAAGACCAGCACATGCGCTCGCTGCTGAAGAACAGCAGTTATCTCGGCGCGTCACGAGCGGTCGCGGCGGTCGCGTCGCTGATCACGCTCGCCTTCACCGGCCGCGCGCTGGGCGTCGAGATGTTCGGCCTGCTGATCCTGATCCATTCCTACGTCGAAGCCGCGAGTAGCCTGACCAAGTTCCAGTCGTGGCAGCTTGTAGTCCGCTACGGCGGCGACATCCTGGTTTCCGGAGACCCGGAGGACTTCCGGACCGCGACCAATTTTGCACTGGGGCTCGATATCGCCAGCGGTGTGCTCGGGATGGTCCTGGCGATGATCCTGCTTCCGTTCATCGGTCACTGGTTCGGAATTCCGAACCAGTATCTCATCATCTCCATCCTTTACTGCGCGCTGCTTCCGACCATGGCGTCGATGACCGCGAGCGGAGTCCTTCGAGCGCTCGACCGCTTCGACCTCATCAGCTGGCAGGGAACGACCTACCCGATCGCCCGAGCGATTCTGGTCGGTATCGCCTGGGCATTGAATGCGCCCTTCGAAGCCTATGTCGCCATCTGGTTCGTTACCGACATGGGCGGCGACCTGTACCTGTG
>Ga0207657_10001987_pt1 | contig 22084 bp, 24 predicted proteins | sample KBSC33metaG_FD_184316 | JGI IMG/M metagenome (GOLD analysis project Ga0207657, IMG submission 184316) | Corn rhizosphere microbial communities from Kellogg Biological Station, Michigan, USA - KBS C3-3 metaG (SPAdes) (version 2) | ecosystem: Host-associated > Plants > Roots > Rhizosphere > Soil ... | reverse complement strand
CCGCCGACGCGGCTCACCGACGAGATGGTTCGCTCCGAGCGTCTCGGCGCATTGCGTCGCCGCGATCCCGTGCTCGGGGCGGCGATCGACGCGCTCGATCTCGATCTCGTGGATTGATGCGCATCAGCTGCGCATCGCTTGCCCGCTCGCGGCGCGACCGGGTAGCTTTCGACCTTACCGACACGTCGTGCTCCGATGGCTGATTTCATGAAGATCCTGCAGCAAGCGCAGGAGATGCAGGGCAAGTTCGCGAAGATCCAGGAAGAGCTGGCGCAGCAGACCGTGACCGCGTCGTCCGGCGGTGGGATGGTGACCGTCGAGGCCAACGGTCAGGGCACGGTCCGCTCCATTCGAATCGATCCGTCGGTGGTGAGTCCGTCGGACGTGGAGATGCTCGAGGATCTCGTGCTCGTTGCCGTGACCGAAGCGCAGAAGAAGGCGCAGGAGGTCCAGCAGTCAGAGATGGGCAAGCTCGCCGGGGGCATGTCCCTGCCGTTCAAGCTGCCCTTCTAGGCGGCCGTCCGTGTCGGCGATCGAGGACCTGACGGGTGAGCTGGCTCGACTGCCGGGCATCGGCCGCAAGACGGCCCTGCGCCTCACCTATCACCTGTTGAAGCAGCCTCCGGAGCAGAGCCGACGTCTGGCAGATTCGCTCCTCGCGCTCGCCGAACGGGTGCGGCCCTGCGCGCGCTGCTTCAACCTGACGGAGGAGGAGCTCTGTTCGATCTGTCGCGATCCGCGACGCGACGCGGCCCTCATCTGTGCCGTGGAGGAAGCAGCCGACATCGGCGCCATCGAGCGCGCGGGGGAGTATCGCGGGCAGTATCACGTGCTCGGCGGCCGTCTGTCACCGCTGGATGGGGTCACGCCCGACGATCTCACCATACCGCAACTCGTGCGGCGCGTTGCGGGAGGTGAGGTGCGGGAAGTCATCCTCGCCACCAATCCGAGTCTCGAAGGGGAGGCTACTGCCTTGTACGTCCAGCGCCAGCTCGCCGTCTATCCGCTCAGCATCACGCGCATTGCGCGCGGGCTGCCGGTCGGCGGCGATCTCGAGTACGCCGATGGCGTGACGATCGCTCAGGCGCTCACGGCGCGGAGGGCGATGTGAGCGGAAACGGGCGGACGAAACTGGCCGTCGCGGGGTTTTTCGGTGGCCTCGCGGCGGGTCTGGTCGTCTGGGGTACGCAGGTCCAGCGCAGCCGACGGGAGCTGTTTCACCGGTCCCCGGTTCGGCGGCTTGCCGCGCTCGGCTACCTGAGCGGGCAGCCGGGCCTCGAGACGGCACGGTTGCTCGGTGAGTACGTGAATTGGGAGCCGCGACCAGTGCTCCGCCGCCGCGGGCAGGCCCTGCTGCGGCGAATGGAAGCTTACTTCGATTAGGTTACCGTCCACATGGCCGTTGGCAGCGCGAGCTGGTCGTTCACCGAAGACGACTTCGCCGCGATCACGCAGGCACTTCAACGCTTTCTCGACGACGCGAACGCGCGCTGTGCGCTGCTGGTGGATCGCAGCGGGCAGCTCGTCGCGACGGTGGGAGAGCAGCCCCGTTTCGACTCGACGGCGTTCGCCACCCTGACAGCGGCGGACTTCAGCGCCAACGACCAACTGGCGAAGCTGATCGGTGAGCGCGACTTCAACTCGCTGTTCCACCAGGGCGAGAAGGAGTCCATGTACCTTGCGGACGTTGCACGGCGACTCATTCTCGTCGTGCTGTTCGACAGCCGGACGACGCTCGGCCTCGTGCGCCTCAAGATGAAGCAGACCGTGGAAGAGCTGACCAGATTGTTCGAGCAGGTGTTCAATCGTCCGCCGCAGGATCAGGGCGGCGCGCCGGGCCTTCTCGCCGGCGCGGACGACGAAATCGACAAGCTGTTCCAGTAATCGGAGACGACAGCCATGTCGATGATCAACTACGCGTCGCGCGAGATCAACTGCAAGATCGTGTATTACGGCCCGGGGCTCGGCGGCAAGACGACGAACCTCGAGCACGTGTACGGCAAGGTGCAGCCCGACACGCGCGGCAAGCTCATCTCGCTCGCCACCGAGACCGAGCGCACGCTGTTCTTCGATTTCCTGCCGGTGGACCTCGGGACGATCCGTGGCTTCAAGACGCGATTCCATCTCTACACGGTGCCGGGGCAGGTGTACTACAACGCGAGCCGGAAGCTCATCCTCAAGGGGGTGGACGGCATCGTCTTCGTCGCCGACTCGCAGGTGGAGCGCATGGAGGCGAACCAGGAGGCCATGCAGAACCTGTACGACAACATGGCCGAGTACGGGTACGACCTCACGCGCATGCCGTTCGTGATCCAGTTCAACAAGCGCGACCTGCCGAACGCGGCGCCGGTGCGCGAGCTGCAGGGGGCGCTCAACCCGGGCTGGGAAGTGACGGAGCCGGCGCGCCAGCGGGTCACCCCGGACGCCGCCCATGCGGGAGAAAACCTCGTCGAGCAGCTGCCCAGCGGCGAATGGGTGGAACGTGCGCCATACTTCGAGGCGGTCGCCGTCACGGGCGACGGCGTGTTCGAGACGCTGCGCGCCGTGAGCAAGCTGGTGCTGAAGTCCCTCGCCTGACCGAGGTATGTCCGTGAACCTCCCGAACGCCTTCACCGTCGGTCGCATCGCCGTCACGCCGCTCATCGCGTGGCTGCCGATGGCGCCGAACACGGCGCTCCGGCTCACGGCATTCGTGTTGTTCGTCGTCGCTGCGGTCACCGACTATGTGGATGGTCGCCTCGCGCGGTCGCGCAAGCAGGAGACGGATCTCGGACGCCTGCTCGATCCGCTCGCCGACAAGCTCCTGCTCGTCGCCACGGTCGTGCCGATGTTCCTGCTCATGCGGCCCTCGCTTCACTCGAGCCAGGGCTGGCCGGCCAAGGCGCTCGACAACGTCCTGCCCTTCCGCACGCCGTTCGGCGACGTCGCGCTCGCCTGGTGGATCATTGCCGTCGTCCTGGGTCGTGAGCTGTTCATGACGGTCTTCCGGCAGGCAGCGGCGCGCCGTGGCGTCGTGATTGCCGCCATCGGGCCCGCGAAGTGGAAGACTGGGTTCCAGTCGGTCTGGGTCGGCTCGGCCTACTTCTGGTTCTTCGCCGCCACGCTCGCCGCCACGCGAGGGTGGAAGACGCCGGCGTGGAACGCTTTCGCGATGTTCAACGGCAGCGTCGGGGTCCTGACGATGATCGGTGCGGTGGGCCTCACGCTCTACTCGCTCGTGCTCTACCTTCGCGCCTACGGCCGGGTGTTCTCCGGCGCGCCGGTGCGCGGGCGCGGCTGAGCGCGCGTAAGCGCGCCGTGCGCATCGAAGTCGTTACCATCGGTGACGAGCTCCTGCTCGGATTCACCCTCGATTCCAACGCGGCGCATCTCGCTCGCGAGCTCGCTGCGCTCGGCGTGGAGATCGTGCGTCGCAGCACGTGCGGAGACGACGTGTTCACGATCGCCGACGCGGTGCGCGAGGCGCTCGACCGCACCGGTGCCGTGATCACCACCGGCGGACTCGGACCGACCAGCGACGACCTCACCAAGCCATCCATTGCCGCGCTGTTCGGGCGAACGATGGTGCTCGACGAAGAGCATCTCGACTGGATGCGCCGCCGCTGGGCGGCGCGCTGGCCGGATCGCCCGATGCCGGATGCCAATCGCCAGCAGGCGATGCTGCCAGAGGGCGCACGCAAGCTGGTGAACCATCATGGTTCTGCGCCCGGCATCTGGCTCGAGGACGAGCGCGGTCGCTGGGTAGCGATGCTGCCCGGCGTGCCGCGCGAGATGCGCGGCATGCTCGCCGACACGCTGCTGCCGCTGATCGCCGAGCGGTTGGACGGCGCGGGCCGCGTGGTACGATCGCGCACGCTCCGCACGACCGGGGTCGCCGAGTCCGTCGTCGCCGAGAAGATCGCTGCCATCCCCGGCGGCGTGGGCGAGGTGGAGCTCGCCTACCTGCCGACGGTGGACGGAGTGGACCTGCGAGCAACCGTGCGCAATGCCGAACCGGCGGAGGCGGACGCGCGTCTCGAGCGGGCTGCGTCAGGTCTTCGAGTCGCGCTCGGTGACGCCGTCTACGGGGAGGGCGACGCCGATCTCGCGGCGGTGGTGCTCGACCTCTGTCGCTCGCGCGGCTTGACGATCGGAGTGGCCGAGAGCTGCACCGGAGGCATGCTCGGCGAGCGCCTGACGGCGATCCCCGGAAGCAGCGACGTGGTGCGCGGCGGCGTGATCGCGTACGCCAACGACGTGAAGCAGTCGTTGCTCGGGGTGAGCGACGCCACACTTCGCGAGCAGGGCGCGGTGAGTGAACCGGTGGTGCGCGCCATGGCCTCCGGCGCGAGGCGGCTGTTGGGTGTGGACGCGGCGCTGGCCATCACCGGCATCGCTGGCCCTGGCGGCGGAAGCGACGCCAAGCCCGTGGGGACGGTGTGGATCGCACTCGCCCTGCGCAACGAGGTGGAGGCGGTGCAACTTCGCCTCTGGGGTGATCGCTCGGAAATCCGGCAGCGATCGGCGCAGGGCGCGCTCAACCTGCTGCGCCGCGCGCTCATCAGTAGCGCACACTGACCTCGCGCCGACGTGCCGGATAAGGCACGGGCGTTGCACCCCTCTCTGCATGGGGCGAGATTTGACGCAGCCCCCACACTCCAGTCCGATACCCGGTACGCATGGTGGAACAGCACGACGTGGACGACGATCTCGAGATGGCCGAGCCCGGAGCGACGGACGCCCCGGTGGCTGATGGCGCGCCGGTCGAGCAGACGGCCAGCTCCGACGCCGCGCAGAAGCTCGCCGAGCAGCACGACCGGTACCTGCGGCTCGCCGCCGAGTACGACAACTACCGCAAGCGCTCCAACAAGGAGCGCCAGGAAGCGGCCGCTCGAGGCCAGGCCGATCTCCTCAAGGGGATGCTCGACGTGCTCGACGACATCGGGCGCTTCGCCCACGTGGACCCGTCGACCACCAACGCCGAGACTGTGGTAGAAGGCGTGGCGATGGTGGAGAAGAAGCTGCTCAAGACCCTTGGCAGCCTCGGGCTGGAAGTCATCAACCCGACTGACGAGGCGTTCGACCCGATGCTCCACGAAGCAGTGATGACCGAGCCCGCGTTGTCGCCCGAAGACGATCATCTCGTGGCGCGCGTATTCCAGCTCGGCTACATGTTCAACGGCCAGCTCCTGAGGCCAGCGCGCGTGGTCGTGAAGCAGTGGAACGGCTGACCGCGTAAGGTCCGCCATGGCCCAGCAAGACTACTACGCCGTTCTCGGCGTGCCGGCGTCGGCAACGCAGGACGAAATCAAGAAGCAGTACCGCAAGCTCGCCTCGAAGCACCACCCGGACAAGAACCCGAACGACCCGAAGGCCGCCGAGACGTTCAAGTCGATCTCGGAGGCGTATCAGACGCTGGGCGACGCCGACAAGCGCAAGCAGTACGACCAGATGCGCCAGCTCGGTGCGTTCGGCGGCTTCGGTGGCGGCGCGCGTCCGGGCGGGGCCGGCGCGGGCGCGCGTGGCGGCAGCGCGTACGGTTATCCGCCCGGCGGAGCAAGCAACATCCGATTCGAGGACCTCGGTGACCTCGGCGGGCTGGGTGGGCTGGGTGACATCTTCAGCTCGATGTTCGGCGGCGGCGCGCAGCGCGCCGGAGCGGCGGGCCCGCGGTCGCGCGGTCCCCAGCGTGGAGCGGACGTGGAGACGTCGCTCGAGATTCCGTTCCGCACCGCGGCGATGGGCGGCAAGGTGCCGGTCGAGCTGGACATGACGGAGGAGTGCGCCACCTGCCACGGTAGCGGCGCGGCGCCGGGCGCCAAGCTGCAGACCTGCCCCGAGTGCAACGGACGCGGGACGATCAGCTTCGGCCAGGGCGGATTCGCCGTCCAGCGCCCCTGTCCGGTGTGCCTCGGCCGCGGGCAGGTACCCACCGAGCGCTGCCCCACCTGCGGCGGAAGCGGCGAGGTGCGCACGCGCAAGAAGGTCATGATCACCGTGCCACCGGGCGTGGACGACGGAACGAAGATCCGCCTGAAGGGGCAGGGCGCGCGCGGCCTCAAGGGCGGACCGTCAGGCGACCTGCTGATCACCTTCCACGTGAAGCCCGATCGCTTCTACAAGCGCGAGGGACTCGACCTGATCGCGCCGGTGCCGATCACCATCCCTCAGGCGACGCTGGGCTCGAAGATCAGCGTGAAGACGCTCGACGGAAAGAAGGTGACGATCCGGATCCCCGCGGGCACCGCGTCCGGAAAGCGCTTCCGCGTGCGCGGCCAGGGAATCGAGCGCGACGGCTCGCGCGGGGACCTGATCGTCGAGGTGGCGGTGCAGGTGCCGGACAAGCTGACGCCGGAGCAGGAAGAGGCGATGAAGAAGTTCGCAGAGGCGATGGGGGGGAACGGGTAGGGATCGCTGCTGTTCTACTGCCACTGAGGTACCGGGTACCTGGTATCTGGTACGGAGTACTGGGTACACCGGGCAGGATCGCGAGCCGCGATGGGGCACGGTCCGGCTCACAGCAGCGCACGTGAGCTCATTCCTGTTTGTGCGCGACGTGCGGCCTGGCGGGTTCCTGAGGGAGCCGGAGCGCGAGCGCGCGGAGCATACGACGTACGGAGCCGATTTTCGAGAGCAAGCGTTCGGCCTGGCGAGTCGTCAGTATGCCGATGTCGCGCGCAACGAGCAGGTGGTGCTCGGTTTCCGGTGCCGAACCCGCGGCGATCTCGAGAAAGCGGATGGTCTCGGCACGCGAGCTCTTGCCGCAGCCTTCGTCGATGTTCGCGGCGATCGAGAGCGCGGAGCGACGCAGCTGTGAGGTAATGAGCCGCAATTCGGGGCGGCTGGCGCTTGCGGTCTCACGATAGATTTCCGCGCCCAACTCGCGCGCGAGCTGCCAGACGTTGAGGCGACGGAAGTCATGCATGCCCGAATGCTGCGCGTGCGCCTGCAATCGCGCGTCATCGGGCGCATGCACACGTCGGCAGAACGACAAGACGCCCGATGTCACCTCGAGGAGCCGTCGGCGGAGTACTCAGTACCCTGGTGCCAGGTACCGAATACCAGTTACCACGTGACGCCGTTGCCGTAGTACCTACGCCGCCCTCACCGGCAACACCCGCGAGCTCGCCCGCTCGATCACTCCACCGCCGAGCACCCGCTCCCCGTCATACATCACCAGCGACTGTCCAGGCGTGATCGCCGCCACCGGCTCGTCGAGCGCGATCTCCACTTCGTCCGCGCTGACACGGAGCAGCGTCCCGCGCGCCGGACGCGCTCGATGACGAACCTGGATCTCCACGTCCGATCCAGCAGCTGGCGCGTCGACGAGCCAGTTCACCTCGCGTGCAATCACCCCGCGGCCGAGCAGCTCGGAACGCGGGCCGATCACGACGGCGCGTGACTCCGGACGGATCTCGACGACGAACATCGGTTCACGAAAGCCGCCCGGCAGCCCACGACGCTGGCCCACCGTGAACCGCGCAAAGCCGTCGTGCTCGCCCACCACCGTGCCGTCGGGGCGCATGAACGGTCCGCGGGACAGCGACGGCGCGTCAGCGCCGAGGTGGCGCGCAATCACCTTCGCGTGGTCACCGTCGGGGACGAAGCAGATGTCCTGGCTCTCCGCCTTTTCGGCGATCAATTCGAGCCCGAGCTCGTGGGCGACCACGCGGGTCTCGGCCTTCGTCTGTCCACCGACCGGGAGCAGCATGCGCGACAGCACGCGACGATCGATTCCCCAGAGGAAATACGACTGGTCCTTGTTCGGATCGAGTCCGCGACGGAGCTCGCCACCGTCGAGGCGCGCGTAGTGCCCCGTGGCGATCCACTGAGCCTCGATCGCATCGGCGCGACGCACGAGGTCGCGGAACTTGGTGAACGTGTTGCAGCGCACGCAGGGAATGGGCGTGCGCCCACGCGCGTATTCGTCCACGAAGTCGCGCACGACATCGCGGCTGAAGGCACTCTCGAGGTTCAACACGTAGTGCGGCACACCGAGCTGCTCGCAGATCCGACGCGCGTCGTTCACGCTGTCCAGCGAGCAGCAGGGGCGATCCGGCAGGTCACCCTCGCCATCGGTGTGACAGCCGAGGCGCATCGTCGCGCCCACCACGTCGTAGCCCTGACGGACGAGCAGCGCCGCGGCTACAGAGGAATCCACGCCGCCGCTCATCGCGACGAGCACCCGCTCGCGCATGACGCTACGCCGTGGCCAGGCGGCGCGCCTTCTCGACGAGCGCTGGAAAGAGCTCGGCGACGCGGGCGATGCCGTCGTCAGTGGTGAGTGAGCCGAGGCTCATGCGAATGGCCGCGCTCGCGAGATCGGCGGGGACGCCGAGCGCGGTGAGCACGTGCGACGGCGTGATGCTTCCGCTCTGGCACGCCGAGCCGGCGGAACAGGCCACGCCGCGGAGATCGAGCGCCATGAGCAGCGACTCGCTGTCGGTGCCCGGCACCGAGATGCTGGTGACGTGGGGCGCGCGCGGGGCGCCACGGCCGTGGATCACGGCGTCGGGGATGCTCTGGAGCAGCGCGGCCTCGAGTCGCTCGCGCAGCGCAGCGAGGCGCCGGCACTCCTCCACGCGCTCGGCCACCGTGAGCTCGGCGGCACGAGCGAGGCCGACGGCCATCGCGACGTTTTCCGTGCCCGGCCGGCGGCCACGGTCCTGCGAGCCTCCGAACATCAGTGGCGACACCGGCGTGCCGCGACGAATGAAGAGAGCGCCGATGCCCTTCGGTGCGCCGATCTTGTGTCCGGAGATCGAGAGCAGGTCGAAGGGCGTCGCCTTCGCGTTGATCTCCACCTTGCCGAATGCCTGCACGGCGTCGGTATGAAAGGTCACGCCACGCTCGTGCGCGCGCCGGGCGAGAGCCGGAACGTCCTGCATCACGCCGATCTCGTTGTTCACCCACATCACCGAACACACAGCGGCGCTGTCGTCGACCAGTGTGTCGAACGACGCGTCATCCACCACGCCGCTGGCGTGGATGCGCAGCAGTCGCTCCTCGCCGCCCTCGTGGGCGACTTCGTGCAGCGCGCCGAGCACGGCCTTGTGCTCGATCGGTGTGGCGACGGCGGCGTTGCGGCCATCGTGCTCACGGCGGCTGCGCCAGACACCGAGCAGCGCCATGTTGTCCGCCTCGGTGCCGCAGGAGGTGAAGCACAGCTCGTCAGGGTGAGCGCCGAGAGTCGTGGCGAGGCGCTCGCGCGCCTCGTCCAGGGCGGCGCGCGCTTCGCGTCCCCAGCGATGCAGGCTGGAGGGATTGCCGAAGCGAGGGCCGAAGAACGGCTGCATCGCCTCGAGCACCTCGGGGCGGACCGGCGTGGTCGCGGCATGGTCGAGGTAAATGGGCTCGGGCATGCCCTGAATTTAGCTCCTCACGGCGCTCGAAGAAACATGCGATCGGTCGGGTTGACACCGAGGGCCGTGCGGGGTCGTATAAGTGGCATGACCGATCCCCTGAATCGCCCGTTCGACGCTTCCCGGACGGCGACGCCCGAGCCGGGAAGTGCGCCGGCCCTCGCCGTGGAGCAGGCGCGCGAGCATGCCATCCGCGTCCTGAGCGATGGTTACGCCTACGATGCGCTGACCGAGGATGAATTCGAGTGGCGCCTGGGCCAGCTCAGTCTCGCGAACAGCCCCGCCGAGGTGCAGGCGATCATCGCCGACCTGCCAGCGCCGGGGGCTTCTCCGCTGACTGCCACGTACGCCGGAGGCACCTATGCGGGCGTCCCGGCACCGCCCGAGGAGCGCATTCGCAGCATCATGAGCGAGGTGCACCGTGAAGGGCCTTGGCGCCTGCCGATGCGACTGAAAGTCTCTGCCGTGATGAGCAATGTTCGCCTCGACCTGCGGCGAGCGGTGATCCCGCCTGGGTGCGTGATCGAGGTCAAGGCGATCATGGCGGCGGTATACATCATCGTCCCTCCCGGCCTGCCCGTCGAGTTCGACGTCTCGCCCATCATGGGCACGGTTCGGAACGAGAGCGCGCGGTATCCAGCGGCGATGGGCGCGCCGGTGGTGCGAGTGAAGGGGAGCGCGCTGATGGCGGAAGTTCGGGCGCGCGTGCGGGAGCTGCGCTACTAGCGCGGCGACGTCGCGCACGCGCTGCCCGCGTCCTGCCGCACCTACCCGCCCGATGGCGCCGACACCTCGCGCAACAACGCGCGCACGGGCGCCGCATCGAGGCCGCCGAGTCGCTGGGGCAGGGCGATGAGCTCGTAGCGACCAGGCCTCACGTCGCGCAGGTCGAGGTTCTCCAGCACGTAGGCGCCGCCATCGAACAGCGCGTGGTGGACATCGAGCTCGCGGTTCTCGCGTTCGTCGACCGAGGGTGCATCCATGCCCAGCAGGCGAAGCCCGCGCTGGGCGAGCACTCGTGCCACGGATGCCGGGAGCACAGGCCAGTCGTCGGGGAATCGGCCGCCGGCAATGCTGCGTCCGGTGCGAAGCAGGAGGCGCGTGCAGCCGGCCACTCGCGAATCGTCCGCACTCACGTCGAGGGGCCCGGCCGGAGCGTCGCTCACGTCGAGCACGAGCACCTCGCCGAGGAATGGCTCCAGCGGCAGATCGTCGCTCGCTGCGGCACCGTCGCGCACGTGAAGTGGGGCGTCAGCGTGGGTGCCAACGTGCGGGCTGCCGGCGATGTGCGAGAGATTCACCGACGCGCCGTCGGCAAGCCGGCAGGTCCAGCCACAGGAGAAGGGCGCGTCGCCCGGCCACTCCGGGGTGCCGGGCCGGACGAGCACCGAGATGTCTTGGATCACGCCTCGCTCTTCGGCGCGCCATAGAAGCTCGAGCGCACCGACCAGAGCTCCGGGAAGAACTTCTGGTCCACGGTGCGCGCGAGATACCGCGCGCCGAGCGTCCCGCCGGTGCCCCCGGTGAGCGGCCCGAGCACACGCTCCACCAGTTGCACGTGCCGGAACCGCCAGAGCCCGAACTGCTGCTCGTACTCCAGCAGTGCCTCGGCGAGGAAGAACAGGACCGTCGGCTTGCGCCCCGTGTACAGCTCGGAGAGACTCGTGCCCTGCTCGCGCACGAGGGCCAGAAACAGCTCCTGCAGCGTCGGGCGCGCGAGTGCGTCACGAATGAGCGCCGGGATTTCCCCGTGCTCCTTCAACACCTGGATGAAGTGCGGCTCACGCAGACCTGATACCGCCTCGATGGCGCGGAACTGGATGCTCTGCGAGCCGCTCGAAGTTCCGAGGTAGCCGCGGAACTGCGCGAAGTGCTGTGGCGGCAGCGTCTCGAGCGCCGCGAGCTGCGCCGACACGATTCGCATCAGCGCGTTGATCCGTTCCACCCTGAAGAGCGCGAACTCCGCCTGTTGCGTGGAAAGTGCGTCGATGAGCAGGTCGAGCTCGTGGAGGATGGTCTTGAACCACAGCTCACTCGACTGATGCACGACGATGAACAACAGCTCGTCGGGATTGTCGGAGCGCGGGCGCTGCAGCTCGAGCAGCGCGTCGAGCGCGAGGTATGAGCCGTAGTTCACGGCGTCCATGGAGTCGGCGCTCAAAAGGTGGCGACCTCCAGCGCGGCGACGTCGTCGACGCGCATCAACTCGGTGGTGAAGAACGGCTCGCCGTAGCGGGTGCGAATGAGCGTGCCGTAGTACGCGGCGTAGTGCGTGATGACGTCGTACAATGGCTCGCCATTGGGGTACACCTCGCCCGCCTGGATCTCGCCGTCGAACTGCGAGCTGTAGCAGCGCACCGCCTCCATCTTGCGCTCGAAATCGTCGCTGATGTCCACCACGAAGGAGGGACGCACGAAATCCTGCCGATAGGCGAGGCAGTGCAGGATCTTGAGCGGACGATGCTTCGGGACGTCAGGTGCGATCTTCTGGAGGCCGGCGACGAAGCAGGCATCGCGCACGAGCTGCGCCGCGGTACGATGATCGGGATGGCGTCCCTCGAGCGCCGGCGCGATGACGATGCGCGGCCGGAAGCGACGAATGGCGAGAGCGAGCATCTCGCGCGTCGCTGGGTTGTTCTCGATCCCCGCATCGGGGAGACCGAGCGTCTCCCGTGCCACACACCCCAGCACTTCCGCGGCGCGAGACGCCTCTTCGGCGCGCAGCGCGGCCGAGCCACGCGTTCCCATCTCGCCCTGCGTGAGATCAAGAATCGCGGTACGCTGACCCCGCCGCGCCGCCCCGACGAGCGTCCCACCACAGGTCAGCTCGACGTCGTCACGATGTGCGGCGATGGCGAGGATGGCGACGGGCTCGGAAAGCATGGACGGGAATATACGGACGGGCACGTGATCCGTGAACGGTGAAGGGCGAACCGTCACTGCAAACGCCGTTGCGGTTCACGGTTCACGGTTCACGGTTCACGCTCTACTCGTATCTCAACGCCGTCACCGGATCGAGTCGCGCCGCTCGCACGGCGGGTAGCATCCCGAAGATCACCCCCGTGACGGCGCTGATCCCGAGCGCGGCGGCCACACTGCCCCACGATGTGGTGGCGGGAATGGCCGGAAATGCGGTGCGCACCCCGAGCGCGACGAGAATGCCGAGAATGAGCCCCACCGAGGCCCCGATTCCCGTGAGCGTGACGGCTTCGACGAGGAACTGCCAGAGGATGGTCCAGCGCGTCGCGCCGAGCGCCTTCCGGACGCCGATCTCGCGCGTACGCTCCGTCACCGAAATCATCATGATCGCGATCACCCCCACGCCGCCGACGAGCAGTCCCACCGACGACAGCGCCAGTCCGACGACGAAGAAGGTGCCGAACAGGTTCTGGTAGATGGCCCAGAGCCGATCCTGGGTGACGATGTCGAAGTTGTTCTTCGCGCTCGGCCGCAGGCCGCGCTTGCCGCGCAGCGTGGCCGTCACGTCATCCACTGCTTCCTCCACGGTGACGCCGGTGTGCGGCTTCACGATGAGGTTGTTGCCCCGCATCCAGAGGTTCAGGTGCCGCCGCGCGCTCTCGAAGGGAACGATCGCCTTCGGCGAGTCGCCTCCGCCGGCCGATGTCGGCGTGCCCATCGGACTGGCCGTGTAGTGGTAGAAGCCGATGACCGTGAAGTCCACGTCGTCGATCCGGATCACCTTGTCCATCGGGTCCGACGTCCCGAACAGCTGCTCGGCGAGCTTGTCGTTCACCAGCACGACCTTGGCACCGGTGGCGTTCTCGGCGTAGGTGAAGCTCCGGCCGGGATAGATGTCGCCACCGTCGATCTCCGTCCAGTTGGCGGTGTACGCCTCGAGCCCGGCGCTGCGAATCACCTTGTCCTTGTACTTGAAGCTGGCGCTGGTTCCGACGTGCGCGGTCACGGCGCGAATGGTCGGCAGCCGCTCGAGCGCGGCCACCTCGTCCATCGTGATGCCGGGGTTGCGCCGCTCGGGACAGGTCTCGTCGGTGCCGTCGCAGACGTTGAAGCCGCCGATCGGCCGGCGATAGACGAAGAACGACGTCGGTCCCGCCGCCTCGATGTCACGACGGAACGACTCGTTGATGCCGCGGACCACCGACGACATCGCGACGACGACGAACACGCCGACGGCGACACCCATGATGGTGAGGCCGGCGCGCACCTTGTTGGCGCGCAGCGCATCGAGGGCGATACCGATGCCCTCGAACGCCATGGAGAACGGAGTGAGGAATCGCATCGTCTACTCCGCGCGCAGCGCGTCGATGGGGTCGAGCCGCGCCGCGCGGCGGGCGGGATATACGCCGGAGGCGATGCCGACGACTGTGCCGAGCAGGGTGGCCACGACGAGCGACCACGGCGCGACGGCGGCCGGTAGCGGCGTGTTCCACGAGATCAGCTTGGCGCCAAGGATGCCGAGCCCGATCCCGAGCAGAGCACCGAGGGTGCTGAGCGTGGCGCTCTCGACGAGGAACTGGCGCAGGATGTCCTTGCGCCGCGCGCCGAGGGACTTGCGAATGCCGATCTCACGCGTGCGCTCGGCGACGGCGACGAGCATGATGTTCATGATCACCAGCCCGCCGACGACGAGGCCGATGGCGGGAAGGGCGGTGCCGGCGATCGTCATCACGCTCTTCACCTTCTCAAACGACGCGAGGGCCGACGCGGAGGTCTCCATCACGAAGTTGTCCTGCACCGACGGTCGCAGGCGGCGATGGCCACGCAGCACCTCGCGCGTGATCTCCATCGCCTCGTTCATCATGACCTCGTTCGGCGCCTGGACGAGCATCCCGTCGATGTCGCCCCGCGGGTTGGTGAGCCGGTGCAGGGGAGAGTTGAACGGCGCGATGGCCAGCTTGTCGAGCGAGATGCCGAACAGGTTGCCCTGGTGCTCGATGACCCCAATCACCTGGTACGGGATGCCGCCGATGCGCAGCTCGCGTCCCAGCGGGTTGAGCCCGAAGAAGAAGTACTTCGCCACCTCGTCGCCGATGACGACGACCGGACTACCCAGTTGCGCTTCCTGCTGGGTGAAGACGCGCCCCGAGGTCAGGTTGTAGTTCTTGATCGTGAAGTAGTCGCCTTCCACGGCGTGCGCGTCCACCTGCCGTGGTCGCGCGTATGGCGTGGTAGCGTAGACGTTGTTCTGGCTCTCGATGGCGTAGTGCGTGCCCTCGGGGAGTGAGTTGCGGATGATCTGGACGTCGGCGGGATAGACGCGTGGCCGACGCTGCCACTCCTTCCATTCCTCCTCGGTGACGTTGTCGCCGAACCAGGGGAAGCGCCGCAGGGTGAAGGTGTTCGCGCCGAGGATGCGGCCGGCGAAGTCCTCTTCCATGTACTTCCCCATGCCGGTGACGATGGACACCACGGCGATGAGGAAGGTGACGCCGATCATCACGCCGAGCAGGGTGAAGAAGCTCTTGAGCTTCTGGACGCGGATCTGCTGAAGGGCGAGCCTGACCGCTTCGAGGAAGGGCATGCGTGGGGCGCCTGGTGAGGGTGTGCCGGGACTACGGCACGGCCGCCCCGAAAGTGTCAGTTCCTACTCGTATCGCAGTGCAGTGACCGGATCGAGCTTCGCCGCCTTCGCCGCGGGGAGCATCCCGAACAGCACGCCGGTCACGCAGCTCGTCAGCAGCGCCGCCACGACGGCCAGCGGCGGCACGCTCGCCGCGACGGGGGTCATGGATTTGATGGCGAAGGCCACCAGCGCGCCGAACACGAGGCCGATGATCGCACCGATTCCCGTCAGCGTCACGGCCTCGACGAGGAACTGCCAGAGGATCGTCCCCCGCGTGGCGCCAAGTGCCTTGCGGACGCCGATCTCGCGCGTCCGCTCCGTGACCGAGATCATCATGATCGCCACGACACCGACGCCACCGACGATCAACCCGACCGCCGACAGGACGACCATCACGAGGAAGAAGGCTCCGAAGATCTTGTTGTAGACGTCGAACAGCTGATCCTGCGTGATGATCGCGAAGTCGTTGTCCGATGCGGGACGCAGCCCGTGACGTGCCCGCATCGAGGCGATGACGTCGTCGATGGCCTGGGCGCGTGTTACGCCAGTGGCTGGAATGACCGCGATGCCGATGTCGGCCCACGATGCCTTGAGGTTCTTTCGCGCCGACTCGATGGGCACGATGGCGCGTGCCTTGTTGCCGCCGGAGAGAAAGCTGGCCTGATAGTGGTAGATGCCGATTACCTGGAATGGCACGCCGCCCAGGTCGATCGTCTTGTCGATCGGATCGGACTCGCCGAACAGCTCGGTGGCCAGCTCGTCGTTGATCACCACGACGCGGTCGCCGGCGTTCGCTTCCGCCACCGTGAAGTTGCGTCCCGGATAGATGTCGCCGCCGCCGTCGATCTGCTGCCAGTTGCCGGTGAAGCCGCTGACCTGGACGCCCGACAGCCGCTTGTCGCGATACGAGATCGGGCGCGAGGTATCGAGCCGCCCGCCGGCAGTGCGAATCGACGGCAACTGCTCGAGCGTCGTGACGTCACCCAGCGTCAGCTTCGGGTTGCGCAGCCACTTGCAGGTGTCGTCGGTGCCGTCACACGCCTCGAAGCTGATCGGATAGCGCGAGACGAAGAACGTGGTGGGGCCGGTGCTCTCGAAGTCCTTGGCGACGCTCTGGTTGATGCCGTGAATGGCCGCCGAGATCACGACGACGACGAACACACCCACGGCGATGCCGAGGATCGTGAGGCCGGCGCGGACCTTGTTCGCGCGAATGGAGTCGAGGGCGATCGTGACGCCCTCGCGAAGCCCGTGGATGCGCTGCTGGATGACGGACATCGCCTATTCCGCTCTGAGCGCGGTGATGGGATCGAGGCGCGATGCGCGGCTCGCCGGATACGCGCCGGCAACGATGCCCACGCCAGCGCCGATGCCCACGCCCACCAGCACCGACCAGAGCTCCACCGCCGCCGGCAGCGGGGTCACCGCCGCGATCAGCTTGGCGAAGGCAAAGCCGGTGAGGACGCCGAGCGCAGCGCCGACCGTGCTCAGCGTGGCGCTCTCGACGAGGAACTGACTGAGGATGTCGCGCCGGCGGGCACCGAGCGATTTCCGGATGCCGATCTCTCGCGTCCGCTCCGCGACCGCGACGAGCATGATGTTCATGATCACGATCGCGCCCACCACGAGGCCGATGGCCGGCAGTGCGACGCCGGCGATCACCAGGTAGCCCTTGATCTTGTTCCAGAACTCGAGCGCCGAGTCCGACGTCTCGAGCTCGAAGTCGTCCTTCTGGGCCGGCCGGAGGTGGTGACGGGCACGCATGACCTGTCGCACCGTTTCCATGGTGCTCAGCATCCCTTCGCGGCTCGGCGTCTGGATCATGATGGCGTCGATGACGCCATGGGTGTTGACGTAGCGATTGAGCGGCGCGTTGTGCGGCGCGATGATGAACTTGTCGAACGAGATGCCGAAGGCGCTGCCCTGCTTCTCCATCACGCCGACGACGGTGTACGGAAGCCCGCGCACCGTCAGCTCGCGACCGATCGGATCGAGGCTGGGGAAGAAGTAGTCGGCGACGTCCTGGCCGATGACGACGACGTTCATTCCCCGCTCGTATTCCTGCGGGCTGAACAGCCGGCCCTCGACGGGCGCCATCTTCTTGATCGTGAAGTAGTCCTCCGTCACCGTGTACGCGAGCACGGAACGGGGCTTGTTCGTGTACTTCGACTGGATGGACAGGTTGTCCTGGCCGACCGCCGCCCACAGTACGCCGTCGGGGAGCGCCGCGGCCACGGGCTCGATGTCGACGTCCTTGATGCGCGGACGCCGGCGCAGTTCGCGCCAGTAGTCGTCGTCGTGATTGCCGAGGTTGATGTTCGGGCGGCTGCGGAGCTCGAACGAGTTCACCGCCATGATCTTGCCGACCAGCTGGTCGGTCATGTAGCGGCTCATCCCGCTGACGATGGAGACGACGGCGATCAGGAACGTCACGCCGATCATCACGCCGAGCAGGGTGAAGAAGCTCTTGAGCTTCTGCACCCAGATCTGTTGCAAGGCGAGGCGGATGGCTTCGATGAACGGCATGAAGGAAAGCTAAGGTCGGACGGTCAGACTGTCAGACCGAGCTTCTCGACGAACGCGGAACGGCGTTCGTCCGACGCGATGAGCCCGTCCCGCAGCACCACCACGCGGCGCGCGTGCTGGGCAATGTCGGGCTCGTGGGTCACCATGATGACCGTCTGCCCCTGATCCGCCAGCGACTCGAAGACCCGCATGATCTCTTCGGAGGTGGTGGAATCGAGATTGCCGGTCGGTTCGTCGGCGAGGAGGATGGACGGGTTGTTCACCAGCGCCCGCGCGATGGCCACACGCTGCCGCTGGCCACCCGACAGCTCGTTCGGGCGGTGGTCCATGCGCTTGTCGAGCTGCACGCGCTCCAGCGCCTCGCGCGCGCGACGCTTGCGCTCGTCCCCCGACACGCCGGCGTACACGAGCGGCAGCTCGACGTTGTGGAGGGCCGTGGCGCGCGGCAGGAGATTGAACGTCTGGAAGACGAATCCGATCTCCTTGTTCCGTACGCGGGCCAGCGCATCGTCCGACATGGACGACACTCGCGTGCCATTGAGCCAGTACTCGCCCTCGTTCGGCGTATCGAGGCAGCCGATGACGTTCATGAGCGTCGACTTGCCGGACCCGGAAGGCCCCATGATGGCGACGTACTCGTTGCGCCGGATGGCGAGGTCCACACCCCGGAGGGCGCGCACGATCTCGCCGCCCATGTCGTACTCTCGCTTGATGCCGCGCGTCACGATGACCCAGTCGCCGCCGGGCGCCGCGCCCGCCGACTCGATGACCGCCTGCCGCTCGGCGGTGGCGCCGAGCGGGGCTTCGATGGTGGAGTCCTTGCTCACGACTTGGTTACCGGCTTGGGCGCTTCGACCTTCGTCTCGCGGACGGTGGCGCCATCCTTGAGCTCGCGGATCGCCTGGTAGGTGCCGGCGACGATCTTGTCGCCTTCCTTGAGGCCGCTCAGCACCTCGAAGTGCTTCTCGCCGGCAATGCCCACCTTCACCGGGCGGAAGGTGACCTTGTTGTCCTTGGCGACGACGAAGACGCCTTCGACATCCTTCTTGCCGACTTCCTTCTTCGGCTTGGGCTTGCCGAGGCCGACGGCGGTATCGCCCTTCGTGAGCGCCTCGTTCTCGCGCACGGTGAGCGCGATGATCGGGATGGAGAGCGCGTGCTTCCGCGTATCCGTGATGATCTTGGCAGTGGCCGAGAAGTCGGGCCGCGTCTCGGGTGGAATGTTGACGAGCTGGATCGTGACCTCGTAGTCCACGGCCTGGTCGGTCGTGTTGGTCGCCGTCGCGCTCTTCACGGCGCTGTTCGAGATCTGCGTCACGCGACCGATGAACGTCGTGTCGGGGAAGGCGTCGATCTGGATGACGGCGGAGTCACCAACGGCGATGCGCGCGACGTCGGTCTCGTCCACCTTCACCTTGGTCTCGAGCACGCTCATGTCGGCGATGGTGAGCAGCGTCGCCGCATCCTTGTTCAGCGTGCCCATGATCGCCGTTTCCCCATTCTCCACGTTGAGGCGCGTCACGCGGCCCGACATCGGCGCGTAGATGGTGGTCTTGCCGAGCGAGCTGCGCGCGTCGGAGAGGAGCGCATTCGCCTGCTCGACCTGGTGCTTCGCCGACTCGTAGAGCGCGCGGTTCACGTCCACCGCCGTGCGGAGCTGCTCCATCTGCTCGTCGGAGATGAGCGTCGGGTTGCTCTTCTTGATGGCCGCCGTGCGCTCGTAGCTCTTCTGGGCCTGGAGGAGGTTCGCCTGCGCCTGCGCCATCCCGGCCTTGCTCGCGGCGAGCGAGGCGTCCTGGCGCTGCACGGCCGCTTCGGCCTGCTGCGGATCGATCTGGAGGAGGAACTGGCCCTTGGCGACCATCTGGCCTTCCTTCACCGCGAGCCGAACGATCTTGCCGGTGATGTCGGAGCTCAGGTCGACCTTCAGCTGCGGCTGCACCTGGCCGCTCGCCGTGACCGACGCGACCAGATCGCGGCGCTGCACCTGCTCGGTGCGCACCTCGACGGCCTTGTTGCCTCGCTTGGCGGCGGTGAGGCCCCCGATCGCGATTGCGACCAGCACCGCCCCGCCGAATACGGACATCTTCACGCGCTTGCTCATGGCCACTGTCTCTCGGTGGGAATTAGCGGAGGGGACGTCCGACCGCGTTCTCGAGCGCGGCGAATGCCTTGTGGAAGTCGTACATGGAATTCACGCGGTCGATCAGCGCCTGCTCGTACGTGCTGCGCGACGTGGTGACGTCGAGGAAGGTGGCAGCACCGACCTTGTAGCGCTCTTCGGCGAACGCCAGCTCCTCCTGCGCCTTCTGCGCGTTCTGCTGATTGAGCTGCACCGTCTTCACGGACGTCATCAGGGTCAGGTAGGCCTGCGTCACGTCAGCCGTGAGGGCGAGGTCCTTCGCCTTCACCTGGTACATCGCGTCGTCCCGGTTGGCCTCTGCTACCTGTACGCGCTCCTCCCGCTGGAAGTTGTCGAACACCGGGATGGAGATCTGCGCCGACAGCGCGAACGGCGAGCGATTGAAGCGGAAGGGGAACTGATTGTTCGCATCGCGAATCGCCTGCGCCTGCGCATCGGTGAGCGTGTACTGCGGGCCCGTGCAGCCAACGGCGCCGAGTCCCGAGCCGACGCGGATGGAATCCGCCGTCATGCAATCGCCGAACGACGCGAGAGCACCGGCGCGCGCGCGGTTCACGAGGTAGTTCGGATCGGTGTACTGATAGGAGTTGCCGCCCCAGCCCGTGCTGAGCGAGAGCGTGGGGGTATAGGCCGCTTTCGCAACCCTGGTATTGAGGTCGGCGGCACGCTCGCGCGAGCGCAGCGCCACGATGGCCGGGTTCGCGCGACGCGCCAGGTCGAGCAGCGAATCGAGCGAGAACATCGGCGTGTCGAGCCGGAACTCGGTGGTGAGCACGACGCCCGTGGGCTGCGGCACCCCCATCTGCTGATAGAGGCGCAGCTTCTCGACCTCCACGTTGTTCTGCTCCGTCAGCTGTGCCACCTGCGCCCGACCGAGCGCCACCTCGGCGCTGCGCACGTCGAGGATGGTACCCGAGCCCACCGCCACCTTGGCCTTGGCGAGGTCGAGCTGAACCTGCGCCGTGTGGACCAGGGTGTCCTGGAGCGCGGCGCGCGCCTGGGCCTGGAGCACCGTGAGGTACTGCTGGGTTACCGCGGCGCGAAGCTGCTCGGCGGCGCCGGTGATGTCCGCTTCCACGGCGTTCCGGTTCGCCACCGCCGCCTTCGGATTCACGAACGTGGCGCTGTTGATCCGGTAGTTCAGGCTCAGGTCGTAGCTCGACTGGACGGTGGACGACTGGTTGCTGAACGACAAGCCGTTGAAGACCTGTTGACCGCCCTGCTGATAGCGACTGCCGAACGAGGCGTCCGCGCTTGGCAGGAAGGCGCCACGAGCGCTGCGCACGGCGGCGTCGGCGGTAGAACGGTCGTTCGCCTGGGAGAGGAAGACCGGGTTGTTGCGTCGCGCCAGCGAGATCGCCTCGTCCAGCGTGAGGGAGACGCCGCGTACGGTCGCGCTGTCCTGCGCGCGACCAGCCGCGGGCAAACAGAGCGCGACGGCGAGCGCGACGGGCACCAATGTTCGCATCGGGGGGGAGGTCCTGGGTGATGGGTCACCGCCCCATACGAACCAGCGGCGCCGTGGTTTCAGGTCAATCGGTGTCCGGTTCCGGGGAGAGAAACACGCGAGACCGGACGCGTTCACGAATGCAGGCGTAGATGGCAGCGCCCTTTTCAGCGCTGGCGAGGGAGGGTCGGCCGATGGAGCCGGAGCTGCCGCGCGGGATCTTCATCCACCCGCGGCGGTATCGCCGGAGCTCCTCACGCGACATCATATAGTCTTCAGCAAGGTCCATCCGCACAAGATCCGGCGCGATGTAGAGCATGAGCGAGGTGTCCACCTCGTCGCCGTGCATCGGCTCGGACTGGCCCTCCAGCAGCGACCGGAAGTCCACCGAGAAGATGTCCACCACCCGCACCCGCGCCACGGTGGTGATCACCGTGGCGAGCGCTTCCTGATGCGGATCGTGCTCGTGGGCCGTCAGCAGAATGAACTCTCGTACACCAGTCATCTCCCACGTGTTCAACAAGTCGTTCAGCATGCGGTGCAGCGTCTTCTTTCGCAGTGACGCATTGCCGGGAAAGCCGCGTTCGGTATCGACGTTCACGCCGTACTCGAGCGTGGGCGCACGCAGGATTCCGAACTCGGCGGAGAAGTCGTCTGCCAGCCGCTCCACGATCAGTGTGTCCGAGCCGAGCGGGAGATGGCGGCCATGCTGTTCGCACGTTCCGACCGGGATGATGAGTCGCGGATCTGCGGCAAGGATGGCGGCGATCTCGCCCGGCCGTAGCTCCTTGATGCGTCGCGGCGTGTCCGGCGTGGCCGGCGTCAGGGAGGGATAAGTCATTCTGGGCGAGACGCTGAGACGGTGGCTGCCCGTCGCGGGAGTACGCGCCCTCGTGGCGCCGGCGGCCGCGGCGGCGGCGCTCATGCTGGCGAGCGGCTGGCTCGCCGATCAGCACGTAGGTTACGTGATCGCGTGGGTCCTCGCCACGGTGCTCGCGCTGTGGAGCGGCCTCCGCTGGGCTCCGCGGTCGATGCGCACGCCGCTCCTGCTCACGACCACGGCGCTGCTGGCGGCCAGTCTG
>Ga0207657_10001986_pt1 | contig 22085 bp, 20 predicted proteins | sample KBSC33metaG_FD_184316 | JGI IMG/M metagenome (GOLD analysis project Ga0207657, IMG submission 184316) | Corn rhizosphere microbial communities from Kellogg Biological Station, Michigan, USA - KBS C3-3 metaG (SPAdes) (version 2) | ecosystem: Host-associated > Plants > Roots > Rhizosphere > Soil ... | reverse complement strand
CGGGCATCTGACGCTCTGGATGTTCCTCGGCTCCGGGCCGCTCTCGCTCGCCGGCGTCGGCGTCGCGTCGCTGATCAAGCACCACTACGGCGACGGCGCGCAGAACATCGAGAGCTACGCGGTGGGCGCGGCCCTCGTCGCCGGCGGGATCGGCTTTCTCGCCAAGTCGTTCATCAAGCGCGGCGTGCAGGCGGACGACCGGCCGTTCATCCTCTCGCGTCGCGACAAGGTCCTGGCGGTGGCGATCGGGGCGGTGTTCGGGTTCGTCGTGGGCCTCACGTCGGTCGGGAGCGGCACCTTCTTCGGGCTCGTGATGGTGCTCGTCTATCCGTTGACGATGCCGAAGATCGTCGGGACGGACATCTTCCACGCGGCTGCGCTCCTCTGGGTTGCGGGCGTCGGCCACATGATCGGCGGCAACGTCGACTACCACGCGACGGCGTGGCTGCTCACAGGCTCGATCCCGGGCGTGCTCATCTCGAGCCGCTTCACCGTGCGGCTGCCGGACGTCGTGCTTCGTCTCTCGCTCGGGACGATCCTCGTCCTCAGCGGCCTGAAGCTGCTGAACGTGCCGGCTGCGCAGTGGATCCTGCTCGGCGGCCTGATCGCGCTCGGCCTCGGCCTGCTGGCGTACGGTGTCGTCGCGTGGGTGCGACGACCCCCTTTGGCGCAGACGGCCTCTGGCTGAAGCGCGAGGACGAGCACGAGCTCGGCGCGTTCAAGTGGCGCGGCGCGAGCGCCGTGCTCGAGGAACGGCGCCCCGACCTCGTCGTGACGGCGTCGACCGGCAACCACGGTGCGGCCACCGCCTGGGCCGCGAGGCGCGCCGGTGCGCGCGCGATCATCTTCGTGCCGCGGGAGGCGAGCCCTGCGAAGCTCGCGCTGATCGAGGCGCAGGGCGGGGAGCTTCACCAGGTCGGCGCCGACCTGGACGAGGCGAAGGCGGCGGCACGCGCGTACGCCGCCGAGCACCGCGGCTTCTTCTTCGAGGATGGGGCCGAGCCGGCGCAGTTCCGCGGCTACGAGGGAATCGGCGAGGAGCTGCACGACGTGCTGCCGGAGCCCGCCGCCGTCGTGGTGCCCGTGGGCAACGGCGCGCTCGCGATCGGCGTCTTCCGGGCGCTCGCCCGCCGTGCGCCGGCGGCGCTCCGGGTCGCGGTCGCCGCCGCCGATGCGCCCGCGATGTGGGAGAGCTGGCAGGCGCGCAGGCCCGTCGACTCCGACCGCTCGAGCACGTTCGCCGACGGGCTCGCGGTGCGCGTCGCGATCCCGCTCGCGGTCGCCGAGCTGAACGGCCTCGCGCAGCGGTTCGAGCTCGTCACCGAGCGCGAGCTCGAGGCCGCCGTGCGCGCCTACGCCGCGGCCGGGATCCGCGTCGAGGGCGCGGCCGCGGCGCCGCTGGCTCTCGCCCTGCGGGAGGAGCTGCCGAAGCCCGCTGTGCTGATCGTCACGGGCCGGAACATCGACGACGCGCTCTACGACCGGATTCTCACTTCCGGAACGTAGAATCGCGGGACTTTGCAGCGGCTTCTCACGACTGCGATCCTCGGCGGCCTGCTCGTCGCGACGGCGGCGGCCTTCGCGGTCACCGAGCGGCTGAAGCTCACGAAGAGCCCGATCTTCGGCACCGTCGTCTATCCCAAGACGGGGTTCTCGCCGACGTGCGGCTGCGCAAAGGGGAAGGCGACCGTGCGAATCAAGCTGCGCCGCGCAGACGACGTCACGGTCGGCATCCTGGACTCGCACAACGCGGCGGTAAGGACTCTCGTCGACGGCGTTCAGGCGTCGCGCGGCGCGAACGTCTTCCGGTGGGACGGCCGCACCGACGGGAACGCGCTCGCGAAGGACGGCAACTACAAGGCGGAGATCCACCTCGCGCGCCAGCACCAGACGATCGTGCTGCCCAATGCAATCGTGCTCGACACGACCGCCCCCGAGGTGAAGGCTGCGGTGCCGAACCGCGAGACGCTCTCACCGGACGGGGACGAGCAAGCTGACTTCGTGCGGATCCACTACGAGCTCAGCAAGCCGGCGCACGTACTGCTCTATCTCGGCGGCGAGCGCATCCTCCGGCAGTACCGTCATCCCGCGAGCGGCTCCGTGCAGTGGTACGGCAAGGCCGGCGGAAAGACGCTCCCGCCGGGCTCGTACACGCTCCAGGTGGGTGCCGTGGACACCGCCGGCAACAGCACACCGGTCGCGCAGCGCCAGCGCGTCCACGTTCGGATCCGCTACATCGAGCTCGCGAGCAAGCGCATCGTCGCGCGGGCGGGCAAGCTCTTCTCGATCGGCGTCTCGACCGACGCGAAGCGCTACACGTGGAAGCTCGGCAGCCGGAAGTCGTTCGCGTCGGGCCCGGTACTGCGGTTGCGGGCGTCGACGTTCCGCGGCCGGTACACGTTGACCGTGACCGAGCGCGGCCACGTCGCGCGCGCGCGGGTGCTCGTCAGGTGAGGGAGCTCGCGCAGATCGGAAGCCCGGTCGCGTGCCTCGGCCTCGCAGTGCTCCTCGTCGGTCGCTCGCGCAACGAGCGGATCGCCGGGCTCGCCGGCGCAGCCCTCGGCACCGCGCTGCTCGGCCTCGCAGTGGCGCCGCACGAGCCGCTCCTCGTCGCGGGCGGCGTCTGCGCCGCGCTCGGTCTCGCAATCGGGCTCGCCGGGCTCTTCCGCGTGCTGCCGTGGCTTTTTCCGCTCCTTGCACTCGGCTGCGTGCCGGCGCGCGTCGGCGTGCACGTCGGCGGCTCGAGCTCGAAGCTCCTGGTGCCGCTCTACGTCGTCGTCCTCGGTGCGGCGTTGCTCCTCGCGTGGCAGGTCGGCGAAGGCGACGCGCGGGTGCGCGAGCTTCGGCTTGCGGCGTGGCCGCTTGCCGCCTTCGTCGCGTGGACCGGAGTCTCGCTCGTGTGGAGCAAGGACGTCCACGAGGGGGCGATCGAGATCCTCGCCTTCTACGTGCCGTTCACGCTGCTCGCCGTGACCTTCGCGCGGCTGCCGTGGAGCCGCCTCGGCCTGCGACTCCTCTATGCCGAGGTGACCCTGATGGCAGTCGCCTTCGCCATCGTGGGCTTCTACCAGTACGAGACCCGCGACATCTTCCAGAACCCGAAGGTGATCCACGCGAACGCCTACGCGCCGTTCTTCCGCGTCAACTCGGTGTTCTGGGATCCGTCGATCTACGGGCGGTTCCTCGTCGTCGCGATGGCGCCCTCGATCGTGCTGGTCGCGCTCGGCCGCTCGTTGCGCTCGTCGATCGTCGCCGCCGCCGCGATCGCCGTGACCTGGCTCGGGCTGCTCATCTCGTACTCGCAGTCGAGCTTCGCGGCTCTCCTGGTCGTCGCGGTCGGCGCGGCGTTCATCGCGTGGCGCTGGCGCGCGCTCATCGCCGTCGTCCTGGCCGTCGCCGTGCTGGCGGGGATCTCGGTTGCGCAGCCGCAGGTCCGCCGCTCGCTCCAGCACCACACCTCGCACGGCCTGAACGAGGTCACGAGCGATCGGTCGAGCCTCGTCGCGAACGGCATCCGCATCGCGGTGCACCACCCGGTGGCGGGTGTCGGTGTGGGCGGCTTCAAGCGCGCGTACGCTGAACGGGTGGGATTCAAGGGCAAGGACCCGAAGAAGGCCGCCTCGCACACGACGCCGGTGACGGTCGCCGCGGAGACGGGGCTGGTCGGGCTCGCGCTCTTCCTCGCGGTCGTGGCTGCCGTACTCGCCGAAGCGTTCCGGCGCCGGCACCGCTCGCTGCCGCTCGTCGCAGGTCTCGGAATCGCCGCGATCCTCTGTCACTCGCTCTTCTACAACGCGTTCTTCGAGGATCCGATGACCTGGGCCCTCTTCGGGCTCGCCGTCCTCGCGTTGCCGCAGCGCGTGCAGGTCGCCGGCGTCGCCGCCCCCGCGTCGCCCAAGGAGGCGGTGCCGGTCTGATCGAGCAGTGGCGGCGGGCCCTCGTGCTGGCCCCGCACACCGACGACGGGGAGTTCGGCTGCGGGGGCACGATGACGCGGCTCGTCGACGCGGGCTGCGAGGTTCGGTATGTCGCATTCTCGATCGCGACGCGGTCGCTGCCGGAGGGCTTTCCGCCCGACACGCTCTCGCGCGAAGTTCGGGAGGCGACGACGGAGCTCGGCATCCCGGAGGCGCAGCTCGCGGTGCACGACTTCGACGTGCGGACATTCCCGGAGCACCGCCAGGACATCCTCGAGCTCCTCGTCGGCTACTGGGAGGAGTGGAAGCCCGACGTCGTCTTCCAGCCGTCGCTGCACGACGTCCACCAGGATCACAAGACCGTCGCGGAGGAGGGCCTGCGCGCGTTCAAGCGCACGACGATCCTCGGGTACGAGATTCCGTGGAACAACTTCGATTTCGCGTACCAGTGGTACGTCTCGCTCGAGAAGACGCACATCGAGCGAAAGGTCGCCGCGCTCGAGCGCTACGCCTCGCAGCACCATCGCCGCTACGCGAACCCGGAGTACGTGTGGAACGTCGCGCGCACCCACGGGATCAACGTGAACCGCGAGTACGCCGAGGTCTTCCAGGTGTACCGCGTGATCGTCTGAGCGGGCCGGAGGTGACCGGATCTGTGTGGAACGACCCCGCGCAGTGGGACGAGCGAAAGCGTCCGGAGTCGTGCCCGATCTGTCAACGCGGTGAGCCGCTCGACGTACTGGCGGAGTTCGAGCAAACGTGGATCACGGGAGGAACGAGCGCGCCGCTACCGGGGTATGCATGCGTGGTCTCGAAGCACCACGTCGTCGAGCCATTCCACTTACCGGGTACCGAGGCCGCTGCGTTCTGGCGAGATGCGATGGTCGCCGCCGAAGCTCTCGACGGGCTGTTCAGCCCGTCGAAGCTCAACTACGAGATCCACGGGAACACCATCCCGCACCTCCATCTACACCTCTACCCACGTTTCGCGCGCGACCCGTTCGTCGGGGGGTCGATCGATCCAGAGAGCGCTGCGTTCGAGCGGTCGGACGACGACCTTCGACGGATGCGTCAGGCGCTTTTGGCCGCGTCCGGCGGGTAGCGCGCGCGGCGAATCCGGTGCCCCGCAGGCCCGGTTTGGGGTTGTCGACCCCGGGTACCCGCCGGGTCCACGACGGCACGAGGAGGCTTCCGATGAAGGCAGTGGTCTGGCACGGAAACGAGGACGTACGGGTCGACAACGTGCCCGACCCGCGCATCCAGGAGCCGACGGACGCGATCGTCCGCATCACCTCGACGGGGATCTGCGGCTCCGACCTGCACCTCTACGGCGTCCTCGGCAACTTCATGGACGAGGGGGACATCATCGGCCACGAGCCGATGGGGATCGTCGAGGAGGTCGGCGCCGAGGTGCGGAACATCAAGCCCGGCGACCGCGTCGTCGTCCCGTTCAACATCGTCTGCGGGCACTGCTTCATGTGCGACCACGGCTGGTTCGCGCAGTGCGAGACGACCCAGGTGCGCTCGCACGGCAAGGGCGCGTCGCTCTTCGGCTACTCGAAGCTCTACGGGCAGGTGCCGGGCGCGCAGGCCGAGCTCCTCCGGGTGCCGCAGGCGCACTTCGGCCCGATCAAGGTGCCGGACGGCCCGCCCGACGAGCGCTTCGTCTATCTCTCGGATGTCCTGCCGACCGCGTGGCAGGCGGTCGAGTACGCAGCGATCCCGGACGGTGGCTCGGTCGCCGTACTCGGGCTCGGGCCGATCGGCCAGATGTCGTGCCGCATCGCCCGCCATCGCGGCGCGCGCGTGATCGGCGTCGACCTCGTTCCCGAACGGCTCGCGATGGCCGAGCGCCACGGGATCGAGACCGTCACCTGGGACGGCGAGACCGACGTCGTGCAGGAGCTGCGCGAGCTGACGGACGGTCGCGGCCCGGACAGCGTCATCGACGCGGTGGGGATGGAGGCGCACGGCTCGCCCGTCGCCGAGCTGATGCAGAAGGCGACGCGCGTCCTGCCCGATCGCGTCGGCCAGGCCCTTGCCGAGCGCGTCGGCGTCGACCGGCTCTCGGCGCTCCTGACCGCGATCGATGCGGTGCGCCGCGCGGGGACGCTCTCGATCATCGGGGTTTACGGCGGCGCCGCCGACCCTTTGCCGATGATGGACATCTTCGACAAGGGCCTCACGATCCGGCAGGGGCAGGCGCACGTGAAGCGCTGGATCGGCGACATCCTGCCGCTTCTGACCGACGACGACCCCCTCGGCACGAGCGACCTCGCGACGCACAAGCTGCCGCTCGAGTCGGCGCCGCAGGGCTACGAGATCTTCCAGCGCAAGGAGGACGGCGCGATCAAGGTGCTCCTCGAGCCGTAGCTCGTTTTCGAATTCGACGTACCGGGCAATGCCAGGCACTGCATCTCGACTGAGAGGAGTCCCTGGTGAGATCGACCCTTGCGCTGCTCGCGGGAATCGCGGTCGCCGGCATCGTGACGCTGACCGCGACGGCGAGCGCGAACGCACCGAGGCCGAGGCCCGGCGGCGGCTCGTTCACGAACTACTCGCTCGGCGAGGCGACGGGCACGACCTGCCCGGGAAGCTCGGCGTGCTCGAACATCGCCGCCGAGCCGGCGATCCGCGCCGACGGTGCAGGCCGCTTCTTCGGCAGCTCCGAGAACGGCCTCGGCGGCGGCACGGTCGCCTTCCGGTCGACCGACGGCGGCCTCCATTACACGACCCTCGTCTCCCCGAACAGCGTCTCGTCGGCGAACGACACCGGCTTCGCGCCCGGCGGCGGCGACACCGACCTCGCCGTGGCTCCCGACAAGAACTCGGCAGGGTTCTACAACGTCTACGTCGCGAGCCTTTCCCTCGCGAACGTGGACGTCTCGACCTCGACCGACGGCGGCGCGACCTGGCGGCTGAGCCCGGTCACGACCCCCGAGACGATCGACGACCGCGAGTGGATCGCGGCCGACACGAACGACAAGGTCTGCATCAGCTACCACAACGCGCCGCAGGGCATCACGGTGGGGTGCAGCCCCGACGCGGGTCTTGCCTTCACGCAGTTCGCGCCTGCGCTCGACGCGGCCCACGCCTTCCAGACGTCCGAGAACTCGATCGGCAACCTCGCGATCGATCCGGGGTCGCACACCATCTACCAGACCTACTCGGCGATTACGACGGCAGCGGAGACGGCGTGCGCGCCGCAGCTCGGAGTCGTCGCCGGAACCTGCAACTACCACGGCGTCTACATGGCTGTGTCGACCGACGGCGGCGCGACCTTCACCGACTACCCGGTGTACGTCAACCCCGACGTCACCGTCGGCTACGGGCACCAGTTCGTGAACGTCTCCGTCGATCGCGCGGGGAACGTGTACTCGGTCTACACCGACGACCATCACGTCTACTACTCGTTCTCGAAGGACCGCGGCCAGACCTGGAGCGGCCCCTATCTCGTCTCGACGACGAGCGGTACGCAGATCTTCCCGTGGTCGACCGCGGGGGACGCCGGGAAGCTCGACGTCGTCTACTACGACACTCCGTACTTCGGGACGGAGCACCCGGACAACTATCCGGCGTCCGCAGCGTGGACCGTCGGCTTCGCGCAGAACGTGAACGCGCTCACGCCCGGCTCGGCCTGGTCACGGCAGACCGCGTCGCCGATCGTCCACTACGGCGGCGTCTGCGAGTCCGGCGTGACGTGCACCGGCAACCGGGATCTCTTCGACGACTTCGGCGTCGCCGCAAGCCCGACCACCGGCCTCGCGTCGATCATCTACAGCGACGATCAGTTCGATCCGGCCGGCCCGAATACGTCGGGCTGCGACGCGACGACCACCAACACCTCGTCGTGCGATCACACCGCAGTCGCCACCCAGACCGCGGGCACCGGCATCTTCGGCGGCAAGAAGAAGTAGGCGCCGCACGTTGGGCGGGAGCGGGCTTGACAGCAGCCTTGCCGTCTGACAGATTCTCGTCTGCCAAGTCCCTGTGGGCCCTCGGGTTCACGGGGACATGGCATTTTTTGGGCCCTTTTCTCGCTAGAGGACGAGCTCGGCGAGCACCGCGAGCGCCTCCGGCTGCGGCGAGCCGACGACGAGCGTCGTGACCGGGGTCTCGCGCCACGCGGCGAGGCGGTCGCGGATGCGCTCCTTCGGGCCGACGAGCGCGAGCGCGTCGACGAGCTCGTCGGGCACGGCCGCGATCGCGTCGCGTTGCCTGCCGTCGAGATAGAGCTCCTGGATGCGCTCGGCCTCGCCGATCCAGCCGTAGCGTCGGACGAGCGCGTTGTAGAAGTTCTTGCCCTTTGCGCCCATGCCGCCGACGTAGAGCGCGATGTGCGGCTTGAGCGCGTCGCGGAGCGCTGCGACGTCGTCGCCGACGAGCACGTTGACCGTGGCGGCGATCTCGAAGCCGTCCGGCGCGCCCACGATCGACGCGCCGAACGCGTCGTCGAACCGCTCCGGGTCGACGAAGATCGGCAGCCAGCCGTCGGCGATCTCCGCGGCGAGCGCGACGTTCTTCGGTCCGATCGCTGCGAGGTAGATCGGGATGTCCGCGCGCAGCGGGCGCAGCATCATCTTCAGCGGCCTGCCCAGCCCGGTCGCGCCGGGCCCGTCGTAGGGGATGCGGTAGTGCTCGCCCTCGTGCGCGACGACCTCGCGCCGCAGCGCCGCTCGCACGATCTCGATGTACTCGCGAGTCTTGCCGAGCGGCTTGCCCCACGGCTCGCCGTGCCAGCCCTCGACGACCTGCGGGCCCGACGTGCCGAGGCCGAGGATGAAGCGGCCGCCGGACATGAGGTCGAGCGTCGCGGCCGTCATCGCGGTGTTCGCGGGCGTCCGGCCGGGGATCTGCATGATCGCGGAGCCGACCTTGATCCGGCTCGTCGACGCCGCAACCCACGCGAGGACGGTGACGGCGTCGGTGCCCCACGCCTCCGCCGCCCAGACGGAGTCGTAGCCGAGCTCCTCGGCACGACGCACGGCCGGGACGAGGTCGGCGGGGTTCGTCCCGGGCGGTGCGTAGCCGAGGTTGAAGCCGAGCTTCACAGCGCGATCCTACGCCGCTACCGTCGGAGGGCCGTGGCGCACCCCGAGCTCGCTGACGAACAGGCTTACGTCGATCACGCGTACGCGTGCCTCGACAAGATGCGCGCGACGCTCGAGCGAACCGGTGACTCGATGGCGACGGAGTTCGCGGCGGTCGCGATGGAGGCTTGGGCGAAGCGGCGCGTGCGCACGTTCCAGGACGCGGAGCGCGGGCTCTGCTTCGGCCGGCTCTCGCTCGACGCAGGCCCACGACCCCTCTACGTCGGGCGGCGCTGGGTGCACGACGACGAGCAGAACGTGCTCGTCGTCAACTGGCAGGCACCGGCGGCGCGCCCGTTCTACACCGCCACGCCGCAGGACCCGCAGCGCGTCACCCAGCGCCGCCGCTATCGCACCGACGGCCGCCGGATCGTCGACATCTCCGACGAGTCGCTCGACGGCACCGCGGTCGAGGGCGCCGCCGTCTCCGACTTCCTGCTCGAGGAACTCGAGCGCCGGCGCGAAGGCCGTATGCGCGACATCGTCGCGACGATCCAGTCCGATCAGTACCGGTTGATCACCGCGGAGCCGGAGGGCGCGCTCGTCGTCCAGGGAGGGCCCGGCACCGGGAAGACCGCCGTCGGCCTCCATCGCGCCTCGTGGCTCCTCTACACGCATCGCAAGGAGCTCCGTCGAGTGCTCGTCGTCGGCCCGAACCCGACGTTCATGGACTACGTGTCGCACGTGCTCCCGGCGCTCGGCGAGGACGCGGTCGAGCAGCGCGCTGTCTCCGAGCTCCTCGACGGCGTCGAGGTCGGACGCGAGGACGCGGCCGACGTCGCGCGGCTCAAAGCCGATGTGCGTCTCGCCGAGGTGGTGCAGCGCGCGGTGGAGCTCGCCGTTCGACCGAAGCCGGAGGAGCTCGTGCTCTTCGTCGACGGCCATTTCGTCTCCGTGCGCGAGCGGCAGGTGCGCGAGCTCCTCGACGAGGCGCTCGGGTCGGGCGCCTCGCTCTCGGTCGCCCGCGAGCGCTTCCGCATGGCGGTGCTGCGGCGCTTCTACGAGCGCTACGGGGAACTGCTCGACGATCTCGCGTTCCGGAGCTTCGACGAGATCGAGCGCGCGTTGCAGCGGAAGGGGTTCCTCGCGAAGTACCTCGACAGCGTGCTGCCGCTGCCGAAGCCCGACAAGCTCGTTGCGCGGCTGCTGAGCTCGCCGGCCGCCCTCGCAGCGGCGGCCGACGGGATCCTCGACGACACGGAGCAGAAGCTCCTGCTGCGCGACCGGCCGCGTCGCGCTGCCGACCTGCGCTGGAGCGTGCACGATCTGCCGCTCCTCGACGTGGCTCGCACGCTCGTCGAGGGCGAACCGCGCGCGTTCGGGCACGTGATCGTCGACGAGGCGCAGGATCTCTCGCCGATGCAGCTCCTCGCCGTCTCGCGGCGCGCGCTCGACGGCTCGCTCACGATCCTCGGCGACGTCGCCCAGGCCACGGGGCCGGTCGTCTACCGCCGCTGGGAGGAGCTCGAGCCGTATCTCCCGCACGAGATCGCGGTCACGATCGAGGAGCTGCGGCACGCGTACCGCGTGCCGGGCGAGATCATGGAGTTCGCGCTGCCGTTGCTCGACGCGATCGCGCCCGAGGTCGAGCGTCCGCTGTCCTACCGTCAGGGCGGCGCACCGCCGCGTCTCGTGCCGGCCGAGGAGGGCGAGCTGCTCGCCACCGCGCTCCGCGAGGCGGCGGAGCTCGACGGGCTGCTCGCCGTCATCGCGCCGCGCTCGCTCGCGCTCGTCGCCGCCTCCGGCGAGACGTTCGACGAGAGCGCGCTGCCCGTGCTGACGCCGAGGGAGGCGAAGGGCCTCGAGTTCGACCACGTCGTCGTCGTCGAGCCGGCTTCGATCGTCGACGAGGGTGGCGACGCCGGCCTGCGCGAGCTGTACGTCGCGCTGACGCGACCGACGAAGACGCTGACGGTCGTACATGCGCGACCGCTGCCCGCGCCCCTCGCGTAGCGCCCGCACCCGGCGGATCCGAAAAAAGGGGGTCACCCCCCAAACGGCTTCGTGTCGACTTTCTGAAATCTCGTCCACAGGGCGTTTTGCCCCGGAGCAGGCGCGCTTTTGCAGCCGCTGCACGGCCGCTTAGTACCTGGCTGTCGCCCGACCGGGGCAACCCCCGTTGCGGCGTGGATCCTCGAAAGGGGGTAACCCCCATTGCGGCGTGAGGAGACAGCCGGCGGGTAGCGTCGGCGCATGCGCACGCGCGAGCTCGGCAGGGGTGGCCCCGAAGTCTCGGTCGTCGGCCTCGGCACGAACAACTTCGGCGCTCGCGTCGACTACGACGGGACGGTCGCGGTGATCGACGCCGCGCTCGAGCACGGCATCACGCTCTTCGACACCGCCGACGTCTACGGCCAGGGCATGAGCGAGGACTTCATCGGCCGCGCGCTCGAGGGGCGCCGCGACCGTGTCCTGCTTGCGACGAAGTTCGGCAAGGCGATGGACGCGAACCCGAGCGAGTCGCGCGGCTCGCGCGACTACATCCGCTGGGCGGTCGAGGGATCGCTGCGGCGCCTGCGCACCGACGCGATCGACGTCTACCAGATGCACGAGCCCGACCCGTCGACGCCGATCGACGCGACGCTCGCCGCGCTACACGAGCTCGTGCAAGAGGGAAGCGTGCGCTTCATCGGCTCGAGCAACTACACAGCCGCGCAGATCGAGGAGGCCGACCGCGTCGCGCGCGAACGCGGGCTCACGCGCTTCGTCTCCGCCCAGAACCATTACTCGCTCGTCGAGCGCGCGATCGAGGACGACGTGCTGCCGGTATGCGACCGGCTCGGCATCGGCCAGCTGCCCTACTTTCCGCTCGCAAGCGGCCTGCTGACCGGCAAGTACGCGCGCGGGGAGCAGGCGACCGAGGGCCGGCTCGCCGGCCGCGAGGTGCCCGAGGAGCGCTGGGACCGGCTCGAGCAGCTGCAGGCGTTCGCCGCCGAGCGAGGCGTACCGCTGCTCTCGGTTGCGATCGGCGGCCTCGCCGCGATGCCCGCGGTCGGCTCCGTGATCGCCGGCGCGACGAAGCCCGAGCAGGTCGAGGCGAACGTGCGCGCCGGCGCCTGGGTGCCGAGCGCGGACGACGTCGCGGCGCTCGAGCAGCTGCGCTAGACGCCGGGCACGAGCCGCCGCAGGCGCTTGCGCTCGGCCGGCAGGTAGAAGCCGAGCAGCGCGAGCGCGACCGGATACGCGAGGACGAGCAGGAACGACGGCGCGAGCGGCAGCCGTGCCGCCCGCGCCGCGACGGTGAGCGCGACCGCCGCCCCGACCGACGTGACGACGCGTCGCCACTGGTACTGCACGGGGTAGACCCGCTGCGCGTAGAGCGTCATGCCGACGAAGAGCACGACGTACGCGGCAGCCGTCGAGATCGCCGCGCCGACCATCCCGTACGCGGGTACGAGCCAGAAGTTGAGGCCGACGTTCACGGCCGCGCCCGTGCCGGTGACGACCCAGTTCAGCTGCGTCCTGCGCGCCCGCCCGCTCCCGATCGCGAGCACCGTGTAGCCGGCGTACACGGCGCCGGCGAACGCCAGCAGGGCAACGCCCTTCTCGGCCCGCTGGTAGCGCGGGTCCGTGAGCAGCCGCACCCACCACGGCGCGAGCGCGCCGAGGGCGAGCGAGAGCCACGACGCGAACGTCAGCAGGTACGTGAGCACGAACGAGTACGTCCGCTTCGCCTCGCGGTCGTCCTCGATCGAATACGCGAACGCCGGCCACGCCGTTCGGAAGGCGACCATCACGAACGTGATCACCCCTGCGATCTTCACCGCCGCGGAGTAGACCCCGACCTCGGCCGCGCTCTTGTAGTGCACGACGAACTCGCGGTCGACGAAGTTGATCGTCCAGAGCGCGAGTGCCGACGGGACGAGCGGCATTCCGAAGTGCTGCATCTGCCGGAGAAGCCCGCGGTCGAACTCGAGGCCGAGCTGCTCGTTGCGGTACGCGAGGAGCACCGAGTACACCGCAAGCGTGCCCGGGAAGTTGCCGACGACGAGACCGACCGCGCCCCAGTGGAAGACGGCGACGAACACCACCATCGCGCCGACGGTGATCAGCACGTTCGCGACGCTCGCGACCGCGTACTGCGCCGAGCGCTCCTCGACGCGGAAGAGCGCCGTGAGCTGCTGGTAGTTCGTCTGCGCCCAGAGGCCGACGGCGCCCGCGCGCACCAGCCCGGGGTCGTGCCCGAGCCCGATCCAGTGACCGAGCGGCGACGCGAACACGACTCCGAGCACGAGGCCGACGGTCGACATCGTCATCGTGAACCAGAACGACGTGCGGATCACGGTCAGCCGCTGCGCGTCCTCCTTCGCGTCGAAGTAGAAGCGGAAGAACGCGCTCGAGATCCCCATCTGCAGCACGATCGCGAGCACCGCCGTCGCCGCGGTGACGAGCTCGACGCGACCGTACGAACCCGGCGGCAGGTAGTGCGTGTAGAGCGGGAGGAGAAGCGTCGCGAGGATGCGCGACACGAGCCCGCCGAGCCCGTAGATCGCCGAATGACGGCCGAGCCGCCGCAGCTCCTGTCCGAGCCTCACAAGAGGTCAGCGTAGAGCGCGAGGAGGCGGTCGGTCATCCGCTCGAGGTCGTGGACCTCCTGCGCGTACGCGCGACTCGCCGCGCCGACGCGGCGACGCTCGTCCGGCGAGGCGGCGAGCGGCCGCAGGCGCTCGACGAGCGTCTCCCTCGTCACGCTGACGATCGGCACCTCCAGCCCGAACGCCTCCTCGGTGCGGCGGACAGCCTCGTCGTGGAGGAAGCTCACCACGGGCTTGCCGAGGGCCATCGCCTCGATCGCGAAGACGCCGTACCAGCCCGCGTTGAGCTGGTCGACGATCACGTCGGCGCGCCGGTACCGCTCGAACGCCCGGCGATGGTCGAGCCCCTCGACGATCTCCAGGTCGAGGTTCAGCTCGGCGCACGCCGCGACGACGTGCTCGGTGCCCTTGCGCGAACGCGACGACGGCGCGTGCAGCACGAGCGGCCGGTCGCGACCGGACGGCGGCGAGGGCTCGATGCCCGCGACGTCGATGCCGGGCGGGATGACGTGGGCGTCCGGCACCCAGCGCACGGCGTCGTAGGAGCCGACGATCCGCGCCCCCGCGCGTCGCGACCATGCGAGCTCACCGGGCGGCTTGCCGCGAATGTCCGAGCCGAGGAAGTGCACGACCGATCGCTTGCCGAGCGCGCGGAGGATCGGGAACTGCAGCGACTTCGGCAAGAGGGTCAGTCCGAAGTAGAAGTGAAAGATGTCGGTCGCCGGCGCGAGCCGGGCGAACGCGCGCCACTGCGTGAGCTGCCGGTGGACGAGGCCGCCGCTCCGCTTCAGGTCGACGTCGGCCTCGGGGTGCAGCCGGTAGCGGTTGAAGACGACGAGCTGCGCGTCGACGCCGCGGCGCCGGAGAGCCTGGACGTTCGTCCACGGGATGCCGGCGGTGTTGACGGGGCCATGCGTGACGCGCACGCGGCCACGCTACCCCGTGAGCTCGAGCGCCTTCTCGACCATCAGCTCGAGCGGCGCCTCGCCGCCCGCCGTGACGAGCTCCTCGATCCTCGCTGTCTCGAGCAGAGACTCGACCGCCGCGAGCGTGCGGTCGTGCTCGAGCGCCTCCTCCGCGGGCATCGGCATCCCGATCGCCTCGAAGGCCGCCTTGCCCGCACCGATGAGCTGCGCAGCGGCCTCGCCGTCGCCCGAACGCGCAGCGAGCTCGGCGGCCGCGCCGACCGCGTAGCCCAGCAGCATCTGGTAGTTGATGCGCCGTGCGATCTCGAGCGCCTCGCGCAGCGTCGTCCGCGCCCTGTCGTCGTCGTGCAGGTTCAGCAGCACCCGGGTGAGGTTGACGAGGGAGACGGCAAGCGTGTCCGTCTCCTGTAGCTCGCGCTGGATCTGGATCGCCCGCTCGCCGAACGTCACCGCATTCGCGGAGTCATCGCGCTGAGCGGCGATCGCGGCGATGTTCGCGAGCGCCGTCGCGAAGTGCGAGCGTCGCCCGACGCGTTCGAAGAGCTCGCTCGCCTCGACGTAGCGCGCGGTCGCGAGGTCGAGGTCGTTCTCGGTGACCGCGACGGCGCCGAGCTCCGCGATGCAGCGCGCGATCTCGCCGTCGTCTCCGAGCTCGCGGTAGATGGCGAGCGCCTCCTCGAGGCGCTCCGTCGACTCTGCGGCGTTGCCGAGGCGCCACGAGAAGGAGGACCCGGCCGCCAGCACCTCCGCGCGGCGCTCGCGGTCGCCCGTCGTCTGCGCGATCAGACGCTCGAACGTCCGGCTGCCCTCGTCGAGGTGCCCCTGGACGAGCCAGAACCAGCGCAGAGCGAGCGCCAGTCGCACGGCGACCTCCACTTCCGACTCCTCGTCGGCCCATGCGACCGCTGCGCGGAGGTTGTCGTGCTCGGACTCGAGCAGGGCATAGGCCTTCGGCTCCGAGTCGCCGCCGCCGCGGATCGCCTCCCACGCCTGCGTGGCGACGCGCTCGAAGTGCAGCGCGTGGCTGCGGCGCAGCTCGGCGCCGCGGCCGATCGCTTGCAGTCGCTCGTCGGCGTAGGCGCGAATCGTCTCGAGCAGCCCGAAGCGGGGCGCGCCGTCGGCGATCCTCCGGCGGACGAGGCTGCTGTCGACGAGCGCCTCGAGACCGAGGCTCGTGTCCCTGCCCAGCACGGCATCCGCGTCGGCGAGCGTCCAGCCGCCCGTGAAGACCGAGAGCGAAGCGAGCAGCTCGCGCTCCTCGGGCGCGAGCAGCTCGTAGCTCCAGTCGAGCGTCGCGCGAAGCGTCTGCTGGCGCGCCGGCAGATCGCGGGCGCCCGCGACGAGCAGCTCGAGCGCGCGACCGAGCCGCTCCTCGATCGCCGCCGGCGGCAGCACCTTCGTGCGCGCGGCCGCGAGCTCGATCGCGAGCGGCAGCCCGTCCAGCCGGCGGCACACCTCGGCGACGGTCTGGACGTTCCGGTCGGTGAGCGCGAACTCGGGGTCGACCGCCTGCGCGCGCGTCGCGAACAGGCGCACCGCGTCGTTCGCGGTCACCTCCTCGAAGCTCCGGCCGGCGCCGGGCACCGGCAGCGGCGGGACCGGGTACTCCTGCTCGCCCGAGATCCGCAGCGGCGTGCGGCTCGTCGCGAGCACGCGCACGCGCGGCCCGGCCGCGAGGAGCTCCGCCACCGGCGCCGTCGCGCCGCCGAGCTGCTCGAGGTTGTCGAGCACGACGAGAACGGAGCGGCCGCGGAGCGCGTCGAGCACGTCCTCCGTGTCGGCCATGTCGAGCGCGTGCGCGACCGCGGGTAGGACGACGTCCGCGGTCGTCGCGGTCGACAGGTCGACGAATGCCGCACCGTCGCGGAGCTCCGGCGCGAGCGCCTCGGCGACCGCGAGTGCGAGCCGTGTCTTGCCGGTTCCGCCGGCGCCGGTGAGCGTCACGAGCCGGATGTCGTCGCGGCGCAGCAGCGCCTCGACGGCGGCGACCTCGAGCCGCCTGCCGATCAGCGGGGTCGCGGCAACGGGCAGGCGGGCGCGCCGCCCCGCCGGTGCTGCCGGCAGCGCGTCGAGGCTCTCGTCCTGCCGCAGGATCGCCCGCTCGAGCTCCTGCAGCGCCGGACCCGGGTCGACGCCGAGCTCCTCGACGAGCGCCGAGCGCGCCGCGCGGTACGCCGCGAGCGCCTCCTTCTGGCGGCCGGCGCGGTAGAGCGCGAGGATCTGCTGCTCCCGCAGCCGCTCGCGGAACGGCTCGGCGGCGACGAGCGTCTCGAGCTCCGGCAGGAGTGCGTCGTGCTCGCCGAGCGCAAGCCGCGCGTCGTTCCGCAGTTCGAGCGCCCGCAGTCGCAGCTCCTCGAGCCGAGGTACCGCGTTCCGCGCGACCGGCTGGTCCGAGAGGTCGGCGAGCGGCGGCCCCTCCCAGAGGCCGACGGCCGCGTCGAGGTCGTCCGCTGCGTCGGCCGTGCGCGCCTCGCCGAGCGCGAGCTCGGCGCGGGCGACGAGCCGCTCGAAGCGCGTCAGGTCGAGCTCGTGGGGGTCGAGGCGCACGCGGTAGCCGTCGCCGAGCGTCTCGATCCGGTCGGCCCCCACGGCGCGGCGCAGGCCGTGGACGTACACCTGAAGCGACGCGCGCGCCGAGTCGGGCGGCTCTTCCCCCCAGACGGCGTCGACGAGCCGCTCGCGCGGGACGACCCCGCCGCCGTGCAGCAGGAGCTCGGCGAGGACGGCGCGCTGCTTCGGCCCCCCGAGGGGCACCGCCACCCCGTCCGCGACCGCCTGCACTGGCCCGAGGACTCGGAATTCGATCGCTGACCCCCTCTTTAAGTCGACCTCAAGCGGATCTTAAGCGGCGCGGCGCATCGTCTCCAGCGACCCCAACCGACCCGAAGGAGACACCATGATCCACGCAGGAGACAGCATCGAGAACCCCGTGACGGGCGAGCGGATCGTCTTCCGCCAGACCTCGCGCGAGACCGGCGGCGAGGCCGTCGTGATCGAGACCTATGTGAAGCCCAACGGCTTCGTCGCCGCGGCGCACGTCCACGCCTCGCAGGAGGAGCGCTTCCAGGTCCTCCGCGGCAGCGTCGGCTTCAAGGTCGGCGGCAAGAAGCTCGTCGCCGGGCCCGGCCAGCGCCTCACCGTCCCGGCCGGCACGCCGCACAAGTTCTGGAACGCCGGCGAGGAGACCGCCCACTTCGTGTGCGAGATCCGGCCCGCGCTCCAGTTCGAGTCGCTGATCGAGACGATGTTCGCCCTCGCCGCCGACGGCAAGACGAACCGCAAGGGCATGCCGAACCCGCTGCGGCTCGCCGTCATCGCGCGTGCGCACTTCGACACCGTCCAGCTGCCGTTCCCGCCCGCGATCCTCCAGCGCCTCGCGCTCGGGCTCGCGTCGCCGCTCGGTCGCGCTCTCGGCTACGAGCCCGTGTACGTCCCGGCCGCCGGTACGCCCGCTGCGTCCGTCGCATGAGGCGCACCCGCTTCCACCTGATCGTCGCGGCGGGCGTCGTGGTCGTCCTGGCGCTCGCCGCGGTCGGGGTCGCCTTCGACGCCGGCCGCAAGCTCCGCATCGTCCTGAACTGAGAGAGAAAGGAGAACGCACGATGAAAAACCGCATGCCCCTCTTCGCGCTCGGCGTCGCTGCGATCGCGCTCTGGATCGTCGGGCTCGTGACGACGTCGACGCTCACGACCAACCTCGCCGACAAGGCAACCGACGCGCAGGTCTACGCGTGGGTGCAGGGCAACAAGAACCCGATCATCCTCGGCTCGTGGCTCTTCATGGCCGGCTGCTTCGTCTTCGTGTGGCTCGCGACAGTGCTGCGCACGCGGCTCGCGGACGCCGAGGGCGGCAGCGGGGCGTCTGCATCCGTCGCCTACGCGGGCGCGGTGATGATGGCGGTGTTCGGCGTGCTCACGCAGTCCGACATCGTCTCCGGGATCGACGCCGACTCCGTCACGCCGGCGTCGGCGGGCGCGTACCACCACCTCGGCGATCTCGGCTTCGTCGGCGCCGAGCTCGGGCTGACGCTCTTCCTCGGCGCGATCGCGGTGCTCGCCTTCCGCACGGCGATCCTGCCGCGCTGGTGGGCGGCGCTGACGGCACTCGTCGCCGTTGTGGCGTTCATCGGGCCGATCGGGTGGGCCGCGCTCATCTTCGGCTTCCCCGTCTGGCTGCTCGTGACGCCCTGGCTCGTCGGTCGCACGGCGCGCGGTCGCGCCGCGGCTGTCGCACCGGCGGGAGCGTAGGCCGGAGAGGACGTCGCCGCGCGCTACGGCGCGGCGACGTCCCCCAGCCGGTAGCGCAGGTCCTGCAGCCGCTCGTGCCACCACTCGTTGGCCGTCGCGACCCGCTTCATCGAGCGGCAGGCGAGCTCGACGAGGTCGTCCGGCGGTACGCCGTGCCTCTCGACCCAGTCGCGGGCGGCGTCGGGCAGCTCGTCCGGCGGCTCGCCCGCGGTCGAGGCGACGAGCTCCGCCGCGTCCACGGCGCGCCTGATCGCCTCCTCGTCCAGCGGGCTCTCGCAGGCCGTCTCGAGCGGGGACCTGAGGGAATCCCAGTCATCCATCAGCATTCATCCATCAGCATTCATCCACCCGGGTCCCATTCCACCTGATCGAAATATCGAAGCGCCGTCCGTCCCGGCCTTACACGCGCCGAATAGGTCGCGAGCTCCTCGTCGTCGATCTCCCCGAGCGCGCGCTTGACGCCGAGCCACGGCAGGTTCAGGTCCTCCTGGTAGACGACGGTCGAGATGCGCGGGTTCACCTCGATCACGGCGTCGCCGACGAGCTGGATGTTGAAGAACCACTCGATCTCGAGCTCCGCGACGATCCGGTTCGCCACCTCGAGGAGCTGTTCGTCCTCGAGGGTGACGAAGTACATCGCGAGGCCGGCGCGCATCGCCTCTCGCGTCTTCGGGTGGCCGAGGACGATCCGCTTGCCGTCGGCGATGCCGTCGACCGTGCGTTCGCCGCCCGTCGCGAGCTCCATCACGAGGAGCTCGGTTCCCCCTTCCTCCGGCAGCAGCTCGACCGCTTCCTCGAGGCGCATCGCGACGGAGCCGGGCCGTTCGTGGAGGAGCTGGTGCGCGCGGTCGACCGTCGGGTCGAGGATGCGGAACCCGCGCGACCCGGAGGAGAAGACCGGCTTGAAGCAGACCGGGCGGTCGGGGTAGCCGAGCTCCCGCGCCGCCGCCTCGACCTGCCGCGCGCCGGCGACGCGGCGGAAGTCGACGGTCGGCGCGCCGATGCGCCGGAGCAGCTCGTACGACTCCGCCTTGTCGTTCGAACGGTGCACGGTGCCGGGCGAGGAGACGAGCACGGGGACCGGGGCTCGCTCGCGCGCGGCGGCGAGGCCGGGGAGGTCGAACGACGACTGCGGCAGGACGACGTCGACGCCCTCGCGCTCGACGATCTCGAAGACCGCGTCCACGTAGCCCGGATCGGAGCCGGGTGGGACGAGATGGAACGCGTCGCAGAGATGCTTGCCGATCGAGCGCTCCGACATGTCGACGCCGACGACGCGCACGGGGCGCTCGCCGTTCTCGCGCAGGCCGCGGATCAAGGCGGCGGCTCCCGGCGCGCCCGCCGCAGTCAAGAGAACCGTCGTCACGCGAGATCGATCCGGTCGCCGGCGAGATAGCCGAGCAGCTCGTCGTGCTTCGTCGCCGCCATCGCGCGCATCGTCTCGCCCATCGTCGCGCCGGGGTAGACCCAGATCTCCGGGTGCACCAGCAGCTGCAGCCACTCGAACGCGCCCGTGCGGAGCTCGTCGTGCGGGCAACCCTCGCGCCAGTGCTGGTTCGAGTCGGAGCGGTAGCGCCCCTTCGTGAACCAGGGTGCCTGCATGACGTTGACCATGCCGCTCACAGGCTCGTGCACGTAGTCGGGGTCCGGGTTGTGCCACGCGACGACGGCATCGAAGCGGTCGTCGCGTGCCGCGCGCGGATGGACAGCGTGCAGGCCGACGGCGTGCCCGAGGTCGCGCAGCTCGGCGATCGTGTCGCGGCCGAGTGCCGAATCGAGGTTGTAGAAGACGCTCTCGGTGAGCATGAAGTAGGTCGCGTGGGCGCCGAGCTCGCGCTCGAGCCGCGCCATCGTCCGCGCCGCCTCCAGCGAGAGGTCGACGTCGTGGCGGAGGAAGAGGTCGCCCGGCTTCGGCTCGGCGTCGAAGCGCGCCCAGCGGTAGCCGCCCGCCTCGGCGGCGTCGAGCAGCTCGCGATAGTGGTCGAGGTCGAAGGCACACCTCATGCGCTGGTCTGCACGTCTATCAGGCTCGCCGCCGCCTCGGCGCGCTCGAGCGCCTCGAGGTTCGTCGAGCCGTCCGCGAGCACGTAGCCCCGGCGGTCGCCGTCGGTCTGCACGGGCCGGATCGTCTCACCGGCCTCGATCCACGTCTCGACGCGCTGGACGCCCGGGAACGCGAGCGCCTTGTCGAGCGGGCCGACGGACTGCACGACGCCGGTCGGGAGCGGGCCCGGCTCCGCGGTGAGGAAGCGGATCGCCACGGGACGGTGGAAGCGCGGCGTCACGAGCTCGTCCGGAACCGGCTCGCCCAGCGCCTGCAGCACCGCGACCTCGACGAGGTCGATCCCGACCCCGAAGCGCGGCACCTCGACCATCTGCCCGCCCGGGATGCGCGCCGCAATCTCGACGACGAGCACCTCGTTCGCGTGCGGCAGCACCAGGAGCTGCGGGTACGCGATCCCGTTGCGAAGGCCGATCGCCCGCACCGCCGCGACGGCGACTCGCTCCACCTCCTCGAGCGCGTCGCCGAAGAGCGTCGACGGGTACACGTGCGCGAGCGCGACGCCGAAGCCGACGCCCTCCGGGCGCAGGCGGTCGGAGGCGGTGACGAGGTGCACATCGTCGTCGCGCGCGACGAGCAGGGTGTTGACCTCGCGTCCCTCGTGGAAGCGCTCGACGATCACCTCCTGGGAGCGCGAGGCGGCGATCGCGAAGGCCATCTGCGCGCCGAGCTCGTCTGCGTCGTGCACGAGCGAGATCCCGCGCTGGCCGGCGGAGTCGACCGGCTTCACGACCGCCGGGAAGCCGACGGCGCGCGCCGCCGCGCGCACCTCCGTCTGCCGCCGGAGCGCCGCGAACTGCGGCTGCGGCACGCCGCGCTCGGCGAACACGCGGCGCATCGCGATCTTGTTCGTCGCGAGGTGCGCCGCCTCCGGGCCGATCCCGGGCAGCCCGAGCTCAGCCGCGACCGCGGCGACGACCGGCACCGCGCTGTCCGCGGCGATCGTGAGGACGCCGTCGACGCCGTGCCGCCGGCCCACCTCGGCGACCGCGGCGAGGTCGGCGAAGTCGACGGCCTCGCCGGCGTCGGCGGCCGTAAGGCCCGGCGCCGCCGCGTTCCGGTCGACGGCGACGACACGGACTCCGAGCTCGCGGACGCGCTCGATCGCGCCGCGCTGGTTGCGGCCTGCGCCGATGAAGAGGACGGTCTTTCCCACCGGCGGATGCTAATGATGCGGGCGAAAGGCGTCGTTCACGAGCGTGAGGACCGCCTCGACCGAGGTCGTCTCGCCGCCGGCGACACGGAGCGCGAGGCCGTTGATCACGATCGTCGCGAAGCGGGCGAGGTCCTCCGCCGGGATGTCGGCCC
>Ga0207657_10001985_pt1 | contig 22093 bp, 19 predicted proteins | sample KBSC33metaG_FD_184316 | JGI IMG/M metagenome (GOLD analysis project Ga0207657, IMG submission 184316) | Corn rhizosphere microbial communities from Kellogg Biological Station, Michigan, USA - KBS C3-3 metaG (SPAdes) (version 2) | ecosystem: Host-associated > Plants > Roots > Rhizosphere > Soil ... | reverse complement strand
GCGACAGCCCTTCCGCGAACAGCTTGCCCGAACGCGATGCTTGCGCCAGGGCCTGCAGGTAGTCGACGAGCGCGGCGGACGCATGGATCGCGCGCAGCGAGCGCTGGGCATCCACGAGTTCTTCCGGCCGCATCACGGGTTCGATCGTCTTGAGCATCGCGCGCCGGTCTTCGCCCATCAGCAGAGCGCGCTCGGCCGCGGGGTCCGGATAGCCCAGCGACAGGCACATCAGGAAGCGGTCGAGCTGCGATTCCGGCAGGGGGAACGTGCCGACCTGGTGCGCCGGGTTCTGCGTCGCGATGACGAAGAACGGTTCCGGCAGCGCGCGGGTGACGCCGTCGGCCGTGACCTGGCGCTCTTCCATCGCTTCCAGCAGGCCGGATTGCGTCTTCGGGGTCGCGCGGTTGATCTCGTCGGCGAGCAGCACCTGCGTGAAGATCGGCCCCGGGTGGAACACGAAGCCGTTCTTTTCGCGCTCGTACACGGAGATGCCCGCGACGTCGGCCGGCAGCAGGTCGCTCGTGAACTGGACGCGGTTGAAGCGCAGGCCCAGCGACAGCGCCAGCGCGTGCGCGAGCGTCGTCTTGCCGACGCCCGGCACGTCGTCGATGAGCAGGTGGCCGCCGGCCAGCAGGCAGGCGACGGCGAGGCGGACCTGCTGGTCCTTGCCGACCACGATCTGGCTGACCTGGCGCGCGGCGGCATGCAATTTGTTGAACATGGATGGCTTCCGGTGGTCGTTCGGGGCGGCGGGGCGGGCAGGCGTGGTAGATTAGCGCTGTTAGCCATCCGTATGCCTGCGTCGCCTGCCTTTCCCATCGATTCTATGCGAGAACGGGCGGTCACGCGTCACGGATGAGCACCACGCGCAACCACGACCATGAGCACAGCCATTTACAGCCACCCGGACTGTTCCCTGCACGACATGGGCAGCTGGCATCCGGAATGCCCCCAGCGCCTGCGCGCCATCGAGGACCAGTTGATCCTCGCGCGCCTGGACGGCCTCGTCGAGCGCGCCAGCGCGCCTCTCGCGGACGAGGCCGACATCCTGCGCAACCACACGCAGGACGCGCTCGACCGCGTGCGCGACAATCTGCCGACGATGCCGGGCGAGCTGTATCCGCTCGACGGCGACACCTTGCTGTGCAAGGACAGCTACCGGGCCGCCCTGCGCGCCGCGGGCGCCGCCGTCGCCGCGACGGATGCCGTCGTCGCGGGCACGATCAATAACGCGTTCTGCGCCGTGCGGCCGCCGGGTCACCACGCGCGGCCGTCGGAGGCGATGGGCTTCTGCCTCTTCAACAACGTCGCTATTGCCGCCCGGCGCGCGCTCGACGTGCACGGACTCGAACGCGTCGCCATCATCGACTTCGACGTCCACCACGGCAACGGCACGGCCGAGTCGTTCAAGGACGACCCGCGCGTGCTGATGGCCAGCTTCTTCCAGCACCCGTTCTATCCGTACACGGAGCCGGAGCCCATCACGCCCACGTGCGTCAACGTGCCCGTGCCCGCGTACAGCGGCGGCGACGTCGTGCGCAAGCTCGTCGCCGAGCAATGGCTGCCGGCGCTGCACGCCTTCCGTCCGCAGATGATCTTCTTCTCGGCCGGCTTCGACGCCCACAAGGAAGACGACATGGGGAGCATGGCGCTCGTCGAGGCGGACTATGCGTGGATCACGCACCAGATCGCCGACGTCGCGCGCCTGTACGCGGGCGGGCGCATCGTCAGCTGCCTCGAAGGCGGCTATGCGCTGTCGGCGCTGGGCCGCAGCGTCGTCGCGCACGTCAAGGCGCTGGCCGACCTCGACTAGGTCCGCGGAGATGCATGGTGGGCACGGGGTGCCCACCCTACGAACGCTATCGTTGCCGTAGGGTGGGCTCCCCGAGCCCACCATTTGTGCGCCGCTGCGACGCTTGCCGCCACTGCCGCGTCGCGTCGTTGCCGCAGCAGCCACCCCTTAGCTCGTGCCGCAATTGACACGCTGTCCTCCCGGTCCTACATTGGATCGGCTGCGGATCCGCGGCCACAAGCCCGGCCCGCAGCCGCAACATCGAACCGTACGGCGACATAACGGCAACGGAGGGAGAGATGAAACTGATGCGCTGGCTGATAGCGCTGTGCCTGCTCGCGATCACGGGACTGGCATCGGCGACGAACTACACGCTGTGGATCAACGGCCGCAACGGCGGCGGCACGATCGGCAACTACGACAGCTTCACGTACTGGGGCCCCGCATCCACGGCGGCGGGCGTCAACAAGAAGGCCGTCAACTGGGACGGCTACAACAGCATCGCCACGCAGAACTACCGCATCCGTTACGCCCTCGACTGCTTCTGCACCGGCAACAACTGGTGCTATATCGCGACGCACAGCGCGGGCGACCTGATGCTGGGCTACGTGCTCGCCAACTACGGCGGCTCGGCGCGCATGAAGAAGAACGCGGCGCCGAATTCGTCCGGCATCTGCGGCAACAGCGACGGGACGTCGCAGACCGGCTGGAACATCAAGTGGGTGCGCGCGGCGGCCGGCGCGGCCGGCGGGTCCGAACTGGCCGACTACGGTTCGTGGGCCGTGTCCGACCCGCTCACGCAAGACCTCAAGACGACGACGGCGCGCGCCATGTACAACCACAACGTCACGCGCGGCATCTGGTTCTACATGTACGCGGGCGCCCGCGGCGCGGCGTATTCCGGCATCCTGCCCGGCCAGGACGACGAGGTCGTCGCCTATCACAGTTCGGGCGGCGTGTCCGGCAGTTCCGGCGGCTCGTACTGTAATCCCAGCGACTGGTTCTGCAACGACCTGACGCTCGGCACGAGCGCCAACCAGGGCGGCAGCTTGAAGTGGAGCTATCACTCCGTCTCGTTCCGCGACGACGGCGAGTCGTACAACCACTACACGAACGGCAACTGGGAAGGCATCGTGTCCGTCGTGCGCGGCGCGATGGTGAACAGTGCCTTCTAGCGCGCCGCATCGTTGCCGCAGGAGCCACCCGCTTGGCTCCTGCCGCAATTGACACTCCGTTCTCGCGGTCCTACATTGGATCGGCTGCAGAGCCACGGCCACAAGCCCGGCCCGCAGCCGCAACATCGAACCGCACGACGACATAACGACAACGGAGGAGAGATGAAAATGATGCGCTGGCTGATGGCGCTGTGCCTGCTCGGGATCACGGGCATGGCATCGGCGACGAACTACACGCTGTGGATCAACGGCCGCACGGGCGGCGGCACGATCGGCGACTACAACAGCTTCACGTACTGGGGCCCCGCATCCACGGCGGCCGGCATCAACAAGAAGGCCGTCAACTGGGACGGTTACAACAGCATCGCCTCGCAGAACTACCACATCCGCGACGCCCTCGACTGCTTCTGCACCGGCAGCAACTGGTGCTATATCGCGACGCACAGCGCGGGCGACCTGATGCTCGGCTACACGCTCGCGAACTACGGCGGCTCGGCGCGCATGAAAAAGAACGCGGCGCCGAATTCGTCGGGCGTGTGCGGCAACAGCGACGGCACGTCGCAGACCGGATGGAACATCAAGTGGGTGCGCGCCGCATCCGGCGCGGGCGGCGGCTCGGAACTGGCCGACTACGGTTCGTGGGCCGTCTCCGACCCCCTGACGCAAGACCTCAAGACGACGACGGCGCGCGCCATGTACAACCACAACGACACGCGCGGCATCTGGTTCTACATGTACGCGGCCGCCAAGGGCACCGCATATTCCGGCATCCTGCCCGGCCAGGACGACGAGGCCGTCGCCTACCACAGCTCGGGCGGCGTCTCCGGCAGTTCCGGCGGCTCGTACTGCAATCCCAGCGACTGGTTCTGCAACGACCTGACGCTCGGCACCGCCGCGAACGAGGGCGGCAGCCTGAAGTGGAGCTACCACTCCGTCTCGTTCCGCGACGACAACGAGTCGTACAACCACTACACGAACGGCAATTGGGAAGGCATCGTGTCCGTCGTGCGCGGCGCGATGGTGAACAGTGCCCTCTAGCGGTCCGCCCGACCGGCCGCGCGCGCCGCGGCCGTCCCGCCCGCCGCGGCCGTGGCTGCGCGGGCTGGCGCTGGGCGCGGCGGCCGTCGCCGTCGTGGCGCTGCTCGCATGGAGCGCCATGCAGGGCGACGCGCCCGCGCCCGCGGCGGCCAACGTTCAGGCAGCTGCGTCGGGCTCGCCGCACTTCTTCGGGCCTGTGCAGGCCGGCGGCCCGCCGCCGCCCGGCGACCGCGCGGTCCAGCGCCGGCTGCTCGTCGAGAACGTGCAGCTGACGGACCACACCTATTGCAGCTACCGCACGGCGAGCCAGTACCCGGTCGGGTCGCGCCCGATGACGGAGAACCCGGACCAGAACCGCCCGAATGACCCCGTCACGTCGATGAACGCGATGCGCGCGGAGGGCGGCGGCAGCGACAGCCGCATCCTGCTGCAGACGTCGCAATCGCGCGTCTACATGGCGTCCGGCGAATCGGTGGCGTTCTCGCTGCGCGCCGTCGACGCCGACGGCAACACGCTGCCGCTCGTGATCACGCGCGCGCTCGCGGAAGGCATCACGTACCGCGGCACGCGCACGACGCCGCAGGTGTCCGTCCCGTTCGTCGACGACGGCACGGGCGCCGACCCCGTGTCGAACGACGGCGCCTTCGCCGGCGTGCTCGCGCCCGCGCAGACGGGCCTCGCGTCGTTCAACGGCACCATCCGCACCGAAGTGCGCTACAACGCGGGCGGCAAGAGCGGCGTCGTGCAGTTCGACGTCATCTACACGCCGGAGCTGCCGGGCACGTGGGCGGGGCCGCCGCGCGAAGCCGTCGAGGAAGGCTCGCTCGTGTTCCACCTGCCGCTCGACGTGCGCATCCCGGGCCGCTACATCGTCAACGGCCGCGTCGACGATGCGCGCGGCCGTCCGGTCGCGCTGCTGACCTTCAACGACGTGCTGGGCCCGGGCCCGAACGACGTCAGGCTGACGATGTTCGGCAAGCTGCTGCGCGACGAGGCGCCCGTCGCACCCCTGACGTTGCGCGACGTCGACGGCTACCTGCTGAAGGAAAACACGGACCCCGACCGCGCGCTGCTGCCGCGCCTGCAGGGCAAGGTGCTCACGGCCGCGGCGCACCCGTCGAAAGGCTATTCCGACGCCGAATGGCAAAGCGAGGAACGGTCGCGCTACCTGACGGAATACGGCAAGGACGTGCGCGAGGCACGGTCCCGCCTGGCCGCGTTCGACCCGGCCGCGCCGCCACCGCCCAGCGAGTGCATCCCGGCGACACGCTGAGCCTGCGCGTCCGTGGTGCCCGTCAATACGCCTGAATTAGCGTAAAATAGAGGGTTGCACGCAGATTTGAAGGTTTAGCATGTCGATTCAATGGTTCCCCGGCCACATGGCCGCCGCCCGCAAGCAGGCCGCGGAACAGATGGAAAACACGGACGTGGTCATCGAGGTCCTGGACGCCCGCCTGCCCGAGGCGAGCAGCAATCCGATGGTCGAGGAGTTGCGCAAGTTCCGCCAGCGTCCCTGCCTGAAGGTGCTGAACAAGACCGACCTCGCCGACCCCGCCGCCACCGCGGCCTGGGCCGCGTGGTATGACGCGCAGGATGGCGTCACCGCATACCCGATGACGACGAAGAAGCCGTCCGACGTGGCGCGCCTCCCCGACCTGTGCAAGGCGCTGGCGCCGCACCGGGGCGTGCCGACGAAGCCGCTGCGCATCATGATCATGGGCATTCCGAACGTGGGCAAGTCCACGTTGATGAACGCGCTGTTGAAGAAGCGCGTGGCGAAGGTCGGCGACGAGCCGGCCGTCACGAAGTCTCAGCAGAAGCTCTACCTGGACAAGTTCACGGTGCTCGTCGACACGCCGGGCATGCTGTGGCCGAAGATCGAGATGGAAAGCGACGGCCTGATGCTGGCGGCCAGCCACGCGATCGGCACGAATGCCGTCATCGAGGAAGAGGTCGCGGAATTCCTCGGCACCTTGCTGCTGCAGCGCTACCCGCAGCTGCTCACGGCACGCTACGGCGTCAAGACCGAGGGCCTGGACGGCTTCGGCGTGATCGAAGGCGTCGCGCAGCGCCGCGCCTTCCGCGTGCGCGGCGGCGACTACGACTACGAAAAGGCGGCGCACGTGCTGCTGCAGGATTACCGCCAGGGCGCGCTGGGCCGCATCAGCCTGGAAACGCCGCAGAGCCGCGCCGAGGCGCTCGAGCGGCACCGCGTCGAGATGGAAGAGAAGGCCCGCATCGCGGCCGAGAAGGCGGCGCGCAAGGCGGAAGAGGCGGCGCGCGGGAAGCGCGGCACCTGATCGCGCACGCAGCATCACGTAGGTGTGTGGTGGGCGGGGCCGCCCACCCTACGAATGACTGGCCGTAGGGTGGGCATTTGAGGCCGGTGGCCTCAAATGAAACGTGCCCACCGTGCCGTCACGCGGCCGCTGCGCCGAACCTGAAACTCGACACCGTCAACGCCCCGAAGAAGCTGTCCTCGTGATACACGCACGCGGCCGGCTCCTGCTCGGCCGCGCCGAGCGCCACCCACAGCGGCACGAGGTGGTCTTCGCGCGGATGCGCCACGCGCGCGGACGGCGCCGCGCTCCAGTTCAGCAGCGCCTGTTCGCGCTCGGCCGGCGGCAAGTCCAGCAGCACGTGCTGCAGCCACGCATCGAACGCTTTCGACGCCTGCGCGCCGCTCGGGCCGAACTGGCGCAGGTTGTGGAACGACAGGCCACTGCCCAGGATCAGTACACCATCGTCCCGCAGCGGCGCCAGCGCGCGGCCCGCGGCCAGGTGGACGGCCGGGTCGTAGCCGTGGCGGATCGACAGCTGCACGACGGGCATGTCGGCGTCGGGATAGATCGGCGCCAGCATCGAGAACGTGCCGTGGTCGAAGCCCCGTTCCGCGTCCAGCCGGGCGGGCTGGCCCGCATCGTTCAGCAATTGTGCGACGCGTTCGGCCAGTTGCGGCTGGCCCGGCGCCGGGTAGCGGATCTGGTACGTGTGCGGCGGGAAGCCGCCGTAGTCGTAGATCATGCCGGGCGCCGTGCCGGACGACACGGTGAACGCGTCCGTCTCCCAGTGGCTCGTCACGACGAGCACCGCGTTCGGACGCACGCCGACCTGGCGCTTGACGTCGACCAGCGACGCTTCCAGTTCCGCATAGGCGGGGCCGTACTGGTCCTTCATCCACGGCCACGGGCCGCCGCCGTGCGAGACGAAATAGGTGGGCAAGCGGGTCATGGGGGCTCCTTCGAAACGGCGATCGGGACGTTCATGGTAGCCGATCTGCGCGGCGATCGTTGGCGGTGGCCGGATCAGGCACGACGGACCATCCGTCACGTATCACCGCGTGGGCACGGGGTGCCCACCCTACGATGTACGGATGCCGTAGGGTGGGCGCGTTTCACCGCACGAGAGCAACCAGCGCGAACAGGCGCGCCGCCCGCATCCACCCGATCACGAGCACCACCAGTTGGGCCAGCACGACGGCACCGACGGTCCCGGCCGTCCCCAGCGCCGGCACGCGCGTGCGTGCGAACGCGAGCACGGCCGCGAGCGCGAGGCCGATCGCCGTGACGACGAGATAGGTGCCCAGCAGCGCCAGCGGCTGCCGCGCCAGCAGCCCGCAGCCGCGCCACCACGCGGCGACGGCGGAGCCACGGCGGCGGTCGGCGCCCAGCACGGCGCGTCCGACGTCGACCGTGGCGTGGGCCAGCAGCACCAGCGCGATCGTCGCGAACAGCGCGAGGTGCGCGGCACGGTTCGCGTCGCTCTCGAGCAGTGCCGTCTCCGCAAACGTTCCGGCCAGCCGGTGCATGCCGGCGCCCAGCACTGCGGCCACGCCGAGCGGTACGGCCGACCACACGAGCATGCGCGCGAGCCGCGGATAATCCTGCGCGCCGGCCGTGAGCAGGCCTCCCATGCCGAGCGGCTGCGGCGCGCGCGCGGCAGCGATCGTCATCGCGGACAGCAGCGGCGAGAACACCAAGGTCAGCACCAGCGCAACGATGCCGCCCGCGCCCAGCGCAGGCGCATAGCGGTCCTTCGCGCTGCCCACGAGGTCGGCGAACGCGATCATGTCGAGGCGTTCGGCGAGCCGCGCCGCGTACGGTGAGTGATCGAGGCTGGTGCCCAGCAACTGCCACGCGGGCAAGGTGGCCACGACGGCCGGCAGCAGCAGGAGCAGCGCCCACCACAGCAGCAGGCGCCATTGCAGCGCGCCGCGCGCCGCGGGCAGCAGGGCGCGCAGGCCGGCCGGGCGGGGCACGGCGGTATTCTGCGCGGCGAGGGACGGGGACGCGATGGTGGATTCGGTCGTCATAACGTGGCGATCAGGGAAAGGAGGTATTCGGCGACCGCGGCGAATTCGAGGCCCCAGCGATGCGACGCGCTGGCATCCGGTTCGAGCGTGCGGGCGTCATCGAGCTTGCTGACGTCGAGGTAGTGCAGGCGCTGCGGGTCGAGTTCCGCCTTGACGGCGCGTGCCGTTGTCGTCCACGTGAACTTGTGCCACCGTTCGTCCGCATCCCAGCGCGCGGTCTCCGTGCTGCCGTCCGCGAAGGTCACGACGAGCGTCTGCGCGACAGGTGCGCCGCGGCGCACGACCGTGACCTCCGTGCGGTACGGATACGGCCCCGTGCCGTCCGGCGCGTGCGGATGCGTCTTGCGCCAGCGGGCGCGCGTCGCGTCGATGGACTTGTCGACGGCGGCCGGCTTGTCCTCGACGCGCACGCCATCCTGCAGCCGCGTGCCGGGCAGCGGAATCAGCTCCGTGCTCGTGAAGTCGCCAATGCGGTCGTCGACGCGCGCGACGGCGTACACCTGGCGCGCGAACGCGTCCTCGACGACGGCGCGCTGGCCCGTCACCTCGGCGAGCGTTTCGCGCAGGTCGGCCACGCTCGGGTGGCGGAACTTCCAGCGCCGGTAGTATTCCTTGAACGCGCGCTCCATCGGCGCCCGGCCGATGCGCGCTTCCAGGTCGCGCATCAACGTGGCCGTGCGCGTGTACACGGGGCCGATGTCCTGCAGGCGGTGCCACGCGTTGGCGCCGGGCGGGTCGGCCGGATCGAGGCGCGGTGTGCCGGCGCGCTCGGCATCGAACGTGGGATAGCCGGGTGCGAAGCCGAGCCGGCGCAGCAGCGGCGTCGCGATGTACGCGAGCTGCCCCTGGTCGCGCATCATGCGGTTGTCCCAATATTCGTTGAGGCCTTCGTCCAGCACGGGTTCCTCGAATTCGTTCGATGCGAGCAGGCCGTAGAAATAGCCGTGGCCGAATTCGTGGATCGTGACGAAGGCGAGCGCGAACTGGTTCGTCGTGTGTGGCTCGACCTCGGCATACGCTTCCGCCGTGAAGAAGGTCGGGTATTCCATGCCGCCCGCTTCCTCCGCGTTGTACGGCGGGATCACGATGGTCAGCGTCTTGTACGGGTAGGGGCCCAGCGTCGTGGAGAAATACGTCAGCGATTCCTGCGCGGCCTTCAGCGCGGGCGCCGCGCTGGCCGCGAATTCGGGCGGGTACAGCACGGTCACCGTCACGGGCGGGCTGCCGGGGCCGGACCACGTGGCGACGAGCGGCTTCGCCGTCTGGCTGTCCGCGGTCCAGGCGAAGTCGTGGACGTCGCCCTGCGCAAAGCGCCACGTGCGCATGCCGTCCTTGTCGACGGGCTGGCCTTGCAGCTCTCCCGTCGCACCCACCGTGTAGCCGCGCGGGACGGTCAACCTGACGTCGTAGCTGCCGAAGTCGGCGTAGAACTCGGAGTTCAGGTGGAACTCGTGCACGTTCCAGCGCGGCGCTTGTGCCCCGCGCTCGCCCGGCAGTTCCAGCACGCCGATCTTCGGGAACCACTGCGCGACGAGGTGGAACGTGCCGAAATAGCCGGTGCGCGCGACGACGCGTGGCAGCTGCGTGAGGAAGTCGATGTCGAGCGTCGTCGTGGCGCCCGGCGCCACCGTTTGCGGCAGGTCGAGGCGCACGACCGTGTGATCGGTCGCCGGGCCGTTGTCCGGCTGGACGAAGCGCCACGGCACGGCGCCACCGCCTTGCGCGACGCGGCGCAGGTCGATGTGGCCCCACGCATCCTTGATGTCGACGCCGGAGCGGAAGGTGCCGTCGCGCTCGCGCCGCTCCGTGAAATAGGTGCTGCCCGCGCTGTCGAACGCGTTCATGTACAGGTGCAGGTAGACGGCCTTCACGGCGACGTTGCTGCGGTTGCGCCACGTGAGGCGCTCGCGGCCCGCGACCGTGTGCTTGTTCGGGTCGAGCGTGGCCGCGATGTCGTACTGGACGACGCGGTCGGACAGCGTCGGCGCCGAGCCCGTGCGCGGGCCGCCCCACGCATCCGGGCTGCTGGGCACGCGCACGGCGGCGGCATCGGGCGCGGCGAGGGCGATGCCGTCGGGCGAAGGCGGCGCGGCCGATGCGGTGGCGGGCGGCCGCTCCGGCACGGGCGTCGCGCCGGCCAGCAGGTCGGCGGCGAGCACCGCGCCAGCCAGCAGCAGGACGGCGGCGATGGCGAGGCGGACCCGGTGCGCGGCAGCGCCCCCGGGTGTCGTGGCGAAACGTGGGTTCATGCAAGACCCCTTGCGTCCATTGTTTTTGTGCTCACACTATATGCGAGTTCCGCGCCCGATCGCCACGCATTTATGCCGGGGCCCGCGTTGGCAAGTTATAATCTTCGGGTTCTGGTGCCCGCATGCGCGTCTGCGCGTGCAGTTAAACGGGAAACACGATGCGCTTCGCCACCGGCGACGCGCGAACGTGTGCTGCCCCCGCAACGGTAAACAAGCGTCGCCGCACGGCGACAGGCCGCCCCGACAGCCACTGTGCTTGCATAGGAAGGTGGGACGGTCCGTCTTGGAGCCCGGAGACCGGCCAGACAGGGGAAGCCGGCTTTCTAGCCGCGCTTTTGTGTACGCCGGCGTGCGGGGACGCTTGCCGGTGCCAACTCGAAGACTGAACATCCAATGAATCTTGCCGCCTCCACCCGCGGCGCGCCGGCCATGAAGCCGGTCGCGCTGGCCTGTGCCATCGTCCTGTCCCTGTCCACCGGCGCCGCATGCGCGCAGGACGACAACCCGTCCACCGTCGTCGTCACCGGCGCGCGCTTCCCCAGCGTGGAAAGCCTGCGCCCGATCGGCGCCACCGTCATCACGCAGGACGACATCCGCCGCGCCGGCGTCAATGACGTCAACAGCGCCATCCGCAAGGTGGGCGGCGTGTTCGGCCGCCAGAGCCTCGATTCGTCGCCCGACTTCGCGCTCGACCTGCGCGGCTTCGGCGCCAACAGCGCGCAGAACATGGTGATCATGGTCGACGGCGTGCGCCTGAACGAGAACGAGCTGTCGAACACCGTGCTGTCGACGATCCCGATCGACACGGTCGAGCGCATCGAGATCACGCGCGGCGGCGGCAGTGTGCTGTACGGCGAAGGCGCCACCGGTGGCGTCATCACGATCACGACGCGGCGCGCGCAAGCCGGCGGCCCGCACGGCTCCGTGTTCGCCGAAGGCGGTTCGTTCCGCGAGCACGACGTGCGCGCATCGCTGGCGCAGACGGCGGGCCCCGTCAGCGCCGACATCGCCGTCGCGCGCCAGGGCAGCAACAACTACCGCCACAACAACGACTTCGACCAGACGACGGCGTCGCTGAACCTGCAGACGCGCTTCACGGGAGGCCGCGCCGGCATCCACGTCGAGAGCGCGCGCCAGGAGTCGCGCTTCCCCGGTTCGCTGAACTTGGCCGAATTCGACGCGGACCCGCGCCAGACCCACACGCCGAAGGACTTCGGTTCGCTCGACACGGACCGCGCGAGCATCTTCGCCGAATACCGCCTGGGCCCCGTCGACCTGGCGCTCGATGCGTCGCACCGCGAGCGCAACGTGCGGTCGAACTATCTGTCGACGAGCTTCACGTCGGTGGGCGCGTACGACAGCCGCCAGAACCAGTTCTCGCCGCGTGCGCGCTGGCTGTCCGACGTCGGCGGCATGGTCAACGAACTGGTGGGCGGCATCGACGTCACGCGCTGGAAGCGCAAGACGACGTCGTCGTACTCCAGCGCGGACGCGAGCCAGACCGGCCGCGCCGTCTACGTGCGCGACGAGCTGCGCTTCGACCCGGCGCACGAGGGCCGCGTCGCCGTCGGCGCGCGCCACGAGACGTTCGACAAGGATTACGTCGACGCGCTCGCGTTCGCCGCGCCGGAAGACCGTTCGCAATCGCTGAACGCGTGGGAAGCGCAGGCCAGCTACCGCGTGCATCCGCAGGTCGACGTGTACGCGAAGGCGGGGCAGAGCTACCGCGTGGCGAACGCGGACGAGAACAGCTACCGCTACCCGGCGGGCGACATCCTGAAGGCGCAGACGTCGCACGACCTGGAAATCGGCACCACGCTGCGCCACATCCCTGGCGACGACAGCCGCACGCTGACGGCGCGCGTGTTCCGCCACCGCCTGAACAACGAGATCTTCTACGACCCGACGTTGAACGGCGGCTGGGGCGCGAACACGAACCTCGATCCGACCGAGCGCAAGGGCTTCGAGCTCGACGCGGAAGCCGTCATCGCCGCCGGCTGGCGCGCGAGCGCGCACGCGCAGCACGTGATCGCGCACTTTACGGCAGGACCGAACGCGGGCCGCGAACTGGTGCTCGTGCCGAAGAACGTCGTGACGGCGCGCCTGGCGTGGGTGCCGGGCAATGGCCAGTCGGCGGACGTGGGCGCGCAATGGGTCGACAGCCAGCGCTACGGCAACGACTTCGCGAACGGCTGCGCGGCGCGCATCCCGTCGTACACGACGTTCGACGCACGCTACGCCGTCAAGGTGGGCCAGTGGGAAGTCGCCGCGACGGGGCTGAACCTGGCGGATCGTCATTACTTCAGCAATGCGTTCGCGTGCCAGGCCGGCATCTATCCGAGCGACGGGCGCCAGCTGAAGTTGTCGGCCCGTTACGATTTCTGAGGCATTGGTGGGCTCGTTTCATTTGAGCCCCCCGGCCTCAAATGCCCACCCTACGGCAGCGTCGACTGTAGGGTGGGCACCCCGTGCCCACCTGCATGCGTAAGCACTCGTTACGACGCGTAAGCAAATGCAATAAATAAGCCCCGGCTAAGGCGGACGTCCGAAAAAGTGGTAATCTCGCGGACGTTCGCTTAACCAACTCCAGAAGGAAAACTATGCGTTCCCTCCGCTTTGCCCTGCTCGCCACCGCGCTCGCCGCCAGCACCGCTTTCGCTTCGCCGACCGACCCGAAAAACGGTGTCGAGTACGTGACGCTCGCTCAGCCGCAACCGGTGCAAACGACGGGCAAGAAGGTCGAGGTGATCGAATTCTTCATGTACCACTGCCCGCACTGCAACGCGCTGGAACCATCGCTCGAGCAGTGGGTCAAAAAGCAGGGGGGCAACATCCAGTTCAAGCGGATCCACCTGCCGTCCAGCGGCCCCAACGATCCGGAAGCGCACCTGTACCTGACGCTGGAAGCGATGGGCAAGGCCGAGGAATTCCAGCCGAAGGTGTTCAAGGCCTGGCACGTGGATCACCTGCGCCTGAACACGGACGCCGCGATCCTCGACTGGGTGGCGAAGAACGGCATCGATCGCGCCAAGTTCCTCGACATGTGGAACTCGTTCGGCGTGATGACGAAGCTGCACCGCCTGCCGCAGATCACCACCGACTACAAGGTCGATGGCGTGCCGACCGTCATCATCGACGGCAAGTACCAGACGGCGCCTTCGATCGTCTACAATTCCGTCAAGGCCACCAGCGAGCCCGTATTGTTCCAGGCGACTCTGCAGGTGATGGACGCCCTGGTCGCGAAGGCGGCGAAGTCGAAATAACGCGGACACCGCGACACGAAAGGTACGGAAACAGCGCATGAGCAACGCCGAAGGCAAGATCCTCAAGATCTACGACAAGTCCAAGCCGGACGAGGAGCACTTGTTCGACTCGAGCAATTGGAACCACCTGGCCTGGACCCTCGTGGTCGTGCTCGCCGGTCTTGTGTTCTGGCTAGCCGTTGCGCTGGTGAACGCCGAAAACCAGCGCAACGCGCTGGTGTCAAAGCAATGCCAGGATCCGATCTTCAAGGGCGAGATCGACCAGCAATGCCTGCTGACCGTCCATTCGCGCGAGCACTGGTGGCAGCACCTGTGGTACGGCATGCGCCATGTGAAGCCGGAAGCGCCCGCGCCGGTCGGACGCCACCGCTGACGTACGCCCGGCGTTGCGCTACGCCGGCCGGGGCGCCATGCCGCCGGCCTTTAGTTTCTACCAGGCTATTTCCCTGTGAAAAAATGGTAATCTGCGGGTTTCCCACGACCTGAAGGATTGTCCATGCGTCTCCTGCGCGCCGCCGGCCTCGTCATACTGCTTGGCCTGTCGGCCTCCCTCGCATCCGCCTCGCCCGCCGTGCCGCAGAACGGCGTCGACTACATCACGCTCACCCAGCCGCAAGCCGTGCAATCGACGGGCAAGAAAGTCGAAGTCATCGAGTTCTTCATGTACCACTGCCCGGTGTGCAATGCGCTGGAGCCCTTGCTCGAAGACTGGATCCGCCAGCAGGGCGACCGCATCACGGTGCGCCGCATCCACTACCCGTTGACGGGCCAGGCCGATCCGGAAGCGCATTTGTACCTGACGCTCGAGACGCTGGGCCGGCTCGGCGACATGCACGAGAAAGTGTTCAAGGCCGTGCACGTCGACCATATCCGCCTGAACACGGACGACGCCATCATCGACTGGGCCACGAAGAACGGCATCGACCGCGCGCAATTCCTCGACGCGTGGAATTCGTTCGGCGTGACGACGCGCCTGCGCCAGCTGGGCCGGATCGCGGCGCAGTACCAGGTCGAGTCCGCGCCGACGCTCATCGTGGACGGCCGCTACCTGACGACGCCGGCGCTGGAATCCGCCCAGATGCAGGGCGCCGATCGCGACATGGTGTTCAAGGCGACCTTGAACGTGGCCGCCAAGCTCGTCGACAAGGTTGCGCAGGGCAAGTAAGACGCCATCGGGCTCTGCCGAGAATGATGAGGAAAACGATGAGTTTTGATGACAGCTTCAAAGCGTGGCTGAGACAATCGCTGGACACGGTTATCCCGGAGTCCGTACGAGCGTTTTCGTTCAACTTGTACGAGTCAGGGGACGACGATTCGCCTTTTGGCGTTGACCTCATCGGTTCTCCTCACTTTGATGTCGAAGATGGCGACTGGGCATGCGAAGAGGTCTGGGAAGCGACGCCTCGCTGGCTCCCGATCCCTGCAACGTTCTCCACGAACTCATGGCAAGCGTGCCTGGCGAACGTCAAGGCGCTGGTACTGAGGGCCTTGGAAGACAAGGCCATCGACGAAACTTTCCGGGCGCGGGAAGGAATCGCGGTAGGGTTCGTGGACGGCGATCTTGACCTGGTATGGCAAAGTCAGGTTGTGCAATGTGCTGCATCGGACTGACATGAAAAATGCGCTTGTAGCTGCTGTGTTGGCTCATGGTCTTGGCACTGCACATGCTGCGACCAGTGCGCCATCGCATTCCCACTTTTCCTACTTCGACGGCAACCAATACGCTTTCATCATTTCGGAAGAGAAGTACGCAACGATGCGGTTTTGGAACCCCAAAACGGGCGAGTCTCCTCCGGTATCCCCCGGGCGCGCCGTGCAGCTTGCTGAAGAGCGGCTCAGAAAAATTCCTGTTCCGAAAAATTATGGATGGGAAGTCGAAGCTGTGGCGCTGGAGCCGGTCAACGTCGTTTTCCCCGACGAGAAATGGATGTACGTCGTCAAGTTTCGCTATGTCATGAACGGACCGATGACCGGCGTCTGGCCCAGATTGGATTTCATCGTGACCATGGATGGTGAGCTTGTAGAACCCGTTGTGAGCAATCGACAGCCAAGTCAATGACGCCACCTCATGCGCGGCAATGACCGCGTCGCGCCGGCAGCATCCCGTTGTGACAGTTCGAGGATTTTACGGCGTGGCAATCGGTTATTCTGGACGCGAACGGCCGAGAGCGTTCAAGAGCAGCCGTTCGCAACGACGTCGCACCGTCAGCGATTCAAAGCGTGACGACGTACCGAATGACATCCCATCCGGAAGTATTCCGAGCGACCAGCGAATGATGATTGTCCCCAGTTTTTGGGCTGAAGCAAGGGCACAGTATCGCCGTAAAGGCAAACAGATCACGGTCAGGCGTTTCGGCTGGTCCGACACCAGTGAGGAAGACGCGCAACGCAATGCGCGGGCCCGCGTCGACGAAGCGCTCGCGCGCGCTATCTCCGGCGAACCTTTGCCGCGGCGGGAGCGCAAAGTGCCGTACAACGGCGGCAACGGGCTTCCGATCCGGGAAGAAGTCGTCGCCCGCTTCGACGACACCGTCATCACCCGTAATTCGTACGGTGCGCGCTGCTTGAATACACCCGGCGTGCTATTTGCCGATATCGATTTCCCTGACGCTGCCAGTTTGCGCATCGTGTGGACCACTGCGTTGGTCTTGCTCGCATTCGGCTCGGGCGCAATGTATTTGTTAGCGCCAGCCGGTAAAAGCCTTGGCACGTTGTGGTTGGTGGGTGCCGCCGGCGTGCTGCTGACCCTGTCGCTTGCATCCACGATAGCGAACCTCATGCGTCGCATCGTGGTCCGGACCAAGGGCGGCCCCGAGAGGATCGCGCGCGAAAAAATTCTGCACTTCATGCGTGAGCGTCCCGACTGGTTGGTCCATGTCTACCGTACGCCAGCTGGGTTGCGCGTGCTTGCGACCCACCGGTTGTTTGATCCGCTGGAACCCGAAGTGGCAGAATGCTTTCAAGCATTGGGTACCGATCCCGTGTACGCGGCCATGTGTCGTAACCAGCACTGCTTCAGGGCGCGCGTGTCGGCGAAACCATGGCGCATCGGCATTGAGGGCAGGCTCACGCCGCGACCAGGCATCTGGCCGGTGGCGCCCGAACGGTTGCCGCAGCGGCGCGCGTGGCTGGAACGCTACGACAGCGCGGCCGCCGGGTTCGCGGCCTGCCGCTTTATCGAGTCGATCGGCAATGGCGTCAGCGCACCGGCCGCGCGAGCAGTGCAACAACTGCACGATGAACTGTGCCAGGCGCACTCTGGCCTGCCGCTCGCCTGATCAGATCTGACAATCACTTTGGAGACATATGTTTCGCTTTCTACTCCCCATAATGTCGTTGCTTCTTTCGAGCGCTTGCTTCGCTCACACGTGCCTGCCAGGCATGACGTTAGAAAAGCAATTCAACGAATCCAAGCGGGCTTTTCTCGTTTACGTCCTCGAAACTCGGCTGGAAGAGGAACTGCAAAGGAAAATGATCGAAACGGATGGAGGGGCGGATCACGACGCCGTGAAGCTCGTATCTGCAGGGTATCGGATCGTTGAAGATTACAAGGGCGAGAAGAGCTACAAACCTCGTCTTCTGGATATTCTCGGTATTGGGACGGGTTACGTCGGACTGACGCCAGGTCTTTATTATTTGGTGTTTCTTGGCGATGTTAAAGATTACGAAACGCCAGACCTGCGAGTTGTCGATATCTGCTCTGTCCCGGTAGCGCACCATCGGTGGGACGTTCCCCAATTTCAAGAGAAACTCGACGAAGTTCGTGCGCTCGTCAATCGGAAAAAATAAGCCACGCACGCAGATGCCTCCGTCACCCGGCCAGCACCCCATCCGGCAAGCGAATGACGAAGCGCGCACCGCCCAGCGCCGACTGCTCGACCTGCAGGCTGCCGCCATGCAGCGCGATCGCCTTGTGCGCGATCGACAGCCCGAGGCCGAAGCCGCCGGTGGCGCGGTCGCGGCTGCGGTCGAGGCGGTAGAACGGCTCGAAGATGCGGTCCCGTTCCTCGTCCGGAATGCCGGGGCCGTCGTCCTCGACGGCGATCTCGAGCGTGCCGTCATCGCGGCGCGCGCGCAGCGCCACTTCGTGCGCCGCATATTTCTGCGCGTTCCTGAGCAGGTTGCCGATGGCGCGGCCGAGCAGGCGGCGGTCGGCGTCCAGGCTGCCCAGGCGTTCGCCGAGGTCCACGTGCAGGCGCTGCGGACGGGGATGCAGGCCGTCCGCGCATTCGCGCAGCAGCGGCTCCAGCTCGAACAGCGCGCGCGTCGGGCCCTGCGCGTTGTCCAGCTTGCTCATCGACAGCAGCTCGTTGACGAGGGCGTTCAACTCGGCCAGGTCGCCCTCCATCGCCGCGATGCGCTTGGCCAGCGCCGGATCGGCCGCGCGCGCGCGCAGCAGTTCCAGCGCGAATTCCAGCCGCGCGATCGGGGTGCGCAATTCATGCGACACGGAATGCAGCAGGTTCTTCTGCGCGTCCATCAAGCCCTGGATGCGCTCGGCCATCGCATTGATGCGCTCGGCCAGCGGATAGACGGCGTCGGCCGGTCGCAGCTGCGCGCGTGCCGACAACTGGCCGGCGCCGAACTCGTCGGCCACGCGCGACAGCGTCTGCAGTGCCCGCCAGTGCGCGCGCGACCACAGCGCGATCGGCAGGAGCAACGCGAGCGCCACGACGACGTAGCGCACCACTTCCATCGCGAGCGCCTGGCCGAGGTCGATCGGCAGGTTGTACGCGCGGATCACTTCCTCGTTGCTGCCGATGTAGCGCTCGCCCTTGAGGTCGACGCGGCGGAAGAATGCCTTGTGCTGCGGGTCCAGCACGACCTGGCCCCGCTCAAGCGCCGCGTGCTGGCGGGCGGGCAGGGCGGCTCTGGCCTGGTCCAGCGGGATCAGATCGAAATGGGCGTCGGAGACTTCGCGCACCTTGTTCAGGCGGCCCAGCCACTCGTCGGCCGGCGCGCGGTCGACATATTGTTCGAGCAGGAAGATCTGCGCGGAGGCCTGGCGCCGCGCGATGTCGTCCAGCGGGTCGCCGAACAGGCGCGCGAAGACGAAATAGATGACGAACGTTGCACCCGTAATCGCCAGCATGACGAGCACGAAGAAGCGGAAGAACAGGCGATTCACGCCGCCATCCTCCGGTCGTGGCAACTGTCTGTGGCAAAGAGTCTGTGACGCATGGGCGGGATTGTATAGGAGCAATGGTCAGAAAAACTATTATTTACAAATTGAGGACAAAAGCCCGACAGTCCACGGATGAACTTGTTGCGGCCACCCGGTACGATGCGTTCCGTTGGGTTTTCCGTTTGGCCCGCCCGATGCGCGAAGACGGTGGGCCTTTTTTTATTCGCTATGGGAGGGACGAGACTGGACGTAGAATGTTGTCTTCCTGAATCTCCCAGTCCCTGAACATGAACAAGCTTCTCTTCCTCGCACTCTGCGCCGCCAGCGGTACGACGTGCGCGCAGACGCCGGCGACGAATCCCATGCCGGACGGCAGCCGCGATATGTACGTCGGCCTCGGCGTGCAATCGGCGCCGCGCTGGGATGGAACGGGAAGCCGCAAGGTATCAGCGTTGCCGGTGCTTCAAGTCCAATGGAGCAACGGCCTTTTTATTTCCGGCATGAGCGCCGGCATGCATCTGTCGACGGATCCCGTGGTCGAATACGGCCCGCTGCTCGCCGTGCAGCCGGGCCGCGACGCGACCGGGACGGGGCAGTCGGCCGACGGCGTCGGCACCTATGGCCCCGCGCTGATCGGTCCTGTGCCGGAGCCACTCGCCAAGTTCGACGCGCGCCCCACGCGCCTGGACGGCATGGACAAGATCGGCACGCGTCTCACGGGCGGTGTCTTCGCGAATTACTACGTCACGCCGCAATGGCGCCTGACGAGCAGCCTGCTGTACGGCGCCGGCAACGACCACGACGGCGCCCGGCTGGACCTCGGCGTGCAGCGCCTGGCCGTCGACCTCGGCGGGCAGCACCACGTGTCGCTGTCGGCCGGCCTGACGGTCGCGGACCGCAACTACAACCAGACGTACTTCGGCGTGACGGCCGCGGAGGCCGCGCGCAGCCGCTTTACGCAATACGACGCGGGCGGCGGCCTGCAGGATGCGCACGCCGGCGTGCGCTGGAACTGGGCGTGGTCGCCGTCGTGGATGCTGACGTCGAACGTGCAGGCCAAGCGCCTGCTGGGCAGCGCCGACAAGAGCCCGCTCGCCGAGCGGTCCACCAACCTGACGGTCTCGACCGCCATCGCCTACCGGTTCTGATGATGCGCGCATCCCGCCAACTCGTCGCTGCCTTCGCCTGGTTGCCCGCGGTCGCTCCGGCCGTCGTGCATGCCGAGGCGCCGGCCGGCGAATGGGTGAGTTACCGGGATGCGTACCGCGCCATGGTCCAGTTCGAGAAATACGGCGGACCGAAGAACCTGCTGCAAAGCCAGCTGCAAGTGCAGTCGCGCGACCACGCCGGCCTGGGCGAGGGCGCCCAGCTCACGCTGACAGGCAAAACGACGCAGCTGAACCTGCCGCTGGACGCCCTCGGCCGTACCGTGTTCCCCCTGCAAAAGGCGGCGTACGACGAGAACGCGGCCCTTGTTCTGAATCGCAAGGGCATGCCGTTCGTGCTGCGTCCGCAGGTGACGATCGCGCCGCGCGCCGACGGCCAGTACGACGCCGCCGACCTGCGCACGGCCTGCGCCCAGGCGCTGGGCTTCGTGCGCTACGTCGACGCGTCGCAGCGCGCGCGCCAGTGCGCCGGCGTGCGCTTCGTGTTCCCGAAAAAGGAATCGGCCGGCGCCCGCCTGCGCCACGCGGACGGCGCCGAACAGGCGCTGCCGGTGACGGCCGGCGCCGCGTTCTCGGGCGATCCCGACGAAGGTTTTCCCATCGTGACCTGGCGCTTCGGCACGCCCGCCGAGCGGGCCCAGGTCATCACCTACAACGCACCGCTCGCCATCGTGCCCATCTTCGAATGAGCATGTCGGCAGGCGGCCACCAGGGACAGCGATGAACAAGACGATCCTCGTCACGGGCGCGAGCCGCGGCATCGGCGCCGCCTGCGCGCTGCTGGCCGCGCGGCGCGGCTACACGGTGTGCGTGAACTACCGCGACAACGCGGCGGCCGCGGCCGACGTCGTGCGCGCCATCGAGGCAGGGGGCGGCCAGGCGTTCGCCGTCGCGGCCGACGTGGCGGACGAGGCCGCCGTCGAGCGCCTGTTCGCCACCATCGACGTCCGCTGCGGCCGGCTCGACGCCCTCGTCAACAATGCCGGGATCCTTGCGCGCCAGGCGCGCGTGGAGCAGATGGACGCGGCGCGCATCAGCCGCATCCTCGCCACCAACGTCACGGGCAGCTTTTTATGTGCGCGCGAAGCCGTGCGGCGCATGTCGATCTCGCATGGCGGCCAGGGTGGCGCGATTGTGAACGTATCGTCGCGCGCGGCCGTGCTCGGCTCGGCGAACGAATACGTGGACTATGCCGCGTCGAAGGCGGCCGTGGACGCGTTGACGATCGGCCTCGCGAAGGAAGTGGCGCAGGAAGGCATCCGCGTGAACGGCGTGCGGCCGGGCCTGATCGACACGGAGATGCACGCGAGCGGCGGCGAACCGGGGCGCATCGCGCGCCTGCAGTCGTCCGTGCCGATGGCGCGCGGCGGGACGGCGGGCGAAGTGGCGGCGGCCGTGCTGTGGCTGCTGTCGGCCGAGGCGTCGTATGCGACGGGCACGTTCATCGACGTGTCCGGGGGACGTTGACGACGTAGGGTGGGAACGCCGTGCCCACCTTCTATTAGTTCCAGGCCGACGGGGAGAAGAGGTAGCCCTCGCCCCACACGGTCTTGATCTTCTCCGACATCGTGTCGTCGAACTTGCGGCGCAGCTTGGAGATGCAGTTGTCGATGCTGCGGTCGAGGCCGTCGAATTCGATGCCGCGCATCTTCTTGAGCAGCTCGTCGCGCGACAGCACGCGCCCGGCCGCCTCGGCCAGCACGAGCAGCAGCTTGTATTCCGTATTGCTGAGCACGCACGGCTGGCCGCGCCACGTGACGCTGCGGTCGCTCGTCATGATGCGCAACGCGCCGAACTCGAGCACGCGGGTATCCGTCGTCGTCTTCGTCTGCGTGCGGCGCAGCAGGGCGCGCAGGCGCGCGAGCAGCACGCGCGGCTGCACGGGCTTGTTGACGAAGTCGTCCGCGCCTTGCTCCAGGCCCGACACTTCGTCGTACGTATCCTCGCGCGCCGTGAGGATCAGGATCGGGACG
>Ga0207657_10001984_pt1 | contig 22095 bp, 16 predicted proteins | sample KBSC33metaG_FD_184316 | JGI IMG/M metagenome (GOLD analysis project Ga0207657, IMG submission 184316) | Corn rhizosphere microbial communities from Kellogg Biological Station, Michigan, USA - KBS C3-3 metaG (SPAdes) (version 2) | ecosystem: Host-associated > Plants > Roots > Rhizosphere > Soil ... | reverse complement strand
GCACGCTTTGGGTTCGCGCCTCTAAGGCTTGGTCATTCCTTGAAGTCGATCACGTCGCGCTTGGCGTCGAGCTGTGCGGCGTCCACGCCGGGAACTTTTTTCAGGTCGTCGAGCGTTTTGAAGCTGCCGTTTTTCTGCCTATAAGCCACAATGGCTGTTGCGGATTCGGGCGAAATCTCCAGCGCAGCTTGCAGTTCCTTCGCTTCGGCCTTGTTCACGTTTGCCCGCGCGGGAAAGTTCTTAGCCAGATATTCGACAATCGCGTCGCGCTCCGACTGCTTGACGTCGGGCGCTTCCTGTAACATCTCCAGGACCTTGTCCGCCCATTGGGACTTGGTCAATTGCTGGGCGGCGATACGCTCGGTGGTGTGGCATTCACTACAGATCGCGTCGACCAAGTCCTTCCCCGGCCCCTCGGGCAGACCTTCGGCGTTCGAAGGGAGTGCAGTTGCGGCCAATACTGTTGCTATAACGAGAAACCTTAGGTCCACAGTTTTGGAATGAGGTTCCCGCCGGTAACGGTTGGGCGCTCGGCGCGCCCATTGTGCATGTAGGTAGTTCTCAGATGATTCAGACCGAGCAGGTTGAGAATGGAGGCGTGAATATCCCAAACGTGGGCCGGCTCTTCAGCGGCACGCAGGCCCAGGTCGTCGGTGCTGCCGATGGTCTGACCGCCTTTGACGCCGCCGCCCGCCATCCACATCGTGAATCCCCACGGATTGTGGTCGCGCCCGTACTTGTCCGGGCTCTGTCCCGCGATGACTTCAGCGAACGGAGTGCGGCCGAACTCGCCGCCCCAGACGACCAGGGTGTCTTTCAACATGCCGCGGGCTTTCAGATCGGCCAGTAAGCCGGCGACTGGCTTGTCGGATGCTTTGCACCACTTGGAGTGGTTCGCTTCCACGTCATGGTGTGCGTCCCAGCCGGAGCCGGAGCCAGAATAGACTTCAACGAAGCGCACGCCGCGCTCGACCAATCGGCGGGCCAGGAGGCAGTTCGTGCCGTACACTTTGGTCTCAGGCTCATCCATGCCGTAAAGCGCCTTGGTGGCGTCAGACTCTTGGGAAAGATCTACGGCTTCTGGAGCGGCGGATTGCATCTGGTAGGCCAGCTCATAGGAGCGCGTGCGGGCGTCGAGTTCCGTGTCCTCCTCTTTGTCGCGCCCGAAATAATCGTTCAGCTTCTGCAGGAAGTCGATCTTGCTGCGCTGCTGCTCGTCGGTGGTGCCGGCGGGCGGCTTCAGATTCAGGATGGGCGTATCGCCTTGGCGGAAGAGTGAGCCTTGATACGTGGCGGGCAGGAAGCCGGAGCCGTAGTTCTGCACCGAGCCCAGGATCTCTTTATCGTCCTGCATAACAACGAAGCTAGGAAGATTTTTCTGCGCGCTTCCCAGGCCGTAAGTCAGCCATGCGCCGAGCGATGGACGCCCAGCGAGAAGCGAGCCGGTATTCATCTCGCAGACGCCACCTACGTGATTGACAGCATCAGTGTGGCAGGACCTGAGAAATGCGAGATCGTCGACGTGCTGGGCAATGTTCGGAAGCCAGTCAGAAACCCACATGCCACTCTGGCCATATTGTTTGAACGCGCGGCGCGAGGGGAACATACCATCGCTGGGCTTGGAGCCTTGCGCGGTAAGCAGCGTCTCCGGATGAAATGAGGCCGGCATGGGCTGCAGCGCGTACTTTTCCAGCAGCGGCTTGGGATCAAACAGATCCACCTGGCTCGGGCCGCCTTCCATGAAACACCAGATAATGTTCTTGGCTTTAGGCGGGAGATGGGGCTGCTTGGGCGCGAGCGGATCGACACCGGCTGCGTACCCGTCTTCCGCCAGCATTGCGGTCAACGCGATACCCGCAAGACCGCTGCCGGCGCGCGTGAAGAATTCGCGACGGCTCGAAACATTCCAGCGCTGTTTCAATATATCAAGCATTCTATCTGACATGGCCTTATCCCTCTTGATCCAAGATCAGTTGATGTACAGGAACTCGTTGGAGTCCATTAGCATTTGCGACAAATCGACGAAGGCGGCGGCTCGCGCCGGATCGATGCCTGCCGGCATGTTGGTAGGCAGCGGAGGTTTGGTGTTCTCGCCGCCGGCTAGGCGCTGCGCCATGATTGAGCTTTGCTTGGCCAAGAAGTCCAACGCGAGCTTTTTCTCATCCGCGTTGGGCTCGCGTCCGTAGGTTAGCTTAAAGGCCCGCTCCACTTGAGCGTCCGGAGTCAAGCCATTATCGTTCAGAATGCGTCCGGCTAGGGCTTGGGCCCAATCCAGTATCAGCCCATTGTTCAGCAGATCGAGCGACTGCGAGGGCGTCACGGTGTTCTTGCGGAAATCGCAACTCTCGAAGGTGTTGGCGGCATCGAACTCCTGCAGCATGGGATAGCGCAGATTGCGCCGCACGAAAATGTAGACGCTGCGCCGGTTGTTCTGCGCTGGATCTTTCTCTTCGCTCCACCGGCCATAGCTGGACTTGGCGGCGAGGGTCCCTGGAGGAACCGGAGGGAAAACGCCGGGCCCGCCCATTTGCGGATTCAGCAGTCCACTGACAGCCAGCATGGAATCACGAATCGCCTCGGCTTCCATACGGTGCCGCCCGTAACGCCATAGCAACTTGTTGTCGGGATCGACTTGCGCGGCTTTGGCCTGAAACTCCGACGACTGCTGATAGGTATTGGACAGCAGAATCATACGGTTCATCTTCTTGATGCTCCAGCCGTTTTCGACGAACGTCGAGGCCAGGTAATCCAGCAACTCAGGATGCGTCGGCCGGGAACCCATACGCCCGAAATCGCCGGGAGTGGCGGCGATGCCGACTCCGAAATTGTAGTTCCAGATGCGATTGACCATCACGCGGGCGACCAGCGGATTCTTAGGATCCGTCAACCAGGCAGCGAGCGCGGTACGCCGGCCCGTAGAATTCGGCAGCGGAGTGATCTTGGCGTCGGAGGGATCGAGAATCGATAAGAAGCCGGGTTGGACCTCTTCACCCTTCACATCCAAATTACCGCCTTTAAGAACGTAAGTGGGCGGCGCTTTGGCGCTGATGTCGATCATGAATTGCCCCTCGGGCGGCGGCGCGGGTTTTATGGAATCGAACTCCGCGAGCTGCTTCTTGAGCTCAGCGTAACGCTTTGCGTCGTCTTCCTTGAGGTTGCGCAGCGCTTTGGCGTCGAACGCGGCGTTAATGCTCATGAGCCTCATGGCCGTATGGTTCATCATGGCCTGCACGGGATCGCGCTTGGCAGGATCCATGAAAATCGCTTCCTGGACTTCGGGTTGATAGTAGGCTGACCCGGTCTTCATCTTCTCCATCCGCAGCGGCGCTTCGATCTTTGCTATATCGGCGCGGATATCTTTAGTCTTCTCTTCCCAGACGGCCTCTTGCTCTTCATACTTCTTGCGCGCATCGGCATCCTCAATGGGCAACGGCCCGTCACCACTGCCGGTATTGGCAAAGAAGGCCTGCAGGCGGTAGTAATCCTTTTGGAGGATGGGATCGAACTTGTGATTGTGGCAGCGCGCGCAGCCGAACGTCAGACCAAGGAAGGCCTCGGCGGTCACAGTGGTCATGTCATCCAGCGTTTCCTGGCGGCGAAGGAACAGAGTGGAGGAGTTACTCTCGTCGATCCAGTGCCGGTTGAAGCCCATGGCCACTAGCGCTTCGGTATTTCCGGGATAGATTTCGTCGCCCGCGATTTGTTCCTTAATAAAGCGGTCGTAGGGTTTGTCGTCGTTCAACGCTTTAATGACGTAGTCGCGATAGCGCCAGATGTTGGGCCGCGTCTCATCCGCCTTGAAGCCGTTGCTGTCGGCATAGCGGACCACGTCCAGCCAGTGGCGCGCCCAGCGCTCACCGTAAGCCGGGGAAGCGAGCAGACGGTCAACAATTTTCTCGTAAGCGGTGGGCGACTTGTCATTCAGGAATTGCTGAGTCTCTTCCTGCGTAGGCGGCAGGCCGGTCATGTCGATGGTGGCGCGGCGCAGCAGCGTTAGGCGATCAGCCGGCGGATTGGGCGTCAGATTCTTCTCTTCGAGCTTCGCGAGGACGAATGCGTCGATGGGATTCTTGACCCACGCCTGGTTCTTGACTGCGGGCACAGTCTGGCGTTTGACCGGAACTAGCGACCAGAAATTGCGCTGGGCGGGAGTAAAGGGATCGGACTCGGCCGCGTAAACGGCGAAGGCGAGGGCGAGAGAAGCGAACAACACCACAACACAGTGACGCATTTACACCTCCAACATTCTGCCAAAAACTATATCATGTTGAAACATTGAGGTCAAAGGTCATGCCGCCAAAAGCGCGACGCATTGCGACAGCCGCCGTTTCATGGTAGAGTTCGTGCCATAACCGAACCGCTGAATGCGGGTGAATAGGAGCAGATGATGAAGACGAAAATTGAGATTCGAGCGATCATCGCCAGTCTGTTTGTGATTGCTTTGGTGGTCTTATCCGCGGCCCTGCTGGTCTCAGCCCAAACCGGCAGCGACACCAAGAAGGCTAAGAAAGAGCCGCCTCCGCTGAACACCGCGCCTTATGAAGTCTGGAGCATGGAGCAACTGGCAAAACCCGGGTTTTTGGGCAGGTACGAAAATCCACATCATGACTGCAGCGTCCAGCGCCGCAACGTGGGAGCCGCACCGGAAAGCCATGACAACTTTGCTCACGTATTGATTTTCACGAGCGGGTCGGGGAGCGTGAATCTCGGGGGAGAAATCGTCACAGGGCCGGACGGGAAGAAAATCGTTCAAGGCGGCGAGAGGCGTAAGATTGTCGTGGGTGACGTCTACCACATGGCCGTCAAGACGCCGCACTGGGTGATACCGGACCCCGGTAGTTCCATCACCTATTTCGTGTGTAACCTCTATACAGACTAACGGCTGATATTGCTACGTCGAGTTAACCTCACCACGTCCGGAGGCTCGCTGGCGTTCACTCTCGAGCCGGGCAGCGCGTCACCGCTCGAATTGGATTATTCATTCACGGTTGCCTTCGTTTCTGCAACTCACGTAACGAGCGGTGACATCGGGCAAGCAAAAGCTAAACCAGACTTTGCGTATTTGCCTATTGACAGTTCCTTCCGATTGTGATACATAGCTATAACGGGTGGATAGTCGCCTTCGGGATGGGCGCATTGGAATATCGCTGGACTGCAAATCGTTCCAGCTTTCTTTTGCTCTTGCAAGGGGATTTTGCGGGCGTATCTCTCCATCGTTAATGCGCAGCTTTGTGTCAGAAGACTCTGGCATGAGTGTGGTTAAACGAGGAGGTTTACGTGACAAAGACGCTTGTTCTTATGGCGGCGTTTCTGTGTGTTTTGGCTCCATTTGCTTTCGGCCAAGGGTCGGGGCAAATTGTCGGCTCGGTGCGAGATCAGAGCCAAGGGTCGGTTCCGAACGTCACGGTCACAGTGACCGAAGCCGGCACCGGCCTGACTCGTAGCATGGTCACCGGAAACAACGGCGAGTTCGTTTTCCCGAACCTGCGGCCTACTACTTACACAATTTCCGCGGAAGGCGCGGGCTTCCGGGCTTTCCGGCAGACGGACGTGCAGTTGCTTGCCAACCAGAGCCTGACCGTCAACATTCCCATGGAGGTCGGCGCAGTGACCGAGACGGTCACCGTGGCCGGTCAGACGGTGCAGGTGGACACCAGCACATCGACTCTTGCTGAGGTGGTTGAATCGACGAGAATTAACGAACTGCCGTTAAACGGGCGCGACGCGGCGAAGTTGAGCACGCTGATCGCCGGCACCGTTATGATCTCCACCAGCACCGAGACGGGGAAGGGAATACCGGGCAACTTCTATCTATCGGCGAACGGCTCGGGCGTCGGACAGGTTTCCTACCGGCTGGATGGCAACTCGAACACCGATACTTACTTTCAGTTGAATCAGGAGTTCCCGTTCCCGGACGCTCTGCAAGAGTTCAGCATCCAGACCAGCGGCTTCAGCGCGGCATATGGCAATAACGCTGGCGCAGTGGTGAATGCGGTCACTAAATCGGGAACCAATGACATCCACGGCGGAGCTTTCGAATTTGTCCGCAACCGCGCTTTCAACGCCAAAGACTTTTTCGCCACGCAAGCCGACTATCTCAAGCGCAATCAATTCGGGTCCTACGCCGGCGGCCCCGTCTATATTCCTAAGCTTTATAACGGGAAGAACAAGACGTTCTTCTTTCTCGGCTGGCAGGCCACACGGCTACGCAATATCAACAACGCGAAGAATGCGAATGGACCGACCGCGGAGGAACTCGCCGGAAATTTCGCGGCCTGCGGCGCCCCTTGCGACAAGGCCACGCCCAAAGATCCCAACGGTGTTCCGTACCCTAACAAGTTTATTTCGCCCACCCTGTTTGACCCCGTGGCTGTGGCTTTCGCCACGCGGATGATGCCTGCTAATTTGCATGGGGACGGCCTCTACACTTATCAGACGCCCATCAGTCAGAATCTCGCTCAGGGCATCATGAGAATTGACCACCAGATCAGCCAGAATGACCGGCTCACGCTGCGATATTTTATCGACAACTTTACCAATCAGCCGACCTATGATCCGCACAATTATGTGACTTTTTCCAACGGCTCTGAAACGCGCGTACACAACGCGAACATCGGCGAGATTCATACCTTCAGCCCCACGGTGCTGAACGATTTTCATTTCGGCTATACGCGGCAGTTTTCCCAGCGCGGCCCGGCTGCTGGAGTTCCCACGTTTCAGACCTTGGGCATGACCATCAATCAAGGAATTCCCGAGGCGCCCTTTATTGAGGGAATCAACGTTTCAGGCTTTTTCAGTGCGGGGGATAATACGATAGCCGCCTTCACTCGGAATGGATTCGAGATGGCGGACCGGGTGAGTTGGGTAAAAGGCCGCCACAGCCTGTCGTTCGGTTTCTCGATCGACAAGCAACGGGCAGACATCCGCAACCTATTTCTGCGGCCTGGCACGGCGACATTCTCAGGCAACGTCAGCGGGCTCGCCATGTCAGATTTCCTTTTGGGCAACTTAGGAACGTGGATCCAAGGTTCGGGCGAATATAAGTATTTCCGGGCCACCTATCCGTCGATTTACGTCCAGGATGATTGGAAGGCCACGTCCCGGCTGACCCTTAACTTGGGCGTCCGCTGGGAGCCGACGGGCCCGTGGATCGATGTTCGCGACCGGTACGAGAAATTCCGGGTTGGCGACTTCTACGCCAACGTCCACTCCAAACGGTTCCCGCTTGGGCCCCCGGGAACCACGTTCTATGGAGACCCGGGCGTGCCTTATGGAGGGACAGGGGCAAGCTGGATCAACCTCGCTCCGCGACTAGGCTTCGCCTGGGATGTGTTCGGCAATGGCAAGACCAGCGTCCGCGGCGGCGCCGGAGCTTTCTACGACCAGCACGCGCGCGGCGACACTAACAATAACGGCGTAGATGCGGCGCCGTGGTCTCCCCAGGTGCAATTCAACAATCGGGGCAAGTTCCGGGCGCCTTACATTACTGCGGGCATCGTAGACGCATTCCCGTTTGCGCCGCCGAGCGCGGCCTCTGTTTTTCCTGTCCCGACGGTGGAAACAACTTACCGAGATGAAACCTTGCCTACGCCGCTGGTTTATAACTGGAACATCACTCTAGAGCGCCAGCTTCCTTCCGACTTCCTGGTTCGTGGCTCCTACGTCGGATCCCGCGGCATTCACGAGCGCCGAGTCCTGGAATACAACTCGGCGGTCGACGCGGGTATTGGAGTGGCAGCCTCATCCATCGCCTCAACCGATAGTCGACGCTTATTTTGGCCCTACTACTCATCGGGATTATTTGGTTACGGCGACAATGGCGTCGCCCGCTACAACTCCCTGCAGATGTCACTGCTCAAGCGCTATTCCCATGGTTTCACGTTCCAGATGAACTACACCTGGTCCAAGAGTATTGACGACATCGGAACCGGGATAACCGGCAACAGCGGCGGCGGCGACCAGGTCTTACCCTGGTATAGCCCGTTTTACGACCAGGCGCTTACAGGACCGTCGGATTTCGACCACGCGCACCGGTTTGTTACGTCCTACGTTTGGGATATCCCGTTTGCCAACCATATGAAGGGCCTGGCGAAGGGGATACTGGGCGGCTGGCAGTTGACCGGTATCCAGCAATATCAAACCGGCTCACCCATGACGGTAACTAGCGGCGTAGACAACTCGCGCACCGGCCTCAACCGCGACCGGGCCGACCGAGTGCTCGGACAGTCGCTGGATCGCCCCGCCGGCGTGGATCCGCTGCTGCAATGGTTCAACAAAGCGGCCTTTACACCGAATTTCCTGGGCACGCCTGGGAACGTGGGCAAGGGCACGCTGCGCGGTCCCAGCATGTTTGCATGGGACATGGGCGCCTTCAAGAAAATTCCGATCAAGGGAGACAGAGCCTTCATGCAGTTCCGGGCGGAGTTTTTCAATATCTTCAACCACCCCATGTTCAACAACCCGTCGACCGTGCTCAATAATGCCAATTACGGCAGGATCACGCAGACGCTGGCCAATGCGGGCTCGACGCAGGGCGATATCACGTCCGGTGGCCCTCGCATTATTCAATTGGCCCTAAAGCTGACGTTCTAGTTAATAGGGAGGTCGGTCCATCTAGGGCCGGCTTCCCTACAACACCCGCAAGGCGTCCGCCGGAAAGTGGACCACCCATTCACGGTTGTCGCGCTGGCTCTCATAATCGGCTCGCGAGACGGTTACGCGTACCGGGGTGGGGGAGCCACCAGCGGAAAATTCCAGACGCACGCCATGAGGCCGTTCGACGGCCCTGAGTAGCGTGGCAGGGATCTGATTGGATCCCGGTTTGCCGTTGCGCGCCGAAACTTTGAGCTGTTCCGGACGCACGCACAGGGTTACGCGATCGCCTTTCAGGTGGCCCGGGAAATAGGGGCCTTCCAGTTCGAACTCGCCCACTTGCAGACGGCTGGTATTGCGCCCTGGATCGAGCGTTCGGATTTCGCAGTCCAGCAAATTGAAAGCGCCGAGGAGGCGCGCCACTTCGAGAGTGGAGGGTTCGTCGAGCACCGAGCGCGGCGTGCCTTTCTGTACGATCTTGCCGTCGTGCAGTATCAGCATCTCCTCGCCCAATTCGAAACACTCCGTTAGATCGTGGGTTACCAGGAGCATCGGCGTGGCGAATTCGTTGCGAACCTGGCGTAGGACTTCGTAGAATTCCGCGCGCAGCACCGCGTCAAGACCGGTGGCGGGCTCGTCGAGCAGCAGCAGTTTAGGCTCGGCGATCAAGGCGCGCGCGATGCAGCAGCGCTGCCGCTGGCCGCCAGAGACTTGATGCGGGCGCCGCCCCGCCGCTTCGGTTAGACGGAATTTTTCCAGCATGTCGTGAACGCGGCGGTGCCGCTCGAGACGCGGCTTCCGCTCGGCTGCAAACGCCAGATTTTCACGCAGTGTCATGTGCGGAAACAACGCGTAGTTCTGAAACACATAGCCGCAGTTGCGTTTTTGCGGCGGCAGATGAACACCGGCCGCGGCGTCGTAGAGAATCTCGTTGTCCAACAGGATGCGGCCTTCGTCAGGCTGCGAGAATCCGGCGATGGAATCCAACACCAGCGTCTTACCCGCGCCGCTTGGGCCGAACAGCACGGTGATGCCCGCCGTCGCTGAAAATTCCAGATCTAGAGTGAACCCGGCGGAATCGGGTTGGGGGGCGAAGGATTTGCGGAGCCGGGCCTGCAACATGGTACTTCAAAGCCGGCTGGGGCTAAGGCGATTGGAAAGCGTCAACAACAGTAATGCCGCCGCCGAAACGATCAGAACAAGAGTTCGCGCGAGGGCACCGTTGCCGGATTCGACGGCCTCATAGATGGCCACTGCTACGGTCTGCGTGCGGCCCGGGATATTGCCGGCGACCATCAATGTGACTCCGAAATCGCCCAAGGAACGCGCGAACGCGAGGGCTGTGGCTGCAAGAATAGAACGCCACGCGAGGGGCATGGTCACTCTCCAGAAAAGTTTCCATTCCGAAGCGCCGAGGTTGCGCGCGGCGCGTTCATAGCTGCGATCCACGCTTTCAAGAGCCGCCCGCGCCGACTTCACGAGTAGCGGCAGCGCGTGCAGCAACGCGGCCACGACTGCGGCTTTCCAGGTAAATACCAACGGCGATCCGAAGATTGCTTCCCAGAGTTTTCCCAGCGGGCTCGCGCGCCCCAACAGTACCAGCAGATAATAGCCCAGCACGGTCGGGGGCAAAACAAATGGCAGAGTCACAGCCGCATCGAGGACGTCTTTGCCGCGAAATTGCCGGTTGGCGAGAAGATAGGCGATCCATAGACCGCCGGCAAAGGCCAAGGCGGTCGACAGGACCGCCACGCGCAGACTGAGCCACAATGGGAACCAGTCTATTTCCATAAAATCACAATCGCCATCGGATGTTCGATTATAGCCGGTCGAAGCGAAGCGAAGCGTCGCGGAGAAAATAATCAGGTCTCATCGTCCGCCGAAGCATCCGGCGTTTCAGCCGCTTCAGCTTCCGCCTGCGCGATCAGATCCTCTTCGCTGATCTCGGTCTCTAGAATCTCGCAGGCACGATCGTACGCCGAAGCGGGGACCATTAGCCGTAACTCACCCATCCCACTCCACGCCGCTGCCTCATCGTTCTCGAAAAAACATGAGATATCCGCCGACTGCAGTAACCCTCGTGCAAAGTTGGCTTCTTCGATGGTGAGAAAGGTTGCCACCAGTTCCAGGCCGCCTTCTGTACCGGGCACTTCCTCGCCTGGATGATCGAGGGCCGACACATTCTCTTCCGCGTCCGGCCGAGCTAGCTTACGGTCGGCCAACTCGGCGTCGTAGCATACTCGCGCCGCGTCCACTAGTTCATCGCGGTTTATCTCCAGCAGCGCGTCATCCGAAAGCATCGCGTAATGCCGTTTGAAATCATCAAGATCAATTTGCACCCTTTACCTCGCATCCTTCATTATTTGCTGCATCCGCCAGTTGCTCCAAGGCATCTCCCTGCAAACGGAAGATTCGCCAGTCGTCAAGCGTGATTGCGCCGAGCCGGTGATAAAAATCGATCGACGGCTGATTCCACGTCAGTACGGACCACTCCATTCGCCCACAGTGTTGTTCTTTCGCGATGATCGCCAGACGCTTCAATAGCGCTCTGCCGATACCGCGGCCACGATACTCCGGCTCCACATAGATGTCTTCGAGGTAGATGCCGCGCTTGCCCAGGAAAGTCGAGAAAGTATGGAAATACAACGCGAACCCAATCGCAGCGTCATCCGCGAAGGCCATCAGCGCGTGCGTATTGCGCTCCGTCCCAAACAGAGCCTGCCGGAAATCATCCTGGCTTGCGGTCACGGCATGTTCCAGTTTTTCGTATACGGCCAATTGCCTGACCAAATGTACAATCGCAGGCAGATCGCGTTCCGTGGCAGGCTCGATCTTCAGTGTCATGTCCACGATTGTTTCACTTCCGGCAGCGATTGTTTCAGTTCCGGCGCAATGTCTCGACGCCGTGCTGCGTCTCACCCCTCTACAGTGGTACCTTGTCAGTTCAGAGGTTTTCGCAGGTACGAGGTACTATGCATCCCAGAACTCCCCACTGCCTTTTCTTGATTGTTCTCCTGCTGCTTAATTTTCCGTGCCTTCCTGTGTGGGGTCAGACCCCCAGCAGCCTACAAATTGTGATTGTAGAAGGCGAGGGCGCGATTAACAACGTCAAGCAGCGCGTCAACCGGGAACCCATCGTTCAGGTGGAGGATGAGAACCACAAACCCGTGGCCGGTGCCGCCGTCATCTTCTTCCTCCCCAACCAGGGACCGGGCGGAACGTTCGCTAACGGTTCGACTTCCCTGACGACCACTACGAACGCCCAAGGCCAGGCAGTGGCTCGCGGCATCCGCTTTAACAATCAGGCCGGCGCCATGGAGATCCGCGTGTCCGCTTCGTTCGCGGGGCAGACCGCCAGTGCGATCATCACGCAGACCAACGTTCTGGGAGCCGCGGCTAGCGGAGGAGGCTCCGTTGGCGGCATGAGCCTTACAACCAAACTGTTGATCATCGGCGCAATCATAGGTGGCGGCGTCGCGGCCGGCGTGATTGTCGCCAACCGGGGGGGCGGACCAACGACGGCTATTCCAACCACTACCATCACATCCGGCACCGTCACCGTGGGAGCACCACAATGAGGGGACGACATACAATGCTCCGGACATGTTGCTTCCTTGCGCTGGCAGGCGCGGGCTGGGCTCAGGTACAGGGTCCGGTTATGGGTTATCTTCCGGACGGCGGCACGTTGCGCGCAATGTCCGGCATCCCGGCCGCTGGTTCGATAGGTGTTGCGATTACTCCGGGCGGGGCGTTCTCCCGCGTCGAGGTCTCTCCAAACCAGACCCAGGCGCTGGCGGTTGCGGCCGATACCGGCGCAGTGATGCTATACACGATTGGCTCGGGTGCGAGCGAAGCCGTGCAGGGTGTGGCTTCGGCTCCCGACCGCATCATATTCAGCCCCAGTGGAACGGCGGCGGGATTGTGGTTCTCGAGCTCCCGGCATTTTCAGTTGCTCAGCAATCTTTCGGCAAGCCCCGCGATTAACGATATCGACTTTTCCTTCACGGGTTCCGATCCGACAGCCCTGGCGGTCAGCGACGACGGCCTTTGGATGGTAGGAGCTTGGCCTTTCAGCTTGTACACCATCGGCCCCTCCGGCTACGCGACCGTGCTTCCGGTGAGCGGCGCCGTGGAGGCGGTGTGCTTCTTCCACGGACGAAACGATGTGGCCGCGATCACGGCAAATCAGGTGACCGTCATTACCGATATCACCGGTGCGATGACACCTAATGTGATCTGGAGCAAGCCGCACGATCCGCCGCCGACAGATCCCGCCACGGCCGCGCCAGCAGAAGTTGCGGTTGGATTGGCAACATCGTTTGATAACCGGTATCTGAGCGTAGCTGGGAACCTGGGGTCGCTTTCAACATTCGACCTTACGGTCGGCACTAGCATCGGCGTGAATTGCGCCTGTGCGCCCGCGAACCTATACGGTTTGGGTGGATCGCTCTTCCGCCTGACGAGCCTGACCGATGGCGTCGTGAAAGTGTTCGATGCCGCCAGCAACGAAGTTTGGTTCGTGCCGCTCGCGACGACGGCTACGCCTCCTTCAACAGCCAGCGCCGCTAACGGAGGCCCGCAATGATCGTGCGCCGCATCATTCTTCCCTCTGTGCTGCTGATGTCAGCGTGCGCTAGTGCCTGGGGGCAAAACGCGCCCTTCAGTATCACGCCCACGAGTTTGCCGATCGGCGGCGGACAGTTTACCGTTGGGCAACCGATTCCCACGCAGCAGCTCGGCCCTAACCCTAACTTGGACGCCGGCTTTACGTGGTCTCTCGCCAGCGGGAGTCTTCCGCCTGGCCTCATTTTCGACACCAGCTTTGTCACCATTACCGGTACTCCCACGGTGCCCGGCGCTTTCACGTTCACCATAAAGGCAATTGAAAGCGGCAATATCGCCTATACCGCAACCCAGCAATACACGTTATACGTTTCCACCGGCTTGCCCCTGACTCTTACAGGGCTCACGCCGCCGCCTCCAGGAGGAGCTGTCGGGAGCAGCTATGCCAGTTTTACCTTCGATGTCGCGGGTGGAGTGCCCGGTTATACCTGGGGCTTGCAGGGCGGCACGAAAGTTGACGGATTGAGCGTCAACCCGAGCACCGGATTGCTGTTTGGAATCCCACTAACGGGAGGGGTGTTCCCGGTCGGTGTTACCGTGACTGACGCCTCAGGGGCGCAAGCGTCGGCGAACTTCAATCTGAATGTACTGGGGATTACCACGGCATCGTTGCCGGCTGGCGCAATCGGAGTTGCTTACTCACAGACCCTATCCTCGGTGGGCGCTATTGGGCCGGTTACCTGGTCCCTGGGGGGGGCCGGCATCTTGCCGCCCGGGCTGAACCTGAGTGCACAGGGACAGATCGCGGGCACGCCTACCACGTCAGGTACGTACCCGTTCCAGGTTCGTGTCACCGACAGCGCGACGAAGTTGAGCGCGACCCAATCGTTCAGTATCAGCACCAGCATCACATCGGTCTTGGCGGTGACCACCCCTTCGCCCCTTCCCAACGGCGGATTAGGTGCGGCATATTCACAGACACTGCAGGCAATTGGAGGAACCGCTCCTTATACCTGGAGCGCAACCGGTCTTCCGACGTGGCTCACGCTGGATCCCACAACAGGCATTCTCAGCGGGACTCCTACGGCGGGTGGCACATCGACAATTGCAGTTACGGTCACCGACGCCGCGCGCAGTACAGCCACGGCCAGCCTGTCGCTGTCGGTGGGCACACTCACGATTACTCCCGCGATTCTTACTAACGGATCCGTGGGCGTTCCCTATTCGGCGACGCTGACCGTGGCCGGAACAACAGTGACGAACTGGGCGGTAACACTTGGTACGCTCCCAGCCGGCTTAACCTTGAATTCCGCGACTGGCGTGATTAGCGGCAAGCCTACTACGCCGGGAAGCTCGACGTTCAGCATCACCGCGAGTTTCGGAAATCTCACTGCGGCAGTGACGCCAGTGGTGCAAGCGTTCACGCTGGTGATCAACCCGCTGCCATCGGTCACTATCACAGGACTTACCGCTAGTGGAGTGGCTGCGACGCAACCCCCGGCCGCAGTAACGCTCAACGGACCGTCCCCGGTGACCACCGCCGGCACGCTGACGCTGGCCTTCACCCCCGCGAGCGGCGGTACTCAGCCTTTTGATGCGAAGTTTGCCAGCGGATCACCCTATACGGCCAGCTTCACCATCGCGGCAGGAAGCACTCAGGCCTTATTCGGCACCGCTTCCAGCGTCCCTGTGATAATTGGAACCGTGGCTGGAACGATCACCATCACGACTACTCTTCAGGATTCGACTCTTACGCCACCAGCGCCCTTCGCCATCATCGTAAATCCTACGGTTCCAGTCATCACCAAGGTGACATTTGGAACCATCGCCAATGGCACATTTACGATTTCGGTGACTGGCCGCTCGACGCCGCGAGACATGACTAGCGCGCTGTTCCATTTCGCGTTGCCGACGAATACGCAACCGTCCACGGTGGATGTTACCGTACCGCTCACGAGTGCCTTCGCTGCTTGGTACGGGAACTCCAGTTCGAGTACCTTCGGGAGTACGTTCACAGTCACTGTCCAATTCTCCTTCACCGGACCCACGGGGAGTACGGTCCCGTTCACCGCGGTCACAGTGACCATGACGAATTCGGTGGGAGCTTCGAACGCCTTTGGGCCAACTAATCCTTAGGGACAGCGCCGGGTTCATAAAAACTAAGCGCGTTGTCGCCGTGCTTCACGAGACGGGTACGGCGAAGATCGCCGTAGCGGTCTACAAGTTTAAGTCGAGGCGTATGCTGAGCGATCACCAACGGCGGCGGCTTTTCGCCCAGTAGGCTAAGCGCAGCCGCATATTCATTTTCGAGCGCGTAGGGCGGATCGATAAACACAATACCGGCTTCGAGGCGCGGGATCATCGCGGTCGCGCGGGCTTGCCGCACGTCGGCGCGGCCCTCGAGCCCGAGTGAACGTAAATTCTCGCGGATGGCTTTTACCGCTGCGTGCTTTTGCTCGACGAAAACGGCACGCGCGGCTCCCCGGCTCAACGCCTCTATGCCAACGGCACCGGTGCCGGCGTATAAATCGGCGAAGACCGCACTTTCGATACGCGGCGCCAGGATATTGAACAGCGCTTCCCGTAGACGATCGGGCGTCGGACGCACGTCGAGTCCCGGTAGACTTTTGATCGCTCGGCTCCGAAATTCTCCTCCGATGACTCGCATGACGGGTCAGCCCACCTGCACTAATCCGTAGCGCCGCTGCCAATGATCGCGGATGAACGTAACCGCGCGGCGCATTTCCTGCTCTGAGGGAGGATGCGCCACGAACGCCGCTGCTTCATTGCGCGCCACCTCCAGTACGTCCGCATCGCGCACGATGCTGCCGATCTGCAAGGCCGGCAAGCCGGATTGCCGGGTCCCGAAGAATTCGCCAGGCCCGCGCAGCTTCATGTCCATCTCGGCGATATAGAAACCGTCGCCCGATTCCACCAGAGTTCGTATGCGTTCGCGCGCGAGGTCGCTCATTTTCGCCGTGACCAGGATGCAATAGCTCTGCTCGGCTCCGCGCCCCACGCGCCCGCGCAACTGGTGCATCTGCGCCAGACCAAAACGCTCGGCTTGTTCGATCACCATCACCGAGGCATTCGGCACGTCCACGCCTACTTCGATCACGGTGGTCGATACCAGAATCTTGGTCAGCCCTCGCTGAAACCTGTGCATCGCGGCTTCCTTATCTGCGGCGGCCATGCGCCCGTGCAGGAGTCCCACTTCGATATCGGGAAACACTAGTTGGGAAAGATGCTGGTGCATCTTTTGCGCCGCCTTCATTGCCAGCGCCTCTGACTCGTCGATCACCGGATACACCACGTACGCCTGCCGTCCCAGCGCGATCTGCTGCTTCAGGAAACTGTAGACCTGCTCCACCTGATCTTCGGTCACGTGGCTAGTGACGATAGGCTTGCGTCCCGGCGGCAGCTCGTCGATGACGCTGACATCCAGGTCGCCATAGATCGTCAGTGCCAGCGTGCGCGGAATCGGCGTCGCGGTCATCACGATTACATCGGGAGGTGTTCCTTTGTCGGCGCCCTTTTCAAGCAGCGCTTGCCGCTGTTCGACTCCAAAGCGATGCTGCTCGTCGACGATAGCCAGGCCCAGGCGCTTGAATACGACGGCGGATTCGAGCAAGGCGTGGGTTCCAACCACTACGTGCGCCAATCCCGCGGCTGCCAGCTTCTTCAACTGCACTTTCTCCCGCGCGGTCGAGGAACCGGTCACCAGGATGGTGGTGTAGTCCAGTTTCTGGAATAGCTTCTTGAAATAGAAGTAATGTTGCGCGGCCAAGATTTCAGTGGGGGCCAGCACCGCTACCTGATAACCGTTTTCGATGGCGATTATCGCAGCCTCGACGGCCACCAGCGTCTTACCGCTGCCTACGTCGCCTTGCAGTAAACGGTACATGGGGTGCGGCTCGGACATATCGCGGGCGATCTCGGCCAGCACGCGCTTCTGCGCTCCCGTGGGCCGGAACGGCAGCATCGCTTTGATGCGCTCACGTGCATGGTCTGTCAGCGCGAACTGTATTCCCGGTTGCAGGCGGGCTTTGGCGCGCTTCAACTCCAGGCCGCATTCCAGCCAGAAAAATTCCTCGAAGATCAGACGGTATTGCGCCGGCGAACGGAATGCGTTGAGCACGCGCAGATCGGCATCCGGTGGAGGAAAATGCAGCTCGCGGATGGCGTTCCAACGGTCGGGCAATTTCAGTTGCGCGCGAATGTTGTCAGGCAGCGGATCGTCACGCAGCGGCGCGATGTTTTCCAAGATTCGATGGAGCAGCGTACGTAGCGCCCGCGTCGTCACTTTTCCGGCGGCTTCATACACCGGCACAATGCGCCCGGTGTGAAGCGAAGCGTCACCGTCTTCATCGTCTGCCAGAATCTCATACTCCGGATGCATCATTGCCAAATGCCCGGAGTAGGTATCGAACTCCACCTTGCCATAGAGAGCGACCTTCTGCCCCGGAACCAGCACGTCGGCCAAATAGGCGCCATGGAACCATTTGCCAGCCAGCACTCCGCGCGAGGCGTCCGTGAAGGTGGCTTCGAATAATCCCAGATTGCGGCGACGGAAACCCGACACTTTTGTCGAGCGGACTTCGGCCAGCACCGTCGCCATCTCCCCCGGCGCCAGATCGCGCAGCGACTTCACATTGCTGCGGTCCTCGTAGCGGAAAGGCGCGTAAGTGAGAAGGTCCTCCACCACCTTTAAGCCCTTGGCTTCGAGCATCGCGGCGCGCGCCGGCCCAACGCCTTTGAGATACATGAGTGGAGTGGAGAGATCCAATGTGTAGTGTACAATGCGAGTTCATGTCTCAATTGTTGGAAGGAAAAACCGCACTGGTGCTGGGTGTAGCGAATCGCTGGAGCCTGGCTTACGCGATCGCGCAAGCGTTCCAGCGCGAAGGCGCGCGGCTGCTGCTGACGTATCAAGGCGAACGCTTGCAGAAGACGGTGGAAGAACTAGGCGCCTCGCTCGGCGCAGCCAGCGTGTTTGAATGCGACGTCACGCGGGATGAGGATCTGGTCAAGCTCAGCGAGACGCTGGCGTCCGAAGTACGCCTGGATACGGTGGTTCACAGCATCGCTTTTGCCAACCAAGCCGACCTGGCACGGCCTTTCGTCGAAACTTCGCGCGAAGGTTATCTGCTGGCGCAGAATGTCAGCGCCTATTCGATGATCGCGGTGGCGCGCGCGACCGCTCCCAAGATGGCCAGCGGCGGCTCCATGATGACGCTGACTTATCTGGGCTCGACGCGCGTGGTGCAGAACTACAACGTGATGGGCGTGGCAAAGGCGGCGCTCGAAGCCTCAGTCCGGTACCTCGCGGGCGATCTCGGCCCGCAAAATATTCGCGTGAACGCGATCTCGGCAGGCCCTGTGAAAACCGCCGCCGCCCGCGGCATCAAGGATTTTTCGAAGGTGCTGGAGACGGTCGAGGCGCACGCTCCCATGCGCCGCAATGTGACTCCGGGGGAAGTAGCCGACCTAGCCGTCTTCCTCGCCAGCGATCTGGGCCGCGGCGTTACCGGCGACGTCCTGTTTGCCGACGCAGGCTATCACATCATGGGGCTGTAGTTTACTTCGCTCGCGGCTGCACGATCTCCGTCAGCATATCCGGTTGGCCGTTACGCCGCTCCAAATGCGGGTACCTTTCGCCGCCGTGGTAATCCGCCTTACGCGTGCTTGTGTGTTCGCCATTCCTGACGATGAGTTCGATCGGATCATTGTTTCTCGCGGCTCCCTGGACCTCCTCGCGCAGCACGGTGGCGCTAAATTGACGCCCATTCACCGAGGTAATCGTAGCTCCCGGCGCGACACCCGCTCTTTGCGCCGGGCTGCCGATGACTACATCTGCGACCAAACCGTCGCTCTTGACGCTGATTCCCAGTGACGGCAGCATATCCGTAGTCCGATCCTGATCCTCCGTGGTGTTCCAGTATTCCGGACGGATGTCGTCGTAAGTAAGTTTCCAGCCAGCGTTCTCGACACCCTGAACTGGCGCGCCGGTTTGCACTGTGTCTACTCGCTCGCGGAAGAAATCCGCCCACGTGTAAGGTGTCACGCGGTTGAGCGCGGCGATGACGTCATCCAGCGTGTAAGGATTCACTGATGGGCTGGCATCACCGCTCGCATAGAACTCGCGGCAAAAATCGTCGATCGATTTTGTCCCGTGGCTCAACTGTCGAAGGAGGGTGTCGACCTCCAGCCATACCAACTGGCCCTCGCCATAGAAATCGATCCCGCGGCGCAATGCGGAGTAATCTTCGCGCGCACTAAACAAGATCTGTGCAGAGATTGCGGTATCCGCCAAAGGGCGCCAGGTGCGTCCCGATTCATACTCCAAGTGCGAAATGACGTACGCGAGCCGCTCGCGAAATAATTCCGGGGTCTCCATGCCGCTGCGTGTCGCCAGCACCGAGCCCAAGTACTCGGTTAGACCCTCATACATCCACACTAAATCGCCTCGCAGGGGCTGGTTGTAGTCCTTAGTTGCGAGTCCAGCCGGCCTGCGGTACTTACCATTCCAGGAATGCACATACTCGTGAGGCAGCAACTCGGAATAGAACGTGAACAGGTCGTTGTCGAGCAGGGTCCGCTCTCCGAGTCGGTCGTCACTCGATTCGTGATGTTCCAGGCCGAAGCTGGCGACATGGTCGCTGAGCGTAAGCAAAAAGTGGTAGCTGCGATAGTGCCGCGAGCCAAACATCGCGCCTGCTTCCGCCACCAGCCGTTTATACTGCTTGACTGCCTGGAGCGGCATCGCCAGAGCGCGCTCGCTATCCGCCGCGATATGAATGTAGTGGGCCGCGCCATTAAAAATGCCCAGGTCGACGGTCTTGTAGTGCGCCCCTGCCGAGACAGGCGAGTCGATCAGGGTTGCGAGGGAAGTAGGCTGAAATGAAATTTCATCGCCGGACTCCTGGGCGATGCTGAGTGCCGTTCCGTAATGCCAGCCGTGCGGTAAATGCAGGGTAGCTTGATAGGGCACTCGGTCGGCCGGCGTCCCTTGCGGATAGAAGACATATTGATTCCAGTTCAGCACCGCAAGTTCGGTGGTCATAGACGAGCCTTCCGTAAATCCCCCCGCGTCCGCCGGTGAAATAAAATCGAAAGCCACGTCGAGGACCGTGCTGCCCTCTGGCATGGTCAGGTGGAATGCATAGAGATTCACCGAGTCCCGGCGCCAGGAAACCGTTTTATTGTTGGCGCGAAATTTCAGGCTTACGACGTCTGCGATTGGGCCCGTGGGCCCGTGTTCGCCCTGGATCCACTGCGGATAGAGCAGCGTTATGGGTCCGGGGCGGGCTGGGATATGAAGCTGGACGTGAATCAATCTGCGCGGTGCGTCTCGCGCATCCACGTTGACCTGAATGACGCCTTGCTGGGCATTCTGCTGCGCCCATCCGAGCGTAGCGGTGAGCAACAAAAGCTGTATGGCGCGTTTCGTCACAACTCAAATGGTAACAACGAGAAATCACGACATACGGGCATGAGCTGATTATGCGGATGAACGATTAGCCTCGGACAACTCAGTTTTCACGAGGGCCATACACTCGCCCACATCGATCCAGCCATGCATGGGAAGCGTGGCAACCGGCAAACCGTTCCTGGAGAGGTGGACCCGAAGATGGCGCCCGGCGAGCGGAGCGCGCATTTCTGTAATGCGTCCGCTCGCTATTTCCGCCGATACAATCCCGGTCTCAAACTCGATTTGGACCGTTACGCCTTTATCCAGGCCATCCAGGCGAAGCGCTACCGATTGGCCGTCGCAGCCGTAAAACATTTCCCATATGGGAGGAGCGGCCCCATGCATGGCGCCGGAGCGCGGGTCGGGACGATACCGCCCAGCGCCCATCCATTCGAAATAGGATGTGACTTCACCGTCAAGCGTGACGTGAATGGGATTGCGCGGAAGGTCGTGAATCTCGCCGCTTTGCTCGATGCGAAGGATGGAGCGCGAGAGCGCCTCGGGCGGGACCAGCCCCAAAGCCCGGTAGACGTTGATCAGGTGGTCGCGATAAAGCTGATCGAATTCCGGGCGATTGTCGGAACCGTGCTCCGGGCCATACCACCAGTTCCAGTCGCTGCCTTCAGCGATCAGAAGTTCCTCATAGGCGAGTTTACGTGCGCTCTCGGGGACGCCCTGCGTTTCGTCGTAAGCGCGCCGTGCGGCCAGCAACAGCGCCCAAGCTTGGTTGTCTTCTTCGGCTCCGATCCAGACGTTAAAGTTCGCGTTGATCCAGGATCCGGGGAAGATGCCATGCAGCGGCTCGGCCTCGAATTTGGCGAGAGCTTCGGAGACCGTGAGAGCTTCGAGCGTGGGGTCTTCCGAGATGCGGCGGTAGAGTTCGCGCAGAAACGGACGCCCGTTAGCCTCGTACCATTCCCAGGCGTTTTCGCCATCGAGGATGATCGGCACCAAACATTCGCGCCCTTCGGTGTTTTGCCGAATGCGATCGAGAAAATGTCCAGCGGCCTCATGAGCGTTCATGCGGGAATATTCGAAGCCAATCAGATCACTGAGATAACGGTCACGAAAGACCATTCGCATTGCGTGCCCGTTTTGCTGCCACTCGTAGGCGCGGTAAGTCACCTCCGCTCCCGCATCGCGGTGGAGGGTGCGCGCCAGGACACCATTGTCACTAGCGGCCCACGTGAATCCGGCGTGAGCGGCATGGGCCAAGGCTTCATCTGAAACCGAGCCCTCCGAGGGCCATAAGCCCACCGGTGCGAAGCCCAGTTTGTCATAGATATAGCTACGGGCGCGATCCAATTGAACACGGGCGTCGTCGGGATATGCGAAACGCGGAGGCAGCGGAAGATCGGAGCTCGAGACGGCGCCAATATCGGAATCGCAGATCAGCGGCAGAATGGGATGGTAAAAGGGCGTAGTAGAAATTTCGATTTGTCCGCGCGCGCCGAATTCGCGATAAACCG
>Ga0207657_10001983_pt1 | contig 22103 bp, 20 predicted proteins | sample KBSC33metaG_FD_184316 | JGI IMG/M metagenome (GOLD analysis project Ga0207657, IMG submission 184316) | Corn rhizosphere microbial communities from Kellogg Biological Station, Michigan, USA - KBS C3-3 metaG (SPAdes) (version 2) | ecosystem: Host-associated > Plants > Roots > Rhizosphere > Soil ... | reverse complement strand
GGTAGCGTGTATACGGTGCTGGCGAGCGCCCTCAGTCGAAAGGCGGGTGCCATGATCCGCACTCATAGCCGGTACGTCATCATCGGCGCGGGCATCCACGGCCTGTCTACGGCCTGGCACCTGGCCCGGGATCTGCGAGCCCGCGGGATTGGCGGGGGCGAGGACATCCTCGTGCTCGATAAGCGCGGAGCCGGCGCGGGTGCGTCCGGCATCGCCTGCGGCACCGTCCGCAACAACTACTTCCAGCCCGCCATGCGCGAGCTGATGGCGCATTCGGTGTCCGTATGGGAGAGCGACCCCGACGCGTTCTCCTACCATCCGGTCGGCTTCTTGCAGGTTGCCCCGGAGGCGATGTCCGAAGACGTGGCGCAGATCTACTCCGAGCAGCAGGCCATCGGCTACCCGTCCGTGCTGATCGAGGGGAAGGCCGACTGCCAGCGCTACCTGCTCGACATGTTCGATGACTGGCAGGCGCCCGGAAGCACGACGGTGCTGCACGAGAAGAAGGGCGGCTACGCGAACAACATCCGCGCGGTTCGCGGCCTGGCGGCGAAGGCGGAAGCCGAAGGCGTCCAGATCGCGGCCGGCGTCCGCGTCACCGGGTTCGGCATCTCCGGGAACGCGGTGACCTCGGTCGAGACCGACCAGGGCGCCATCGCGTGCGACCAGCTGGTGATTGCCGCCGGCCCGTGGATCCGCGACCTGTGGGCCTGGCTGGACCTGCCCGACACGATCACGGTGGCGCAGCCGGGCGGGACCGGCGGCGTGGACCGGCCGATGTGGACGTACTGGGCGCTGCAGGAGGGCACGCTGGCGATCGAGCCGGCCGAGTTCACCGACAACCGGGGCGCCTTCCCGCCCGTTACCCACGTGGACTCCGACGTGCCGCTCTACGACGACATCAGCGGTGAGGAGATCACCGATCAGATGTGGGGCATCTATTACAAGCCGGATTTCTATTTCGCGGGGCTGCAGGGCGGCAGCTCGCCCTACGTGGTCGGCAAGCCCGCCGGGGCGGTGGCCGTCGACCCGTACGGCCCGGAGAGCCCCGAGTACACGGTGGCCGATGACTTCGTACGGCTGTGGACGTCGGGGCTGGCGCACTGCCACAAGAGGTTCCAGGGAAAGCGGCACCTCTACCGGCACGACCCGACCGGCGGAATCGGCGCCTTCACCCCGGACAGCTTCCCCGTCTTCGACGTGTTCCATCAGAACGCCTACGTGATCGCCGATTCCAATCACGGGTTCAAGATGATCGGCGTGGGGGCCCTGGTGGCCAGGGAACTGCTCGGGGAGCCGCAGGGACTGCTGGCCCCGTTCAGGTTCGGCCGGTACGGCGCGGGCGAGCTGCACCCGGTGAGCCACTCGCCGTTCCCCTGGAGCTGACCGGTGGACACCATCCGGGTGGGGATGGTCGGGGCCGGCTGGATCGCGCAGGAGCACCGGCGCGTGCTCTGCTCGATGGCGGGCGCCGAGCTCGCGGCGGTGTGCGACATCGACCTCGAACGCGCCGAGACCCTGGCCGCGGGCACCGGCGCACGAACCTACCCGGACTGGCGTGACCTGCTCGACCGCGAGGACCTGGGAGCCCTGGTCGTCTGCACCCCGCCCAGGTCCCACCGGGACCCTGCCGTCGCCGCGCTGAACCACGGGCTGCCCGTGTACCTGGAGAAACCGATCGCCCGCACGCTCGAGGACGCCGCGGCCATCGTGGCGGCCGCCGGGAGTACCGGCACGGTCTGCGCGGTCGGATACCAGTGGCACGCGCTGGACCTGCTCGCCGAACTGCCCGGGCTGCTAGCGGGTCAGCAGGTCGGGCTGCTGGTCGGAACCAACATAGGGCCGACGCAGAGCCGCCCGTGGTTCACCGACATGCGCGCCGGCGGCGGAAACCTGCTCGAGCGCGGCAGCCATCACCTGGACCTGGCCCGGGCCGTGGCGGGCGACGTTGTAGCGGTCCAGGCCGCCGGGTCGCGGATCCGGCTGGCCCGGAGCGCGGGGGACGCCGGAGACATCGACGACGCCCTCACGATCATGCTCGAGCTCGCCTCCGGCGCCCTGGCGACCGTCGTGGTCGCCTGGACCCGGCCGGGCCAGCCGGGCACCTACGGCCTGGACATCATCGCGACGGAGGCGACGCTCAGGCTCGCTCTCGACCCGGACTTCACCCTCACCGGCGTGAGCCGGGGCCAGCCGGTCACCCGCCGGGCGGCCTCCCACCCGTTCGAGCGGTCCGTGCGCCGCTTCCTCGACGCGGTCGGCCGCCACGACCCGGCGGCAGTCGCCTGCACCCCGCCCGACGCGGCGGCTACGCTCGCGGTGGCGGTCGCGGCCGAGCGGGCCCTGCAGACTTCGCGGGCCGTCCCGGTCGGGACCTTCTGAACGGGGCCTGCTACCTGAACGGGGCTGCGACCTGAACGGGGCCTACAGCTGGGCGGCGTAGTCCTGGTACGACGGGGCGATGCCGGGAGCGGTGCCGAGGAACGAGTGCTTGGACATGTCGGGGGAATACCGGGAGGCCGGCGGGGCCTTGCCGGCCGCCTCGGCCACGGCGCGGATGTGGTGCGGCGCGGCACCGCAGCAGACGCCCAGGTAGCGAACGCCGAGCGCGAGCGCGGCGGTGGCGAACTCACCCAGTTCAAGGCGGGTGCAGGTGAAGGGGTCGAGCGCGGTCGGGAAGGCCTGCGCACCGCCCCGCGCGGGATCGCGCAGGGCCTGCATCGTCGGCTCCGCCTCGGTCGTCCTGTAGGGGACGGGCAGGGCCGCCACCTCGCAGGACACCGCGTCGCGGACCCGCTCCAGCAACGGCAGCATCGTCCGCGGCCCGCGGATGCAGTTGAGCCCGACCACGCTGGCTCCGGCCTGCTCCGCCTGGCGGCAGGCCTCCTCCGGGCGGTCCACGTCGCGCAGCGTGCCGTCCCGGTGCACGGCGAAGGTCACCACCGCCGGCAGGCCGGCGGCCCGGATCACCTCCAGGGCCAGCAGCGCCTCGCCCAGCCAGCTGAACGTCTCGGCGATGATCATGTCCGCCCCGGCCTCGGCCGCCCACGCCACCTGCTCCTCGAACGCGGCCCGGACCTCCGGCACGGCCGGGCCCCCCGGCTCGTAGACGTTGGTGTTGCAGACGTTGCCCGCGAGTAGCGTCCCGGTCTGCCTGGCCACCCCGGCCGCGACCGACAGCGCCTGCCGGTTGAGCGGTTCGAGGATGTCTTCCTTGCCGACGACCCGCAGCTTCTGCCGGTGGCCGTAGTAGGTGAAGGCCTCGACCACGTCGGAGCCCGCGTGCACGAACTCGCGATGGAGTTCCTCGACCACGTCTGGGTGGTCCAGGACGACCTCGGGAACGAACGCTCCCGCCTGAAGGTATCCACGCCGCTCGCATTCGAACAGGTAGCCTTCGGAGCAGACCACGGGGCCGCGCTCGAGCATTGCGGACAGATCCGGCATATGGCTCTCCTGGTGGCAGAGGGAGACTTGTGCCATGACAACCTGGCAGGAACAGATCCCGGGCATAGTACCGCCGAACGGGCGCACCGGGGCGTGGGCCGCCGCGAATCCGCGGTCCGGGTCGCTGGCGCAGCGGGCCCGCCGCACGCTGCCCGGCGGGGTCACCCACGACGTGCGGCGGGCGGCGCCGTTCCCGCTCGCCGTCGCGCGGGCCGAAGGCGCGCACAAATGGGATCTCGACGGGCACGAGATCATCTGCTACGTCATGGGCCACGGCGCCCTGCTCCTGGGGCACAGCGACCCGGCGGTGGTGGCGGCCGTGCGTCATCAGGCGACCCTGGCCTTCCACCCCGGCGCGTGCCACGAGCTGGAATGCGAGTGGGCCGAGCTGGTCGTGGACCTGGTGCCCTCGGCCGAGCTGGTCCGGTTCACCGCCAGCGGGACGGAGGCCTCGCTGCTGGCCCTGCGGCTGGCCCGGGCGGCCACCGGCCGGCCGCGGGTGGTCAAGCTGGCTGGTCATTTTCACGGCTGGCACGACCAGGTGTCCTTCGGCACGGACCCGCCGTTCCGCGGTCCGGACACGGCCGGGGTTCCCGACGTGCTCGGGCCGGTGGTCACCGTGGTCCCGGCCGACGCACGGGCGGTGGCGGATGCGCTGGCCGACGGCGATGTCGCGGCCGTCATCCTCGAGCCGTCCGGCGCGGCGTGGGGTACCGTGCCGCTCCCCGCGGGGCTGCTCACCGCGGTGCGGGAGCTGACCGCCGCTACCGGGACGGTGCTGGTCTTCGACGAGGTGGTCTCCGGCTTCCGCTGGTCACCCGGGGGCGTGCAGGCCGCGGCCGGGGTGACGCCCGACCTCACCGCGCTCGGGAAGATCCTGGCCGGGGGGATGCCAGGCGGCGCCGTGGCGGGGCGGGCGGACCTGATGGAGCACCTGGCGCGGCCCGGCGACGACCCGGGCCGTGTCGCCCACCCGGGCACGCACAATGCGCATCCGCTGTCGGCGGCCGCCGGGATCGTCACGCTGCGCCGGTGCCGTTCGGGTGAACCGCAGGAGCACGCGGCCGGGCTCGCCGCTGACCTCCGCGCCGGGCTGACGTCAGCCCTGGCTAAGGCGGGGGTACCGGGGCGGGCGTACGGGGAGAGTTCGGCCTTCCACCTGCTGATCGGCGACGACGGGGCGCCGGAGGAGGCGAGCATGGAGTCGCTCAAGGCCGCCGGGATGAGCCCGGAGCTGTCGGCCGAGCTGCACAACGGGATGCTGCTCGAGGGTGTGCAGCTCTTCCACGGGTCCGGCTTCCTCAGCGCCGCTCATACCGAGCAGGATGTCGAACGGACCGTGGCGGCCTTCACCGCGACCCTGGGGCGCCTCCCGGCCGCGCTGCGGCCGTGACCGATCTGGTCCTGGCCGGAGGCCGGGTCGTCGATCCGGCGCGGGGAATCGACGGCCGTCTCGATGTCACCGTCACCGGCGGCCGCCTGGCCGGGCCGGGTGCGGACGGGCCGGCCGCCGAGACGATCGACGCCAGCGGCCTGGTGCTGGTGCCCGGCCTGGTCGACCTGCACACCCACCTGTACGAGGGCGTCTCGCACTACGGCATCGACCCGGACGCGAACTGCCTGCAGCGCGGGGTCACCACCGCCGTCGACGCCGGATCGTCGGGCGCCCAGACCTTCCCCGGCTTCCGCCGTTACGTCATCGAGCGCGCGCAGACGCGGGTGCTCGCCTTCCTCCACGTCGCGGTGCAGGGGATGATCAGCCGGCTCGTGGGCGAGCTCGAGGACCTCAGGTGGGCTTCGCCGGAGCAGGCCGTCGCGCGGGCCCGCGAGCATCCCGACGTGATCGTCGGCGTGAAGGTGCGGCTGGGGTACCAGATGGTCGGCGACGACCCGGAGCCAGCCCTGCGATTGGCCCGCCAGGCGTCGGAGCAGCTCGGCCTGCCGCTGATGGTCCACATCATCGACATGCGGCGGCCCATCAGCTGGCTGCTGCGGTACCTGGGCGAGGGCGACATCGTCACGCACTGCTTCCACGCCAACGAGGGCGGGATCCTCGCCCCGGACGGCCGCCTGGATCCGGCCGTGGCCCGCGCCCGGGCGCGCGGGGTCTTGTTCGACGTCGGCCACGGTGCGGGCAGTTTCGCCTTTTCCGTGGCCAAGGCCGCCTTCGCGCAGGACTTCCCGCCCGACACGGTGTCGAGCGACCTGCACGCGCACAACGTGGCCGGACCCGTGTACGACCAGGCCACCACCTTGTCGAAGCTGCTGCACTGCGGGATGAGCCTGGCCGGGGTGATCGCGGCGGCGACCGCCGCGCCCGCGGCCGCCATCCGGCGGGCCAGCGAGATCGGCTCGCTGGCCCCGGGCTCAGCCGCCGACCTGACCGGGTTCGAGCTCCGTACCGGCGGGTGGCTGCTCCCCGACGGCGCGGGCCAGAGCGAGGTCGTGGACACGCTGGTCGTTCCCCGGCTGGTGGTCCGGGCCGGGCGGGTTCACCGGCTCGAGCCCGTAGAACCCGTGATCCGCGGCGCGGTTCCGTGACGTCCCGGCCAGGGTCTGGTGGCACGCTGGCGGTCACCGGCGGCACGGTGGTGACGCCGGACGGAACCAGGCAGGCTGACGTCCTGATCAGGCACGGCACCATCGTCGCGCTGGCCGGGGCCGGGGCCGCGCCCGCCGCGGCCGAACGGCTCGATGCCACCGGATGCTTCGTGCTGCCCGGAGGGGTGGACCCGCACGGCCACATCATGGCGGACGTGGCCGCGGCGACCAAGGCGGCGGCCCTCGGCGGCACGACCACCGTCTTGTCGTTCACCAACCCCGGGCCCGGCGAGGGGGCCGTCGCGTGCCTGCTGCGCCGCCGGGCGGAACTCGCCGCCGCCCGGCCCGCGGTAGACGTCGGGCTGCACGCGATGCTCTACCGGCCGGACCACGTGGTCCCGGCCGACCTGCAGGCACTCAGGGACGCCGGGGTCTGCGGGATCAAGGTGTTCCTCGCCTACCCCGAACTGGGCATCATGTGGTCGACACGCGGGCTGTTCGAGCTGATGACCGCGGCGGCCCGGCTGGGGCAGGTCATCCAGGTCCACTGCGAAGACGGCCAGATGATCGAAGGGCTGGCCGCCGCGGCGATCGCGGGCGGCCGCACCGGGGCCGCTCTGTTCGCCGAAACCCGCCCCCCGGAGGCCGAGGCCGCGTCGGTCGCCCTCGTGCTGAGTGCGGCGGCGATCACCGGGACCACGTGCTACCTCGTTCACCTGTCCTGCTCGCAGGCCACCGATCAGGTCCGGCTGGCGCGCGAGCGCGGGTCACCTGCCTTCTACGGTGAGGTCTGCCTTCATCACCTGCTGCTGGATGACCGCTGCTACCAGCGCGCCGACGCCGAGCGCTACCTCGTGGCCCCGCCGCTCCGGCCACCCGGTCATCCCGAAGCGCTGTGGCAGGCACTCGCGGACGGGACCCTCGACACGGTGGGCTCGGACCACTGCCAAGAACGCTCGAGGACCGCCGGAGAGTTCGCCCCCGACGGGCGGGGCTACGGCTACGGGATCGCGGGCATCGGGGCCCGCCTCCCGCTGCTCCTGTCGTGTGGCCTGGCCCGGGGCCTGCCGATCGAGCGGCTCGCGGAGGTCGGGTGCGCGAATCCGGCCCGGGCGTTCGGCCTCTACCCGCGCAAGGGAGTCCTGGCGCCTGGCTCCGACGCGGACGTACTGGTCTGGGATCCGGCCGCCGCCACCACCATCGCGGCGGACACCTTCGACGACGGCACGGGCGACAGCGTCTACCTCGGCGAACAGCTAGCCGGTCAGGTGCGGGACGTGCTGCTCGGCGGACGGCCGCTGGTGCGGCAGGGCCATTTCGTGGCCGGTGGCGCGGCCGGGACCTACCTCGTGCCCGGGAACGCGAGCTTGGGCACGTCCTCCATCAACCGGATGGTGTAGGGGTCGGCGGGATGCTCGAGGACCTGCTCGACCGGGCCGGACTCCACCACCGCGCCGGCCCGGAGCACCACGACAGACTGGGCGATGCTGCGCATGAGCGCGAGATTGTGGGTGATGAAGATCATCGCGATGCGCCGTTCGGCCTGACGGGCGCGGAGCAGTTCCACGATGACAGCCTGCACCGAGACATCCAGTGCCGACGTCACCTCATCGCAGATGAGCAGGTCCGGCTCGACGACCAGGGCGCGGGCGATGGCGACGCGCTGTCGTTCCCCGCCGGACAGCTGGTCAGGGTACCGGGAGAGGAAGTCGGCGCCCAGCGACACGTCCGCCAGCGCCCTGGCGGCGCGCTCGGATCGTTCCCGGTAGCCCAGCCTCAGGTACTGCTCAAGCGGCTGGGCCACGATCTGGCCCACGGTCTTGCGCGGGTTGAGCGAGGTGTACGGGTTCTGGAACACGTACTGCACCCGCCGCAGGACCTGCCGCGGCCGGTCACGCGCGGCCGCGGCCAGCGGAGCGCCCTCGAACGTGATGTCGCCGGTCCAGTTACCGTGCAGGCCGACGATGCAGCGGGCGAGCGTGGTCTTTCCCGAGCCGGATTCGCCCACCACGGCCACGCATGACTCCGCGGGCACGTCAAGGTCGATGCCGGAGAGTACGGCCTTGCGCGCGTAGCCGGCCGATACGCCTCGCACCGACAGGACCGGCACCTCGGCGTCGGATGCGGCGCGCGGGCTGAGGGCGGCGGACACGCGGCCGGCGGACGCCCTGATCTGTGTCACCCGAACGCACCGGACGGCACGGGAGTCGACCGGGACGGGCGCGGGCTGATCGGACCGGCACTCGTCGGTCGCGAAGCCGCAGCGAGGAGCGAACGAACAGCCAGCGGGGCGGCGGCCGGGCCGCGGTGGCTGACCGTCGATCCCGGTCAGCCTGGCGGCCATGAGCGGCGACGGCACGGCGCCGAGCAGCCCGCGCGTGTAGGGGTGCAGCGGGTCGCCGAACACCCTGGCCGTCGGCCCGATCTCGATGATCCGGCCCGAGTACATGACGGCGACCTCGCTGACCAGGCCGCCCACGACCGCGAGATCGTGGCTGACGTAGACGGCCGCCACCCCGTAGGCCCGGCACAGGCTGCGAATGGTGTCCAGCACGTGGCGCTGGGTGGATACATCGAGACCGGTGGTCGGCTCGTCGAGCACGATCAGCGAAGGCCGGCAGGCGAAGGCCATGGCGAGCCCGACGCGCTGCTGCTGGCCGCCGGAGAGCTGGTGCGGGTAGCGGCGGAGCAAGTCGGGCGAAGCTTCCAGATGGACCTCGCGCAGGACCTCCAGGATGCGGTCTTCGGGATCGTCGACGACACCCGGGTGCACCCGCATGGCCTCTTTCAGCTGCGTCCCGACACGCAGGGCGGGGTTGAGCGCGGCGGACGGATCCTGGGGCACGTAGGCGACCCGCGCGCCCCGGAACGCCCGGAGCTCGGCGGGGGGCAAGCGCAGCAGGTCGACGCCGTCCACGTGGACCTGGCCCGCGCTGATGCGCAGCCCGCGGCGGGAATGGCCGAGCAGCGCGAGGACGACGGTCGTCTTTCCCGACCCGGACTCGCCGACCAGGCCGAGCACCTCGCCGGCCCGGACGGCGAACGAAACATCACCGACCACATCGGCGCCCGTCCGGCCGAGGCAGACCTCGAGGTTGCTGACGTCCAGCCGCACGCCGCTGGCTACCGGGCCGGGGCCGGACACTACGCCTGCTCCGGGCCGAGCTCGTCTACCAGCGCCGCCTCTTCCGGCCGGCGGTCCACGCCGATCGCTACCCGGGCCACCGCATCGGTGAACGTGTTCGTGCCGATGGTGAGCAGGGCGATCAGGATCGCGGGAGCGATCACCGCCCAGGGGTTGAGCGGCAGGCCGACCCGGTTCTCGTTGATCATCGTGCCCCAGTTCGCCGTGGGAGGTGGCTGGCCGAATCCGAGGAAGGCCAGCCCGGCCATGATCACGATGGAGTAGGTGAGCCGGAGTCCCGCCTCCACCATAAGCGGGGAGATGAGGTTGGGCAGTATCTCCCTGGCCATGACCTTGGCCGGCCGCATCCCCTGCAGTTCGGCCACCTTGACGTAGTCCCGTTCGGCCACGTCGAGGGTGGCCGAACGGATCACCCGGGCGACCGCGGGGGCGTGGGACACGCCGACCGCGACCACGATCAGCCAGGACTTGGGGCCGAGCAGGCTCAGCAGCAACAGCGCGAACACCAGCTGCGGAAAGGACAGGATCACATCCACGCTGCGCATGATGATCCCGTCCGGCGCTCCGCGCAGGTAGGCGGCCGAGATGCCCGCCGCGGCGCCGAGCACGATGCCGATCGCCGTCGCGGCCACGGCCATGAGCAGCAGCAGGCGCCCTCCGACCAGTACCCGGGAGAGAACGTCCCGGCCCAGTTCGTCACCGCCCAGGGGGAACTGCGCGGACGGCTTGGCGAAGGTCAGCGTCAGCAGCGCGTTCGGCGAATGCGGGGCGAACGCCGGGCCGACCAGGGCCACCAGCACGACCAGAGCCGCCATCACCAGGCCCGCGGTGCCCCTCGGCGTGCGGGCCGCCGTCCACAGCACGGACAGCCAGGGATGCCGCCCGGCGCGGCCGGCCGGGACGGCGCCGGTCCGGGTAGGGGGAGCCGTGGCCGCCATGACTACCGGGGGATCCTGCGCCGCGGCGAGGCCAGCAGCGCGATGACGTCCGACACGATGTTCACGCAGACGTAGAAGGCGGCGAGCACCACCACGATCAGCTGGATAACCGGGATGTCACGGTTATCGACGGCGAACACCAGCCCCTGGCCGATGCCGGGGAAGTTGAACACGTACTCGACCACCACCACGCCGCCCGCCAGGTACAGGAAGTTCAGGCCGATCACCTGGATCGTGGGGGCGATCGCGTTCGGCAGCGCGTGGACGAGGACGATCTGCCATTCGGGGACGCCCTTCAGCCGCGCCATCTCGACGTAGTCCGATTCCAGCGCCTCGATCATGGCCGCGCGCATCATCCGGAAGATGTACGGGACGATCACGATCACCAGCGTCGCCACCGGCAGGATGAGCAATTCCGGCTGGCTCCACGCGTACGTGCCCGGCGGCAGCAGCGAGACCGCGGGCAGCAGGTGCGAGACCACCGTGGAGAACACGATGATCAGGGTGATCGCGACGACGAACTCGGGCAGCGACGTCACCGTGAGCGCGACGACCGAGCAGACATGGTCGAACAGGCTGTCCTTGCGCAGCGCGGCGATGGCCCCTAGCGCCACTCCGGTCACGGCACCGATCACGCCGGCGGCGAATACGAGCACGGCCGAATTGACGAGCCGCGGCTCGACCAGGCCCCACACCGGCTCGCCGTTCGCGAGCGAGGTGCCCAGCCTGCCGGTGAACAGGCCGGAGAGCCAGCTCCAGTACTGCGCCAGCACGCCCTGGTCCAGATGCAGCTGATGCTCGAGCGCATGCAGCCGGGCCGGATTCGCGGACCGGCCCAGGACGGCGAAGGCCGCGTTCCCGGGCAGGACCTCCGTGGCCAGGAACACGATGACGGAAACCAGGAACAGGGTGAGCACGCCGATGGCCAGCCGGCGTGCGGTGAGCACGAGCAGGGGATGCTCGTTCCGGCCCGAAACGGCCTGCTCCACAGGGGCGGTGGCTGTCGCCACGGTGGTCCCTCCTCACCTTGTGACGAGGTTAGCGTGCGGCTGTCGTCACGGCCAGAGGGTGAAGTTACGGGACAAAAGAGAGTAAACCGTTACCCCGTTTCCACCCGCTAGGTGCTGTTCTCGGCTTTACATGAGTAGCGTGCCCCGCGCGCCAGGCTAAGGAGGATCTCGTGGAAAGACCGGATCACGGGAAACCAGGAAACGCGCTGGACCGCCGGCAGGTCCTGCGGGGAATCGCCGCGGCCGGGGCGGTGGTCGGCGCCGGGGGCCTGCTCGGCGCCTGCTCTTCCTCGTCGTCGTCGGGCCAGGCGGCGGCCTCCCCGACCAGCACGGTCAAGCGCCGGGGCGGCGCCCTGAAGGTGGGGCTGACCGGCGGATCCGGTACGGACACTCTCGACCCGCATAAGGGCCTGACCTATCTCGACACGGCCCGCGCTCAATCGCTGTACCAGCCGCTGCTCCAGCTGAACACCGCGGCCCAGACGGAATTCGTCCTGGCCGAGGACATCAGCCCGCACGGCTCGACGTCCAACTGGGTCATCAGTCTCCGCAAGGGCATCACCTTCCACGACGGGAAGCCGCTCACCGCCGACGACGTCATCTTCACGATCCGGCGGATCGTCAGCGGGAAGCTGACCGGTTCGACACCGCTCGGGCCGATCGACCTCAAGGGGCTCAAGGCGCTCGACCAGCACACCGTGCAGGTGCCCATGACCAGCCCCTACGGCAGCTTCACCGACCAGCTGGCCTACTGGTACTACCTGTACATCGTGCCGACCGGGTTCAACCCGGCCAAACCGAACGGAACCGGCGCCTTCAAGTACCAGTCCTTCACCCCGGGTCAGCGCAGCGTCTTCACCAGGAACACGAACTACTGGAAGTCGGGCCTGCCGTACGTAGACAGCGTGACGATCATCGACTTCAGCGACAGCGCCTCCCTGCAGAACGCGCTGTCAACCGGCGTCATCCACGGGGCGGGCGCGCTGGAGGGCCCGCAGCTAGCGGCGCTCGCCGCCGACGGGAGCGTGCGGACGGTCAAGTCCCGCACCGGGGCGATCACCCCGTTCACCATGCGCGTGGACCAGGCCCCGTTCAACGACGTCAACGTCCGGCAGGCGATGCGGCTCCTGGTGGACCGCCAGCAGCTCATCAACTCGGCCCTGGACGGGTCCGGGACCGTCGGGGCCGACGTCTCGTCCCCGTACGACCCGAACTACGACACCTCGCTGCACCGGGCGCAGGACATCGCTCAGGCCAAGAGCCTGCTGAAGAAGGCGGGACAGGAGAACCTCAAGGTCCAGCTGGTGACCTCGGCGGTGGCCACCGGCACCGTCGCGATGGCGACCGTGCTCGCGCAGCAGGCGCAGGCGGCCGGGGTGACGATCAGCCTGAAGACGGTCGATCCGGCCACCTTCTTCGGCCCCAACTACCTGCACTGGACCTTCTCGCAGGACTTCTACAACTACTCGCCCTACCTCGGCCAGGTGGCCCAGTCGCTGCTGCCGACCTCTCCGTTCAACGAGACGCACTGGAGCCTGCCCCACTACGGCGACCTGTACCGGCAGGCGAACGCGACCGCTGACGCTTCGGTGCGCAAGGAGATCGAGCACGAGATGCAGCAGATCGACTTCACTCAGGGCGGGTACATCATCCCGGCCTTCATCGACGCGCTCGATGCCTACAGCACCAAGATCACCGGATACGCGGCCGCCAAGGTAGGCCAGCCGCTGTCCGACTTCAACTTCGAGCAGTTCTCGTTTGCCTGACCGTATCTGACCGGCGGAAGGACCTGACAGTGCAATCCACGTTGCTCGCGTCCGGCCTCGGGTTCCCCGAGGGCCCGACCATCCTGGACGATGGGCGGGTCGTGTTGTGTGACGGCAACACCGGTGAACTGCTGGTCTATGACAACGGCGCCGTCTCCGCCTACGCGCGTACCGGCGGCTCGCCCTGGGGCACGGTGCCCGGCTCGGACGGGGCCATCTACGTGACCCAGGGCGGCAACGTGCCGGGCAGCGGGGACGTCAGCGCCGTCTCCGGGATCCAGCGGGTGAACCCGGACGGGACGGTCGAGCTGCTGTGCTCGCAGGTGGCGGGGTACCAGCTGTACGGGCCGAACGACCTGGCCTTCGGGCCTGACGGCCGGCTGTACTTCACCGAGTCCGGATCGGAGCAGGACTTCCGGTTCGATGTGCGCTCCCCCGGCCGGCTGTTCGCGGTCGCCGGGTCGGGCACCTCGGTTTCCGGCGAGATGCTGCTGGAACTACCGGGGGTCTACCCGAACGGAATCGCCTTCGATCGCGACCAGCGGCTCTACTGGACCGAGTCGATGGCGCACCGCGTCCGCCGATTGGAGGACGGCAAGCCGGTGACGTTCTGCCAGCTATCCGACGATCACGTTCCGGACGGCATGGCGTTCGCCGCCGACGGGCGGCTGTTCGTGGCCACCACCGTCTCGCAGGGCGTCACCGTGATCTCACCCGACGGGCAGGTCCTGGCCGAGATCACCCTCGGCGAGCACGCCACGAACTGCGCCTTCGACGGCCCCGCGCTCTACGTGACCGCCACCGGGACGGCCGACATCGAGGCCTCGGAGCGCACCGGCACCTTCTGGCGGGTGGACACCGATGCCGACGGCGGCCTGGAGCTCATCCCGGGGCGGCTGTAGCGGGCGGCGCCGGCTGGGCCGCCAGGAACTCGCGGAGTTCGGCCGCGCTGGCCGGCGAGATGCCGTCCGGGACGCCGACGCCGACGTGCGCCAGGGCCTCGGCGAGCCCGTCGCGCTCGCCGACGAGGACGAAACCGTAGCCGCGCCGGGAGAACTCCTCCACCTGCTCGGCCACCTCGGCCAGCAGCGGGCGTGCGACCTCGGCCGGGTAGCTGGCGTCGGGTAGCTGCATCACCCCCCAGCCCGCCGCGGCCAGCACGGCCAGCCCGTCGACCTGGCCCGGCTGCGGGTTGACGTAGCGGTCGGCCACCAGCGCCACGCGGTAGGAGCGCTCGTCACGCATCGCGGTGCTCCAGGACCGACTCCAGACGGGCCCGCTGGACGGCCTCGTCGTGCCCGGGAATCGCGTGTGTCTCGCCGGCCACCCGGACGGTGATGCCGCGGCGGCCGAGTTCGGCGTGCAATTCCTCCACGTAGATGCCTTCTCCGCCGGTCAGCTCGGGCGAGCCGTCCGGCCAGGCCGGCCGGCCGCCGCGCTGCGGATCGGAGCTGGTGATGGTCACGCCCATCGACGGGCTTCCCTCCACGCCGACCAGGACGATCTCCTCGCCCTGCTGGACGCGGGCCTCGATCGCGCCGGCCACGGCGGTGGCCAGCCGCTGGCAGTGCCGGCGGAACGCCGCGGTGTCGTACTGCTCCCGCACCGCCCAGAACCGGCCCAGCCCGGCGAAGGCGAGCTCGGGGCAGGGCATCTGCTCGATCCGCCAGCCCCGCTCGCGCAGGACGTCGATTATCGGGGAGTAGACGCCCGCGCAGTGCGCGCCGTCGAGGACCTTGGAGTTCTGGTTCAGCAGGCAATGCGCCACGAATGCGACACCCATGAGGCGAGCATACGGCCGGCGGTACGCTCAGCGGATGGCCCGTTCCGCCGTCGTGACCGGCTCGTCCTCAGGGATCGGGCGGGCGATCGCCGTCCGGCTGGCCGCGGACGGCTTCTGGGTGCTGCTCGCCGACGTCCGCCGTGATCCGATCACCGGCGGCGAGCCCACCGACGATCTCATCCGGGCCAGCGGCGGCGCCTGCGAGTACCTGGCCGCCGATGTGTCGGACCGGCAGGACTGCGACGGGCTGGTCGACCGGGCCGCGGCAAAGGCCGGGCGGCTGGATGTGCTGGTCAACAACGCCGCGCTGGCCGGGCGGCACTCCAAGCCGCTGCTCGGCACCGAGGACGACGATTACGACGCGATCATGGCCGTCAACCTCCGGGGCCCGTTCATGCTCTGCCGGGCGGCCGTCCGCCAGATGCTGACCCAGGAGCCCCGCGGCCCTGCTCGCGGCCCGGCCCGCGGCCGGATCGTGAACATCACCTCCCAGCACGGCATGGTCGGCGCGCCGGGCCACGCCGCGTACGCCGTGAGCAAGGCCGGGCTCATCCAGCTGACCCGCCAGATCGCGGTCGAGTACGGCCGCGACGGCATCATCTGCAACGGCGTCGCCCCCGGCAAGGTCGTCACCGGCACGCCGGGCGACCTGAGCCAGAGCGAGACGACGGCGGCCTACGTCCGGTCACGGACGCCGTTCGCCCGGTTCGGCGAGCCGGAGGACGTCGCCGCGGCGGTCGGCTTCCTTGCCTCGGACGAGGCCACGTACATCAGCGGCGCGACCCTGATGGTCGACGGCGGCTGGATGGCATACTGAGCCATGCCCCGCCCCGATCACCCCGGCCCCGTGCGCGACTTCGTCGGGTACGGCCCGGAGCCGCCCGACTTCGACTGGCCCGGCGGCGCCCGGATCGCGATCAACCTCGTGGTCAACTACGAGGAAGGGGGCGAGTACTCGCTCAACGAGGACGGCGTCAACGACACCTGGGGTGAGTACTCGTTCCAGTACGGGCCCGACATCCGGGACATCGGCACCGAAACGCACATGGAGTACGGGAGCCGGGTGGGAATCTGGCGGCTGTGCCGCCTGATCGACCGGTACCAGATCCCGGTGACGTTTTCCGCCTGCGCGCTGGCCGTGGAACGGAACCCGCCGCTGGGCGAGTGGCTGCGGGCCCGGGACCACGACGTGCTCGCCCACGGCTACCACTGGTACGGCCCGGACGCGGTCGGCATGGACCGCGACCAGGAGCGTGACGAGATCCGCCGGGCGGTCGATTCGCTGCTGCGGACCACGGGCCGGCGGCCGCGCGGCTGGATGGTCCGGTCCTTCCCCACCGTCCACACCAGGGAACTGCTGGTCGAGCACGGCGGCTTCCTGTACGACTCCGACGCCAACAACGACGAGTTGCCTTACTACACCGACACGCTGGGCACGCCGTTCCTGGTGGTGCCGTACAGCAAGGTGCACAACGACGTCCGGTACCTGATCGCCCCGACCTACGCCACGCCGCGCCACTTCTTCGAGAGCCTCAGGGGCAGCCTCGACTACCTGCTCGACGAGGCGAGGCACGGCTACGGCGCGCGGCTGATGACGGTTGGCGTCCACGCCCGCTGGAGCGGGCAGCCGGGGCGGGCCGCCGCGGTCCGGGATTTCATCGAGTACGCGCTGGGCCAGGACGGCGTGCGTTTCATGAGCCGCATCGACGTCGCGCAGTTCTGGACCACGGCCTTCCCGCCCGCGTCGGGTTAGAGGTAGTCCCCCGGGCGGGCCACCCCGAGGATCGCCTCGCCGGTCAGGAACCGCCTGACGTTCTCCGCCGCCATGCGTACCCCCACATGGAGGGCGTTGTCCGTGACGCCCGAATTGTGCGGGGACCCGAGCAGGTTGGGCAGGTCGAAGAACGGGTACCCGGTGCTGAATCCCGATCCTGGGCCCGGCTCGTGCCACCAGGCGTCGATCCCGGCGCAGAAGTCGGATTGACTCCGCAGGTGCTCGTAAAGGGCCCGCTCGTCCACGATGGCGGCCCGGCCGACGTTCACCAGGATCGCATCGGGCTTCATCAGGCTCAGTTCCCGCGCGCCGATCAGGTCGCGGGTGGCGTTGACCAGCGGCAGGGCTATGACGAGCACGTCCGCGGCGGCGAGCACCCGGTCCAGGTCGGACAGCGTGCCGATGAACTCGACCGGCTCGCTGGTCCGGCCCGAGGAGTTGACAGCGTGGATGCGTGCGCCGAAGGCACGCATCAGCCGGGCGGTGGCCCGGCCGATGCCGCCGAAGCCCAGGATCGCGCACACGGCGCCGTCCAGGGTGAGCACGCGTTCCCACATCTTGAATTCGCCCTTGGCCAGATCGGCGTGACGCTGCGGCAGCCGCCTGGCCAGCGCCAGCGCCATCGCCATGACGTACTCGGCCATCGGCTCGGCGTAGGCGCCCACGTTGCTGGCCAGCGTCAGCCGTTCCGGGATGGCCGCGAAGTCCACGGAATCGGCACCGGCCGACAAGAGCTGGATCAGCCGGAGACCGGGCGAGGCCTGCAGGGCACCGGCTGGCAGTTCCTGGCCCAGGTGCCACCCGATCAATACGTCGGCCTGGCGCAGGGTGTCCCGGAACTCAGCGTCCGGGCGGCCGTCGAGGAACGCGACTTCGGCCAGGCCGTCCAGGACACTGGTGTTGATCTGGACGAAGTCACCGTCCACCGGGTAGGTGACCGCCACCAGCGATCCGCGGGCCATTCCGGTCCTCCCTGGCGTAGACGTCTACCCTGATGGTACGAATGCGGCAGCGCTTCACGCATGGTTCGATACCAAGAGAGAGTTGCGGGCCGAATGAGCCAGGTCTCTACTGTCCGCGGCCCGGTGGATGTCGCCGACCTCGGGCCGACCTACATGCATGAGCACATCTTCGTGCTCACCGCCGATGTGCAGCAGAACTACCCCGGCGAATGGGGCAGCGAGGACGCCCGGATCACGGACGCGGTGACCAAGCTGGGCGCGCTGGCCGCCCAGGGCGTCCGCACGATCGTCGACCCGACCGTGGTCGGCCTGGGCCGTAACCTGCCGCGAATCCAGCGGGTTGCCGAGCAGGTGCCCGAGCTCAACATCATCGTCGCCACCGGCCTGTACACCTACGACAGCGTGCCGTTCTTCTTCTACCACCGCGGCCCCGCGCTGAACGAGGCGCTCGGCACCGAGGTGCCCGACCCCATGGTGGACATGTTCGTGGGCGACATCACCGAGGGCATCACCGGCACGGGGGTCAAGGCGGGCATGCTCAAGTGCGCCATCGACGAGCATGGCATGACCCAGGGCGTCGAACGCGTGATGCGCGCGGTCGCCGCGGCCCACCACCAGACGGGCGTGCCCATCACCGTGCACACCCATCCCGGGTCGCGGACCGGGCTGGAGGTCAAGCGGGTGCTGTGCGACTCCGCCGGGGTCGAACCCGGCCGGGTGATACTCGGCCACAGCGGCGATACCGCCGACTGCGACCATCTCGCGGAACTGGCCGACGCCGGGTTCATGCTGGGCATGGACCGGTTCGGGATCAACCTGGAGATCACGTTCGAAACGCGGGCGAACACGCTGGTGGAGATGTGCCGGCGCGGCTACGCCGAGCGCATGGTGCTCTCCCAGGACGCGGCCTGCTATATCGACTGGATCGACCCGAACGTGCTGCCGTTCCTGCCTCAATGGCACTACCTGCACATCCAGGACGAGGTGCTGCCGTACGCGCGCGAGCACGGGGTGACCGAGGAGCAGATCGCCATCATGCTGACCGCCAATCCGCGCCGCTTGCTCGAGCCAGCACGATGAGCGCGGCCCGCAGGTTCCGGATCGCAGCGATTCCCGCGGACGGCGTCGGCCGGGAGGTGGTGGCCGCCGGGCGGGAGGTGCTCGACGCGCTGGCGGCCGGCAGCGGCGGGGCGTTCGCGTTCGACTGGCAGGAATTCGGCTGGGGCTGCGAGTACTACGCGCGCACCGGGCGGATGATGGCCGACGATGGCCTGACGGTCCTGAAGGAATTCGACGCTATCTACTTCGGCGCGGTCGGCTGGCCCGGCGTGCCCGACCACATCAGCTTGTGGGGCCTGCGGCTGGCCATCTGCCAGAACTTCGATCAGTGGGCTAACGTCCGCCCGGTGCGTTTCCTGCCGGGCGTGCAAAGCCCGCTGCGGAAAGCCGACGACACCGAACTCGACTGGGTCGTGGTGCGTGAGAACAGCGAGGGCGAGTACGCCGGTCTTGGCGGGCGCAACTTGTCCGCGCGCGGCCCTGGCAGCGAGGTCGCCGTCCAGTCGGCGCTGTTCACCGAGGCCGGCTGCGAACGCATCATGCGCTTCGCCTTCGACCTGGCGCGCACCCGTACCCGGCGGAAGGTCTCCAGCGTCACCAAGAGCAATGCCCAGCAGTACGGCATGGTGCTGTGGGATGACGTGTTCAGGCGAGTCGCCCGGGATTACCCCGACGTGGAGACCGAGAGCGTGCTGGTCGACGCGATGTCCGCGAAGTTCGTCCTGCGCCCGGAGGACCTCTCCGTCGTGGTCGCCTCTAACCTGCACGCGGACATCCTCTCCGACCTCGGCAGCGCCCTCGCCGGGAGCCTCGGCCTGGCCGCCAGCGCGAACCTCAACCCGGAGAGGCGTTTCCCCAGCATGTTCGAGCCCGTGCACGGCTCGGCACCGGACATCGCCGGACAAGGTCTGGCCAACCCGATCGGCGCCGTCGGCAGCGCCGCCATGATGCTCGATCACCTCGGCCTGCCCGAACAGGCCGCCCGGCTGCACGCCGCGATCGAGGCGACCACCGCGGCCGGCATCCTCACCCGCGACCTGGGCGGAGCCGCCTCCACCGAGGACGTCACCAAGGCCCTGATCGGGGCGCTGAACCCCTGACCCGCCGCGTGGAACACTAGGCGGATGGGCGTTGACGGGGGGCCAGCGTCCGGTTCCGTCTGGCGGGTGCCCGGCATGGGCTGGCTGCTCGGCTCCGCGATGCTGTGGTTCGCCGGCTTCGCGCTGCTCATTCCGGTCGTGCCCCTGTGGGTGATCCGCGGCGGCAGCGACGACCTGGGGGCCGGGCTGGTCACTGGCGTCATGATGGCCTGCACCGTCCTGGCCCAGCTGTCCATGCGCCGTCTGCTCCCCGGCCTGGGGTGGCGGTGGACGCTCGTGCTCGGCGCCGGATTGCTCGGCCTGCCCGCGCTGGGCCACCTCGCCACCGACATGCTCTGGCCTGTTATCGCGCTCGCCGCGCTGCGCGGATTCGGGTTCGGCATCGTCACGGTATGCGGAGCGACCGCTGTCGCCTCCTTCGTGGAACCCGGCCGCCGCGGCCGGGCTCTCGGTGCCCTCGGGCTGGCGATTGCCGCGCCTCAGTTCATCCTCGTCCCGGTTGCGCCCTGGCTCGCCGAACGGGCCGGGTTCAGGCTGGTCTTCCTGCTCGCCGTCCTCCCGGCGCTCGCCATACCGCTGGCCTGGCCGATCGCACGAGCGGTGGGCAACCGCGATCGTGCCCCCGACGACGCCTCCGGGGGTGGCACGGCGGCCGCGCTGCGGCGCGTGCTGGCCGGGCCGCTCGCGGCACTAGTCGTGATCACCGCGGCAGGCGGGGCCATCCTCACCTTCACCTCGCACATACTGGCGAGCCCGGCCCTCGGGTTCGCCGGCCTGCTCGCGTTCACCGGGACAGGGGCGGTCAGCCGCTGGGGAGCCGGCGCGATCGCCGACCGGTTCGGGCCGACCGCGGCGATAGCCCCGCTGCTGTTCGCGGGCGCACTGGGGCTGGCTGCGATCGGGCTCAGAGCGGACAGCGTTCACGACACCGCGGGCCGCGTCCTGGTCGTCTCCGGTTTGCTCGTGGTGGGATTGGCCTACGGCGGCTTGCAGAACCTGACGCTGACGCAGGCGTTCGCGGTCGCGGGAGAACCAGCGCGGGAGTCGGTCAGCATCGCGTGGAACCTGAGCTTCGACGCGGGGACCGGGCTCGGCGCGTTCGCCGTGGGCGCCATCGCGACCGCGACCTCCTATTTGGTCGCGTTCGGCGTTCTCGCGCTCGCCGCCGGCCTGGTCGGCGGCTGGTGGGTCGTCAGAGCGTGATCCACCCCGTCATCACGTACGCGCCGTCGGTGGTGCCGAACCGCAGCAGGAACGGGCCCGGCGGGATGGGCGCCACGGTGAAGAACCCGGTCTCATCGACCGGCGCGGTGGTCATGCCCGCCTTGGTACGCGTCTCCAGCGTCCCGGCCTGCGGCGGGACGACCTGGCCGAACAGGGAGCTGTCGGCGACCTCGAGCTCGATGGACAGGTGAGCCGAGGTGAAGGTCAGGGCCCGGATCGTGGCGGTCTCCTCCGACCTCGCGACCGCCATCTCGTGCGCGTCGGTTCGCGAGTCGTAGGTCAGCTGCGCGAGCTCGGCGTCGACGTTGTGCCAGGCATAGGCGTTCTTGCCCGTCTGGACGAACCACGACGGCACGGCATCCCGGGCTTTGATCGCCTCGCCCAGCGCTGTCAGGAGCTGCTCGTCGTCCCAGCCCTCAAGCATCTGGATCACCCCCCGGGAGGTTACCGCCGATATGAGCCAGGCCAAGCAGGGCGCTGGACTCGCGTATCCGTTCCAGGCAGCGGGCTCGCTGCGGGCCGATGCGCTCGACCGGGATGCCCAGGGCGGTGCTGATCGCCGCGTACGAGTACGGCGGATCGCTGACCAGCATGTCCATCAGCGACTGGCAGGATGCAGGGAGCTCGGCGAGCGCCGCCCGCAGCGCCGCATTCCGTTCGGCCATAATGACCTCCTCGCCGGTCACCGCTGCGGCCGGCGGCCCCAGTGGCTCCGGCCTGCGGGACGCCGTCGCCGCCCGGAGGCACTCACGCCGCGTGGTGGCGGCCAGCCAGCCGGCCAGCGCGGCAGGCTCCGGGAGCTTTCCCAGCTGCTCGACCAGCAGCAGCCACACGTTCTGCGCCACATCCTCGAGGTCGCGGTCGCTGAGCCGGAACCTCGTGCAGATCGACCACACCATCGGCGCGTACCGCTCGACGATGTCGTCCCACGCGCCCTGGTCGCCCGCTGCCGCGCGGGTGCATAGCGCGGCGGCAGCCGGGTCGTGATGCCCGGCCAGACCCGGAACCCTGATCCGACTAGCTCTCAGCCCCATGCGCGCCTCAAATAGTGCAGCCTCAACAGTGCTGGTGCTCCTTTCCAAACGGAGGGCGCCGTCCTGCTATTTGATACACGACGGAGCCAAGATTTCTCGATTACGCGCGAACGAACCTCCAGGGAGGCTGATCAGATGAGCTCCCTCATCACGCCGAACGGGTCGGAGCCGAGCCAGGCCGGCCAGCGGATCCGTTGACATCGCGCCTCTCGGTGCGGCGTGGTGAGATCAGTATCGTGATCGTAATCGAGGGTGATGTGGCGCCGGGCTTCGAGCGGGTCCGGGAGGTGTTCGGGGAGAACTTCGATAACAACGGCGAC
>Ga0207657_10001981_pt1 | contig 22107 bp, 22 predicted proteins | sample KBSC33metaG_FD_184316 | JGI IMG/M metagenome (GOLD analysis project Ga0207657, IMG submission 184316) | Corn rhizosphere microbial communities from Kellogg Biological Station, Michigan, USA - KBS C3-3 metaG (SPAdes) (version 2) | ecosystem: Host-associated > Plants > Roots > Rhizosphere > Soil ... | reverse complement strand
TTCCCCGGATAGGTGTAGACGCGGCGCGGCATCCCGAGCAGGCCGACGATGTGCATCGGGAAGAAGAGCAGGTTCGTGCCGGCGAAGATGATCCAGAACGAGAGCTGTCCGGCGCGCTCGAAGTACATGCGCCCCGTGACCTTCGGGAACCAGTAGTACATCCCGCCGAAGATCGGGAACACCGCCGCGCCGAAGATGATGTAGTGGAAGTGCGCGATCACGAAGTACGTGTCGGTGATCTGCTGGTCGAACGGGATCGCGACGAACATGACGCCGGTCAGCCCGCCGACGACGAAGAAGACGATGAACCCGATGATGAAGAGCAGCGGCGTGCGGAACTCGGCCCTGCCGGTGAAGATCGTCGACGACCACGCGAACACCTGGATCGTCGAGGGGATGACGACCATCGCGGTCGCGCCGGCGAAGAAGACGAGCGTCGTCGTCGGGATGCCGGTGGCGAACATGTGGTGCGCCCAGACGCCGAACCCGATGAAGACGACGAGGAGCTCCGCGATCGCGACGAGCGGGAACGCGATCATCTTCCGCTGCGTGAACGCAGGGATGATCTCGGTCGCGATGCCGAAGGCCGGGACGATGAGGATGTAGACCTCCGGATGGCCGAAGAACCAGAAGAGGTGCTGCCAGAGGAGCGTCGAGCCGCCGTGGCCCGGATCGAAGAAGTGGAAGCCGAGATTGCGGTCGAGGAACAGGTAGACGAGGTCGGCCGACAGCGCGGGAAGCGCGAAGAGCAGGCCGAGCGACGCGGCGAGCATCGCGAAGCAGAAGAGCGGGATCCGGTTGAACGACATCCCCGGCGCGCGCAGCTTGAAGATCGTCGTGATGATGTTGATCGAGGCGAGCGTCGACGAGATGCCGTTGAAGAGCAGGCCGAGCGCGTAGAACTCGATGTTGCGGCCCGGGTCGTAGAGGCGCGAGGCGAGCGGCACGTAGTCGAACCAGCCGGCGTTCGGGCCGAAGCCGGTGAAGAGCCCGATGTAGAGGAAGATGCCGGAGCCGAGGAAGATCCAGAAGCTCAGCGCGTTCAGCTTCGGGAACGCCATGTCGCGCGCGCCGATCATCAACGGGATGAAGTAGTTCCCGAATGCGCCGGTCGTCATCGGGATGATGAACCAGAAGATCATCGTCATCCCGTGCATCGTGAAGAGCTGGTTGTACGTGTCGGGACCGATCAACGTGTTGTTCGGCTCGGCGAGCTGCGCGCGCATCAAGAGCGCTTCCGCGCCGCCGGCGGCGAAGAACACGAGCGTCGTCCAGAAGTAGAGGAGCCCGACGCGCTTGTGGTCGGTCGTCGTCAGCCAGCCGAGCGCACCGGGCCGCTCGACCCACATTCGTTCGAGGCGCTCGACGCGCTCGCGCGCAGGTGCGGGAGCCGTGGTCGCTATTTGCGGGCCTCCAGGTACCGGACGAGCTCGGCGAGCTGCGCGGAGGTCAGGTCGACCTTCGGCATCTGGTTGCCGGGCTTGACGGCCTGCGGGTCGTCGATCCACGCGCGCATGCGCTCCCGCGTGTTCGGGATCGTCGCCGCGGCCAGCGAGGTTCGCGACCCGACGTGCGTGAGGTCGGGGCCGACGTCGCCCGACGCTTCCGTGCCGCGGATCGTGTGGCAGCTGCCGCACTTCGACACGAAGAGGCTCGTGCCGCCCGAGCCGGTACCGCTCGCGGGTTTCGACTGGGCGGCGAGCCATGCTCGGAAGTCAGCGTCCGGCTCCGCAAATGCATACATGCTCATGTGCGCGTGCTGGAGCCCGCAGAACTCGGCGCACTGGCCGCGATACCGCCCGACGCGGTCGGCGTAGAGCAGCAGGCGGTTCGTCTGGTCGGGCAGCACGTCCTGCTTCTTGTTCAGCTGCGGAAACCAGAAGCTGTGGATGACGTCGTCGCTCGAGAGCAGCACCTGCACCGGCGTCGCCACGGGAAAGTGGATCTCGTTCGCGGTCACCGCGGCCGTGCCGGGGTAGCGCACCTCCCACCAGAACTGGTGGGCGATCACGCGGATCGTCAGGCGCGGCTTGTCGGCCGCAGCGGCGTTCTCGGTCGGGACCGCGGTCTGCCGGACGAGAAAGATGTCGCCGTAGAAGAAGAGCGCGGAGATGACGAGGATCGGCACGACGACGCCGAGAGCGACGACGACGACGAACGCGGCCCTGTCGCCGTCGCGGACACCGGGGACGCCTTCCCGGTGACGGCGAAACCAGGCTCCGATCAGGATGGCGGCGACGACCCCGAACGCGAGCGCCGAGCCGATGAGCATGTTCCACCAGAGCGAGGAGATGCCGTGGGCCGCCCCGCTCCTCGGCTCGAGCGCGTCCTGCTTCGAGCCGCAGCCCGCGACCACGAACGCAACCGGCGCGAGCGTCAGAAACCGTGCCCGCAACCGTGCCCCCAACACCCTGTCCCCCGGACGTGACACGTTGTCGGTCGGGCTACCCGGGTAATCCTCCGTAAAACGATGGAAACGTTTCTGCCAGCCTCCCTGAGCCTCTTGCTCGCCGGGCTCTACGCCTGGCGGTACGCGCGGCTCCGCCGGCGCGGCCGCGCGCCCGGCGTCCGGCGGGCCGTCTCGGCCGCGCTCGGCCTCGCGCTCCTCGTGGGCGCTTCGGCGGCGCCGCTCGAGAGCCGTTTCGCCACGCACATGCTCCAGCACCTGCTGCTCGGGGACCTCGGCCCGCTTCTCCTCGTGCTCGGGCTGACGGGGCCGCTCCTGCGGCCGCTGCTGGCCGTGCGCGCGGTGCGAGCCCTTCGCCCGCTCGCGCACCCGCTCGTCGCGCTCCCTCTCTGGGCGTTCCTCCTCGTGCTCTGGCATCTCGCGCCGCTCTACGACGCCGCGCTCCGGCACGAAGGCGTGCACGCGCTCCAGCATCTCGCGTTCTTCGTCGCCGGCTCGCTCCTCTGGGCTGCGATCGTCGAGCCGTTGCCGGGCCCGGCCTGGTTCACGTCGGCGTGGAAGCTCGCCTACGTCGTCGCGATGTGGCTCGTGTCGCTGACGCTGTCGCAGATCTTCATCTGGTCCGGCCACTCGTACTACCTGCGCTACTCGCTCTCGGACCAGCGCGCGGGCGGCGGCGTCATGCTCGTCGAGGGGTCGTTCGTGATGGTCGGGGTCGTCGTCTGGCTGCTTCTGCGCGTCTTCCGCGAGAGCGAGGCGCGCCAGCGGCTGATCGACTCGGGCGTCGCGCCCGAGGCGGCTGCGCGCGCGGCACGGTACGGACGGACATAGCACGGTCGGGTAGCAGGGTCGGGGCGGGTACGGTTGCGGGCGGTGAGGGGCTGATGGACGACACGCCGACTCTGCACACGCCCTCGTGGGGCATCGACCCCGTACCGGAGCGGCTGCAGGTGCTTGGCGCGTTCGACTCGTTCCTGCTCTGGACGAACCTCGGCATCTCGCTCCTCGTCCTCGTCTCGAGCGCGTACTTCGGGCTCTCGCTCAAGCAGGCGCTGCTCGCGACGGTGGTCGGCGGGGTGCTCGGCAACCTCATGCTCGGCATCGCGGCGGCGATCGGCGCCGACGCGCGCGTGCCGTCGATGGCGCTCCAGCGCGCGCCGCTCGGGCAGCGCGGGTCGTATCTCGCGACCGGTCTGAACGTGCTGCAGTGCCTCGGCTGGTCGGTGTTCGAGATCACGGTGATCGCCGTCGCCGCCGGCGCGCTCTCCGATCGGCTCTTCGGCGTCCACCTCGTCTGGATGTGGAAGCTCGTGTTCGGTGCGCTCGGGCTCGTGCTGGCCCTGCTCGGGCCGATCGGCTTCGTCCGGCGCTTCGTGCGCAAGGTCGGCATCTGGGCGGTCGGCGCGTCGATCGTCTATCTCGCCGTCTGGATCATCCGGAACGGGCACGTCGGCACGCTCTGGCACCAGGGCGGCCACGGCGGCTCGTTCTGGCTCGGCGTCGACCTCGTGATCGCCTTGACCGTGTCGTGGGTGCCGCTCGTCGCCGACTACACGCGCTTCGCCCGCAACCGTCGCGCGGCGTTCCTCGGCGCGGGCCTCGGCTATCTGCTCCCGACGCTCTTCCAGTTCGGCTTCGGCGCCGTGCTCGTGCTCTCGCATCCGTCGATCGGGGGCCCGACCGACGTGCTGACGACGGTCGCCGCCGGCGGCGTCGGCTCGGTGCTCGCGCTCCTCGCGCTCACCGTCGACGAGACCGACGAGGCGTTCGCGAACATCTATTCGACCGCGGTCTCGCTGCAGAACTACGCGCCACGCGCCTCGCAGCGACTGCTGATCGTGATCGTGTCCGTGCTCGCCACCGCGATCTCGCTCGGGATCAACCTGACGCGCTACCAGCAGTTCCTGCTCCTGCTCGGCGCCTTCTTCGTGCCGCTCTTCGGCGTGTTGCTCGCCGACTGGCTCGTCGCCGGCCGGCACTACACGCGCGAGCACGTCTTCGAAGGACCGCGCTGGCGGCCCGGAATGATCGCCTCGTGGCTCGTCGGCTTCGCGCTCTACGAGTGGATCGCCCAGACGCAGGGCCTCGGCTTCTGGTCGCGCTTCCTGGGTGACCTCCATCCGCCGGGTGCCGGGATCGGCGCGTCGCTCCCCGGCTTCGCCGTCTCCTTCGGCCTCGCGTTCGCCGTCGCGCGCATAGGGTCCGGCGTCGATGCGGCCACTCGGCGTAATCGGACCTCTCTCGCGTGACGTCGTCGCCGGCGGGCCGCCGCGGATCGGGGGCGGGCCGTGGCATGCGGCCCGCGCGCTCCGCGCTCTGAGGCAGAGCGCCGTGATCGTCGCCAAGTGCGGGGACGCCGAGAGGGGGCGTTACCGGGTCCAGCTCGCCGCGCTCGGACTGCCGGCGGCGGTCGCCGCCGGAGGCGTGACGACGGCGTTCTCGCTCGACTACGGCCGGCGCGGCGAGCGCGCGATGCGCGTCGATGCGATCGGCGAGCCGTGGCGCGTCGACGACCTCCCGGAGACGGTGCTGCGCCGCGTGCGCTGGCTCCAGGTCTCACCGCTCCTGCGCGGAGACTTCGACGCGGATCTCCTCGAGCGGCTCGCGCGCGGGCGCCGGATCCTGCTCGACGCGCAGGGGCTCGTGCGCGCGCGGCAGACCGGGCCGCTCGTGCTCGACGGACGCTTCGACACCGCGCTCCTGCGCCACGTCCACGTATTGAAGCTCGCCGAGGAGGAGGCGGAGGCGATCGGCGATCTCGGCGCGCTCGACGTGCCGGAGATCGTCGTCACGACGGGGCCGGACGGCTGCCGCATCGTGACGCGCGACGGCGAGACGCATGTGCCGGCCCAGCCCGTGAAGGGCGACCCGACGGGCGCGGGCGATGCGTTCGCCGTTGCGTACATGGGCGCGCGCGCCGAAGGGCACGCACCGGTCTCGGCCGCCCGGCGCGCGACCGCGCTCGTCGCGGCGCTGATGGCGGGGCGGGCACGGTGATCGCGGCCGTCGACACCGCCGGCGGCGTCGTACTCGTCGACGTCGCCGAGGAGAGCGTGCTCGGCGCGGGGACAGAGGTGCCGGAGGTCGACGCGCCGACGGTGCCGCTGCCGCGCGTCGTCGCGACCGCACGTAGCGGCGCGACCGTCGCGGCCGTCGTCGACCGCCGCCCGCCGCTCGCGCTCTCGCGCGACGGCGGCGCAACGTGGACCGAGTCGGGGGGCGGCCTGCCCGCCGGCTTCGCGATCGCGGTCGCCGACGACGACCCCGACCGGATGCTCTACGCGGCGCGAAATCGCATCTACGTCTCGCTCGACGGCGGCGTCTTCTGGCGCTCGTTGCCGTTCGAGCTGCCGGACATCTCCGCTCTAGCCTGGATCGATTGAAGCGATCTCGATGCGGCCGCCGAGCCGGCGGCGAGCATCAGAAGCTGAACTCGCCCCGGGCGACGATCACCGCCGCGCCGCCGACCTCGATGCGCTCGACGGCGCCTGCCGTCCCCTCGATGCGCGCGCGCAGCGTCGAGCGGCGACCGATCTCGACGCCCTGCTCGATCTCGATCTCGTCACCGAATGCGATGCGGCCGTGGCGTGCGAGGTGCAGCGCGAGCGGGCCCGCGCCGGAGCCCGTCGCAGGGTCCTCGTCGATTCCGATCGCCGGCAGGAAGACGCGGGCCTTCCAGCCGGTGCCGTTCGGCGCGAAGCAGTAGAAGCCCTGGGAGTCGAGCGCCGAGAGCGCGGCGAGATCGGGTCGAAGACCGGCGAGCTGCTCGGCCGAGGGGACCGAGACGAGGGTGTGGCGGATCCCGAGGTCGTACAGCTCGACCGGCAACGTCGACTCGACGCCGAGCGCGCGCTCGAGCGCGGCCGACTCCGCGAACTCGTGCACCGTCGGGATCGGCTGCGACATCCACCCGAACGAGATGCGCGCGCCCTCGCGCTCGAGCGTGACCGGGACGATCCCCCGGCCGGTCTCGATGCGGATCTCGACGAGCTGCAACGGAGCGCCGAGCACGAACGCCGTCCCGAGCGTCGGATGCCCCGCGAACTGCAGCTCGGCGCCGGGCGTGAAGATCCGCATGCGCACGTGCCCGCCCTCGACCGGCGGATAGACGAACGTCGTCTCCGGCAGGTTCAGCTCGCGTGCGAGCGGCTGCAGCTTGGCCTCGGGGATCTCGCGCGCGTCCGTGAACACGGCGAGCTGGTTGCCCTGGAGCGGCTCGTTCGTGAACACATTGCAGACGACGTAGCGAAAGCGCGCCACGGCGCGCACTCTAGACGCGGCCTTCGCGGCGCTCTCTCCGGGCAGCTGCGTGTGGTTCACTTGCAGGCGTGAGAGGGCGGCGCGAAGGCGTGGCGTGGGCGCTGCTCGGCGTCGTGCTCTTCTCCTTCTCGGTCCCGCTGACGAAGGTCGCTGTCGAGGGGTTCGACCCGTTCCTGACGGCGACGGGCCGCGCCGCGATCGCCGGGGCGATCGCCGTCGTTTTGCTCGCCCGCCGGCGCGTGGCCCTGCCGCGCGACCAGCTGCGACCGCTCCTCGTGACGATGCTCGGCGCCGTCTTCGGCTGGCCGATCCTCCTCGCGCTCGCGTTGCAGCGGACGACGTCCGCCCACGCGGCGGTGATCGCGGCGTTCATGCCGCTGACGACGGCGCTGATCGCGGTCCTGCGTACGCGCGAACGCGTGTCGTGGCAGTTCTGGCTCGCCGCGGGCGCCGGCACGGCCGCCCTGCTCGCGTTCGCGCTCTCGCGCGGGGGCGCCGAGGGCGGCGACGCGCTCGCGGACGCCCTCGTCGCCGGCGCAGTCGTCGCGTCGTCGTGGTGCTACGTCGAGGGCGCGTCGGTGACGAAGGCGATGCCCGGATGGCAGGTGATCTCGTGGGTCGTCGTGCTCGCGCTGCCGATCACGGTGCCGGCGTCTGTGGCGATCTGGCTGGTGACGCACACGCACCACGACCCGACCGCCGGCGCGTGGACGTCGCTCGCCCTGCTCGGCGTCTCGTCGATGTACCTCGGCTTCTTCGCGTGGTACCGCGGCCTCGCGCTTGCGGGTATCGCGCGCGGCGGCCAGGTGCAGCAGCTGCAGGCGCTGCTGACGCTCGCGTGGTCAGCGCTTCTCCTCCGCGAGCACGTGACGCGCGTGACGGTGCTCGCTGCCGTCGCGGTGATCGTCTGCGTCGTGTGGGCGCAACGTGCGCGCGTGCCGACGGAGGCTGCGCCGCAGGAGTGACGGTCACTGCTCGAGCGCACGACCCTTGTGCCGAAGGCCGAAGTAGCGGGCGGGAAACCACCACTTGACGGCGCGTCCGAGCACCGTGCGTCGGCACCAGCAGTCGGGATCGCAGCCGCACACGTAGCCGTGCGGGTTGTGGATCCGCGCAACCAGGCTCCGGCTCGCCATGTCCAGGATGCTATCGCGCGGCTCGCGAATCCTCGCGTAACGAGGGTGTTAAGGGCGCTGTAAGGGTTCGGTTAATCGGGTTCCGAATCGAATCGCCTCGGGGACTCCTGCTTCGTACACCACAAAACGACTGGAGACTCGATGACACGAAGATTCATCCCGAGGCTGCTCGCGGCCGCGGCGACGGTCGCCGCGCTCGTCGCGGCGCTCAGTGCTGTCGCCGGCACCGGCTCCGCACAGACGAGTGCCGCGCAGGCGAACTACGCGCCGGTCAATACAGCCAGGCCGGCGATCAGCGGCAACGCCGAGGTCGGCCAGACGCTCACCGCGTCGAACGGCACCTGGACGAGCGACACCACGCCGAAGTTTGCATACGAATGGCGGCGCTGCGACGCGCAGGGCAACTCGTGCGCGGCGATCGGCGGCGCGACGTCGCAGACCTACACGCTGCAGGCGGCCGACCAGGGCAAGACCGTTCGCGTCGAGGTCACGGCGACCAACTCCAGCGGCTCCGCCTCCGCGACCTCCGCGCAGAGCGCGGCGATCGGTGCGGCGGGCCCGCAGGGCGCGATCAAGCTGTCGAACGGACAGACGTCGGTGCCGGCGGCGAACGTCGCCCTGCCGCAGCGCCTGATCATCGACGGGGTCAAGTTCACTCCGAACCGGCTCACGACGCGCGGCGCGTTCGTCGGGCGCTTCCATGTGTCGGACACGCGCGGCTACGTCGTGCGCGACGTGCTCGTGAAGGTCACGGGCCTGCCGTACTCGTGGGCGTCGAGCCGCTCCGAGGTCCGCACGGACCAGTCCGGTTGGGCGACGGTGACGATCGTCCCGACGCGCAACCTGCCGATCGGCAAGCGCGCGGCGCTCGTCATGTTCGTGCGTGCACGGGTCGAGGGGCAGGGGCTCCTCGCCGGCAGCTCGAGCCGCCGGCTCGTGCAGGTCACGGTCCGCTAGCGAGCGGATTCAGCCGCGCCGCTTCGCGCAGTGCGAGGCGGCGCGGCTCGCCCTTCGAGACGTTCGCGAGCCGAAGCCAGAGGCTCCAGTCGTTGCGGTCGAGAGCAATCGCGCGGCGGTAAGCGGGGGCGCTCCCCTCCGCGTCGCCGATCACACCCCACGCGTCGGCGGAGAACGGAGCGACGCGCAGCGCAGCGCGAGCGTCGGCGGCCGCGCGCGCCTGGTCTCCCACCCGTAGCGCGTCCTCGGCCCCGGCCAGCCGGGCCGCGCCGGCATACGCGAGGAGGGCGCAGGCGGTGACGACGGCGAACGCCGGCACCATGACGGTGCGCCGTGCCGGCGCCTGCGGCGGCGACGCGCGCACGCAGGCGGCCGCGGCGACGAGCAGCATCGGCACGGTCACACCGGGCAGCTCCCAGTGGAAGTCGACCGCCGCGCCGACGTCGTAGCCGACGAGCGCGGCGGCGAGAGCGGGCTCACGCGCGCGAACCGCCGCTGCGAGCGGCACCGCCAGCGCCGCAAGGAGGAGCGCGAGCCCGAGTGGCCCGAGCTCGGCGAGGGTCTCGAGATAGACCGAATGCGCCTCCCGGGTCGAGAACGGGACCTGCCGTTCCCGGAGCCACCAGTTGGCGAACGTGCCGGCGCCGGAGCCGCCGACGGGATGCGCCGCGGACTCGTGGAGCGCGGCGCGCCAGTACCTGCCGCGCAGGTGGCCGGCGAAGGCGAAGGGAGCAGCGACGACGCCGGCGAGCGCGACAGCCGCGAGCACCCGGCGCAGGCGCGGACGCGTGAGCAGTCCGTACGCGAGAAAGGCGGCGGCGAGCGCGGCGAGCGCGCCCGTGCTCTCCTGCAGCGCGAGGTCGGCGGCGAGGACCGGCGCCGCGACGAGCGCAGGACGCGGAAGTCGCAGCAGAAGCACGATGCCGAGCGCGCAGAGCAGTGCGAGACCGTTCGCGTAGCCGAACGGGTCCGCCAGCACGCCGCTCGCCTGGGCGCGGCCGTGGTGCTGGACGAGGACGACGAGGTTCCAGGCCGCGACGAGGGTTGCACCCCCCACGACGCCACCCGCGATCCAGGCCGGCGACACGCGACGACCGGCGAGCACGACGACGCCGGCAACGACCGCGTAGAGCGCGACGCGCGGCGCCTCGACGAGCGCGCGCGGGGGCGACTCCGACCAGAGCCACGAGGCAGCCGTCCAGGCGGTGAGCAGGGCGAGCGCTCCGAGGAGCGTCGCCGCGAAGAGGCCCGGGCGCTCACCACCGGCGACCAGCACGCCGGCGAGCGCGATCCCCGCGAGCACGAGCAGCGCGCGGTCGTACGAGAGCGCGTTGTACCCGCCCGCATCCGCCGCGAGCCCCGCCGTCAGCGCAAATGCGACGCCGGCGCCCGCAGGCCCCCCGAGCCGGTCCATGGCCCGATTATCCTGGCCGCCGATGCGCCTCGTCATCGTTCGTCACGCCGAAGCCGCCGAGGGAACCCCCGACGAGCTTCGGCGGCTCACCTCGAGGGGGCGCGAGCAGGCGCGCGCGCTCGGCCGGCGCCTCCGCGAGGAGGGGCTCGAGCCGGATGCGGTCGTCTCGAGCCCGCTGCTCCGCGCGCGCGAGACGGCCGCCGCGCTCGGCCTCGGCGAGCCGCAGGTCGACGACCGGCTGGCGCCCGGTGCGACCCCGGCCGGCATCCGCGAGGCGGCGTCGGCCGGGGTCGCCGCACCGGGCGGCACCGTCGTCGTCGTCGGGCACCAGCCCGACTGCGGCGCCGCGGCCGCCGCGCTCACCGGCGGTCCCGAGCCCGCCTTCCCGCCGTGCGGGCACGTGCTCGTCGAGCTGGGCACGCCGTGACGGCCCCAAGATGAGAGCCCCGGCGTGAGGGCGATCTCCGTCCGGGATCTTCGCAAGTCGTACGGCCCGCTCCAGGCGGTGCGCGGCGTCGACTTCGAGATCGAGGAGGGCGAGGTCTTCGGCCTGCTCGGCCCGAACGGCGCGGGCAAGACGACGACGGTCGAGATCCTCGAGGGCTACCGGCGCCGCGACGGCGGCGAGGTGCGCGTGCTCGGCCACGACCCGCAGGACCCCGGCCCCGAGTTCCGGCAGCGGATCGGCGTCGTCCTCCAGCAATCGGACCTGTGGCCGAACCTCACCGTTCGCGAGACGCACAGGCTCTTCGCGGGCTACTACGAGCAGCCGCGCGACGCCGACGAGGTGATCGCGCTCGTCGGCCTCGACGAGAAGCGCGACGCCCGGGTCAAGACCCTGTCGGGCGGCCAGAAGCGGCGGCTCGATCTCGGCATCGCGCTCGTCGGCGATCCCGATCTCGTCTTTCTCGACGAGCCGACGACGGGCTTCGACCCGGCGGCGCGCCGCGCGGCGTGGGAGATGATCCGCTCGCTCCGCTCGCTCGGCAAGACGGTGCTGCTGACGACGCACTACCTCGACGAGGCAGAGCAGCTCGCAGACCGCGTCGCGGTGATGCGCGAAGGCGTCGTCGTGCGCACCGGCACGCCGCGTGAGCTGACGACGGCGGACCTCGAGGTCGAGATCCGCTACCGGCGGGACGGTGAGGAGGTGCTCGTCCGCACGAGCGAGCCGACGCGGGTCCTGCAGGAGCTCACGGCAGCGGCGCTCGCGCGCGGCGAAGAGCTCGAGCGGCTCGAGGTGCGGCGGCCGACACTCGAAGAGGTCTACCTCGCGCTCGTCGACGAGGACATGCAGGAGTGAGGCTCTTCCTCCACCAGCTCCGCGCGGAGCAGCTCGTGTTCTGGCGGAGCAGGGAAGCGTCGCTCTTCATCTTCCTCTTCCCGCTCCTCCTCTTCCTGCTGCTCGGCTCGGTCTACAGCGGCAAGATCTACGGCGTTCCCGCACCGCAGGCCCTCCTTGCCGGGCTCGTCGGCTACGGCTGCGCGAACACAGCGTTCGCCGGGCTCGCAATCCAGCTCGTCATCCGACGGGAGGGCGGGATCCTGAAACGGCTGCGCGCGACCCCGCTGCCGGCGTCGACCTACGTCGCCGCGCTGCTTGCGTCGACGCTCGTCGTCTTCGCGCTGCAGACGATCGTGCTCTTCCTCATGGGCCGCGTCCTCTACGGGACGCCGTTGCCGCACGCAATCGGCTCGCTCGTGCTGGCGGTCGTGTTCGGCGCTGCCGCTTTCGCCGCGATCGGCGTGGCCGCGGCGTCGCTGATCCGCTCCGCCGAGGGATCGTCGGCGGTCGTCAACTTCATCCTCCTGCCGATGGCGTTCCTCACCGGTTCGTTCGGGCCGACGCGGCACTATCCGTCGTTCCTGCGCGCGATCGGCGACGTGCTGCCGTTGAAGTACTTCATCGAGATCATGAATGCGGTGTATCTCCGGAACGACGCGCTCTGGACGAAACCCGCGGCAATCGCCGTCCTCGCGGGCTGGGGCGCAACCGGTTTGGTGGTTGCCGCGTTGAAGTTTCGATGGGAGCCGACCGCAGCCTGACCGAGCCGCTGATCGCGTTCTGCGTGCCCGAGCGCGACGACGCCGCCCTCGAGGTGCGCGTCAACTTCGGCGTGTTCGCCGGCCGCAATGCGACGCAGGCGGAGATCGACGACCTCGCGCGGTCGCTGCACGACAGCGTGAAGTCGTTCTCGATCGTCGCCGAGGAGCGACACGAGTTCGGTGACGCCGTCGAGACGTCGCTGCGCCAGATCGTGATCGAGGTCGACGGCGAGTTCGTCGGGGACGACCTCGACGAGCTCTGCGACACGCTCGTCGAGCGCGCGGAGACATGGGCGTCGCAGTGCATCCGCTCGCGGCCGGAGCTCGGCGAGCTCGGCTCCGACCTCTAGCGGATGCCGGCAGCGGTGAGCGCGAACTTCGTCAAGGAGCTCGGCATGCGCTGCGCCTTGGCGATCGTCGAGCGGAGTGCGTCGACGAAGTAGTCGACGTCGTCGTCGGAGACGACGAGCGGCGGCAGGATCTTGATCACCGCGAGCTTGTGCGCCGCAACCTGGCTGAGGATGCGGTGCTTCGAGAAGAGCGGCGCGACGACGAGCTGCGCGAAGAGCCCGGGCTGCATCCGCTCGATCAGCCGCCACGAACGGCGGCCGGCGTGAGGCTCGCCGAACTCGATCGCCCACATCAGGCCGAGGCCGCGCACGTCCTTCACGACCTCGAACTCGTCGAGCAGCGGGCGCGTCTCCGCCATGAGACGCTCGCCGAGGCGTGCCGTGTGCTCGACGAGACCGTGGTCGTCGAGCTCGTGGAGCGTCGCGAGGCCCGCCGCCATCGCGAGCTCGTTCGGCGCGAACGTCGAGCCGTGCGAGACGGCGTGCTCCATCGAGTCGTAGACGGCCTCGTGCACGAACCGCGACATGAGGAGCGCCCCGACGGGGACGTAGCCGCCGGAGAGCGACTTCGCGACGGGCACGAGGTCGGGCTCGAGGCCCCAGTGCTCGAACGCGAAGAGCGTCCCCGTGCGGCCGAAGCCGGTCTGCACCTCGTCGACGCAGAAGAGCGTGCCGTAACGCCGGCAGAGTGCCTGCGCGCCTTCGAGGTAGCCGGGCGGCGGGAGCGTGCAGCCCTTGCCCTGGATCGGCTCGACGAGGAAGAGCGCGACGTCCTCGCTCCGGAGCGCGCCCTCCAGCGCCTCGAGGTCGCCGAAGGGGACGCGGTCGAAGCCCGGCAGGAGCGGCTGGAAGCGTGAAGTGAAGACGTCGTTCCCGTTCGCGGAGAGCGAGCCGAGGGTGAGGCCGTGGAAGCCGCTCTCGGCCGAGAGCACGCGCGTGCGCTTGGTCGCGGCGCGGCCGAGCTTCAACGCCGCCTCGACGGCCTCGGTACCGGAGCTCGTGAACAGCACGCGCTCGAGCCGTGGCGGGGTGCGCTCGAGGAGCGCCTCCGCGAGGAGGCCGGGCAGCGCCGTGACGCCGAGCTGGACCGAGCCGGGCGTCTCGAGCTCGAGCGCCTCGACGAGTGCGGCACGGACGCGGCGGTTGTTGCGGCCGACGTTGTACATGCCGAAGCCGCCGAGAAGGTCGAGGTAGCGATTGCCGTCGTCGTCGTAGAGATACGCGCCGTCGGCGCGCGTCCACGTTCGGTCGAAGCCGATCGTGCGCAGCACGCGAACGAACTGCGGGTTGATCGTGCGGGCCCAGCGGGCGTGGTCGTCCCCGCCCGCCGCGAGCAGCCCCTTCAGGTCGACGGCGCCCACCGCCTGAATGTACCCCGCCGTCTACGCGATCGCGGCGCGGATCGAGAGCTCCGGGCCCTCGAGCCGCACGTCGAGCACGTTGGCCGTGCGGCGGAGAAGCGCGACCGCCGCGCTGTTGGTGCTCGACGCGACTGCCGTTATCTCCGTGATGCCGGCCGCGCGTGCGTCGGCGAGCAGCTCGGATGCGAGCGCCGAGCCGATGCCGCGGTTCTGGTAGTCGTCTGCCACTGCGAACGCGATCTCGGCGCTGCGACCGTCGCGCACGAGCCGGGCGATCGCGACGGGCTGCGGGTCGCCGTCGGCGTACGCCACGAGTGCGTGGTGCGTGCTGTCGACCGCCGCGAGCTGCCGCAGGTCGGCGCGCGACAGGCAGGGCTTCGCCCCGTTGAAGCGCGCGCGGCGGGACGCGTCACCGAGACGCGCGAAGACCGCGACGACGGTGCGGACGTCGCCGTGCCGCAGCGGGCGCACGATCAGGGATCGGCCGTGCTCGAGGTGGAGGACGCGCGTGTGCACAGTGAGTTTGAAAAACCTACCTTATGAGGGTTTGGAAAGTCAACCTTCTCTGGCACACTGTGCCCGATGGCCGACGACTGTCCCCGCCCCTGCTCGATCGCCGCCGCCCTGAGCTTCCTGGGCGAGAAGTGGGCTCTCCTCGCGATCCGCGAGCTCGCGCTCGGCGTCCACCGCTTCGACGAGATCCAGCGAAACACGGGCGCGCCGCGGGACGTCCTCGCGAACCGGCTGCGCCGCCTCGAGGAGGAGGGCGTGCTCGAGCGGCGCCAGTACCAGGAGAGGCCGGTGCGCTTCGGCTATCACCTGACCCCGGCCGGCGAGGAGCTGCGCCCGATCCTGCTCAGCATCGCCCAGTGGGGCGATCGCTGGGCAGCGCCGCCGCGGGTGACGACGTGGGTGCACACCTGCGGCGAGGAGGCGTGCGTCGTGCACACCTGCCGCGGCTGCGGCGAGGAGATCACGGGCCGCGACCTCTCGGCCCGCTACGCGGCGCCGGCGCTACGCGAGTCGGCGTAGCGCGAGCAAGCTAGACCGAGCTCAGCCGCCGCCCTTGTGCCCGTGGTTTCCGTCCTGGCCGGGCGGGCCCGTGTGATCGTGGTTCGCGTCGCCCCAGCCGTTCCCGGGTCGTGTCTCGGGCGGCGGCTCGGACGGCGTAACGGGCGGCGGCGGGGCCGGCACGTCGGCGGGCGCGGGCGGCTGGGGCGCCGGTGCGGGGGCCGCGACCGGACCTGTCGGCGGCGCGGGCGCCGGTGAGGGCGCCGGTGAGGGCGCCGGTGCAGGGGTGGGGATCGGAGCCGGCGCGGGGGGCGGTGTCGGAGCCGGCTTCGGCGCCGGGCGCGGCGACGGCGCCGGCGGCTTCGCGGCAGGCGGCGCCGAGACCGGTGCGGGGGCCGGCACGAAGCGCGGAGCCGGTGCGCTCGGGGTCGGGCCGGGGCGCGGCGTCGGCCGAGCCGCGATCGGCGCCGGCTTGTGCGGGCGAGCCGGCGCGAGCGGGCGCCGGGGCGTGAGCACGACGGAGCCCGCGGGCAGGCTCGACCGCGGCGGCGCGACGAACGGCGGCACCGCCGGCGGCGTCGCCGCATGCCACCAGGCGAAAGCGGAGACGGCCGTCGCAGCGACGAGCCCGGTGAGGGCGAGGACACGAAGCATCCCTCCCAGTATCGGCAGGAATCGACCCGGCGTCACCTGCCCATTAGTCTGGCCCATTAGTCTGGCCCATTCGTCTGGCCCTTCGGTCTGACCCATCGCCGGCCGATTCGTCAGGACCCGCCCGCACGGGCTCTAAAGTGAGCCGGCTGCCCCCGTAGCTCAGTGGATAGAGCAGCGGTTTCCTAAACCGCGTGCACAAGTTCGATTCTTGTCGGGGGCACTTCCCGTGAAGCCTCTTCGGCAGCACGCTCGCGGGGGAGCCGGGGCTCCCCCCACGAGCGAACGTGCCTATGCAGCGAGGTCGAACACGGGCTCCAGCTCCTCCGGGGCCTGCTCGAGCTCGTCGCGCCGGATGAGCGTCAGGGCCGCGACGATGCCGACCGCCGCGACGCCGGCGCCGACGACGAAGGCGCCGGTGAACCCGTGCACGAGCGCCGACGGCAGCGCCGTCCCTGCAGCCACTGCGTCCGAGGTCCGCGACGTCGCGATCGTCGACAGCACCGCGATACCGAGCGCGCCGCCGATCTGCTGCGCCGTGTTGAAGAGACCGGATGCGAGGCCCGCCTCGGCGGAACGGACACCGGCGAGTGCGGCGATCGAGATCGGCACGAAGGAGAAGCCGAGGCCGACGCCCACGAGCAGGAGGCCCGGCAGGAGGTCGCTGAGATACGTGCCGTGCACGGAGACCTGCGTGAAGTACACGAGCCCGCTCGTCAGCGCGACCATCCCGGTGACGAGCACCGGCTTCACGCCGATGCGCGTCACGAGCTGTGCCGCGACCGCCGACCAGAGAATCGCGCCGCCGGCGACTGCGAGATACGCCACGCCGGTCTTCATGGGCGAGTAGCCGAGCACCTGCTGCATGTACAGGGTCAGCATCAGGAACAGCGAGAACGTCGCCGTGCCGAGGATCAGCCCGCCGGCGTTTGCACCCGCGACCGTCTTCGTGCGAAGGATCCCGAAGCGCATCAGCGGCTCGGCGTGCCGACGCTCCCACCAGCCGAACGCAGCCAGCAGCGCGACTGCCGCCGCGATGACGCCAATCGTTCGAGCCGAGCCCCAGCCATATGTGCCGCTCTGCGTGATCGCATAGACCAGCGACACGAGCCCGCCGGTCACGAGCACCGCACCCAGAGCGTCGAACGACTTCACGGTCGTGTCGCGGCTCTCGCCGAGAAGACGCGGGGCGAGGAAGAAGGCCGCCACGCCGACCGGCACGTTGACGAAGAAGATCCACGACCAGCTCAGCGTCTCCGTGAGCACGCCGCCGAGCAGGACGCCGGCCGCCGCGCCGAAGCCGCCGACCGCGCCCCAGACGCCGAGCGCGACGTTGCGCTCGCGACCCTCGGTGAAGGTCGTCGAGAGGATCGACAGCGCCGCCGGCGAGATCACCGCGGCGCCGAGGCCCTGGAACGAGCGTGCAGCGATCAGCGATCCCTCCGACCAGGCCAGGCCCGCCAAAAGCGACGAGAGCGTGAAGAGGACGACGCCGGCGAGGAAGAGCCGCCGCCGGCCGAGGAGATCGGCCGCCCGTCCGCCCAGGAGCAGGAAGCCGCCGAAGAAGAGGGCGTAGGCGCTGATCACCCACTGGAGGTTCTCCTGGGAGAATCCGAGGTCGGTCTTGATCGAGGGCAAGGCGACGTTCACGATCGCGATGTCCAGGACGACCATGAACTGGACGGCACTCAGGAGGGCCAGAGCCAGCCATTTCCGTCGTTCGGTAGCCATCATGAGGGTCCGTCCTTTCGCTAGTGAAGAGAAGGCTTGCAACCTAGCAGAAGTAACTTCTCTTTTGCAAGTCAAACCTTCACAACAGCAAGTCGAGCCGCTATGATTGATCGCATGGCGAAGACCTACGACCACTACTGCCCGGTCGCGCACGCCCTCGGCGTTGTCGGCGAACGGTGGGCGCTCCTCGTCGTGCGAGAGCTCCTGCAGGGGCCGAAGCGGTACACGGACCTCGCCGAGGGCCTGCCGGGCATCGGGACGAACATCCTCGCGTCGCGGCTCCGCGACCTCGAGCAGGCGGGCGTCGTCACGAAGAAGACGCTGCCGCCGCCGGCCGCTTCCCGCGTGTACGAGCTGACGGACTACGGCCTCGAGCTCAAGCCCGTGATGCGCGAGCTGGCACTCTGGGGCGCTCGCTCCCTCGGGCCGCCGACCGCCGGCGACGAGCTCTTTCCCGGCTGGCTCGTCAACCCGGTCGAGATGATCCTCGGGCCGATCGCGCCCACCGGCCGCTTCGAGTTCCGCGTCGGCGACGAGATCGCCTCGCTCGTCGACGGCGTCGCGCACGCCGGCCCGATCGACGATCCCGATGTGATCGTGGAAGGCGACGCCGAAGGCCTGTACTACCTCTTCATCGAGCGGCGGCTGGACGGGGTCTCGATCTCGGGTGACCGCGCCCTGCTCGAGCGCCTGATCGACGCCGCGCCGCAGCCGATCGTCGCGTAGCGGTTCAGCGGCTCTGCGGAGGCGTCGACCCGTATGGTGGTCGAACGACCGGCAAGCAGAAGCACGGCGCCGTACGCAGGGTCACTCGAGAACACGACGTTGACGGTATCCACTACCGGGCACCCGGCTAACGAGCGGCGTCCCCGCCTGCGCTTCGGCCTGCGGATACCGCCGGCCGCCCCAGCGCGCGACGTCGCGCGCTGCGTCGCGGATGCGGAGCGTGCCGGGTTCGACGTCGCCTGGCTCCCCGACTCGCAATTCCTGTGGCGCGACGTCTGGTCGAGCCTCGCCCTCGCCGCCGAGCGGACCGAGCGCATCCAGCTCGGCCCATGCGTCACGAACCTCGAGACGCGTCATCCCTCCGTCACTGCAGCCGCAGCGGCCACGCTCGACGAGCTCGCCCCGGGTCGGACGATCCTCGGCGTCGGCACCGGAGACAGCTCGATCAAGACGATCGGTCTTCGGCCGACGCGGCTGGCCGAATTCCGTAGCGGAATCGAACTCCTCCGGGCGCTCATCGCCGGCGAGACGGTCGACTTCGAGGGGCGGCGAATGCGCGTCCACGCGTCGCAGGAACGCGCGGTGCCCGTCTACGTCGCGGCGAATGGTCCAAAGGCGCTCGCACTCGCCGGCGAAGTCGCAGACGGCGTGATCACCGTGGGCGGGATCGCGCCCGATCTCATCGCGCAGACACGGGATCTCGTCGGCTCGGGCGCCGAGCGGTCGGGCCGGTCGCTCGAAGAGATCGAGATCTGCTTCGGCACCTTCTGTCATCTGACCGATGACGAGCGCGAAGCCGCCCGGATCGTCAAGCCGTATGTGGTCGCGCTGGCACAGGTGGGCGGCCGGGAGACCCTTCGCTCGATCGGGATCGAGATCGACCCGCCCGCAGTCGTGGGCGGCATCTACCCCGACATGTCGCACGCAGAGGATTGGGACGCCGCAGCAGATGCTGCTGAAGAATGGGTCAGCGACGAAATGGCGCTGCGCTACGCCGATGCGTTCTGCCTCGTCGGTAACTCTGATCACTGCCGACGCCGGCTGGAACAGGCGCGCGACGCGGGCGCAACGAGCTTCTACATCCGCCACTTCGAGTCGTACACCCTCCCGACGCATGTTCTCGCGGCGTTCGGCCGCGAGATCATTCCCACGCTCGCATGAGCTCGGAGGTCGACGTCGAACGCCTGTGGTCCTGGTTCGAGACATTCGTCGCGGCCGATACCTGTGTCCCCGCCGGCGAGAACCAGATCGATCCGCTCGATCCGCGGCTGACCGTCTTCGCGCGCGACGTCGCCGCACCGGCGTTGGAAGCGATCGGCGGGACGGTGGAGATCGACCGACTCAACAACCTCGTCGCGCGCTTCGGCAAGCGGACCGGCGCCGAACTGCTCCTCCTCGCCTACCCGGCGCTCCACCATGGCAACGAGATGGACGATCCACTCCGTGCGCGCCGCGGCTCTTCCACCGACGGCGACGAACTGTGGTTCGGGCGCGGTGCGAGCCAGAGCAAGGGCGGGCTCACCGCGGTTCTCGGCGCCGTTTCTCTCCTGAGGCGGCGCGGCATCGACCCCGCAGGAAGGCTGCTCGTCGGGGTGTGCTCGGAGGGAAGCTCGACCCACACCAGCTCGGCCGTTCTCTACGAGTCGCTCGATCCGTTGCCGGCCGGCTCGGTGCTCACGGTCGGAACACGCAACCAGATATCGCTCGGCAACCGGGGTCGCGTCGACATCGAAGTCGAGATCCGCGGCGAGGCGACCCATTCCAGCGTCGCCGACGAGCTCGGACGCAACCCGATCCCGGTCGTCGCGGAGGTGCAGCGCCGGCTCGACGGGCTCGAGCTCGAGCCGGCGCCCCATCCGCAGCTCGGCCGCCGCTCAATCCTCCCGTACAAGTTGACCTGCGGTCCGATTGCGCCGCACACCACGCCGTCCTGGTGCCGACTGGTGCTCGATCGGCGGCTTCTTCCCGGCGACGATCCCGACGCGGCGGTCGCGGATGTCGCCGCCGCGCTCGACGGACTCGACGTCACCGTCAGCAGAGGACGCACGATGCTCCCTGCGCTCGTCGACCAAGACGCCTCCGTCGTTCAAGCGCTGCAACGCGGTGCCGAGCACGAGCTCGGACACCGGCTCGAGACGTTCTATCCGCGCTCGACCTTCGATGCAGGGTATGCGTGCTCGCTGGGCGTTCCGACCGTCATGTGCGGCCCACTCTCCGGCGAGCTCGATACGACCGGCGTCCTCGGCGAGGACTTCGTCTCACTCGACCAGCTCGTCGACGCAACGCGGATCTATGCGGGCGCGGCAACCGCCCGAGGGACGGCGACGACGGGCTAGGCACTCGGGCGGGTCCCGACCCGCCGTCGGCCCGATCCCGCATACCCTTCGCGCGACCACCTCCCGCCCGACCCACGCCACCGCCAGTTGTCGAACGTCCTCGCAGCCTCAGTCGCCGCCGCGATCCTCGGCGTGCTCTGCCTCCCAGGAGCCGCCGACGCATACGGCTGGCCGGTGAAGCCGTTCGACAAGCCGCACCCGATCCGTGGCGCCTTCGACGATCCGCGCTTCCATCTCGGCGCGGAGAGCGCGCTCTCGGCGTTTCACTTCGGCGTGGACATCGCGGCCCCCGACGGCACACCGGTCTATTCCGTCTCTCCCGGCTACGTGCGCATGCACTCCGGGGATGTGACGATCCGCCGTCCGGCCACGGGACGGGCCTACGGCTACTGGCACGTCACGCCGGTCGTGCACACCGGTGAGCACGTGCGGCTGCACCAGCTGCTCGGGTTCGTCGCGTCCGGGTGGGGACACGTTCACTTCGCCGAGAGCGTGAACGGCCGGTACGAGAACCCGCTGCGCCTGCGCGCGCTGACGCCGTTCTACGACCGCACGAAGCCGACGGTCGGCGGCATCACCCTCATCTCGACGCACGGCGCGACCGTCGACCCCCAGGCGGTGCGGGGCGTCGTCGGAGTCGAGGCGGAGATCTTCGACACGCCGCCGCTCGCGCCCCCTGCGCCGTGGCAGGTTGCTCGACTCACGCCCGCCCTGGTCTGGTGGCGGCTCTCGCAAGGCGGCACGCCGGTCACGACATGGAAGCTCAGCATCGACTTCAACCGCGGGCTGCTCCCGTCGGGCGCCTACAACGGCGTCTACGCGCCCGGCACCTACCAGAACAAGGCGAACCGGCCGGGCCACTACCTCTTCTGGGTCCTCCAGGCGATCGACACGGCGACGCTCGCAGACGGCGTGTACACGATCGACATCGTCGCGGCCGACACGCACTACAACCTCGGCGAGGCGTCGCTCGACTTCGCCGTCGTCAACTGAGCCGCTCCGCTTTACGTGGGCTTTACGCGCACCTTGCGCAAGCCGGATGCCGGTCCGGGATCTTCCAGGGTGGAGAACTCGAATCATCGGAGGAGACAGCACATGAAGCGCACACTCATCGTGGTTGCGACCGCCGCCACGGCACTCGCGGCCACAGGCCTCGCGATCGCGAAAGGCCTCGACTCGAACGTGAACGCGCGCGCCGTGAGCGGTTCGTTCGCGGCGACGAGCGCCTCGAAGGTCCAGACGCGTACGTGCACGACGACGGACGGCAAGACGCTCGTGACGACGAACGGTGTCTACACCGGCACCGCGTCGGGTGACGCCGACCTCACCGGTGCGGCGACGCTCAGGGCTCACTCGACGATCAACACGACCGACAACATCGGCGTCGTCTCCGGGACGCTCCGGATCGACGTCGCATCCGGTCGCGACACGCAGGCGCAGTTCGACACCGTCTTCAGCGGCGGCCAGATCGCCGGCCTCGCCGTCGGTCACGCACACGCGCCTGCCACACGGCTTGTCGCCAACCTCTCCGCCGGCTTCACCGCGTCGAGCGGGTTCACGGACGGCAAGCTCGGCGCGTCGGCCGGCGGCGCGGCGGTCGAGCTCGGGCCGGGCAGGTGCCGCGCGACGGCGCCCGTGAAGCAGCGAAGCGAGGCTCGCGGGACGGTCAGCGCAGTCTCCTCGTCGTCGATCACGGTCGCGGGCCTCACCTGCGCCGTGCC